>Ga0182740_1000183_pt1 | contig 102020 bp, 90 predicted proteins | sample eDN5th37CKraftBY_FD_128872 | JGI IMG/M metagenome (GOLD analysis project Ga0182740, IMG submission 128872) | Enriched backyard soil microbial communities from Emeryville, California, USA - eDNA 5th pass 37_C Kraft BY (version 2) (version 2) | ecosystem: Environmental > Terrestrial > Soil >...
TTTGCCGATAACGGCCACAACCTCGTCCGCGGCAAACTGACCCCGGCGGATGCACTCTTCCAGACCCGAGGCATCGGCAACGCTCTTGATCTCGACCTTGGCGACTTCAATGCTCATTGCAGCATTCCTGTTCTGCGAACTACATCCATCGTCGCGCATTTCGTGCGAACGACCTTGATGCAATCCTCAAAAGATATCCCGTCGGTGTCCAACAATGTTTGCCTATGCGAACATCGGCAAATCCGATCCACGTGTGTTGTGCGATGCGGAAACAAGCAGCTCAGCGTTTGCGAGCAAGGTGACCCACGAGCCACCAAAAGCATCTCTCACCTGCAATCACACACTGATGAGAGCGCTGTGTTTTCCTACAATTAAAATTTAAAGATGAAAATTCTGAACGGGGCGGGATCGACAATCGGTTCTGGCGGATATTCCAAACCGCCAAATCGTGCGACCGAAACAGAATACGATAACGATGCCGGAGGCAGGCGTTCCTATCTCCCAAGGTAGAATCCAAGATGCCTAGAACAGCGCTCCAACCACCCTATGGAGAGACTCTCGTTTCTCTCTGGTCGCAGCCAACACTAATGATGCTGCGGACCAGCTTGCGAGGCTTCGCACTCTGGAGCAGGCGCGGTCCTCCGAAACAACCTCGAGCGCACCATTTTCAGAATGCCTGAAGATAGACCTGCATTCTTGCCGAGGTCGTCATACCGCGATCGCGCCTTCATGCCGAAATGAGCAATTGGTGGGCTCTCTCCTTCCTTGCCTTCCTTGAGCCTCAGGCCAGTTATGCCTCGCGATTGACACCGTGTAGCCATTTTTGGTGATTTGTATGCTAGGTAAAGTGCGTGGGGCGATGTGTTACGGGTCGATCGGTGGCAAAATCTGGGGTGGTTTATTGCCGCCATCTTTTTCTGCGGTGTTGCTCTGGCGCCGGTGAGCGCGTTTGCCTTCGATCTGTTCGGACTATTCGGCGAAAAGCCCCCTGAGCCATCTCGGAACGCGCTCCCTTATCTTCTGAAATTTAACGTGGAAGATGCGTCTTCGGATCTGAAAGACGCCCTCGAACAAGCATCCACGCTCTACCGGACCCGGGAAGATCCGCCACCCGATGGCGAAACTCTGGTCAGGCGCGCGGAAAGCGACCTCGTGCCGTTGCTCGATGCGCTCTGGGGCGCAGGCTATTATAATGCCAAACTGACCATCGAGATCGCGGGATTGCCGCTCAGGCTGGGACAAACCGCGGGACCCGGTATGGCGCGTACGGCCGAGAACTTCCGCGCGCGAGAAGCCGTGCCGATCACTGTCCGCGCAGACCTCGGGCCGCAGTTTCGCCTGCGAACCATTGTGATCAGCGATGCCGGCACCGGGCATGCTTTCACCGAGGCTGAACTCCCTTCGAAGATTATCAAGATCAGGCCCGGCGACCCTGCACGCGCCGCCGACGTCCGCGCCGCGCAAGCAGCGCTGATCGACCATTTCCGTAATCGCTCTTTCCCGCTGGCGAAAGTGACCCGGTTGCGCCCGCGCGTCGATCATCCGCACACGGCAATGGACGTCGATATCCAGGTCGCGACCGGCCCCAGAGCGACCTTCGGTCCGGTGACCGTATCCGGACAAACGGAGGTCGATCCGAAGGTCGTGCGCTCGATGATCTATATCGAGCAAGGCGATCCCTATTCCGCGAAAGCGGTGGCAGCATCCCGCAGGTCGGTTCTCAAGCTACCGGCGATCAGCTCCGTGCGGATGCGCGAAGCCGAGCAACTCGATCCCAACGGACAGTTGCCGCTGAGCGCGGACGTCACCGACCGCAAGCCGCGTGTCGTCGGATTTTCGGCACGATACTCGACGCTCGATGGACCGGCACTCCGCGCCTATTGGCAGCACCGCAATCTGTTCGGAGGCGCAGAAAGCCTGCGGCTGGAAGGCGATCTGTTTGCCTTGCGGCAGACCACCAGCTCCGTGTTCGATAATCTGAAAAGCTTCAATCTCTCGGACCTTGGCGGACGCTTCAAAGCCAGCTTCGTCAAACCCGGACTCGATGGTTCGCGGAACGACCTGCTGCTCGACGGCATGGTCGAACGCGAAAACACTGGCGGCGACCAATATGGCGGATACACCAGCCGGCGCTCCGTCGCTTCAGCTGCGATCCGCCATCGTTTCTCCGACACCTTCTCGGCGCAATTCGGCATCACTGGCGAATTCGGCACGACCAGCGACACGCTCGGCGTGGTCGATTACCGCCTGATCGGTATTCCGATTTCCGTCACTTACGATTCCACGGATAACCTGCTCGATCCTACGACGGGATTCCGGGCCACGGCCATGGCAACAGCGTATCCAACATGGCTCGGATCATCCGTCGGGCTTTTCGAAACCAAGGCGCAGGCCTCCACCTATTACGCGGTGGATGACGAAGCGCGGTATGTGCTGGCAGGCCGCGTCGGTTTTGGATCGGTGACCGGCGCGTCGCTCGCGGACATCCCCTCGACGCATCGGTTCTACGCCGGCGGCGGCGGATCGGTCCGCGGCTATCGCTATCGCAGCCTCAGCCCGCTCGGTCCGACAGGCGAAGTGATCGGCGGACGCAGTCTGCTCGAAGCCTCACTGGAAGCGCGCATCAAGATCACCGACACGATCGGCGTCGTCCCCTTCGTCGACATGGGCGGCGCCTTCGACTCGCCCTACCCCGATTTCAAGGAGCGACTGCGCTACGCCGCCGGCATCGGCCTTCGCTACTACACCGCGGTCGGCCCGATCCGGCTCGACGTGGCAACACCGTTGAACCCGCGCCCGGGCGACAGCCGCTGGGGACTCTATATCGGCATTGGGCAGGCGTTCTGATGCGAACATATCGCACAACCATTCTCATTGGGTTTCTGGGCTTGATGATGGCCGGCGCGTTGCTGGCAAGCTCGACTCTGATCAGCCGCAGCGCGGACGACGACAAGGGGGTTCTGGCGAGCCTGCTGTCGCGTGCCCTATCGACGCCGACAGCGCGCGTCTCGATCGGATCGGTGGACGGTGCGCTGTTTTCCAGTTCCACCATCAGCGACGTCAGCATCGCCGACCGCAAGGGCATCTGGTTGCAGATCGACAAGATCCGGCTGGACTGGACCCGGTCTGCACTTCTTCTGCGCAAGCTCCAGATCAACACGCTCGAGATCGGCACGATCACCATTCTGCGGCGGCCTCTGCCGAACGAACAACCAGCCGCCGTGTCGGATGAACCGATCCTGCCGGAGCTCCCGGTGAACGTTCAGATCTCGAATTTCAACCTCGAGAACCTGACGCTGGGCGAACCGGTAATCGGCACCGCAGCGCAGATCGGTGCAACCGGCGCGCTGTCGCTCGGGAAACCGTCCGAAGGACTGAACCTGACATTCGATGCGCGGCGGCTCGATGCCGCCGGCACGTTGATGGCGCGGCTCGAACTGGTGCCGCGCACGGAGCAACTGACGCTCAAGCTGGCGGTCGACGAGCCGGCGAACGGCATCGCGGCCCATGTGCTCAACATTCCCAACCGGCCGCCGGTGAAGCTCGGTCTCGACGGCGCCGGTACGCTGGATAACTTCAACGCACAATTGGCCTTCGATGCCGGCGACGGCATCGGCGCTGACGGGTCGGCCCGACTTCACCGCACCGGCACGATACGTCAGTTGAATGCCGACATGAAGGCACGCATCGAGGGATTGCTGCCACCGATGGCCGCTCCGATCTTCGCCGGCACGACCCAACTCAATGCCAGTTTGGGATTTTCCGACGGCGGCGCCATCACCATCGCACCGCTAACCGTAATGTCGCAGACTGCGCGGCTCGATGTGACGGGCGGTCTGTCCGCGGATCAGATCGCCGATCTTAAAGTCACCGCGCGTGCGCTTCCCAATGCCGGCAACAAGACTGCGGCGGGTGGTGCCGAGGTCGGCACATTCAATTTCGATGCTTCGGTCGCTGGTCCGCTGATGGGGCCACGCATCACGGCGACGCTCGATGCGCGCGATATCGCTACGCCGCAAGGCAAGGCGCAGGCCATCTCCGCAACCTTCGAGGCTACGCCCAGCGGTGATGTCACCGAGAGGACGACAGCGGTTCCGTTCAACGGCCGTATGCAAGCCAACGGGCTGTCCGCCCGCGACCCTGCGCTCGCCAGTGCGCTCGGCTCATCGCTGTCACTTACGCTCGCGGGGCGCTGGCACGATGATATCGCCGATGTCGAGACCGCGCAGATCGAGACCGCGACGGCGAAGGGACATTTCAACGGACGGATCGGCAGCAAAGAACTGAAAGGCCGGCTGACGGCAGACATTCCTGACCTTGCGCGGTTCAGCGGCGTGTCCGGTTTACAACTGCGCGGCACGCTCGATCTGAAAGCCGATCTCACCGGCGCGCCGAAGGACAGCCAACTCAATGCCGACCTCGATGGTCAGGCCACACGCTTCGGTACCGGCATCGCGGCCATTGATGGCCTCGCCGGCGGCCGTCTCACACTCAAGGGCCGCGCGAGCTCTCTGCCGGCTGGTGGCTTCGGGTTCGACGATCTGCGCCTGAATGGCACTCACGCATCTGCGCGGCTCGACGGGCAAGCCACGGTTGATCGAGCCGATATCGACGTCCGGGCAAACATTCCCGATCTGAAACGCGCCGACAGCCGTCTTGCCGGCCGTGCCGAGTTGACAGCAAAGCTGACCGGAACGCTGGAACGTCCTGACGCCAAGGCAACGCTGACGATGACCGACGCACTGGCACTTGGCCGGCCGATCCCGCATCTCGTACTGGAGACGACGGCAACCGACATCACGGGCTTGATCGATGCCCGGACCACATTGTCCGGCACTGTCGACAACAAGCCGGCGCAGGGGGTCGCGCATATCGCCAGGCAGCAACAAGGCGGCTGGCGTGTGAACGAGGCTGATATCCGGATCGGCTCCGTCACCGTCAACGGCGCCATGTCGGTCACCGCTGATTGGCTGGCTGACGGGCGCATGACGATAGAGGCCGGCAATCTCGACGACCTGTCGCCGCTTGTCCTGACCAGACTGGCAGGGCAGTTGCAGACAGACCTTGCCCTAAACGTCGTCAATGACGGTCAGAATGCCACATTCACCGCGCAAGCGCGCGGCGTGAAGGCCGCGAGCATGGCTGTCGATCGCCTCGACGCCAAACTGAATGCAACCAACGTCTATCGCAAACCCGTCATCGACGGCACCGTCGACATCGACCGCGCCATTGTCGCCGGCGAACAGATTTCGCAAGTCCGGCTGGTGGCTCAAGGCACAACCGCCGCCAGCGACATCACCCTTACTGCGCAGGCACGCGGCTTCGCGCTCGCCGCCCGCGGACGCTTGATCGCCACCGACGCAGTTCGTCTCGACCTTTCCACTTTCACGGCACAGCGGGCCAAACATCGGCTCGCGCTCATCAACTCCGCAACGCTCACACTGCGCGATGGCGGCGTCGATATCCGCAATCTGGCGCTGGCACTCGACACGGGCCGCCTGACAGTCAACGGCCACGTCGGGAACATCTACGATATCGCCGTCAACGCCAAGGCGGTCCCGCTCTCGGTCGCCGACATTTTCATTCCGAAACTCGGCCTCGCCGGCACCTTGAGCGCCGAAGCGACGATCACCGGCGCGGCGGACGCGCCGAGCGGCACCTGGAAGCTGAACATCGACAAACTCACGGCTCCGCAGACACGCAATGCCGGCCTGCCGCAGATCGACATCAACGCCGTCGGACGGCTCGCCGGCGGCCACACCACGATCGACGGCACCGCCGGCAGCAAATCTGCCGGCTCGATCCGCATCAACGGAACGGTGCCATTGCATGGCGACGGACTTGCGCTCGCCGCCAAAGGTCGCGTCAATCTTGGCGTCACCGACCGCTTTCTGGCGCAAGCCGGGCGGCGCGCCACCGGCGCGCTCGACATCGACATCAAGGCAAGCGGCGCTCTCGCACGCCCCGAGATCAACGGCACTGCAACGATTGCTAGCGGCAGCTACAGCGATGCCGTGCTTGGGATTCGTTACACGAATATTTCCGGCCGCATCGTCGCCCATGGCAACCGGATCGCTATCGAACGCTTGTCGGCGAAAACGCCGAACGGCGGGACCATCATCGCTCAGGGCACGGTTGAGAACGACGCCACCGCGGGTTTCCCCGGCAATATTTCGATCACGAGCAGCAACGCCAGGCTGATTGAGAACGAGGTCTATAGTCTCGTGGTCAATCTCGGCCTCTCATTGTCCGGACCGCTGGCGCGCAATCCGACGATCACCGGCAAGATCGATGTCGTGTCGCTCGACGTCACCATTCCGGAAAAGCTGCCGACGACGTTGAGCCCGATTCCAGGCACCGTCCACATTTCTCCGCCGCCTGCGGCACGGGCTCGCCTTGCCGTCGCCGCGCGTGACAAAGCGCGGACAAGCCGACAGCCGGCGTTCGACGCGGCGCTCGATTTGACCGTAAGTGCGCCAAACCGTGTGTTCGTGCGAGGGCGCGGCGTCGATGCTGAGCTCGGCGGCGATCTGCGGCTGCGCGGCAAACTTTCCGACCCCGTCACCGACGGTGCATTCGAGCTGCGCCGTGGGCGAATTTCGGTCGCCGGCACACGACTAGACTTCACCCGGGGCCAGGTGGTGTTCACCGGCGACCTCATGCCTTCGCTCGACTTCGTGGCGCAGACCAGTGTGAGCGAAGTCACCGCTATCATCACGGTTGGCGGCACGGCACGGGAACCGAGCTTCACATTCTCCTCGGAGCCGGACCTGCCCCAGGACGAAGTTCTTTCGCGGATCCTGTTCTCCAAGGCAAGCGGCGGCCTGTCGGCCACGCAGGCGCTGCAACTCGCCCAGGTCGCCGCACAATTCTCGGGCGGTGGCGGCGGCGATGCATTCGAGCGTATCCGCAAGTCGCTCGGTGTCGACAGCCTCGATGTCTCGGTCGGCGCCAATGGCAATCCGACTGTCGGATTATCGCGCTCCATCAACCGCCGGCTGAGCGTCGGTGTGAAAACCGGCACGGCGGCAACCGACAGCGGAGTGACCGTGGATTTTGATGTGACGCGTCACTTGCGCCTCAAGGGCGACGCAGACGCCAGCGGTAATACCGGCGTGGGTGCCGGCATGGAATGGGAATATTGAACGACCAGCGGACGCGTCGAGGCGGACAACTCACCGCTATGGTGTACCGAACTTTTGCGGCTGGAACATTACCCATATTCAAGTATCAGGCCGGTGCGAGTATTTGATAAACCAGCGCGAGGCCATCAAGAAACTTTGCGATGACCGCCTCCGTCATGTGCGTGAGTTTAATCTCGCAACCAGCAAAATAAATCTTCGCTACGACGACTTCATCATCTTTAAATGAACTTGCAGCGGGCATATTCAATACTCCGCTAATCCGAAATTATCTTATCGGAGTTCATGTCAGGCCGTTTTAAGCCTGTCGATCGCGCGTTTCCCAGCTTCCTGGACGCAAAAAATCCCGACATCGGAACAATGAGCGTCGATGGTGGCTATAGCCATCGGGTCACAGGAAGAAAAGGAGTGACTGCCTTGGATCCCAGCAGTCCGCGCGCTCGTCGAACCGCACTCCGCTTCATCGTCCTGATCGGCATTCTGAGTTTCTTCGCAGATTTCACCTACGAGGGCTCGCGCAGCATCATCGGCCCCTATCTGGCGACGCTGCACGCCACCGGCACCGTCGTCGGTATCGTCACCGGCTTCGGCGAACTGCTGGGCTATGGGCTCCGGCTGTTTTCCGGACGCTGGGCTGATCGAACCGGACAACACTGGCCCATCACCATTTTTGGATATGTTATCCAGATGGCCTCCGTTCCGGCACTCGCACTCACGGCAAGCTGGCCGGCAGCGGCCGCGCTGATCATCCTCGAACGTATCGGCAAGGCAATCCGCAATCCGCCTCGCGACGTGATGCTGTCCTATGCCGGCAGACAGGCTGGCGGCTATGGCTGGGCGTTCGGGTTGCATGAAGCTCTGGATCAGCTAGGCGCCGTGTTCGGGCCACTCGCCATCAGCGCCGTTCTTGCTGGTCAGGGCAGTTATCACGAAGCCTTCGCTGTGCTGCTGGTTCCGGCCCTGGTCAATCTCAGCCTCGTACTGCTGGCACGCCTTCTCTATCCCAGACCGCAAGATCTGGAAGCGGCGCCGCCGACAAGCGTCGCTGCAGGATTGCCACGCGTGTTCTGGATCTACCTCCTCGGAACAACCTTCGTCTCGGCCGGCTTCGCCGACTACCCCCTGATCGCATATCATTTTGCGAGATCCGACGTCGTTCCGGGACAATGGATCGCAATCTTCTACGCAGTCGCGATGGGCGTCAGCGGCACTGGATCACTTATTTTCGGCCGTCTGTTTGACCGACACGGGTTTGCCGTCCTGGTGATCCTTACCCTGCTCTCCGCGGCTTTCGCGCCATTGGTCTTTCTCGGTGGTTTTTGGGCTGCCCTAATAGGTGCCGCAATCTGGGGGCTCGGTATGGGCGTACACGAATCCATTATCCCTGCTGCTGTCGCGCCGATGGTATCGGCGCATCGTCGCGCGTCAGCGTTCGGAACGTTCACCGCAGGCTACGGCATCTTCTGGTTTCTCGGAAGTTCCGTGATCGGCATTCTTTACGATCTATCACTCACTGCGGTTATAGGCTTCTGCGTGATCACGCAGTTGCTTGCGATCCCGATCTTCATCTGGGTTGGACGACAAACGCCTTACCCAACCGCACCCGTACATGCATAAATCCCAAACCGCAGCAATCGCTCGCACACCTCACGTTCTGTCTACGCAACTTCGCTATCGAACTGGCGCTCCTTCTCACGCAACCACGCCATGATGTCGGCACGCTGTCCGCTCAGTGGCTTCGCCCAGTGCGCGCTTCTGAATGCAGTGCGCTGGCTTCCAATCCACCAATGCTCCCTCACGACCATAAGCGCCCATCGCCGTCGTCCTGTCGCCGTCAGCGTGTAGACTTCCAGTACCACGTCATATTTGGGACCAGCAAAGCTGTGCCGCTCGCGCTCGAAGGCGATACCGTCATACGTCCAGACGGAATTTTTCAGCGTCGGATTTCCCTGGCTTATAAGCAGGTCGAAAAGCCGGAAGAACGACGGACGTGCAAGACTCTTCATGATGACAATCTCGCCACCTTCATGCACCGAAATCCCAGAAACGACATAATTGAAACCTGCACGAGACCGCAGCACTCAGCCGAATCGCACCTCGTCCGTTGCCACAGGGTTCCACGACATTCGGGACTATCGCAAGCATTGGGCAATCCGCTAGTATGTCTCGACAATCAGACGTTGATGGGGATGGAGTCCCCCGACAACTGCCGAAGAGGCCGATGACTCCTGCCGTGACGGCTTGCGGTAGGAATGACGTTCACATCGAAACCGCAAGGAGACGCGGATTGCCAAAGGGAGGCAAACGATGTGGCGCAATTTATTCGGTCGCGACAAATCCTTGACGCAACTGGCATCTGCCCTGGTCGGCGAGATCACAGCCGCAATTGAGACACTGGAATCAAATCCGGAGATCAAGTTTCTGGAGAGTGTCGCCAAAGGAACAGCAGACGCCGCCGGGCAGATGCACGCATTCTCGCTGCCCAAGCTCGCCGTTTACGAGGAGAACGCGTCCCGCCTGAGCGAATTCACCGCTCCGCTTCCCCATCAGTTGAGCTATTTCTATACGGAGCTGGAAGGGCTTCAAGATCGCGTCCGCCACACACTCACCCACCAGAACGATAAGGCCTCGCGTCAGGCGGCCGCGGGAGAGACACTGGCTGAAATCAGCCGGATCGTGAGCCTCGGCGATCAATTGCTACACGACCTGCGCCCGCTCATCGCGCCACATCATTCCTCGCTGCTGACACGGGCCTGATATTTTATCGCGCGGATCCTGGGATATTCCGACAATCATCCTATTCAGTCAGGAACGGAGCACCAAAATACGGCAACCCGCACAGCCGGAACAGAACCGTCACTACAGCGTTGCCGTGCTTACGCTGCGTTCACAACCAGCGCACCGGAAAGTGCGGTGCGACGAGAACCGTAACTGAAACTTATGGCAGGAGGCTGGGGTGAAAATCCGGCGTTTACTGTTCGACGTCGACAAGGCTCTCGCGCGCCCCTCGATTCTGGAGATCGCCGAAGCGATCAATAATTGTTCAGGGGTCGAAGCCTTTCACATTGCCGTCCAGGATGTGGATACCGAAACCCTGGACTTGAATGTCTCGATAGAAGGGGAAGATCTTCAACACGACGAAATCGTCTCTGCGATCGAACACACCGGCGCCGTCGTCCATGGGCTGGAGCAAATTTCCGCCGGCAACCGCACGATAGAACCTCTGAAGCGGAGCCGATGAAACTCGGCGCCGTATTCGTTGATCCGCGCCACCGGCTGGATGTGGTTGCAGGAATCGTCGACGGCATCCTCAATGGATTGATTCTTGCCGCCGGCAAATTGCTCAGCGGGACCGGAGCGTCCTGGATGCTGATCATTAAGGTCGGCGCAGCGACCGGCTTCACGACTTTTTTTGTTTTCTTCGTCGCCCACTATGCGCAAGCACGAACCGATCTGGTTCGGGCGGAGCGAGAACTCAACCTGATGAAACACGGGAAGCTTGCCACGACACGTCTCGGACAGCAGGTGCTGACGGAATCGTTGATCGGCGCGACAATCGCATCGTTCTGCGGCCTACTCGGTGCCTTTGCCCCGCTTTTTCTGGGAATGGTGCTTCCGCCGCTCCTGGGCATCACCATCACCTTCCTTCTGCTGGGCGGTCTGGGTGTCGTTCTGGCGCATACCTTTTACGGCTCGTCATGGCTTTGGGGCGGAGCGATCATGGCCGGCGGAGCGCTACTGACTTATGTCGGCCTTCACCTCGACATTGTCGGCTGACAGCGTCAGGCGGGACCGCTATGGAGCGCGTGCGCGCGCACGAGCGGCGGCCGCTCCTTCCAGTTTACGGCCGCGACCTTTCTCGATTGGCGGCGACTCAACAGACCTTTGTGGCGAAAGAAAACAGAACTGCGCCACATCCCCCAATTCTTGTTCGATCTCCAGCAGCCGATTGTATTTCGCCAACCGCTCGCTGCGCGACAGCGAACCCGTCTTGATTTGACCGCCGCCCATAGCGACGGAAAAGTCAGCGATAAAAGTATCCTCAGTCTCCCCCGATCGATGTGAAATTACGAATGCCAAGCCACGCTGCCGGCACACCCCGATCGCGTCGACCGCCTGCGTCACCGTCCCGATTTGATTGATCTTGATCAGCACCGCATTGGTTGCCGAACGGTCGGCGCCCCTACGAATGGCATCGGCATCCGTGACATATAGATCGTCGCCAACGATCTGCACATTACGTCCGATCTCCCTCGTTTGCGCGACGAAAGCCTCCCAGTCATCTTCCGCAAATCCGTCCTCGATCGAAACAATGGGATAGCGAGTTACGAGGCGCGAATATTCCTCTTCCAGCATCGCCGCGCTCAAAGCCTTCGCCGGGTGCCGACCCAAATAATATTGACCGTTACGCCAGAACGAACTAGCCGCTGGATCCAGGGCAATCGATATATCACGGCCAGGCTCGTAACCTGCCCGCTCGATCGCCTCCTGGATCAACGCGCAGGCTTCCTCATTTCCACTCAAAGCCGGTGCAAATCCCCCCTCGTCGCCCACGGCAGTACTGAAACCCCTTTCCGTGAGCAGCGCCTTGAGCGAATGAAACGTTTCAGCACCATACCGCATCGCTTCAGCGAAGGTTGGCGCACCCAGCGGCACAATCATGAATTCCTGAAAGTCGAGCTCACTATCCGCGTGCTTGCCGCCGTTCAGGACATTCATCATCGGCATCGGCAGACGCCGCGCCCATGGCCCGCCAAGATATCGGTACAGCGGCAAACCGGCGGCAGCGGCCGCCGCACACGCAACCGCCATGGAGACCGCAGCCGTCACATTGGAGCCGAGCGCGGCACCTGCTTTCTTTCCGTAAAAATGCTGCAATTCATGATCGATCAACATCTGATTAAACGCATCCCATCCGACAAACCGGTCGTGGACTTGCGAGCGTATGAGAGATACGGCCGACTGCACGCCTCTCCCGAAATAGCGTGATTTATCACCGTCGCGTCGCTCGTGCTTTTCTCTCCTACCCGTCGAGGCCCCCGACGGGGCGCAAGCACTGCCGCAGGCATCGCCCTCAAGGACAACATGGACCTTCACGGTAGGGCACCCGCGCGAATCGAGAATCTCGAGCGCATAGATATTTTTAATGGCGTTTTTCATGTCTTTGCCTTTTCCACTTGTGACGCCGCGGAATCAGCAGGGCAATCCCGCCACGCATTGCGTGTCAGGAGTCATCAGCCGTTCGGCAATTACGGGGAACTCCATCCCCCTCCTGCCGGGTCGATCATCATATGAGGAAAAAATAGAATAGATCGCGCGCATGAACAATCGCACTCGTTATTGACAGAGAGACGGGAACAAACATAATTGTCGTGCGTTTGTTTGCAGCGCTTACGCAAACGCAGGCGATGGGGTTCCGCCTTTAACCGCCCTCAGGGCTGATGACTCCTTTCTCCGGCAACGGAAGGAAGGAGCTTATATTGAGCCCCCGATCCTCTAACGTAACACCTACGATGCCGCAGCCCCTCCGCTGGAGCGCGCTGTGATCCGCGAGATCATTCTACAGATTTGCCAAGTCGCGGCAGTGCTGCTGCTCGCGCCATTGCTCCAGGGCGCAATCCTGCAATTCGAGGAGCGCGTGCAGATGGCACGCGGGCCGGGTCTTTTTCAGCCGTATCGCGATTTGCTGAAGCTGTTCCGAAAACAGATCGTCGTACCTGATACGGCATCCTGGATCTATTGGATCACTCCCTTCGTCGCCTTCACAGCGATGCTGACGGTGCCTATCCTGATCCCGGTTCTGACCGATTTTCCACTGCCGTTGTCCGACATGGGCGATATCCTGGGCGGCGGACTCGTCCTTACCCTCGCATCCTTCATGATCGTATTAGCGGGGCTCGACACCGGGAGCGCCTATGGCGGCATCGGGTCGAGCCGATCGGTCATGCTGACCATTCTGGCGGAGCCGGCGCTCATCGTGGTGTTCGTCGGCATCACGCTGCTTGCCAAGTCGATGCTGCCGTTCGCTGTCAATCATTTACTAGTGAAGAACCCAGCGATCTACCTCGGGCCTGCGCATCTGTTCCTGATCGCCGCTTTCTTCGCCCTGCTGCTGGTGGAAACAGACCGCATTCCAATTCATTCGAGTACGCACATCGAAGTTTACATGATCGAGGAAGCCCGCATCCTCGAATATTCCGGCCCCTTTCTCGCTCTGCTGAAATGGGCGTCGATGATGAAGCAATTCATTCTCTACACGATCTTCTGCAACGTTCTGCTCATCCCATGGGGCTTGTCGCAGCAGGGAACAGCACTCGGGATCGCAGGATCGCTCATGGCTCTGACCCTCAAATTCCTGTTGGTCGCCATCGCCGTGGTCTTCGTCGAGACCGCACAATCGCGTCTGCGATTCTACCGCTACCAGGAACTCCTTGCAGCCTCATTCGTATTCGCCGTCCTCTCCATCATCGGAACCCAGTTGAGTTGATCATGCTGGCTGCAAACCTTGACCCGGTAGCATCCTCGATTTTCAGCATGCTCGCGATTGTGAGCCTGGTTCTCGCTTTCGTGATGCTCGGATCGCGCTGGCTGAACAACTACCTCTACGCTTTCGCGGCAGAATCTTGGGTCATCGCCGCGTTGTCCGCCTCTGTCGGCTATTACGGCGGCTATCCCGAGCTGTACCTTGTCGCCGGTTTGACCGGGTTTTTCCGCGGGCTGTTCCTGCCGTATCTGGTCTGGCGGATTATCTACCGTCTCGACGTCGCGCGCGAAATTCACGTTTTCGTTCAGCCCAGCTCCACCCTCGTACTGGGCGCTTTATGTACCGTCTTTACGCTGACGGTAGCATATCGGGTCGGCGAATCTCTCGGATTGGCGAATACCGTCGCGGTACTCGCACTAACCGTCATGCTATCGATGAAGCTGATCGGGTTTCTGATGCTGACGGTTCGTCACGAGGCACTCAGCCAAATCCTCGGTCTTCTGATCCTCGAAAACGGGATTTTTCTCGGCGCGCAGATCCTTGTGCCGGGAATGCCGATGCTGATCGAGATCGTGATCCTGTTCGACCTGCTGATTATAGTCGCATGCTTCGGCGTGCTGGTGCGCTATCTCGTGACACATGTCGGTAGCACCAGCAGTCTGAAACTCAGACGATTGGTGGGGTAGCCATGGAAGCGGGGCTCCTGTCGATCCTGATATCCGCGCCGCTCATCGCAGCGATTCTCTGCATCACGATACGCTCCCCCCGCGTCTGCGAAGCAGCGAATCTGATCGCCGCCGGCATCGGCTTCGGATGCGCCGCTCCACTCGCGGTCATCAGCCGAAACGGCCCTTTCTTCTATTGGAGCGGATACGTGATTCTGGACATGACCGGATCTTGGGTCCTGCTCTGCTCAGCCATCGTCTACCTGCTCGCCTCGATCTACTCCGTCGGTTACATGCGGATGCTCGGCCGTGACGAGAAACTATGGGGTTACTACGCGTTGTTCGAGGGATTCGCGTTGACGATTTTCGTCAGCACCATCATGAACAATGCCGGCCTCTACTGGATCGCGATCGAGCTGACAACGCTGGTCAGCACCTTCCTTGTCGGCTTCGAGCGCGTAGCCGAAAGCATGGAAGCGGCCTGGAAATACATCATCATTGTATCCGCCGGCATCAGCATCGCCCTGCTTGGCACCGTTCTGTTCTATTGGGCCGGCAGCTTCGTTCTTGGTCCAAGCTATGACATGACCTGGTCCGCGTTACGCGATGCCGCGCCTCGCATGAATCAGGAACTCGTTATTCTGGCATTCCTGCTGGTACTCGTCGGCTATGGAACAAAAGTCGGCCTGGCACCGATGCATACCTGGCTTCCGGACGCCCACAGCGAAGCACCCGCACCCATCTCAGCCATGCTCTCCGGCGCGCTTTTGAACGGCGCCATGCTGGGCATCGTCAGATATCTGGAGATTGCCGACACCGCGGGTGTCGGCTCATTGGCGCGTAACGTCCTCGCCGGCTTTGGCGTGTTTTCGCTCCTCGTCGGAGCTCTCTTCATCGTACGCCAAACCGGGATCAAGCGGCTGATGGCCTATTCAAGCGTAGAGCATATGGGGGTCATCGCCCTTGGCGTCGCCTTCGGCGGAATACTCGGCACGGTTGGCGCGCTCTATCATATGCTGAACCATTCCCTGAACAAATCGCTGATGTTCTTCGGTGCCGGCAATGCCATGCGGCTCTACGGCACCAAAAGGATCAGCCGGATCCACACTTTCGGCGAAACATTTCCCGTGTCCGGCGCGCTGTGGCTGGCGGGCGCGGTCGCTATCACGGGCGCCCCGCCGTTCGGCCTGTTCCTCAGCGAATTCGTCATTCTCCGCGCCGGCTTCCAGCAATCGTTCGCCTGGGCCGCCGGCGCGATGCTCCTTCTTCTGATCGTCATTTTCGTCGGCTTCCTCAACCACTTCCGCGCCATGTATTACGAACGTACTCCCCGCCATGAGGCGACTGACGGCGGGACCGCGTTGAGCGCGTGGTGCGTCACTCCGATGTGGCTGGCGGCGGCACCACTGCTACTGCTCGGCGTGTGGTGGCCTGCGGAAATCTGGGAGCATCTTGTAGCTGCGACCCGCTTGCTCGGGGGCGCGCCATGAAAATCATCGACATCCATCCGGCCGAATTGCGTTCTGCTGCACAGGTGGTTCTTGACGCCGGCGGACGGATGCAGATGGTTTATGCTTGGCAACCGGAGCCAGACATTACTGAGCTACGCTACGTCCTGACCGAATCCGTCGATACGCGGTTCTGTGTCTGGCGCTGCCTAGCGGACAACGTTCCGAGTCTGGCAACCGTCTGGCCGCTACTGAGCTGGTACGAACGGGAAATCACTGACCTCTATGGAATTCGTTTCGGCGGGCAGCCGGAGCCCTACCCGCTGGTGCTTCACGATGGCTTCGAAGAAGCGGAAGATTCCGTAGCCAGCAAGCGCCATAGTGCTCTTCCGGAACTCTCGTGGGACGGCGCCAATGTCCAACTCCTTCCATTCGGCCCCGTCCGCGCCGACGTAATGGAAAGCGCCGAATTTCTGTTCTTCTACACCGGCGAAACCATTATTCATTTCCAGCCGCAGTTGTTCTTCAAGCATCGCGGAATGGAACGTCGCTTCGAAGGTCTGCCTGCGGCCGCAGGTGTCACGCTCGCCGAGCGCGTGTCCGGTGTCAGCAGCGTGGCGCATGCACTGGCCTTCTGCCAGGGCGTCGAGAACGCCTGCCAATGCGAGGTACCCACACGCGCGCGTCAATTGCGAGTGCTGCTGGCCGAAATGGAGCGGCTTTACAATCACCTGCATTATCTGGGGCATCTGAGCCACACGACCTCGCTGAAGGTAGCGGAGGCGGAGGGCAAGCTGCTCGAAGAAGAAGTCAAGCGGCTGAACGCCCGACTGACAGGCAGCCGATTCCTCCGCAGCGTGTTGACTATCGGCGGACTGCGTCGCGATCTCCAGATCGATGAAGCGTGGCTACGCGGCGAACTCGAAAGTCTTCGAGACAGGTTCGCGCGCTACAAACGCCATCTCGAGACGACCGACAGCCATCTCGACCGTTTGATCACAACGGGCCATCTCGACCGCCGCGTCGCTTTCGAACAAGGCGCAACAGGCCCCGTCGATCGAGCCTCCGGAATGGATCGCGATCTGCGCCGCGACCATCCTTATGCGGCCTATGCCGATCTTCCAATAAAGCCGGCGATACGCAATGCGGGCGATGCGCATGCACGGGCGCAAGTGCGGATGCAGGAAGTGGAGGACAGTATCGCGCTGGCGCAGCGCATCATTCTACTTCTGCAGCCGGGTCCGGTTCGATCGGACTGGCAAATCCGGGACAGAGCGGAGGGAATTGGCTGGGCGGAATCTCCGCGCGGTACAACTCTTTACGCAATTCATTTCAGGGTTGGTGGAAACCTTGCGCGGGTAAAGATCAAGTCGCCGTCATTCTCGAATTGGCGAGCTTTTCCTTACACGGTGCATGACAGCAACATGATGGACTACGCAATCAACGAAGCGAGCTTCGGGCTGACGATTTCCGGTTGCGACAGGTGACAGTATGCCTCTGTGGACACTGCTCGGGCTGATGTCAGGAAACCAAAGTCTGCCGTGGCCGCTGTCAGATGGCGACGACGGTCAGGCGGACGTTCTGGGTATGCCGCGATATCGGCCAGATCTTTGTACGGAAGGATGCCAGGCCTGCGTCGACGTCTGCCCGACGGGAGCAATCTCGATGAGCGGCAATTTACCGACACGCCTTGACGTCGACTACGGCCGGTGCGTCGTCTGCCAGCTCTGCACCGAAGCATGCCCGGAAGGCGCCATGGAGCCCTCGAATGACTGGGCGTTCGGCGCACGCCGCCGCACAGATTTAAAATGGAGCGAGAAGGGCGCCGATCCGGCGCCAGCGGCGCAGACATCCGGATTCCATCGCAGCCTTCACATCCGCCATGTGGACGCCGGATCGTGCAATGGATGCGAGTCGGAGCTCCAGGCCCTCAACAATCCGCTCTACAATCTGCACAGGCTTGGCATCTTTTTTACCGCTTCGCCACGCGCTGCGGATCTGCTTCTCGTCACCGGTCCGGTGACACAAGCGATGCGCGAACCGTTACTCGCCACCTACGAAGCGATGCCTGATCCACGCTGGGTGATGGCCGTCGGCACCTGTGCAGTCTCCGGCGGCGTGTCCGGCGGCTGCACCGCAGCACATGGCCTGGAAGGAATACTGCCGGTCGACGTCTGGCTCCCGGGCTGCCCTCCGAATCCTTCCGCCATCATACACGCGCTGATGATGTTTCTGGAGCGCGCGCAGCAGCAGGTCCGGGGAGGCCATCTTGAATAGCCTTTTCGCTGCCGCCGCCATGCTGTGGCTCCTTGCGGCCGTTCTCGCCGCGACGCGACACTTGAGCCGCGTCTCCGGACTGGCCCTTGTGCTCGGGTGCATCGCCGCAGCCATCGGCGCGCTCGGCTCCTTACCCACCGGGTCCACCGCAGCACTCCTTCCGGGCGGCCTGTTCGGTGAGAGGCTTACGTTCCGTGTCTCCCCCGATGCCGCATGGCTATTCGGTTTCGGCTGCTGTGCAGCAGCCGTCGTTTGCGCGGTCTCAACGCCTGTCCGCCCGGCATTTCACGGATGGACCTTCGGCGCAGCCAGCGCACTCATCGGCGCGATGGGTGTATTCGGCATCGAAGATGGCGTCGGGTTTCTGATCGCCTGGGAGATTATGGGCTTCGGCGGCGCAATCATGCTCCTGTCGGAACGACTTTCGACAGCATACGGCCAGTCTACTCTGTTCATGCTTGCCCTGCTCGAGGTCGGCTCGGTGGCGCTCATCTTCGTTGTCATCGCGCTCGGCATTCACGCCGACACACTCAATTTCTCGATGCATCCGGGGGATGGCCTGTCAGCAGCGGCTACAGTGGCGCTCGGTGTGCTTCTGATCGTCGGATTCGGTGCCAAACTCGGTCTTCTGCCGTTCTTCGAGTGGTTTCCGAATGCATATGGGACAGGTAGCGGCGCGACCGGAGCGCTCCTCTCCGGCGTAGTGCTCAATGCCGCATTTTTCGGGCTGGGGCGCGGGCTGCTGGATTGGCTCCCGGCTGTCACAGATGGCGCACAAACAGCGATGGGCATGATCGCGGTCATCATCGGCGTCGCGAGCGCGGTGCTGACAATCCTCTATGCCTTCCAGGAGGACGACTGGCGTCCGCTTCTCAGTTTTTCATCCGCGGAAAACGCTTCGATTGCGGTTGCGATGCTCGGCGCAACGCTTCTTTTCCGCGGAGACGGAAAACAGGATCTGGCAGGGCTCGCATGGTGCGTCGCATTGCTTCATCTTGCTGGACATTCATTTGCCAAGAGCGGCCTGTTTCTCGCTGCGGACACCATCTATCGCGCCACCGGCAGCTATCTCATTTCGCATTCGGCGTTGCTCCTGAGAACTCCCGTCTTCTTCGGCGTAGGGGCCTTGTTTTCGGCGATGAGCCTCGCTGCGATGCCGCCGCAGGCAGGCTTTGTCAGTGAATGGTTTGTGTTCCAGACGTTGTTTCAGGGCTTCCATCTCGAAAGCCTCGGTGGACGGCTCGTCATGGCTCTCGCCGGCGCCGGACTGGCCCTCACCGCAGCAGTCGCACTAGCGACCCTCGTGAAGGTTTTCGGCATCGGTCTGCTGGGGCGGAACGGACATGCGACGGATAGAGTGCCAACCGGTCTGCCGTGGTCAGTAGGCCTTCTCGGCCTCGCCGTTCTGGTCTTTGCCGCGGGCCTTCCGTTCTATCTCGACATCCTGTCGACAGGGTCTGTCGCGCATTTTGGCGTCGATATTCCACGGTCGATGATCCAGGGATTGCTGCTGGTGCCGCTCACGGCAAAGTTTGCGTTCATCTCGCCTACCCTGTTGACGGTCGTCATGCCCCTGCTGGCACTCCTCCCCGTTGCGCTTGTCACTATCGCGCATCGACGAGGCGTTCGCCGGTCTGCGGTCTGGTACGGCGGTTTGCGACACGATCCGATCCGTGTCTCAACCACGGCGCTCACGTTCTCGAACGCCATGAGAACATTCTACAGCTTCATCTATCGGCCTATCGCATCGACCGAGCGGGAAACGACAGGAGCCCACTACTTCGTTCGCAAACTGACTTTCACCCATGACGTCGCGCCCATTTTCGGGCCACTGCTGTTCGGCCCTGCCACCCATGCCGTTTCATCTTTGGCGCGCCGTTTCCGCTCCCTCCAGTCAGGCAGCCTCAATTTTTATCTTGCGCTGATCGGATTTCTGCTCGTGCTTATTCTCGCGATTGCTCTGGTATGACCATGAATCTGTTATCTTTCATTACAATCGCAATCGGCGGCACGATTGGATGCTGGACACGCTATGTCCAGACCAATCTCGTGCAACTTGTCTACGGACGCGACTTTCCCTACGCCACCTTGAGCATCAACGTGGCGGGAAGCTTCCTTATGGGATTTCTGTTCATCGAGACGCTGGAACGTCTGACAGCTTCCCCGGAGTTACGCACCGGCATCCTCACCGGCTTTCTGGGGGGATATACGACATTCTCGACCTACTCGATGGAGCTGCTTCTGCTCACCGAGCAAGGGGAATTCGCGAAGGCCGGCCTCTATTTTACGCTCTCCGCAATTTTCGGTTTCGGCGCTGCATTTGCCGGAGCCTATATCGCCCGCAACTTGTGAGGAGTGCCATGCCAGCCGTAACGGTCACACGCATCTACCTCAAGGAAGCTGATCACGGAAAACGCAAGACGCTCATGGAGGAAATTTTGAATATCCTGCATGACCAGCATCGGGTACGCGGCGTCGTCGCCTTCCGCGGCATTGCCGGCTTCGGGAGCAAAGGCGAGGTGCACGCCGCCGATCTGCTCAGATTGACCGTCGATCTGCCGATCGTGATCGAATTCTTCGACGAGCCGGCAGTTGCCGCTGCCGCAGTCAAATTTGTGGAAGAGCTTATCCCGGCTAACCATATCCTCCAGTGGAGCGCGCAATGCGGACCTTTTACATGACCCGAGCACCTCTTCACTGACATACGGAACGACGATGGCATCGCGCGGGCCTCACACCGTCGTCAGGAAAGCGCCGGTAGCCGAACCGGAACTCCTTGATATCGGCCTCACTCATGGCAAGGCAATGTGGGTGCTGCAGCAGTTGGGCTTTGCCGAAGGCGTGTCGCAAACAACGTTTAACTACTACATCAAGTCGCTGCGAAAGCTCGGCATTCCGTTTCTGCCTGGAGAAAACCGATTCTGGTCTGGGCGTCTGGCGCGTTATTCGTACTATCATCTCATGGAGCTCGCACTTGCGTTGACGCTCCGAGTCTACGGTGCGGTCCCGGATTCGATCCTCGAAGGGATTATCGCGAACAGAGAGGCGCTACAGACGATATATGATACATCGTACGCGGAACGCGGACGTGAAATCACAATCGAGATTTACGACAAGGATCACGGGCCGCTCCGCATATCCGCGCAGGGCGTTTATCTCGATCTCGCTCTGGAATTTTCCGGGGGACGGTTATTGAAGTTTGGTCCACCGCAACTCCTCGATGCACGTGCCGCCGTCACGGTTTTTCTTCGGAAGGGCGCCGCAAGCAGAGCTTTCTTTCCGATAGCGATCTCAAAACTTTCCCATGATGTCGTAAGCCTCGCTCGCCACGCGCCGCCTATCCATCGCGGGCCTCAGCCCGATCTGCCACACCCCCATAAAGCCTGACCGCAGACTTGCAATCGGCAAGAAAGCTTCATAGCTCTCTTTAGGGAATGGAGTTTCCCTTATAACCGCCGTGAGGCTGATGACTCCTGCTGCGAAGATCGCGGTGGGAGCGCTGTCGGAGCCCCGCCGAAAGGCGGGTTTTTTATTAGGCGTTTACTGCCTTGGCGCTGCTACAGGCGCTTCAGCCCTGCCTTCCATCGCGATCATCTTCGTTAACGTTCGAGAGATGAGGGATGACAGTGCCGCAAAGTCCAAATCGATCAGAGAAGTGCTGCCGGCCGGAGCATTCCACGAGCGGCTCGGCAGGGGCGATGCATATCTCCGTGACCAAAGCAGCCGAGCGAGCGCTTCGGGCAATGGTGTCGCTTGGAACAGGCGACGCCGCGGTCGCCGACGTCGTAGCATCCGGATGTCAGATGATCCCTCCGCTGCGCGCCATCCTGTTCCGCCGCGACGCTTCAGGACTGTTCGAGGTGCGCTGCAGAGTCGTGGATGCTCTCGCACGCCTCGGCGCGCATTTTGTCCTATCCGAATATCTGGAGACATGGCCGCAGGCTATTGACCCCGTGGAACGCCTCGGCGATGAGGCCGTCCTCAGCGCCGCAGCGGCGGCACTCGCAAAATCGGGCACGGAGTCCGGTTTAGACCTGCTGCTATTCCTTGCGCAGTCCGGGCGTCTGCTGCGCGGCATCGTCTGGGGTCTCGGTCGCTACCGTGACCGACGGACGATCCCTGTCCTTGTGTCCGCGCTGTTGGAAGACGAGTGCCGTCCGGTGGCTGAAGAAGCTCTGGCCAAGCTTGGCGCCGTCGCTCGACCGGCGCTATTACAGGTTGCAGCCGCCCCTTCGCAGGGAAACGAGAGCGTATCGCGGCAACGGCGGAGCGCATTGCGGATACTTGCCGGAATTTCAACACCCCAGATCCGCCGCCAAATGGAAGCTCTCGCACGGGACCGGGATACGGCCGTCGCCGCCGTCGCGCGCGAGGTCAGTGACTACCTCAATCAAGCGATCTGAACGGAACTTTTAGCCAGAGCCTACGTTAGCTGTGCGTCGTATCCTTTGAAAAAACTGAGGGGCATGGGGTCGCCCCGAACCGCCGCAAGGCTGATGACTCCTACCGAGCCACACGCGGTAGGACATGGCACGCCCATATCGGAATGGGCGCGATCGAGTTGGAAACCATTCCAGCCCCTGTTTCTCCTGCGTCAGATCGAGCGGGAGAAATCATGCACGAATTGCTGGAACGGGATACAGCACCACCGAGCGTCCTTGCGGAAGATACGTGCCTATCCGTTCAGGGCGAACATTTCAGCGTTCTATTCCTGAATCCAGCGGACGCGCCGGACGACGAAATCGAGACGCCGGCCTGTTTCCGCGATCTCAATCTTGACCGGGTGATCGATGCGGTTATCGCCGGACGCGACGAGTATCATCTGACACCCTTCTTCTATCACCCGCTATATGATTCAGATGCAGTCCTCTATCGTTACGAGGTGATGCAAGATCTCGAAGTCACCGGATGTTTCGAGATATTCACGGCCTTCGGACGGACGCTCCATGACGTCCGCGATCGGATCGGAAAGGCGACCAAGTCGTACTACCGTGAGCAAGCTGACGGCCTGTTTCTGGAGGCAGTCGAGCTTTATTGCGAAGGCATCAATGTCTGCCAGAAAGCGCTGGATGGCGCATGCCCACGGTCGCGTGCCCTGCGCACATTTCTGCAGTTCCTGGAAAATTACCTGCATTCGGAATCTTTCCAGGCCATGCAGACTCACGCTCAGACATTGCGAGAATCTCTTTCGGAAGTCCGCTATTCGATGTTGATCGCCGATGCCGGCTTCACGGTAAATCACTACGGAAACGAGCCGGACTACAGCAAAGACGTCGAAGATGTGTTCGAGCGTTTCAAGCAAGGAGCGGTGAAGAACTATCTCGTTCACTATTCTGAAACGCGAGAAATGGACCACATCGAAGCAAAAGCACTCGAATTCGTAGCACAGCTCAATCGTGATCTATTTTCCGATCTTTCGACCTTTGTCCGGAACAATCGCGATTTTCAAAATCCTACCGTTCTGCGGTTTGATCGCGAAATCCAATTCTATCTCGGCTATCTGCAGCATCTGGAAAATTTCAAGGAAGCTGGCCTGCCATTCTGCTATGCGGCTCTGTCAACGGATAACTGGCAGATCTACAGCAACGACAGCTTCGACCTGGCGCTGGCGGACAAGCTCCTTGGCGAAACCGAGATCGTTCGCAACGACTTCTATCTGAAGAATCCCGAACGGATATTCGTGGTAACCGGCCCCAATCAGGGCGGCAAGACCACCTTCGCACGCACCTTCGGTCAACTACACTATCTCGCCAGCATCGGCTGTTGCGTTCCCGGGAGCGGGGCCCGGCTCATTCTCCCCGACCGCATCTTCACACATTTCGAGAAAGAGGAAGACATCTACGATCTGCGAGGAAAGCTGCATGACGATCTGGTCCGTATTCACGCGATCCTGAAGAACGCGACGGAACGCAGCATCCTCATCATGAACGAAATCTTTACGTCCACGACGGTTCAGGATGCGACGATGCTCAGCGAGCGGATCATGGATAAGATCATCGGGCTTGGAGCGCTCACGGTTTGGGTCACCTTCATCGATGAAGTGTCGGAATTCGCCCCCCAGACTGTGAGCCTGATGAGCACGATCGTCCCAGATGATCCCTCGTGCCGCACCTTCAAGGTCATCCGCAAACCTGCGGACGGCCTTTCCTATGCGCTGTCGATCGCGGAGCAATACCGCGTGACCTACTCAACCCTCAAGATGAGGCTTGGAGCATGAAATGTCACCTGCTCTATCGGGATCGCGACCTGGATACGGACGGCAAACCGGTCTGGAACTCCGACGCACTGACGCGCGATCTTGAACTCGATTCGCTGTTCGACGCCATGGCGGGTCAGGACAAGTTCATACGCAAAGTAGTCTCGGCGATGCTGCTATCGCAGCCTGACCATGATCCCGGCTCCATACGCTACCGGCAGAACGCGCTCGAAGACTGCCTTCGCAACAGGGATTTTCTTGACGATATCTATACACTCGCTTGCGAGGCCGTCGAGAGCGAACGCAGGCACTATCTGGGAGGCCTGTCGAACCATCCGAGTTGGGTGCTGCATCGTTCGATCGATGCGCTGGAAACGTTCCTACCCCATCTGCAGAAGCTCCGCACCCTGACCGATCGTCATGCAGCGTCATTTACGTCCGATGCCTTCCAGACCTTCTTCCGCACGATCACCGATAATCTGGATGGGCCCTATTTTTCACGCGTTCAACATCATCTGAAGCAACTGCGGTTCCGCGATGGCGTATTATTGAGCGCCAGGCTGGGTCCCGGCAACACAGGCACGGACTATGTTCTGCTCAGAACGCTACGTCCCCAACGGAATCGTTTCATGCGCTGGCTTTTGCGCCTTCTGCGACGGCACCCGCCCGGCTTACGGTACGAGCTCAATCCCCGCGACGAATCCGGCGCACAGGCGTTGTCCCGTATCCACGATCGAGGCATCAATCTCGCTGCCAACGCACTCGCCCAGTCCACGGACCATGTCTTGGCATTTTTCAGGGCGTTGAAAACCGAATTGGCATTTTATGTCGGGTGCGTTGCTCTGCACGACAGACTTGTCGCAAAACACGAGCCGATCGTTTTTCCGGAGCCGGCGGTTCAGGAGCAGACGTCACTCAGATTCGAAGGACTCTATGACGTATCGCTGACCCTTCACCTTCCGGCCCAGGTCGTCGGCAACGATCTCGATGCTGACCACAAATCGTTGCTGGTGGTGACCGGCGCAAATACCGGCGGAAAGTCGACCTTCCTGCGGAGCCTCGGCCTGGCTCAGCTGATGATGCAAACCGGCATGTTCGTCGGTGCTCGGAGTTTCTCGGCGAATGTGTGCGACAGCATCGCAACCCACTACAAGCGGGAGGAGGATCGCGCGATGGAAAGCGGGAAACTGGACGAGGAACTCGCCCGCATGAGCGAGATCGCAGAGCATATCACGCCCCGTTCACTGATCCTGTTCAACGAATCCTTTGCTGCAACCAACGACCGGGAAGGATCGGAAATTTCACGACAAATAGTGACCGCGCTTGGCGAAGCCGGCTGCAAAATCTATGCGGTCACGCATCTATACGGCTTTGCGCACCACATGTTCGAAGCCGCGCGCAACAACGCGGTGTTCCTGCGCGCCGAAAGAGGCGACCAGGGGCAGCGGCCGTTCCGAATACAGCCCGGCGAACCGCTGGCGACAAGCTACGGCGACGATCTCTATCGGGAGGTATTCGATGGAAACGCCTCGTTCCTGCAGCCCGAAGCGCGCGCCATGGAGCCAGCGGAATGAGTCCAAGCACCGTGTTCTGCACTGACACCCGGCTCTCACATCGCCGAAGTGCTTGTGGCTGCACCTGAGCTCACCGCCGAAGAGGCGTCCTCCAAGGAGGGCTATATGAACTTGCGTACCGTCTGCAGCGCAATTGCGCACGGATTGCTGCACCAATCGGACAGCCCCCTTCCGCTACAGGATGCGTTTAAAATCAATGACTTGGTGAACATCTGGCGGGCCGAAGCCGACGAAACAGAGAACTACATCTACGCTATAGCCCTCTAAATTGAGATAAGAGCAAATGGCTGACAGCGGGTGGAAAGAGGACTGTCCGGTTTCAAGACGCGCTCCCCACGAAACGGCGATCGGTGAATGCGCAGTGATCATCAGCTAGATGGGCCATTCAATCGTTTCTAAGGTATGGAGGCTTCGCTGCATTGCTTCGCGCTGCGCACTATCCTGATGGCGGAATGCCCAACCCGTTCGGAGGATATCCCCGATGATACGTGCGACCAGCTTTGCGATCTTGGGGATTCCTGACACCTCGATCGACCAGCCCATCGGCTCGAAATGTGCAAATTGGTTCCGGATTTCCTTGTGAAAGCGGCACAGCCAATTCAGTTCAGATTCGCTGATTGCAACACCGACAGCGTTGCTGCGATCCCCTGCCGAATAAGACTTTCGCACTGCTTTAAGTAGGTCCGGAAGTCCCATCAAATGGGTCTTAGGCGGTTTCGCATTCGAATCTGTACGCGAATCCTCAAAATAGGTCAGCCATTCGCCGGCGTTGCGTTCAGTGACAGCGCCCACCGGGGCCGCTGTGGTAGTTAGGTGGCATACGCACGCCCCCTGCAGCGCCGAATGCAAGGCCATCACAACCCACTTCCATGCTAGGTAATCCTCCCCCACAAACTGTGCAGAGCGTATAACGTGGCGGATCGATCCCGCCACATCCTCGGCCTCATCCGTTTGAATCCAATTATCCTTCTCCGCCATCGGCTCCTCGCGTTCATTCCAATTGCAGCCAGCATAAACCTGTCGGTGATGATGCGAACATACTGTCACTTTCAGGCGGCGGGCTCGCGGGTCCTGATGACTGACTTGAGGTCGGAAGCTACCGTTGCGGCGTTAAGATATCGGGCCTAGCGTAGTATCGGCAGCCTATTATCTCACCCAGTGTAATGCGGAGATCGGCAGCAATATCGCGCTGTAGTGGCAATCGGCGGTGATGGCGGAGAGGGAGGGATTCGAACCCTCGATACGGTTTCCCGTATACACGCTTTCCAAGCGAGCGCCTTCAGCCACTCGGCCACCTCTCCGCGGCCCGGCAGGCCGGGCGGCGCGGACTATAGCCAAGACGCGGGCGCTGACAACCCGTGCGAACCGGCTACCCTCGATCTTGTGGCGTTTTCTGACGAAGCGACCGTCGATCCCGCAAGACCTGCGCCAGCAGACAGAGGCCAAAGGAGCTGAGAACATCGCCCCCCGACGGATCAAATGCGAATCCTTCGGCAAGCGCCTGCGGGGCTCATTGAACCGAGCCCTGAGACAAGCCCCTGGGTACGCTAGGCCCTAGACCAGACCCTTCCGCCCAGCCTCTCAGCCCAGCCTTCCGGCTACCCTCCAACAAAGCCCCATGCTCAATCCTTTCAGTCAAGCCCCGGACCAGATCTCGAGCCAAAATCCACCGGACTGACTGGCCCGTCAGGCTTAGGAAATTCATGACATAGTTGCTTTTTCGCACCGATGCCCGCATGAGCAGAGGCTGTTCACGGACGGAGCCGCCGATGCCGACTGACGCATCCGCCCTGGATCTCGTGCTGTCCGGTGACCCGGCGCTCTACGCCATCGTACGGCTGTCGCTACTGGTCAGCCTGAGCGCTGTCGCCGTGGCTTCGCTGATCGGCATCCCGCTCGGCGCCCTGATCGCGCTGACTCGGTTCCGCGGCCGCGAAACAGCCATTGTCATCCTGAACGCGCTGATGGGCCTGCCGCCGGTGGTCGCCGGCCTCGTCGTCTTCCTCATGCTGTCGCGTTCCGGTCCGCTCGGCACGTTCGGCCTGCTGTTCACGCCGCAGGCGATGGTCGTCGCTCAGGTGTTGCTGGTGACGCCGATCATCGCCGCCCTATCGCGACAGACCATCGAGGATCTCTGGGTCGACTATCGCGACGAGCTGGCAGCAATGCATGTCGGCCCGCTGCGACGCATCGCAACGCTGATCTGGGACGGCCGTTTCAGCCTGGTGACGATCCTGCTCGCCGGGTTCGGCCGCGCCGCGGCGGAGGTCGGCGCCATTATCATCGTCGGCGGCAATATCGAGGGTTTCACCCGCACGATGACCACCGCGATCGCGCTGGAAACCTCGAAGGGCGATCTGCCTCTGGCAATCGGCCTCGGCATGGTGCTGATCGGCATCATCGTCATCGTCAATGCCCTGGCATGGAGCATCCGTCGCGCCGGCGAACGGATCGCAGGATGACGCGATGCGGCCCCTGAAAAGCGAACTGCCGATTCGATTTGACGCATTTGGTATCCGCGCCGGTGCAGTCACCATCCTCGACGACATCCACCTGACGATCAACGCCGGCGCACCGACGGTGATTATCGGCCCCAACGGCTCGGGCAAGACGACGCTGCTCCGCGCGGCGATGGGCCTGCCGATGGCAGGACAATATGGCCACACATCGAATTACCAAGTCGCCGGCCATATCTCCTATGACGGTGTCGTGGGCGTCCCGCCTGTTCATCGCGCCATCGTCCTGCAGCGCCCAACGATGCTCAGACGCAGCGCCGCCAGCAATATTCGCTACGCGCTGCGCGCCGCAGGTCAACCTCGCGACAGCGATTCCGCTCGCATCGCCGAACTGCTCGCACTGGTCGGGCTCGCCGGCTTCGCCGACCGACCGGCGCGGCGGATGTCGAGCGGAGAACAGCAGCGGCTCGCTCTGGCCCGGGCCCTGGCACGCAACCCTGCCGTGCTGTTTCTTGACGAGCCGACCGCCAGCCTCGACCCCGCCGCTACCAAGGCCATCGAAGATGTGATCGGCACGATCGCGGCGCGCGGCATCAAAATCGTCATGTCGACGCACGATCTCGGCGAGGCGCGGCGGCTGGCCGGCGAAGTCGTATTGCTGCACCGTGGTCGCGTGATCGAAAGCGCCGACACCCAAACCTTCTTCCATTCGCCGGCCACCGCCGAGGCGCGCGCGTTCCTCGCCGGCGAACTGCTCATTTGACCCAGGATCCGTCAGCAAACCCGGAGGATAACACCATGCTCACGCGTCGCCTGCTCTTGGCAGCCACCACCCTCGCCTTTCTGACACCGGCGCTGGGCACGGCACTCGCCCAGGATAAATCGATCATCGTGGCCTCGACGACGTCGACACAGGATTCCGGCCTGTTCGGTTATCTGCTGCCGCTGTTCAAGGACAAGACCGGCATCACCGTGAAAGTGGTGGCGCAGGGTACCGGCCAGGCGCTCGACACGGCGCGCCGCGGTGATGCTGACGTCGTCTTCGTCCATGCCAGGTCGGCCGAAGAGAAATTTCTCTCGGAAGGCTTCGGCGTGAAGCGCTATCCGGTGATGTACAATGACTTTGTCCTGATCGGACCAAAGAGCGATCCGGCCGGCATCAAGGGCGTGAAGGACGTCGCGGTCGCACTCAAGACGATCAAGGACAAGAGTGCATCGTTCATTTCGCGGGGCGACCGTTCCGGTACGCATGTCGCAGAACTGAAACTCTGGAAAGATGCCGGCATCGACATCGAGAAAGACAAGGGCGCCTGGTACAAGGCAATCGGCCAGGGCATGGGCGCGGCGCTGAACACCGCCGGCGCCGGCAACGCCTATGTGCTATCGGATCGCGGCACCTGGATTCACTACAAGAACAAGGGCGATCTCGCCATCCTCGTGGAAGGCGACAAGCGGATGTTCAACCAGTATGGCGTGATGCTGGTCAATCCGGCCAAGCATCCGAACGTGAAGAAGGAGTACGGCCAGCAATTTATCGACTGGCTGATCTCCCCGGAAGGGCAGAAGGCGATCGCCAATTACAAAATCAACGACGAGCAACTGTTCTATCCCAATTCCGGCGATTCCGGCGCCTGATATCGCAGCCCTCTTCCCGATAGCGGGGAGAAGGCTCCTTCATCATTGACCTCAACCGACAAGCGGCCGCCGCAATGAGTGACAACGATACGATCCTGTTGCATGCAGCCGGCAGTTTGCGCGCGGCACTGAGCGAGATTGCCACGGCGTTCGCGACAGCGCGCGGCGTTCGCGTGATCGGTCATTATGGTCCTTCGGGAACGCTGAAGGATGCGATCATCAACGGCGCGGCAACAGACATCTTCGCCTCGGCCAATATGGCGCACCCGCAGGCACTGGCCGAACAGGGGCTCAGCGGCCCGGTGGAGCTATTCGCGCGCAACAGCCTGTGCGCCTTGGTCCGGCCAAGCCTCAGCCTCGACACCGCCACGCTTCTCGACGTGCTGCTCGATCCGGCCGTCCGGGTCGCGACCTCGACGCCGCGAGCCGACCCGTCGGGCGATTATGCCTTCGCGTCATTCGAGCAGGCGGAAGCGATACGCCCGGGCGCCGGCACCACGCTGGCGGGCAAGGCGCTGCAATTGACCGGCGCACCAGCCAGCGCGGCAGCGCCGACAGGGCGCAATGTCTATGGCTGGCACCTCGCCGAAGGCCGCGCCGATGTGTTCATCACCTACCGCACCAATGCAGTTGCTGCGGCAGGAGAGAACCCCGGTCAACAGATCGTGCCCTTGCCCAAGGAGCTCACGATAGAGGCCGACTATGGGCTGACGGTCATGAACGGGGCGCCGAGGGCGGCCTCTGAATTTGCTCTGTTCATCTTGTCCATTGAAGGCCAGACTATCCTGACGACGCATGGATTTTCTGCACCCGGATATGCAAAGGAGAAATGACGTGATCCGTATCAGCGCGCGCAACCGGCTCAAGGGCAAGATCGTGGAGGTCACGAAAGGCGCAACGACCGCCCACATCAAGATCGACATTGGCGGACAGATCGTCACGTCCTCGATCACCAATGAAGCTGTCGACGAACTGAGGCTGACGAAAGGCCAGGATGCCTACGCGGTGATCAAGGCCAGCGACGTGATGATCGGAACGGAGTGACGGCGGAACTCATCGTTCAACCTGCGTCTCGACGCTGGCCAGCACACAAGGACGGATAGCGATGCTCCTGTCCAGACGTTCTCTGCTTGCCGGAGCCGGCATGGCATTGCTGGCGCCCCGTAACGCTTTCGCGCAGGCCGTCACCGACGGCGCCGGGCGCGCCGTGGCTATCCCGGCAAAAGTCACGCGGGTATTCCCGGCCGGTCCACCCGCCGCCATTCTTCTCTATACGCTGGCGCCCGATCTGCTGATCGGCTGGCCGCGCGCTCACCGGGCGGAGGAATGCATCTATATGCTGCCGGACGTCTGTATGCGCCCGGCGGTCGGCCGGATCACCGGGCGCGGCAACACCGCCAATCTGGAAACGGTGCTCGCCCTGAAACCGGACCTGATTCTCGATATCGGGTCGGTCAACGACACCTATATTTCGCTCGCCGACCGGGTGCAGCAGCAGACCGGCATTCCCTATGCGCTGCTCGACGGCCGTTTCGACCGGACGACCGATGCCTACACCGTGCTGGGCCGGCTGATCGACCGCGCGCCGGCAGCAGCGGCCCATGCCGAATACTGCAACCGGACATTGGCAACCATCACCGGGCGAATTGCCGATGTGGCGCGCGAGCGACGCCCGCGCCTTTATTACGCACGCGGACCGCGCGGCCTGCAGACCGGCGGCAAGGGCTCGATCAATGTCGAAACGGCCGAGCTGCTGGCGCGCAATGTCGCCGACGAACTTCCCGGCGGACTTGCCAATGTGTCGCTCGAGCAGGTGTTGCTGTGGGACCCAGACGTCATCGTCACCATCGACCGCGACTTCGCCGCGTCGGTGCGCAACGATCCGACCTGGCGCCCGGTCCGTGCGGTGCGCGAGGGCCGCGTCTTCCTCTCGCCGTCGGCCCCTTTCGGCTGGATCGATTTCCCGCCGTCAGTCAATCGGATGATCGGCTTGTGGTGGCTGGCAAAGATTCTATATCCCGACAAATTCCCGGAAGACATGAACGCACTGACACGCGACTTCTATTCCCGATTCTATCATGTCACGCCGACCGACACCCAAATCGTACAGATTCTGGCGGGCATCGGGTGAAGCTGCACGACCAGAGTACCAGCCGCGGCTTGGTGCCATGCCGGCAGAAAACATGCGTGCGACAACTGCTATGATCGTGTCATGACGCGCTCACCCCTGCCCGGCTTCCTGATCGCGCTCGGCGTTCTCGTGGCCGGACTGCTCCTGGCCTTTACGGTCGGCCGCTACCCGGTGGCACTTGGCGATCTGCTGCAGGTTCTGATCGCGAAGCTGACCGGGCAGCCTAGCACCGTGCCGCCAGCGGTCGAGAGCGTCATCTGGCAGGTGCGCGGCCCACGCGTCATCGCCGCTGTTCTGGTCGGCGCGGCGCTGGCCGTCGCCGGTAGTGCCTTTCAGGGCCTGTTTCGCAATCCGCTGGTATCACCCGATATCCTCGGCGCATCGTCCGGCGCAGCGCTCGGCGCGGTATTCGGCATCTTTCTGTCGCTCGGCGTATTTGCCATCCAGTTCTTCGCCTTTCTCGGCGGGCTGATTGCCGTTGCCGCCGTCTATGTCATCGGCTCGTCGGTGCGCTCGCGCGACCCGATTCTCGTTCTGGTGCTGACCGGCGTCGTCATCGGCTCGTTGCTCGGCGCCGGCGTCGGCCTGCTGAAATATCTTGCCGACCCCTACAACCAGCTTCCCGCCATGACCTTCTGGCTGCTCGGCAGCCTTGCCGCCGCCAACGTGTCCGACCTGGTGCCACTGGTCGGTCCGGTGGCGCTCGGCACGCTCGTGCTGATCGCCCTGCGCTGGCGGATGAATGCGATGTCGCTGCCGGAAGAGGAGGCCCGTGCGCTCGGCATCGCCACCGGACCGTTGCGCGTCGCTATCGTCGCCGCGGCGACGCTGACGACTTCGGCGAGCGTCGCCACCGCCGGCATCATCGGCTGGGTCGGCCTCGTCGTACCGCATCTGGCGCGTTCGCTAGTCGGGCCGGACTTCGCACGACTCGTGCCCGCCTCCGCCATTCTCGGCGGCGGTTATCTGCTGCTGATCGACACGCTGGCGCGCACCATGGCGCCGGTGGAGGTGCCGCTCGGCATTCTGACCGCCGTCGTCGGCACCCCGTTCTTCATCTGGCTGCTCGCCAATGTCCAAAAGACGTGGTCCTGACGCATGATCCTGTCCGGTCATCAGCTTGCCATCGGCTATGCCGACCGCACGGTCGGCGAGAACCTCGACGTCGCGCTCGATACCGGCGAGGTGCTGGCGCTGCTCGGCCCGAACGGCGGCGGCAAGACGACACTGCTGAAGACGCTGCTCGGCCTTTTGCCGCCGAAGGCGGGCGACGTGCGGCTCGACGGCAGAACGCTGTCAGCCCGCTCGATCCGCGAACGCGCACAAATGATCGCCTATGTGCCGCAAACCCACATCGCCACCTTTGCCTTTCCGGTGGAAACGGTGGTGCTGATGGGACGCAGCGCCCACGGCAACCTGTTCAGCCGGCCGAGCATGCACGATCGCGCGGTCGCGGCCGCCGTCATGGAGCGGCTCGGCATCGCCGGGCTGGCCGAGCGGCCCTATACAATGATCTCCGGCGGCGAACGCCAGATGGTGCTGCTGGCGCGAGCGCTGGCGCAGGAGCCGCAATTCATCGTTCTCGACGAACCAACCGCCAGTCTCGACTTCGGCAACCAGGGCAAAGTGATGGCCGAGATCCGCGGACTGGCGGCGTCGGGGCTCGGCGTCCTCTTCACCACCCACGACCCCAATCACGCGCTGCGCGCTGCCGACCGCGCCTTCCTGCTGCGCAACGGCACGCGGATAGGCGAGGGCAATGTCGACGACATCCTGACCCGCGAACGGCTGCAGGACCTCTATCAGGCGCCGGTGGAAACCGTGGTCGACCCGAAAACCGGCGAGATTGCCTTTCTGCCGGGTTCGCCGGCGGTTGCACCGTCACCCTGAAGCTTCGCTTCCGATGAAATCAGCGGTGACGCGCCGGTTTCCTGTTTTGACGCGTTTTCCTTGCACGAAACCGGCACGCCCCGCCGACACCGCCCTCGCACCGCCGCACGCTGTGCGACATCCTGACGGGACGGTGGCTGGGCCTGTGGATTGACTTCTGCAGCATGCGCAAATATCTGCGCAATGTGCGCTCTGCGGCCCACACGCTGTGGGCCGGACCATCCGCATCGGCGGACATAGTGTGAGGAGCTCGCACAATTATAGGCACGTCCATGCTCCGCGCCGCCAGCGACACCTATCTCATCAAGCCCGACCCGCACGACACACGGCTGACCGAGCGTGTCGTGGGCATCGATCAGACCGGTGCACGGATCGAGACGGCGGTGACGGTCGAGCGCGCACTGACGATTTATCTCAACAGCCAGGAAATCGTCACCGCAATGACGATCGGCGACTATCCGGACTATCTGGCGATCGGCTATCTGCTCAACCAGAATATGCTGCTGCCCGACGACACGGTGACCGGCGTCGATTACGACGAAGACCTCGCCGTTGTCGTGGTGCGGACTGAGCGCAAGACCGATTACGAAAAGAAATTGAAGAAGAAGGTGCAGACCTCCGGCTGCGCGCAGGGCACCGTGTTCGGCGACCTGATGGAATCTCTCGGCAGCGTCTCTCTACCGGACGCACCGTTACGCACATCGTGGCTCTACGCACTGACGCACCAGATCAACACGACGCCGTCGCTCTATCTGGAAGCCGGTGCCATCCATGGCTGCGTGCTGGCGCAGGAAGACCGACCACTCGTCTATATGGAAGACGTCGGACGCCACAACGCCGTCGACAAGATCGCCGGCTGGATGTTCAAGGAAAAGGTGCCGGCGGCCGACAAGATTTTCTACACGACAGGGCGGCTGACCTCGGAAATGGTACTGAAGACGGTCCGCATGGGCATTCCGATCCTGATATCGCGCTCCGGCTTTACCGCCTGGGGCGTCGAGCTGGCGCGCAAGGCCAATCTCACCCTGGTCGGCCGCGCACGAGGCAAGCGCTTCATCGCGCTCGCAGGCGAAAAGCGGATCGTCTTCGATCAGGACATCGAAACGATCGCCGAGGAAAGCAGCAAGCACCGGCGCAAGGCAGCACTGAATGATGACTGAAGCTGCCGGGACTCTCGGCCTGGTCCTCGCCGGCGGCCTCGCCCGCCGCATGGGCGGTGGCGACAAGGCGATGATCCGCATCGGCAATGCGACGATCCTCAATCGCGTGCTCGAACGGCTGCGGTTGCAGACCTCGGCCATCGTGCTCAACGCCAATGGCGACGGCGCACGCTTCGCGGCAACCGGATTGCCGATTGTTTCCGACAGCATTTCCGGCTTTCCTGGCCCGCTCGCCGGCATCCTCGCGGGGCTCGACTGGGCCGCCACCAACACACCGGACGTCGCCTATGTGCTCAGCGTGCCAGGCGACTGTCCGTTCCTGCCGCGGAATCTCGTCGCACGACTGCACGCAGCGCGGATCAACGGCGGCACGGAACTCGCCTGTGCCCGCTCCGGTGACTGGCGACATCCGGTCGTCGGGCTATGGCCGGTGGCACTGCGCAACGATTTACGCCATGCGCTGGTGGTGGAGGATCTGCGCAAGATCGAGGTCTGGACGGCGCGACACGGCATCTCCATCGCCGAATGGCCCAGTCAGCCTTTCGATCCGTTCTTCAACGTCAATACGCCCGACGACGCCGCGCGCGCCAACACCATCGCGCAGCACTATCCGGACGCATAGCGCACCAACAGCGCACGGCTGGCTCACGCGCCGGCGCGCCTGAACATATCCTTTGCCGCGATGAGACCTCCGCCAGCGATCAGCGCCGCCGCTGCCCACAGCGACCAGCGCGGCTCGGCATAACCGGCAAGCACCAGCGCGAAAGTCGAGAGCACCGGCGCCGCATAAGACGCTGCGCCGAGGATTCGGATGTCACCGCGTTTCATGCCGATGTCCCAGACATAGAAAGCTGCCCCCACCGGCGCCGCGCCGAGCGCAACGATGGCCAGCCATTCGCCGGAATTATCCGGCCACACCGTCTGCTCGAACAGGAAATGACACAGCGCGCCGAACAGCGCAGTGACAAGGCAGAAGCCGACCACGGCATCGCTCGGTACTGCCGCGAATTTGCGCGAAGCGACCGAGTATATCGCCCAGACGAAGGCGGCGATAAAAGCCGCGGCATAGCCGGGAATGAAAGCAGCGGAAAAGCCGATCCCGGCCCGCCCCGCGAGCAGTACCACCGTGCCGGCAAGCCCGAGCAGGGCACCGAGCAGGTGATGCGCGCGCAGGCGTTCACGCAGCACGAAGGACGAGAACAGCACGATGAGTAGCGGCCAGAGATAGTTGATCAGCCCGGCCTCCGCCGGCGGCGCCAGCCGCAAGGCGGTGAAATACAGGGCGTGGTAGCCGAACAGACCGCCGATACCGAGCAGCCAGACCGGCCAGGGCTGTCTGAGCGCTGCGGCCGCACCGGGGCGCATCATCCAGGTCGCAGCGCCCAGCAGCCCGCCGATCAGAAACGTCACAGCGAGCAGTTGAAACGGCGGCATCCGTCCGGAGGCGGCAGTGAGGAGCGCCAGCAGCGACCACATCAGGATCGCGGTAAAGCCGACGAATGTCGCAGTGCGTGAGGTCATCGATGAGGCCAGGTTGCGGAAGGCGTACCCGAACGTCGCACGGCCGGCAATGGTCGCGACGACATCACGTTGTCATGACCCCATTGCTCAGCGCGTTTCCCACGCGAACCAGAGCGCGATCAACGCCATCGAACCGGCCAGCACGCGGCGGAATCGACGCTCGCCTGCACCCGAAACGAGGAGCGGCCGCAATCGCACCGCGAGCAAAACGATCCCTGCATGCACCGTCGTGGCGACGGCAACGAAGATCGCCACCAGAATCAGGTTTTGCACGAGAACCGAACCGCGCGCTGGATCGATGAACGTCGGCAGGATAGCGAGGTAGAAGACTGCGGCTTTCGGATTGAGCAGATTGATCGTCAGCCCGCGTAGAAACAGCGAACCGTCACTTTCAAAATCGGCGTCTCCGCCGCTGGCGTCGCGCCAAGTATCATAGGCCAGATAAAGCATGTAGAGCACACCGCCCCAGCGCAAAAGCTGATAGGCAAGCGGCACATCGGCAATCAATGCAGCCAGGCCGAAAGCTGCGAGCACGCCGACAATCGCCAGACCAAGAGCGATGCCGACCACCACCGCAAGACCACCGCGCCGGCCGACATGCAATGTCAGCGACGCCAGGGTACCCATATTCGGGCCGGGCGTGAGTTCAACGATCAAGGACGTCAGCAGGAAACCTAACATTACGCTCCGGTGCTGCTCTCACGCCACGTCCGCACCGATAGCGGCCGGCCGCCTGAATGTCCGCCGATCCTGAATCGCCACCACCCGCCGCGACCATGTGATGCGGCGCTCACGCCATGTACTGGCCACCATTCGCCGACAGGGTCGAGCCAGTGATGAAGCCGGCCTCGTCGGCGGCCAGGAACACCACACAGCGCGCGATCTCCTCCGGCTCGCCGAGACGGCCGACCGGGATCAGCGGCAGAATGGATTTCTCCAGCACATCCTGCGGCACCGCCTGCACCATCTCGGTATTGATGTAGCCCGGGCAGATCGCGTTGACGGTGATCCCGGCCTTCGCCGATTCCTGAGCCAGCGCCTTGGTGAAGCCGATATCGCCCGCCTTGGCCGCCGAATAGTTGGTCTGACCCATCTGCCCCTTCTGGCCGTTGATCGACGAGATGTTGATGATGCGACCGAATTTACGCGCGCGCATGCCCTCGATCACCGGCCGGCACATATTGAACAGCGAGCCAAGATTGGTGTTGATGACGGCGCCCCACTGTTCCGGCTTCATCCGGTGCAGCATCGCGTCGCGGGTGATACCGGCATTGTTGACCAGCACCTCGACAGGTCCGAGATCGGCCTCCACCTGCGCGATACCGGCGACACAGGCGTCGTAGGAGGAGACGTCCCATTTGTAGACAGGAATCCCGGTCTCGGTTTTGAACCGCCGCGCGGCCTCGTCATTGCCGGCGTAATTGGCGGCAACCTTGTAACCGGCGGCCTTGAGCGCCCTGCTGATCGCCCCGCCAATACCGCGTGAGCCGCCCGTCACCAATGCAACACGAGACATTCAAACCTCCCAAGACACTCTTTAAGGCAGCCCTGTCCCGGACCTGCCCTGCCCGGCGCAGAACAGCCGAGCTTTTTTACAGATTAAAGACGACAATGGCCGGGGCAAGGCCCGGCCATTGAAAATGCCGTTTGACTTTCGCGGCGTCGCCGTTCTTGCGGCCGGCTGCCTCGGCTCACCGATCAGTATCGGCAGCTTTGCCGCCGGAAACGTCGGAGTGCATTCCCGCGCGACGCGCTCCTACCGTTCGACACACATGGCGATGCCCATGCCGCCGCCGATGCAAAGCGTGGCAAGCCCCTTCTTGGCGTCGCGCTTCTGCATTTCGTGCAGCAACGTCACCAGAATGCGGGCACCGGATGCACCGATCGGGTGGCCGAGGGCGATAGCGCCTCCGTTGACATTGACCTTGTTGGTATCCCAGCCGAGATCCTTGTTGACGGCGCAGGCCTGTGCCGCGAAGGCTTCGTTGGCTTCGATCAGGTCGAGGTCTTCGTGCGTCCAGCCGGCCTTCTTCAATGCCGCGCGCGAGGCGGGAATCGGACCGGTGCCCATGATCGACGGATCGACGCCGGCCTGCGCCCAGGAGACGATACGGGCAAGCGGCGTCTTGCCGAGCTTGGCCGCTTCGCTGGCGCGCATCAGCACCACCGCCGCGGCGCCGTCATTGATGCCGGAGGCGCTCGCCGCCGTCACCGTGCCCTCCTTGTCGAAGGCCGGCCGCAGCTTGGCGATCGAGTCCAGCGTCACGCCTGCTTTCGGATATTCGTCGGTGTCGACCACCGTATCGCCCTTGCGGCCTTTGATCGTCACCGGCACGATCTCGTCCTTGAAGCGGCCGGCCTTGATCGCCGCCTCGGCCTTGTTCTGCGACTTCACCGCCAACTCGTCCTGCATCTGCCGGGTGATCTGCCACTGCTTGGCGACGTTCTCGGCCGTGTTGCCCATGTGATAGCCGTTGAAGGCATCCCACAGACCGTCCTTGATCATCGTGTCGATCATCGTGTAATCGCCCATCTTGACGCCGTTGCGCAGATGCGCGCAGTGCGGCGCCTGGCTCATCGATTCCTGGCCGCCCGCAACGACGATATCGCTGTCGCCATTGACGATCGCCTGATAGCCGAGCGCCACGGCCCGCAAGCCGGAGCCGCAGAGCTGGTTCACGCCCCAGGCCGGGCTCTCTACCGGAATGCCGGCACCAATCGATGCCTGCCGCGCGGGATTCTGCCCGGCGCCGGCGGTAAGAATCTGCCCCATGATGACTTCGGAGACCTGCTTGCCCTCGATCCCCGCGCGCTCAAGTGCGGCCTGAATCGCGATTTTGCCGAGATCGTGCGCAGGCAACGACGACAGCGATCCGTTGAATGCGCCGACAGGGGTTCGGGCGGCGCTGACGATGACGATGTCGTCTTTCATGGGAAAACTCCTTTTATGATGGCTCAGGCCGAACAGGGCTGATTTTTCCAAATGGTGCGCAGGACGGTGCGAATCCCATAAGAAACGGCTGGCTTCATTGGCTTGCTGGCTTCACCGTTTTTACGGACACGCTTTGCAGACATGGATTCGACCATGGGCCCGACGCCCCGACACATACGTCGCCCGAATCCAGGCTCAGCCGTTCGGCAGTGCGGAAACCATCTCGGCACTGCCGCATCCTTAAGGCCCCGCGAACCTGAGTCAATAACGACAAAACCCTATTTATGCGCTGGAATGCGGGATTTACAGGTCGCCATGCAGTGCCGGAAGACCGGTACAAGCCTCTGCCGCAACGCGACAAAACGGTGGCTACGACCGGAAAAAAGGCGCTATGCTCCCATCCCGGACTTCAGCGGACAGGGCAATTCATGGCGTCTGAAAAAGAACCGATCACGATCAAGAAATACGCTAACCGGCGACTCTACAATACCGGCACGAGCACCTATGTGACGCTCGAAGATCTCGCGGCCATGGTGAAGGCAGGCGAGGATTTCGTCGTCTACGACGCCAAGACCGGCGAGGACATCACCCGCTCGGTGCTGGCCCAGATTATTTTTGAACAGGAGAACAAGGAGGGGCAGAGTCTGTTGCCGATCTCCTTCCTGCGCCAGCTCATCCGTTTTTACGGCGACAGCATGCAGATGCTGGTGCCACGCTATCTGGAAGCATCGATCGACAGCTTCACCCGCGAACAGGGCAAGCTGCGCGATCAGATGGCGCAAGCCTTTGGCGGCGTCGGCTTCACCCAGCTCGAAGATCAGGTTCGCCGCAACATGGAGATGTTCGAGAAGACATTCGCTATGTTCACGCCCTTCGCTCGCGGCGAGAAGAACACGACAACGCCCACACCGAAAAGCAGCAGCGGCGACATCGACGAACTCAGGCGGCAGCTTGAGGACATGCAGAAGCGCGTCGATCAACTGTCGCGGAAAGACTGAACCCTGCTGCGGGTGCCCCCGCAAGCGTTCCCCATCCAGCAAGCGGCCCTGAAACGCCGGCCTGTGCCGGCGGGCAGGTTTCCATCGCGGGAACGGATGCAATCAAAGCCGATCATCGGGTCGTGCGTTGCCAGCGGGTAGCATCTGCGTTGCTCACCGTTTCCTGGTCCACACAGTTATCGCGCGCAGTGCGCATGTAAAAATTTCGAGACGCCGGCGCGCGGTGCCGCTGATCGCCCTCCGGCCTACTGCTCCGCGCAGACGCCGCACGAATCGGTGGACGCCCAGGGACGTTGCAACGCCGCGCGACCGACCAGTTCGCCCTGAAGACAATCACAGCCCCAGGATGCAAGCAGCGTCGCCGCCTCCTCATCCTGCACCCATTCGGCAACAGTCTGGAGGCCAAGCCGGCTTGCAAGATCGAGCAAACTCTGAACGAAGGCCCTGTCGTCCGCGGACGTCGTCAGATTGCGTACGAATGCGCCATCGATCTTGACGATATCGACGCCGAGCGCGCGCAGGTTGCGAAACGAAGTATAACCGGCACCGAAATCGTCGATCGCGATCCTGCATCCCAGTTCTTTGGCGCGGGCGACAAAGCCGCGTGTCTCGGCGATATCGTGAATCGCCGCCGTTTCGGTAATCTCGACGATCAGGCGCTCCGCCAAGCCGGTACGCGCACGGAGCAGCGCGCCAAGACCCGACCACCATTCCGAATGCGTGATCGATGCTGGCGAGACATTGATGCTCAACGTGATATCCGGATAAGCAGCAAGCTCGGCGATCGCCATCTCGAATACGCGATGATCGAGCAGGCGGATCAGCCCGAGACGCTCGGCGATCGGCACGAGTTGCTGGGTTGCGATTTCGCTACCATCGACGCGATGCACGCGCATCAGACTTTCGTGAAAAGAAACCCGCCGGGTCCGCGCATCCACCACCGGTTCGAAGGCCAGCGAGACACGGCGCTCGTTGAGCGCCGAGACAATTTCATCGGTCAGATGACGGCTGTTGCGGCGCGCCGCCTCACGCTCCGGATCCGGCCGATAGGCCATGAATGAGCCGACCCGTCTTGCCTTCGCGGCGGCAAGCGCATCATGCGCGCGCGCCAGAACCTCTTCGGCAGTGCCGGCGTGACGCGGCGCCGTGACCCCGCCGATTGAGATGCTGGCGGCAATAGCGCCGCGCGAGGTTTGCACCAGTTCGGAACGCACGCCGACCAGCAGACGATCCGCAGCAATCGCGAGTTCGTCTGGCGTGCATTGCTTCAACACGATGCCGAACTTGTTGCCGGAATAGCGTCCGAGCGAATCCTCCCCGCGCATCAGCCCGCGCAATCGCTCGGCGACGGCGCCAAGCACCTCGTCACCGACACTGAAGCCGTAACCTTCGTTCAACCACGCCAGATTGTCGATGCAGACCAGCAGGAAACCGCAGGAGCCGCGCATACGCACCGCGTCCTGAAGATCGCGCATCAGCACCTCGATGAGATGCCAGCGGTTCAGTTCGCCGGTCAGCCCGTCGTAGCGGGCGAGGAACGACAATTGCTGCTCGCGGGCATGGCGCTCGTTGATGACCCGCAGCGTGCCCAGCGCCCGCGCCGGCTTGCCGTCGGCACCGGCGAACCAGCGGCCGCTGTCCTCGATCCACAAACGCAGATCGGACTCCTCGGACGGACGGAAGCAATATTCGAGCTGATAGGCGACGCCGTCGCCACGATCCGTCTGCAGCGCATGGTGAACGATGTCGTAGCGCGTCGGAGCACCAGCCGAATCGACCAGCCGGGCGAAATCACGGCCGCTCGCCGGCAGGCCGCCTGACGTCTTCAACAGGTCCGCTGCGGCGCCCCAGCGCAGCGCGTCATCGGCAATCGTCCATTCATAGGCGATGACGCCAGCATGCGCGACGACTGTGGCCGCCTCCGAAGCCGTAAGAGATCGGTCGTTGGCAATCACGGCGGCTCCTGCATGGCGGCCACAACGCAGACGTGCGTCGCGGTGGCCAGACACTAGGTTCCAAGCGCTAAAAATCTCGGAAAAAAACAGAGTTAGCATGACGTTTCGGCGGTCATCGCCCTCGGCACAGCAATTGCGATCCACACCCCATCGAGAGCGTTAGCGAACGCAATTCGCGTTTCGGACACGCGAATTGCCCCGAAACGGGACAGATGAGGCAGCGGCCGCATGACCATCAGCAGGACCGGCACACCGCAGACGGAGCTCCTGCCCGCGCGCCGCGAAGTTCGCGCGCTGGTGCCGGTTGCCGATCGCCGTGACGATCGGGACGCCGGCGGGAGCCCGGGCGTCGATCGGCCAATTCTGCGCCAGCCCGCCGATACGCATCGGTCGGCCTTCGTCGCGCATCTGCTGGCGATGCGGGAGGGCGCACCACAAACGCGCCAGCGGCGCCGGGCCGAACCGGCCGAAGCCATTGCCGCCTACAGCACCGCCTATCGCGCGTTGTCGGGAGCCGCGCCGAGCGCCGCGAACCGGACGGTGACTGCCTGAGCCGCCAGCGGCTTCCACAGCGAATATATAATTTTATTACTTTAAGGGTGCTACGGCCGGTCGGGATTGGGCACCGCTGCCTGTGGATCCCCCGAATCCGGGCGCGCTGCATCCGCCTCCGACTCGGCCAGCGTAGACGCCACCGGCATGGACGCAGCCGTGGCGGGGGACGGCTCCACCGCGCTCGGCAATAGCGTAGAAGGCGTCGGCGATGAGACGGGAGGCGGCGTCACGGCTGCTGGTGTAGGAGACGCTGACAACACCGGTGCGGATGATACAGGGACAGGCGCCTCGGCAGTTCCTTCGGCTCCCCCCACGGGAACCGATCCAACGATTGCCGGACGGCGACGCAGCGCCACCAGTCCACCGATGACGTCCGCAAGACTTGCCACCAGCAACAAGAAAAACGTCGAGGTAGTGGCGCGCGGCACCAGATAGAACTCGGCGCCCATCGCGATCAGCAGCAGCGCCGACAGCAGGTGGTCCATCAAATAGCGCCCGCCGGACCGATGCGCCTTAATGATCTCGACCAGCAACAACAGGATCGCCAGCGCCACCAGCAGGTCGCCGAGCGACATCGTCCATTCGGCGCCGGATGGCAGGCCGACACGCGTCAGCGGCTCCGCCCAGCCAGCGCCGGGCGTGAGAAACACAACGATATTGTAGATGGCAAACGGAATCAGCAGCAGCGGGAAGCCGACCAGATACATGGAAATCTCTCGGCGCCCCTCTCATCCGTTCTGGAAAGAGCTTAAGCCTCTTTCTTGGCCTTCAGCACCTGACGACCGCGATACATGCCGGTCTTCAGATCGATGTGGTGCGGCCTGCGCAGTTCGCCGGAATCCTTGTCCTCGACATAGGTCGGCTGCTTGAGCGCATCCGCCGAACGGCGCATGCCGCGGCGGGACGGCGAGGTCTTTCTTTTTGGCACCGCCATAGCGGAAACTCCCGAAAAATCGCGACTTTAGGCTGTGAAACCGGGCTTATAGAGGAAGCCTCCGGCGATTTCCAGTGGCATTTAGCGGCCCAAAACACTGCCAGCCCGTAGACAATCGTCGCTTTCCGGCGCGCGAGCGGCGCGGCGGACATAAATGCCGGCCAGCCGACGCAATCCCGGCCCCGGCACCCCGGCGCTACGCCTGACCGGGTTGGGCAGCATCGCCGCCAACAAAGCCGCCTCATAGGCGGTCAGCCGGCTCGCCGGCTTGCGGAAGGCACGGCGGGCGCCCGCCGCGATGCCGAATTCACCATCCGGACCCCATTCGGCAATATTGAGGTAGATTTCCATGATCCGCTGTTTGGACAGCACCAGATCGATCCACAACGCCAGCGGGAACTCGACGAGTTTGCGCACCAGGCTCCGGCCCGGCCACAGGAACAGGTTCTTCGCCACCTGCTGGGTTAAGGTCGAACCACCACGCATATCGTCGAAATCGTCGGCTTCGGCGATGACCGCGCGCAATTCGCGGAAATCAACGCCGTGATGCCAGCAGAAGCGTCCGTCCTCGGCAACGATCACCGTACGCGGCAGGACCGGCGCCACGGCGCTCAATGGGACTGTGGTGGCTTCGACCCGCTGTCCGGTGGCCATCCGCCACAGCATGACGGTCGAGACCGGATCGACGACCCGGTAGAGTGGCACCAACGCATAAGGAACAAGCAGCACGATCGCCAGCGCCGTCAGCGTCACACGCAGCCAGCGCCGCAGCGGCGATCGGCGGGCCGGCGGATGAAGGAGCGTTGTCGAACCGTATTGCCGTTCCGGAGCAGACATCGACCGTAGTCTAGCCCATCCGGCGAGGGATTTGCGGCGCGGCCAGCAAAAGGACTAACACAGGATTCGGCGCTGCAGCCTCCAGCCCTGCCACCAGCAACGGCCGGCGCCGATGCGAGGAGACCGGTTTGCCACCATTTGCTGCCCAACTCGAAAAAACTGCCGCCGAGATGGAGGCGCTCCTCACCGCCTTGCTTGATGAGACGGCGCAGAGCGGCGAGATCGCCAGACCGCAACGACTGATCGCCGCCATGCGCCACGCAATGCTCGGCGGCGGCAAGCGGCTTCGGCCGTTCCTGCTCGCCGAAACCGCCGCGCTGTTCGACGTGGCGCGCGAGCGCGCCCTGCTGGCCGGCGCGGCGCTGGAATGCGTCCACGGCTATTCACTGGTCCATGACGATCTGCCCGCCATGGACAACGACGATCTGCGGCGCGGGCAGCCGACAGCTCATAAAGCATTCGATGAGGCGACCGCGATCCTTGCTGGCGACGCGCTTCTCACGCTCGCCTTCGATCTGCTGGCGCGGCCACAGACTCATCCCGATGCGGCAATCCGCGTGGAACTCGTCGCCGCATTGGCGCGCGCTGCCGGCGTTGGCGGCATGGTCGGCGGCCAGATGCTTGACCTCGCCGCAGAAGGCCGTTTCGGCGCCAGCAAGCCGCAGACTGCGGCAACCATCGTCGAACTGCAGGCGATGAAGACCGGCGCGCTGCTGGTGTTTGCCTGCCAGGCCGGCGCCATGCTCGGAAGCGCCGATCCCACACAGCGCCATGCTATTGCGGCTTACGGGCAGGCGGTGGGGCGCGCCTTCCAGATCGCCGACGACCTGCTCGACGTCGAGGGCGACGCGACGGTCATCGGCAAGCAGACCGGCAAGGACGCAGCCGCCGGTAAGGCAACCCTGGTCGGCATGCTCGGCATTGCCGGTGCCCGCGCGCAGCTTGCTGCTCTCGTCGCGGACGCCGAAACGGCACTGAAGCCGTTCGGCGACAAAGCAGACCTCCTGAAAGCGACGGCACGCTTCATCGCGGAACGGCGAATCTGAGATTGTACAAATGGCCAGGCGCGCAACCCAGACCAGCCCCAGGCCTCGCAAACGTCAGCCAGGCATCCTCCGGCGGCTGTTTCACCTGCACGCAAAACTGCTCGGCTGCCTGGCGATTGGGGTTGTGGCGGTCCTGCTGCTGCCGGCCAACCTGCCGCCCACGATCCGTCTCCTCTCGGGCTGGGATATCGCCATGGCGGCCTATCTCGCCTTTGTCTGTGTCGCGGTAGCACCCTCCCCGATCGAGAGGATCAAACGCCGTGCCGCGATACAGGACGAAGGCGCGATCGCACTGCTGATCCTGACCATGATCGCCGCCTTTGCCAGCCTCGCCGCGCTGATCATGCTGCTCGGCGCCGACCGGAGCAGCCAAACCACGGAACCGGCTTTCCGGCTGACACTGGCAACCGGTACCATCGTGCTGTCGTGGCTGTTCATGCACACGATCTTCACGCTGCACTATGCCCACGAATATTACGGCGACTGGCGCGACAAGGAGATCGGCGGGCTGAATTTTCCGGGCAGTGAACAGCCCGACTACTGGGATTTTCTCTATTTCTCGCTGGTCATCGGCATGACGTCGCAAGTGTCCGACGTTGCCGTCAGCAGCAAGGCCATCCGGCGCATCGCTACCCTGCACGGGGTGCTGTCCTTTTTCTTCAATCTCGGCATCCTCGCTCTGACTATCAACATGCTCGCTGACTTCATCTCATGATCGGCGAAGCGCACACCATCTTCATGCTGCTGGCGATCATCGCCGTCGTTGCCGTTCTGGCGCAGCGGACAAAAGCTCCACCGCCGATCTTTCTCGTCGTCGCCGGCATCGGCTTGGCGCTGATTCCCGGCATTCCATCGGTGGTGCTGGCGCCGGACACTGTGCTGCTGGTCTTTCTGCCGCCACTGATCTACTCGGCCGGCGTCGCCATGAGCTGGCGGGAATTCCGTTCCAATCTGCGCCCGATCGCATTGCTGGCGGTCGGCTGCGTGATCTTCACCACCTGCACGGTTGCGGCGGCGGCGCATTATTTCCTCGGCATGGACTGGGCGGTCGGCTTTGTGCTCGGCGCCATCATCGCACCGCCGGACGTGGTGGCGCCGCTTGCTCTGGCGCGCCGCCTCGGGCTGCCACGTCGGCTGGTGGTTATCCTCGAAGGCGAAGGTCTCGCCAACGATGCCACAGCGCTCATTCTCTATCGCTTCGCCGTTGCCGCGGTCGCCACCGGCATGTTCTCGCTGACACAAGCATCGGCAACCTTTGCGCTGATCATTGTCGGAGAGATCGCATTCGGAATCGGCGTCGGCTGGCTGAGTCTACGACTGCGCTCATGGTCACACGATCCGCACATCGAGATTATCCTGTCGCTGCTGACGCCCTATGTCGCTTATTGGGTGCCGGAACATCTCGGTGGCTCCGGCGTGCTTGCTACCGTTGCCTGCGGACTCTATGTGAGCTGGATCGGCCCGCGGCTGATCTCTGCTGCAACGCGACTGCAGGGCATCTTCTTCTGGGATCTGTTGATCTATGTGATCGAGGGTTTTGTGTTCCTGCTTACCGGCCTGCAGGCACGCACGCTGATCGAACGTACGCACGGATTCTCGCTCACCGATCTGCTGGTCGCAACGGCGATCATCACCGCCATCGTCATCGCTGCCCGCTTCGTATGGATGTTTCCCGCCACCTATGTGCCGCGCTGGGTATGGCCGCGGATGGCCAATCGTAATCCGACGCCGAACTGGAAATATCAGTTCCTGCTCGCTTTCACCGGCGTGCGCGGCGTCGTCTCGCTCGCGGCGGCGCTGGCGCTGCCATTTGCGACCGCCGACGGCACACCTTTCATCCAGCGCGAGGTGATCCTGTTCATCACCTTTGGCGTCATCCTGGCGACACTGGTCGGACAGGGCCTGATGCTGCCGACTGTCATAGGCTGGCTCGGCCTCGCCAAAGACGGAAAAGCGGAGCGGCGCCGGGAACGGATCGCCGAGCTTGCCGCGCGTCGCGACGCGGTCCAGGCTGCCTACGATCAGCTCGAAAAGATCGGCCGGGAACGCAAGCTGTCGAAACGTGTGCTTGCTTTGCTGAAAGAGCGGCATGACCACCGCGTCAACCAGTTGCCGGGCAATCTCGACGACGACCTGTCGGTCGCGCTGCTCAGTGCCGACGTCCAGCTCGAACTGATCGCAGCCGAGCGTGAATTCGCCTACCGGCTGCTGCGCGACGGCAAGATTACCGACGAAGCGCGGCGCCGAATCGAGCGCGAACTCGACCTTGAGGAATCGACGATCACCGCGCGCCGCGGTGACCACGGGGCGCTATGAATATCCGCCGTCTTCACGCAATCGGAACGACATCATCGGAACGTCAGCGGAATGACTTGGGGATCGGCAGCCAGCTTTCCCGCCCCTTGTAATCGAGCGGCTTGCGGCCGTGATGTTTGGCACGGAAATCGGTGTAGCGCTGCCGCAGCTTGCGCACGCGCGCGGCGGAAGACCGGATCGGTATCTGCGGCGCCGCCAGCAGAAACCGTTCCACCGCCCACATATTGCGCGACTGGAAACGCCAGTCGTAGCGCCCGAGCCCACGCAGATCGACCCGCGCGAAGCCGGTCAGTACGCCGGTATAATCGACATACGGCTCGAAATAGCTCATCGCGAGCGCGCGCAAGGTGCGGAATACCGGCTTGCGCCCATGCAGGCCAGGATCGCGCGAACGCGCCACCGAACCCCAGCGGCCATTTCTGCGATAGATGAAGATGACGTGATCGAGCCCATCGATGGAGCCGAGCTCCAGCGTCAGCGGCGGCAGACCGTGTTGCTCCAGTACCGTTGCCGCGAACAATGCGGCTTCCAGACAGTGGGCCGTTTGCTGCCGCACCACCTCGCGGAAACCGCGCAGCGTGCCGCCGTCGGTCTCGGTATTGTAGGGCAGTGCATTAAGCCAGGCCTGCACCTTTTCCGGCGTATCGAGACGCCGGATCAGCCGCCGCTCGGCAGGGTTAAAGGCGGACAAAGATGGGAGATCTGCATCGGAGAGAAGCATGCGCGCGGACGATATGACCGAATCCTCCGCTGTCATCGCCGGGCTGACGACAAAAGACAAGTTGTCAGGCGCGGTCCTGCGGATCACTCCGCCGCACGGATGCCAGTGCCCCAGCGCCGTTCGATATAGTCGATCACCATTTGCTTGAAGTCGGTCGACAGCGTCGGTCCGCGCAGGGTCGCGGCTTTTTTACCGTCGATGAACACCGGCGCGGTCGGCTGCTCGCCGGTGCCGGGGAGCGAAATGCCAATATCGGCATGTTTGCTCTCGCCCGGCCCGTTGACGATGCAGCCCATCACCGCGACGTTGAGTGTCTCGACGCCCGGATAGCGGCTTTTCCAATCCGGCATCGAATCGCGGATGAAACTCTGGATGTCGGCCGCCAGCTCCTGAAACGTTGTCGAGGTGGTGCGGCCGCAACCGGGGCACGCTGCGACGAGCGGCACGAAAGTTCGCAGCCCCATGGTCTGCAGCAGTTCCTGAGCAACCTGCACCTCGCGCGTGCGGTCGCCGCCCGGCTCCGGTGTCAACGAAATGCGGATCGTGTCGCCGATGCCCTGTTGCAGCAGCACGCCCATCGACGCTGCCGAGGCGACGATGCCCTTGGTACCCATGCCGGCCTCCGTGAGGCCCAGATGCAGCGCATAGTCGGAGCGACGAGCCAGTTCAACATAGACTGCGATCAGGTCCTGAACAGCCGAGACCTTGGCAGAGAGAATAATGCGGTTCTTCGGCAGGCCGATTTCCTCGGCTCGCGCCGCCGACAGCAGCGCCGATTGCACCATCGCTTCGTGCGTAACGGCGCGCGCCGACAGCGGCGCGCCGGCGGCATTGTTCTCGTCCATCAGCCGAGTGAGCAGTTCCTGATCGAGCGAGCCCCAGTTGACGCCGATGCGCACCGGCTTGCCGTAACGGATAGCGGTCTCGACGATCTGGGTGAACTGTGGATCGCGCTTGTTCCTGAAACCGACATTACCCGGATTGATCCGGTACTTGTCGAGCGCCTCGGCACAAGCGGGATGATCGGCAAGCAGCTTATGGCCGATATAGTGGAAATCGCCGACGATCGGCACGCGCACGCCCATCCGCTCCAGCCGGTCCCTGATATGGGGCACGGCAGCCGCCGCCTCGTCGCGATCAACGGTGATGCGTACCAGTTCGGAACCGGCTCGTGCCAGCGCCGCCACCTGCCGCGCGGTACCCTCGATATCAGCAGTATCGGTATTGGTCATCGACTGCACGACAACCGGCGCTTCGCCGCCGACGCGGACGCCGCCGACATCGACGGCGACGGTTTTATGCCGGTTCTGCAAGGCGGCGTTCGTCATGTTCGATCTGCGCTGCGTTTCTCTGGCGTCGTCCCGTTCCGGCCTATCGAAGCGGGCACCAACGCGCCATGCTATAGCAGGCCGATTGCGACCCGACAAAGACAGGTTCGCCGCGCCGGCCCGCCTATCCTGGCCGGTTCACCAGCACCAGTCCGGCCATCACCAGCGCGACCGCCACAGCGAAGGCCGGCGTTAGCGGGTCGCCAAGCACCAGATGGCCGGCGGCAATGCCGAACAGCGGCGTCAGAAAGCTGAAAGCCGACAGCCGGCTGGCCGAATAACGCACGATGAGCGCGAACCAGGCGACATAGGTGACGGGCACGATATAGAGCGTCTGATAAGCGACCGCGCCCAACGCAATCGTCGACGGCATGCTCGTCACCATCTGTTCGCCGAGCAGCCAGGATGAGAACGCCAGGATCGGCACCGAGACAGCGAGCTGATACAACATCGACTTCTCGGCGGAGACGCGACTCAGCCGGCTGGTCTTGATCAGCAACGTCGTCAGCGCCCAGAAGAACGCGGAGGCAACGCTCAGCACATCGCCGAAGATCTGGCGTGGATCGAGCGCCGGAGTCGGCAGACCGAAGGCCAGCATCATGCCGATAAACGACAGGATCAACCCGACCCACTGACGCGCCCCAAACCGGTCCGCAGGCATTAGCCAGCGAATACCGACGACGACGAAAAACGGCGCGAGATAGAGGAACAGGATCGCCCGCGTCGCCGTCGTGTAGTTCAGTGCGTGATAGATGCAGACGAATTCGAGCGCGAATAACAAACCGCAAAACAGCCCGGCCGGCAGCGATCCGTCGCGCGCGAGCACTGGCAGATTGCGCCAGCGCATCCAGGCAAAAACAATGGCACCCGCGCCGAGCGAACGTACCAGCGCCTGCAACAGCGGCGGAATTTCGTGGATCGCCAGCTTGATCGCGACCTGATTCAAGCCCCACGACAGGCACAGCACCGTTACCAGAGCGGCAGCCAGCGGATCGAGCGGTCGTGTGTGCGAAGCAGGCAGAGCAGTGTCCGCTGTGACAGCGCCCCCCTTGCTCGTCGGCGTTTCAGGCATCGGCAATCCCGGCAAGACAGACAACCGAAGCGAGACGACCGGCCCCGGCACAATGAACGGCAAGGTAATGGCTGGGCTTCAGAAGCGCCATGCGGAGACGGGCATAGGCGGCATGCCCGACGCTGGCGTCGCCAAACCGGCGCGACCCGCAGCAAAGAATGCGCGCCGCGCTACCTCGAGCAACTGCCGGTCAGCGCGTTTCGGCGCGGCAATGCGCACAAATGCCGGGAATCTCGATCACCGGCGTTTTCGGGACGAAGCCTGCAGAGCGCGCCGCCACTTTCACCGCATCCGTCAACACCGCCGAACCGGCCTCGCCGACGGCGCCGCACTGCTCACAAAGCAGGAATACGACTGGATCTCCGGCATCATGACGCCAGATGCAGGCGATGAATGCGTTGCGGCTCTCGATCCGGTGAACCAGCCCCTGCTCGCGCAGAAAATCAAGTGCGCGATAGACCGTAATCGGCGGAGTGGTCGCAGCACCGTCACGCATCCGGTCGATAATCTCGTAGGCACCGAGCGGGCGATGGCTGCCAAGCAACGTCTGCAGCACCTGCCGCCGGATCGGCGTCAGCCGCTGCGCCCGCGCCGTGCAAAGCGCTTCCGCATGCGCGAGCGCATCGGTCGCACAGCGGTCGTGGTCGTGATTGGGGGCCGGAAATATCGCGGTTGTTTTCGACACCTGCTGCGTCCTGAACTGGGGATTTGCGGAAGCTCTCCGAAAGTTAATGGAACTTCCTTTCCAAACGCTTGTTGCATCGCAATAATAGAGACTTATGTGTCGCTGGGGCGGCACGCAACTCCCGAGGTCTCCCATGCTCAAAGGCAAAACAGCTCTCGTCACCGGTTCCACCTCCGGCATCGGCCTCGCCGTTGCCCGCGCCATGGCGCAGGAGGGAGCCAATCTCGTCATCAACGGCTTTGGCAAGGAAGCCGATATCGAGAAAGAGCGCGCCGGCCTGGAAAAAGAATTCGGTATCAAGGCGATTTATTCGCCGGCGGACATGACCCGTCCAGCGCAGATCAGCGAAATGGTCGCCACTGCCGAAAAGACCTTCGGCTCGCTCGACGTGCTCGTCAACAATGCGGGCATCCAGCACGTTGCCAATATCGAGGATTTTCCGATCGACAAATGGGACGCGATCATTGCGATCAACCTGTCGTCGTCGTTTCACACGATCCGCGCTGCCATTCCAGGCATGAAAAAGCGCAAATGGGGGCGCATCATCAACATCGCCTCGGCGCACGGACTCGTCGCCAGCGAACAGAAGGTCGCCTATGTCGCCGCCAAGCACGGTCTCGTCGGCCTCACCAAAGTGGTAGCGATCGAAGCAGCCAATGATGGCGTCACCTGCAACGCCATCTGCCCCGGTTGGGTTCTAACTCCGCTTGTCGAGAAGCAGATCGAGGCGCGGGCCAAGGAATCCGGCAAGAGCATCGATCAGGAGAAGACCGCGCTGCTGGCGGAAAAGCAACCGATGCACCAGTTCACGACGCCGCAGAATATCGGCGCGCTCGCCGTCTTCCTGTCGGGCGACGCCGCCATGTCGATCACCGGCTCGGCCTATTCGATCGACGGCGGCTGGGTCGCCCAGTAATGGACGCCTCCTCGGGCATGCACCCGGAGTCCCGCGACGGCAGCCCGTCGCGCAAGTCGATCAACCTTGCGCTGCAGGGCGGCGGCGCTCACGGCGCCTTCACGTGGGGCGTGCTCGATCACCTGCTTGCCGACGGGCGGCTGCAGATCGAAGGCATCAGCGGCACATCGGCTGGCGCGATCAACGCGGTCATGCTGGTCGATGGATTGACGCGCGGCGGCCCCGACGAAGCCCGGAAGCGGCTCGCCGATTTCTGGCGCGCTGCAAGCCTCGGCGGCGAACTGCCCGACGTCCAGCGCCGGGCCGTGGACAGGCTGTTTTCCTTCGTCCCGCTGGAAGATACCCCGCTCGGCATCTGGTTCAACGCGATGTCGCGCTATCTGTCGCCCTATGATCTCAACCCGTTGAACATCAATCCATTGCGGGAGCTGATCGAACGCTTCGTCGATTTCGAAGCGGTACGAAACAGCAATACGATCGAACTGTTCATTTCGGCGACCAATGTCGAGACGGGCCGCCAGCGGATCTTCCACCGCAAGGAACTTACCGTCGACATGGTTCTCGCATCCGCCTGTCTGCCGCTTCTGTTCCAGGCAGTCGAGATTAATGGCGTGCCCTACTGGGATGGCGGCTACGTCGGCAATCCGGCGCTCTATCCGCTGTTTGCACCGACCCGGACGGAAGACCTGTTACTGGTGCAGATCAATCCGCTGATCCGGCGCGGCACGCCCAAAAGCAAGGACGAAATCCTCGGTCGTATCAACGAAATCACTTTCAATTCGTCGCTGATGGCGGAATTGCAGGGCATCGAATTCATTGGCAAGCTCATCGACCAGGGGAAGCTGCCGCGCGGCACCGGTCCCGGCCAATATCGCCGCATCCATCTGCACCGGCTCGCACTCGACAGTTCGGCAAAGGAACTCGACCCGGCAAGCAAGATGAACACCGACTACGACTTCTTCGACATGCTGCGCAAGAACGGCAAGCGCGCGATGCGGCGCTTTCTCGACGCCCATTACGACAATATCGGTGTGCGGAGCACCGTCGATGTCGAGGCGGAAATGAGCCTGCAGCACGCCTGAGGCGACGCAGCATCCGATCGCGCAGCTCGCCTGACCGCCTCGCGCTGTAACAACCGGGTTCCACTTGCGGAACCTGCCGCGCCCATGAGGCCGTCCGCTGCCACCGGATGGCAGCCATGCAATCTGACATATGACACTTATTATAAGCATGCTTATTAAAGGCTCATGCAAAATATCACCGCAGACCCTCCGATCACCGACCTGCGGCCTCGCCGGCCCGGACGGGAACTCGCTTTTGCCATCAAGGACGTCGGCCGCATGTTGCAGACTTATGCCGACCAGGAGGTCCGACGGCTCGGCATGACCCATTCGCAATGGGCCGTGCTGTCGCGGATCGAACGCCACGAAGGACTGAAGCAGTCCGAGATCGCCGGGATGCTTGACCTGCAGCCGATCACGCTGACCCGCCTGCTCGATCGGCTATGCGACAATGAACTGATCGAGCGCCGCCCAGATCCACAGGATCGCCGGGCCTGGCGGCTCTACCTGCTCCCGGCAGCAAAGCCGCTGATGGCACAACTCGACGCGCTCGGCCGCGAACTGTCGCAGAAAATTCTCAACGGCATTTCTCCTACGAAGGTCGAGACCATGCTGTCCGACCTCGGCTCCATCCGCGACAACCTGCGCGATCTGCTCAACGACAGATCCGGCAACTCCGAATCGAGCAAGCGTCATGGCTGACACCAATCTCAAAGTCGTCGCCGCTCCAGAGGCAAAAGCCAAGCCGGACACAGGCACTGCGCCTATCGACAAGGGCTCATTCTTCGGCGTGCTGAAGCGCCGCCGCCGTTTCATCCTGCTGGTAGTGCTGCCATTGTTCGCCGCATTGGCTGGTCTCGGCGTCTATTTCACCGGCGGTCGTTATATCACCACCGACAACGCCTATATCGGCGCGCAGAAGGTGCTGATCACCCCGGATATCTCCGGAAAGGTGGCAAAGATCATGGTGCGCGAAGGCCAGCACGTCCGTGCCGGCGACGCGCTGTTCACGCTCGACAGGACGCCGTTCGAGTTGGCACTCGAGCAGGCGCGCTCCAAACTCGCCAGCGCGCGTACCGATTTCAACAATCTCAAGACCAACATCAAGTCGCTCGACGAACTCGCCGAGCTGGCGCAGAAGAGCGTCGAACTCAAGCAACGCGATGTCGACCGCAAGAGTCGGCTGTTGACCAGCCAGGCCGGCTCACAGGCCGACGTCGATACCGCCGCGGCGGCGCTGGTGACCGCACAGCTTCAGGCGCAGTTCACCAGGCAGCAGCGTGACAACGCACTCAACCAGCTGCTTGGCGATCCTGATCTGCCGCTCGAACGGTTCCCGGCATATTTGCAGGCAAAGGCCGCTTTTGATCAGGCCCAGCGCGACCTCGACCATACCGTACTGAAAGCTCCGATCGACGGCGTGGCGACGCAGGTCGACAACATCCAGCTCGGCCGCTTCGTTACAGCGGGCGCGCCGGTGCTGAGCGTGATCGACGACGCACAGCCCTGGGTGGAAGCCAACCCGAAGGAAACCGATATCACCTATCTCCGACCGGGGCAGAAGGTGACCATCGAGGTCGACACTTTCCCCGACCATGTCTTTAAGGGAACCGTGCAATCGGTGAGCCCCGGCACCGGCTCGCAGTTCTCGATCCTGCCGGCGCAGAATGCCAGCGGCAACTGGATCAAGGTGGTGCAGCGCGTGCCGGTGCGCATCGTCTTCGACAAGGATGAAACCACGCGCCTGCTGCGTACCGGCATGAGCGCCTCCGTGTCGATCGACACCGGCCACAGCCGCATCCCGTTCATGTCGACGGCGACCGCCGGAGAAGCCGCGAAGGACCTGCACTGATGCATGGATTGCACATCACCGACATGCCGGCCGGCCTGCGCCGCGCCCTGGTGACGGTATGCGCAATGACCGCCACGATCATGCAGGCGCTCGACACCACGATCGCCAACGTGGCGCTGCCCTATATGCAGGGCTCGCTGTCGGCCTCGCTCGATCAGATCAACTGGGTGCTGACCTCCTATATCGTCGCCGCGGCGATCATGACCGCGCCGATTGGCTGGCTCGCCGACCGGTTCGGTCGCAAGACCCTGTTCGTGATCTGCGCCGCCGGTTTCACCGTGGCGTCGCTGTTGTGCGCGGTGGCGCAGAACATCGAGCAGATGGTGCTCTACCGGCTGCTGCAGGGCATGGCCGGCGCCGCACTGGTGCCGTTGTCGCAATCGGTAATGCTCGATGCCTATCCTGCGGCCGAACGCGGCAAGGCGATGGCGATCTGGGGTATGGGCGTGATGCTCGGCCCAATCATGGGGCCGACCCTCGGCGGCTGGCTGACCGACAATTATTCCTGGCACTGGGTGTTCCTGGTCAACCTGCCCGTTGGCATCGTCACCGTGCTTGGCCTGATGCTGTTCATGCAGGAGACCGACAAGCAGACACATCTGCGCTTCGACTGGTTCGGCTTCGCCGCGCTCGCTGTCGGCATCGGCGCGCTGCAATTGCTGCTCGACCGCGGCGAACAGGTCGGCTGGTTTGACTCCCGGGAAATCTGGATCGAGGCGATCGTATCGGCGGCGGGCTTCTATTACTTCTTCGCGCATTCCTTCACCACCGCACGACCGTTCATCAACTTCGAGCTATTCCGCGACCGCAATTTTATCAGCGGCTGTATTTTCATGGTGGTGATTGGCATCGTGCTGTTCGGGACGATGGCGCTGGTGACGCCATTCATGCAGAGCCTGCTCGGCTATCCGATCCTCACCGCCGGCATCCTCCTCGGCTCGCGCGGCGTCGGCACGCTATTGACGATGATGGTGGCGCCGGCGCTGATGGCACGCATCGAGGTGCGCTACCTGATCGCCGTCGGCCTGTCGCTGACCGCGGCGACGCTCTACAGCATGAGCGGCTTCACCCTCGACACCGACGCGCGCACCATTGTCCTCGTCAGCATCATGCAGGGCGTCGGCCTCGGCCTGGTATTCGTGCCGCTGACTGCGGTCGCATTCCTGACGCTGCCCGGCCACCTGCGTACCTCCGGCACCGCGATCACCACTCTTGTGCGCAATATCGGCTCCTCGATCGGCATCTCGATGGTGATCGCCAACCTCACCAACAAGACCACCTATATGCACGCACGGCTGATGGAATACGTCACGCCGTTCAACCTGGCACTGCAGATGCCGGACGTCGCGGCGACATTGAACACCTCGACCGATACCGGCCGTGCCTTGCTCGACGGTCTCGTCACCCAGCAGGCGACTGTGATCGCTTATCAGAACGATTACTGGCTGCTGATGTGGCTGACACTGGCGGTTCTGCCGCTGACGCTGATCATCGGCTCGTCGAAAGAGTTCCGTCAGCCTTCCCGCAAGATCGAAGCGCACGCGATGGAGTAATGTGCAGCGTCCCGACGGTGTCGGACGGCGATAAAAGAAACGGCCGACGCTTTTGAAGGCGCCGGCCGCTGATTTCCTGCCTGAAGCGGGCGCTACTTCGCCAGCGCCTTCTCGTAAGGATAGATCACATCACCGCTCTTGTACTCCGGCGGATAGATGATCGGCATCGTGTCGAGCTTACGGAACTCCTCGATGCTGTTGCTTTTGATGTTCTGGAACTGCACCGCCATCACCCGTTCGACGGCCCATTCACCGTTCTTGCCAAACTTCACATCGCCGACCGTGGTCTTGAACGTGTGGGTACGGATGTAGTCGGCGAGCTTGCCATCGTCGAGCGACTTGGTGCCGTTCACCGCATCGCCAAGCACCTGCAGATAGGCATAGGCCCACACCGGCATGTAGTAGCCGAGCGGGTCGACGCCCTCGGCCGCTGCGCGCTCCTGGTATTTCTTGACCAGCTCGAGCGAGCCGGGGAACGCCATCGTCTTGTGAGGCAGCCAGGTTTCAAAGTTGACCAGGCCATTGAGGAGCGGCCCGAGCTGAGTCTTGAACACGGTGGCCTGCAGGCCGACCATCGCGCCGCCCCACATCTTCGGCTTGAAGCCGACTTCGTTCATCGCCTTGACCATGCCGACCGAGTCGAGCGGATAGGAGCAGACGACGAACAGATCGGGATTGAGCGCCTGCACCGCACGCACGATCGGCGTGAAGTCCGCGGTCGCCGGCGGATAGGTCTTGTTGTAAACGATCTTGAAGCCGGCAGCCTTGGCATTCTCCGTCGCGCCTTCACAGGCGTTCCGACCGAACTCCGCATCCGCCATGGCGATCGCGATCGTCTGTGGCTTCGGTTTCTGTGCCTCGGCGACCTTGAAGAAACCACGGGTAAACGCCGGCTTCGGCGTCGGCCCGTTCGGAATCATCGAGAAGTAACGGTCGTATTTGAATTCGTCGTTGATGCCGGTGCCGAACAGGCTGATGAATACCTTCTTCTTCGAGATGGCGATCGGCATCGCCGGCGCGATCTGGCCGGAAGCGTAACCGGAAACGATCAGATCGACCTTGTCGACGTCGAGCAGCTTGGTGTAGATGCCCGGCACCGTCGACGGATTGCTCTGGTCGTCAAAATAAACGAGCTTCACCGGCCGACCCATCAGGCCGCCCTTGGCGTTGGTGTCTTCTTCCCAGATCTTCATCGCCAGCAGCGACGACTTGCCATTGGCGGAGAGCGGCCCCGTCAACGACATACCGAAACCGATCTTGATCGGATCACCGGACGGCGCCTGCGCCGAAGCAGTGGTGACGGCAAGCGCCAGCGCCGCCGCCGAAGCGGCAAGACAGCCGCCCCAATATTTCAAACTACCAAACATCCCAGTTCCCTCCCGTGAGTGAAAGGCAGCCCGTCACGGGCCGCCGAGTGCATAACCAGCGTGCAATCGATTGTCGTAACCCAATATTTGCCGATCAGCCCGCGTGCTGCAACAGGCCGGTCGTCGCGGTTGCCGACATCCTAAACGAGCGACTTGTCGCAGCGCGCGGCACTATCTCCCTGATCGTTATCGCGCGCTGCGACATCGCAAAATCTGCAGATGAGATCGCCGAGCGGCCTCGATGCGTCAACCCCATACCTCTTTCGACACGTCGACGATCATCCGCAGTTTCGCCCACTGCTCCTCTTCCGCCAGGACATTGCCTTCCTCGGTGGAGGCGAAACCGCATTGCGGCGACAAGCAAATCTGGTCGAGCGCAACATATTTCGTCGCCTCGTCGATCCGGCGCCTGATATCGTCCTTTGGTTCGAGACGGCCGGATTTCGAGGTCACCAGACCAAGTACAATCTGCTTGCCGCCTTTTGGGAAAAAGCGCAGCGGCGCGAAGCCGCCGGCCCGCTCGCTGTCGTATTCGAGGAAATAGCCGTCAAGCGGCGTCTCGTTGAACATGACCTCGGCAACGGGCTCGTAGCCTCCCTCGGCGATCCAGGTCGAGCGGAAATTACCACGGCAGGAATGCATGGTGACCACCATGTCCTTCGGGCGATCTCTGATCGCGATGTCGATCATCTTCGCATAGATCTTCGGCAGCGAATCCGGATCGTCGCCGCGCTCACACGAATGTGCCCGCTCGCCGGAATCGCACATCATAGCCCAGGTCGTATCGTCGAGCTGCAGATAGCGGCAGCCGGCGTCGTAGAATGCCTGCACGGCCTTGCGATAAGCCTGCGCCAGATCATCGAAGAAATGGTCGAGGTTCGGATAGACATCCCGGCTGATCGACATGCGGCCCTGGCGGAAGTGCAACACCCCCGGCGCCGGGATTGTCATCTTTGCCGCTCCCTTGGCATGCGCCTTGAGGAACTTGAAGTCCTCCAGATGTGGATGCCCGGAAAAACCGACCTTGCCGACCGTCCGCACGCTTTCCATCTTGGTGTCGACACCGTGGAATTTGATGCCCTTATCGGTCTGGTAGAGCTCGACCCCGTCGAGGCCCTTGAAGAAATCGAACTGCCACCATGACCGGCGCAATTCACCATCCGTCGCAAGCTGCAGGCCGACCTCCTCCTGCTTGCGGACAATGTTCTCGATTTCCCGATCCTCGATCTCGCGCAACTGTGTAGCGCTGATATTGCCGCGCGCCCGCCTGGCGCGTGCTTCCTGAACCGCGCGCGGCCGCAACAGACTGCCGACGTGATCGGCGCGGAACGGAGCGGTGGTGCGCTGGGTCATGACAGGCCTCTTGGTCCTATCGTCTTGCTCCGATGTTACTCTCGGGCTGGCGCCGAGAGTCCATCCGGAAAAGACAAGTGGCTCGAACGGGACACCGGATCAGGTCGACGACCGGACCGGCCAGAGCCGGATCCGGTTGTCCGGCGACAGCGGATAACGCTCAGCCCCAGACCTCCTTGCTGAGCTCGACGATCATCTTCAGCTTGTCCCACTGCTCGTTCTCGGCCAGTACGTTGCCTTCCTCGGTCGAGGCGAAGCCGCATTGCGGCGACAGGCAGAGCTGGTCGAGCGCGACATATTTCGTCGCCTCGTCGATCCGGCGCTTGATATCGTCCTTTGGCTCCAGGCGTCCCTGCTTCGAAGTCACGAGACCGAGCACCACCATCTTGTTGCCCTTCGGAAGGAAGCGCAGCGGCTCGAAGCCGCCGGCCCGGTCGGTGTCGTATTCGAGGAAGTAGCCGTCATAGTTGCACTTCTCAAGCAGATTCTTCGCCACCGGCTCGTAGCCGCCGGACGAGATGAAGGTCGAGCGGAAATTGCCGCGACAGACATGCGTGGTGATCGTCATGTCTGCTGGCTTGGCTTCCAGCGCCTTGTTGATCATCCCGGTGTAGCTGTCCTGCAGATGATCGACGTCGAGGCCGCGATCCTTCGCCTTCTTCAACTCATCCTGCGAGCAGAGATAGGCCCAGGCGGTATCGTCGAACTGCAAATAGCGGCAGCCGGCAGCGTAGAACGCCTTCACTGCATCCTGATAGGCCTTGGCGAGATCGTCGAAGATTGCGTCGCGGCTGGCATAGACATCCTTGCTCACCGAGCCTGGCTCGAGACGGAAATGCATCACGCTCGGCGCCGGGATGCACATCTTCGGCATCACCCTGGTATGCGCCTTCAGGAACTTGAAATGCTCCAGCATCGGATGGTTGGAGAAACCGATCTTGCTGTCGACGCGCAGCACCTGCATCTTGGTCTGCACGCCCTGGAACTGGATGCCGTGATCGGAAGCTTCCAGCCGGACGCCGTCGAGCATGCTGAAGAAGTCGTAGTGCCACCAGGAGCGACGGAATTCGCCATCTGTCGCAAGCTGCAGGCCGATCTCCTCCTGCTTGCGGATGATCTTCTCGATCTCCCGATCTTCGACCTCTTTCAGTTGCGCCGCGGTGATTTCGCCTTTCTCATGCTTCGTGCGCGCGTCCTTGATCGGCGCGGTACGCAGGATCGAGCCGACATGGTCGGCGCGGAACGGCGGCTTGCTTCGTGACATCTCGATCTCCTCCCGGGCGCCCAGCGAGCGGGCGTCTTCATTGCTCTAGTTGACCAGTTTGATAGCACGTTGACGGGGTTGCCGCGCAACCCTTGCTGCATAGTTCGCGGTGTCGGCAAGCCCGCCGAACGAGAAAAAGTGCGCGGCGATATCGCCAACCGCATCGGGCGCCGCCGCAAGCGCGTCGAGGATGCGGTCAGGCCCGACATGTCCGACCAGCGCCGTCGCGGCACCGGATACGAGGCCCTGCACCGATGCTTTGACGCCGCAGCGCATGGCATACCGCAGCAATGCGGGCAGCCGCGTCGGGCCAGCCATGCCGACCTTCACCGGCGCCTCTATCCCATCCGCCCGTAATTGCCGCAGCCACGCCACGATACGGTCGGGGTTGAACGAGAATTGGCTGACGACGTGCGCCTGAAGTCCCGCATCGCGGGCTACGACTAATTTACGAGCCATCGCTACCTGCAGCGTGGCTTCTTCAATTCGCGGATGCCCCTCGGGATGACCGGCGATACCGATCTCGGCGATGCCCGCCTCTCCGAGGCGCCCGCGCTCGATGACGGAGAGCGCATCGGGGAACGGCCCCGCAATGTCACTATCGCCCGCAATGATCAGCAACCGCCGGACGTCTGCCTCTCCGCGGATGCGGGCAAGGAAGTCGGCAAGCTCGCTGGCGGACAAGAGCCGCCGCGCGGCAACATGCGGCACCGGCTCGAAACCGGCGGCCCGGACGAGGGCCGCCGCGCCTGCCTGTTCGGCGGACGTCTCCGTCGGCACCCGGCTGAGATAGACCGGCGTGCCGGGCGCGAGAATACCGGATAGTTCGGCAAGTTCATCATTCGACGGACGCGTGGCTTCGACCGAGAACCCGCCGAGCGCAGCCATCGTCACTACTCCCGGCGGCGTGAGATGACGAACGACTCGTCGTAGAACCACAGGCCACCGTTCTTCTGCAGCACCTCGCGGGTGGCATCGACATAACGGCGGTCTGCATTGACGTCGGCGAGCCGGTCGTCCTCGACCTGTGCGACATAGATGGCGGCGTTCCAGGCGGCGAGCAGCGTCGATGTGCCGATCGAAGCCGAGATTTCCGACGGGAGCGTGTGCATGTCGTAGCGGAACAGCGAGCGCTGATCGGAATAAGCGTTGAAGTTGAGATCGCGCGCCGCGGCCCCGAGCTCTGTTTTCACGGCCTTCAACAAATCGTGTCGGCTGTCCTGGAACGGATTGTCGTCCGGCCAGATCTTGTGAATCAGCTCCATCCCCGGATCGTGACCATAGGAGTGGATCGCGATCAGCCGGCCGCCGGGCCCAAGTGCCCGTGCCAACGGCGCCAGCACCCGTTTCGCCTTGAATTCGAGCGGCGCACGCGCCCGATAGGGCTGCGACGCCAGGACCAGATCATAATCGGCGGAGACACCGCCCGGCCTCGGAATGATCGGATCGAGCAGGAAGCGATGATCCTCGCGATAGAGAACGAGGATCACCGGACGTTCATAGACCGGGTTGCCGCTCTTCGGCGAAACTTTCGCCTTCCAATTCTCGGCCAGGAACGGCTCCAGCGCGGTGATCTGCTCCTCGAAACCATGCGAGGAATTGCCGGACAGCGGCACGTCCTTCCAGACCACGCTCGCCGCCGCGCTCAGCGATTTCACCGCCAGCCACGGCGCTTCCGCATAAGCAAGATTGGTCAGCACCAGCACCGTCGACGGGTGCTCGTAGAAGCGGTCTGCCATCTTCTGCATGGTCAGCCGCACGTCTTCAAGACTGATCTCCTTGCCGACGATATAGAACGGTGTATGCGGAAAGCGGTCGTGCATCTGGCGCATCACTCGCGCCAGCACGGTGCCATCGCCAACACCGGCATCGAAGACGCGCAGTGCCGGCGGCCGCGGGTGCAACGCGCCAAGTTCGAGACCGATGCGGTTGGCGATCTCCCATTTCTCCGAGCAGGTGTTGACGAACAAAAGATATTTTTGCCGGTTATCGAAGAATCGGAAATTGCGCTGCGGATCGTCGCTGCTCGCCGGCGGCGGCGCACCGGGCGGCGCCATCGTCTGGCGCGGCGGTGCCGGCGGCGGCATATTGGCGAGAATCCGGCGAGAGGCAGCGGAAGCATCGCCGCCGCTCTCCGCCATGAACGAGCGAATGCGCTCCAGCGTGTCGGTGGTGATGCGTCCGCCGTTACGCAACCGGCTTGTCAGCTTGCCGTCGTTGACAGCACGGCGGCCGAACGTCGACTCGGCCAGCCCGCGCGCGCGACAGAAAGTAGCGATCTCCTGAAGGATGAGTTCATTCATGGCATGCGACCACGGTCTGAAGGGGCTGGATGATGGCTGCAGTTTGCCGATGCCGGCTGCGGTCCACTGGGAATCGTTTCCTCCGGCACTTTGCGGCCGTTGCCGTCAGCACACTCCCGATCTTCTCCAAGGTCAATGAAAAAATTGACACCGAAAAGTTGGGACAAAAAAGTGGGTTTTCGCCCATAGATTAGAATCAAGATTTATACCAATATTTCAATGTCCAAAGATGGCATCAACAACGAGTCGTTGTTTCGAGTGGGCTATAGCCCGCAATCCGGTGCTCGCTGCCCACTCATGGCTTCCGTTTGGATGGACCTTGCTTGAACTGAATCGCCCCGTCCGCCATCGCGTCTTTCGTAACGGATCACGACGTATTCCGCTGCGCAGCCGCTCTTTCTCTCGCCAGAAGCTGTTCCTGCGGCACGATGCTCCCGCCCAAACGACAACTGCCGGCGACGCGTATGTCGCCGGCAGTTGGATGGATGAAATAACGATTTTTGACCGATAGAGAACCGACAGCGCAGTGTGCGGTCAGATTTCGAAGAACACCGTCTCGTCGCCACCCTGAACACGGATATCGAAACGGTAAACGCCGTCCTTTTCCTTTTTGGCGATCAGCGTATGACGCCGATCAGCCGGCACCAACGCCAGAATTGCATCGCCCTCGTTGTTCTCGTCGGGGAAATACATCCGCGTATAAATCTGCCGGAGCATGCCACGCGAAAAGATGCAGACGACGACGTGCGGCGCCTGCGGCTTGCCGTCCGGGCCGGGCACAGCGCCGGGCTTGATCGTGTGGAAGCCGAATTCGCCGTTCTTGTCGCAGGCGGAACGACCGAAGCCTTTGAAGCTCGCATTCGGCGCACGCGGATCGCGCGGATGCGCATAGCGCCCCTGCGCGTCGGCCTGCCAGATTTCCAGCATTGCGTCCGGAATCGGCGCGCCGTCGCCGTCACGGATAACACCGACGATCTGGATCTTCTCGCCTGAGGCATCCGGCGTCACCAGATTGTCGCCGACGGTCTCCTTCCAGCTATAAGTGCCGTCGGGATCCCAGTGCGCGCGGCCTTTCGGCGTCAGTCCATAGGCATAGAACGGCCCGACAGTCTGTGAGGGCGTGAGTTCGGACATCTCAGTGCGCTCCTTCTTCCATCGGCGTTCCTTCGCGACCGCGCAGAACGATATCGAAACGGAAGCACAGTGCCCATTCGGGAACCGTATTCTCCAGATCGAAGGTGGCGATCATCCGGTTGCGGGCTTTCTCGTCGGTTACCGAATTGAAAATCGGATCGAACGGAAACAGATAATCGCCCGGGAAATACATCTGGGTCACCAGCCGCGACAGGAACGAGTGGCCGAACAATGAGAAGTGGATGTGGTTCGGCCGCCAGGCATTATGGTGGTTACCCCACGGATAGGCGCCTGGCTTGATGGTGATGAACTTGTAATAGCCGTTCTTGTCGGTGAGCGCACGGCCGGCGCCCGTGAAATTCGGATCGAGCGGCGCCGGATGCTGATCGACGACATGAACATAGCGACCGCAGGCATTGGCCTGCCAAAGCTCGACCAGCACCTCCGGCACCGGCCGCTTGTCTTCATCGAGCACATGACCATGGACGATAATACGCTCGCCGAGCGGCTCGCCCTTCCCCATCGTCGTCAGATCGTTGTCGCCATCCTCGATCGCATTGTGTCCGTAGACCGGGCCGGTGAGCTCCGACAATGTATGCGGAACGACGATCAGCGGCTTTGTCGGCGACCGCTTGATCGTCGAACGGTAGCCAGGACTGAGATGTTTCGGATAATTCTCCAGGCTTTTGATGGGATAGATGAGCGACATTTTTTGTTTCTCCCTAGGCTCCCTGACGCTCAACCAACACGTTCGAGCGCGATCGAAACTCCCTGTCCGACGCCGACGCACATCGTGGCAAGACCAAGCTTGCCATCACGCGCCTCCAGACCATGAACCACGGTCATGGCCAGTCGGGCGCCCGACATGCCAAGAGGATGGCCAAGGGCGATCGCCCCGCCATGCGGATTGACGTGCTCGGCATCGTCCGGCAGTCCGAGCTGACGGAGGCAGGCTAGCGACTGCGACGCGAAGGCTTCATTGAGCTCGATCAAATTAAAAGCGGAAATCGTCAGGCCGAGCCGCGTCATCAGTTTCTGGGTGGAGGGCACCGGCCCAATGCCCATCACCCGCGGCGGCACGGCCGCCGACGCCATGCCGAGAATGCGCGCCCGCGGCGTCAGACCGTGCGCCTTCACCGCCGCTTCCGACGCAACGATCATTGCCGCCGCGCCGTCATTGACGCCGGAGGCGTTACCGGCGGTCACCGTGCCCGGGTTACGGAATGGGGTTTTCAGTTTCGCGAGTTGCTCAAGCGTCGTTTCAGGGCGCGGATGTTCGTCCCGGTCGACGCGGACAACCTCGCCTTTGCGTCCCGGCACGTCCACCGCAACGATTTCCTCGGCAAAATAGCCGGCGGCAGCCGCCTTGCCGGCACGCTGCTGCGAGCGCAGCGCAAAGGCGTCCTGATCGGCGCGCGTCACCTGGCAGTCTTCGGCGACGTTCTCGCCGGTCTCCGGCATCGAATCGACACCGTACTGTTTCTTCATCAGCGGATTGATAAAGCGCCAGCCGATCGTCGTGTCGAAAATCTCCGCCTGACGCGAGAATGCCTCGGTCGCTTTGCCTTGCACAAAAGGTGCCCGCGACATCGACTCGACGCCGCCGGCGATGGCGAAATCCATCTCGCCCGCACGAACAGCGCGCGCTGCGCTGCCGACCGCCTCAAGCCCGGACGCGCAGAGTCGGTTCAGGGTAACGCCCGGAACGCCGACAGGAAGGCCGGCAAGCAACAGCGCCATACGCGCGACGTTGCGATTGTCCTCGCCGGCTTGGTTGGCGCAGCCGTAGAACACTTCATCCAGCCCAGCCCAGTCGGCTTTCGGATTACGTGCCATCAGCGCTTTGATCGGCGCTGCCGCCAGATCATCGGCGCGCACCTTGGACAGCGATCCACCATACCGACCGATAGGGGTGCGGATCGCATCGCAGAGAAACGCCTCGCGTGTCGCCATATCAGCTTGCTCCAATATTCAATCCGTCATCCTGCGGCGCGAGCCGCAATCGCCGCAAGCCTGCTCACGCCGCCGCGGCATGGGCGCGCGCTGTACGCGCCTGCAGCTCACGCAGAATATCGAGTTCCTGCGCCGTGGGCGGCCTGGTTTCCGCGACCGTTCCAGCATAGCGCACGGTCCAGCCGGTGTTCTCCTGGATCTGCTCGCGGGTGACGCCGGGATGGATCGAGGTGACGATCATCTCCCTCGTCTGCGGATCAGGCTCAAAGATCGCCAGATCGGTAATCAGCCGCGTCGGTCCCTTGGTGGTGATGCCGAGCTTCTGCCGACTGTCACCGCCGGAGCCGTGTCCGATGGAAGTGAAGAAGTCGATCTTGTCGACGAAGGAGCGCCGGCTCTGCGCCATGATAATGAAGATCTCGCCGCACGAGGTGGCGATCTCCGGCGCGCCGCCGCCGCCAGGCAACCGCACCTTTGGCTTGTTGTAGTCGCCGACGACAGTCGTGTTGAGATTGGCATATTTGTCGATCTGCGCCCCGCCGAGAAAGCCGACGGAGATGCGGCCGCCCTGCAGCCAGTAACGGAACATTTCCGGCACCGACACCGTCGTCAGCGCCGTCTCGCAGAGCTCGCCATCGCCGATCGACAGCGGCAGCACCGTCGGCTTGGTGCCGAGCGTGCCCGATTCATAGATCAGCGTCACATCCGGCGCATGCGACAGCCGCGCCAGATTGGCCGCCGCTGACGGCTGACCGATGCCGACGAAGCAGACATCTTCGTTACGCAGCGCACGCGCCGCGGCCACCGTCATCATCTCGTTCGGTTTGTAATCGGTCATGTCGGTTACTCCGCCGCCTTGCGAGCATATTGCCGGAAGGCATCAGGACCCTTTTCCAGCACGTTCTCTTTCATCCAGGCAAGGAACGTGCCGCGCTCGCGGGCGATACCGTCCCACTGTTTGTAGAAACTGTTGTTACGCGGGTAATAACCCTGCGCATAGGAGGGGAAAGCGCCGCCCGGTACTTCCACGACATAGCCGATGGTCCAGGCCGGCAGGATGACGGCATTGAGATTGCGCGGGCCGAAATCGTCGACGATCTCCTCGACGGTGACGATCGAGCGCTTGGCCGCCAGCACTGCTTCCTTCTGCACGCCGAGCACACCTTCCAGCATGACATTGCCGGCCTTGTCGGCACGCAGCGCATGCACCACCGCAACATCCGGCCGGTGCGCCGGCACCGCCGCCAGTTCCTCGCCGGTGAACGGACAGGTGATGTGCTTGATCGCCTTGTTCACTTTCGGCAGATCGCTGCCGCGATAGCCGCGGAAAATCGCGCAGGGCAGACCGGCGGCACCCGCCTCGTAGGCGTTCGCCATCGCCGCATGCGAATGTTCCTCGATCTCGATCGGGTTCGGCCAGCTTTTTTCGACCGCATCGCGCAAACGGTGCAGCGAGCCGACGCCGGGATTTCCACCCCAGGAAAAAATCAGCTTCTTCACGCAGCCCATGCCGATAAGCTGATCGTAGATGAGATCGGGCGTCATCCGGATGAGCGTCAGATTTTTACGACCCTGGCGAATGATCTCGTGCGCCGCCGCGTGCGGAATGAGGTGAGTGAAACCTTCCATCGCCACCGTATCGCCATCAGCGACAGCGGCGTTAACGGCTTCCGCAAGCGAAGTGATCCGCGCCATGTCCGATCGTCCGTATCCTGTCCGGTATGAAAAGCCGGCATCGTATTTACGAGCGGACTTGGAACGGGTCAAATGGCGTCATGCTGTCATCGCAACCCATCTTCACCATCATCGCCGACCTCGGCGCAATCCTTCAATTCGGCAAGACGCCGTATGGCGATCGCCGCGTGATCGACATCCTCGGCGGTACGGTCCGCGGCCCACGGCTTAACGGACGCATCCTGCGCGGCGGCGCCGACTGGCAGATCATCCGCACCGATGGGACAGCCGATATCCAGGCCCGCTACACGATCGAAGCCGATGGCGGCGGGCATGTTCTGGTGGCAAGCGACGGATTGCGCCACGGCCCACCAGTGGTGATGGAGACGCTTGCGCGCGGCGAAGCAGTCGACCCGACACTCTATTATTTCCGTACCGCCATGCGGTTCGAAACCGCCGCCCCGGAGCTGACGTGGCTGAACCGTATCATCGCCGTCGCCTATGGGGCGCGCGAGCCGATGGCGGCGCGGCTCGACGTTTTTGAAGTCCTATAGGCGAACCTCGGCGTGCGGCGCGCCGGGTAACGGCCGCTTGTGCCAGCACGGAGGGAGGCATATTGTTGTCAACAACAACAATTGCTCACCGGAACACGACGTTTCGGTCGACAGCAAGCGGGGAAGATAACGCGAAGGAAACGCCATGGCGGCCATCCTGTCGGCTAGTAGCGCCGGTGCCGGTTCTCGACCCCATGCGCCACTACGCGCGGTGCGGCTCGGCACTTTCGACCCGGTCGTCACGCGCGGCGCAAACGGCACCATCTCGCTACGCAATGCGCAATCGCTGCCACCTTATGCCGACAGAATCACCGCACGGCTCGAACACTGGGCACAGGCCGCGCCCGATCGCATCTTCCTCGGGCAGCGCGATGCCACGGATCGTTGGCGGACGCTGACCTATCGGCAGACGCTGGCCGAGGTGCGCCGTATCGCCCAGGCGCTCCTGACACGCGACCTGTCGCCGGAGCGACCGGTGGCCATCCTGTCCGGCAACGATATCGAGCAGGCGCTGCTGGCGCTGGCGGCGATGATGATCGGCGTACCCTATGCGCCGATCTCGCCGGCCTATTCGCTGATGTCGTTGGATCTCGGGAAGCTGCGCTATATCTTCGAACTGCTGACGCCGGGTTTCGTCTTCGCCAGCGACGGCAAGGCCTTTGCGCGTGCACTCGCGCTGGTGCCGGAGGGCGCCGAGCGTGTCGTCGCCCGCAATCCCGACGCCCTTTCCGGGAGCGGCGCCGCGCCGACGTTGTTCGACGATCTGCAATCGGACGACGCCAGCAGCGATGTCGACCGCGCGCATGCCACGGTCGGCCTCGACACCATCGCGAAGTTTCTGTTCACCTCCGGCTCGACCGGCCACCCGAAGGCCGTGATCAACACGCAGCGGATGATCTGCGCCAATCAGGCGATGCTGAACACCGGCATGCCGTTCTTCACCGACGCGCCGCCGGTCGTCATCGACTGGCTGCCGTGGAGCCATACCTTCGGCAGCAATCACAACTTCAACATGGTGCTGAACAATGGCGGCTCGTTCTATATCGACGACGGCAATCCGACGCCGGCGGGCGTACCGAAAACCGTCCGCAATCTGCGCGACATATCGCCGACCATCTATTTCAACGTCCCCAAGGGCTTCGAGGCGCTGGTCGAATACCTGCGCACCGACCGGCAATTGCGCGAAACCTTCTTCCGCGATCTCAAGGTACTATTCTATGCCGGCGCCGGGCTGAGCCAGGGCGTCTGGGATGACCTCTCCGCGCTTGCGGCCGACACCACCGGTGAGCGCATCATTTTCATCAGTTCGCTCGGCTCGACCGAAACCTCGCCGGCCGCGCTGCTGTGCACCTTCGACACCGACAGTCCTGGAAATATCGGGCTGCCGTTTCCCGGCGTCGATCTCAAACTGGTGCCCAGCGACGGCAAGCTGGAGGCGCGGCTGCGGGGCCCACACATCACGCCCGGCTACTGGCGCCAGCCGGAACTGACGCGCGGAGCATTCGATGATGAGGGGTATTACAAGCTCGGTGACGCGGTGAAATTCGTCGATCCGTACGAACCGAGTCGCGGGCTGCTGTTCGACGGCCGGCTGGCCGAGGATTTCAAGCTGGCCACCGGCACCTGGGTCAGCGTCGGCCCCTTGCGCGGACGCATCATCGATCATTGCGCACCCTATGTGCGCGACGTGGTGCTCGCCGATCTCAATCGCGATACGCTCACCGCACTGATCTTTCCCGATATCGAGGCCTGCCGGAAACTCTGCGGCGCCGGGATTGCCTCGGATGCGCCGGCCGCCGCGGTCGTGGCCCATCCGCACGTGCGCGCGCATTTCCAGGAGCTATTGACACGACTTGCTGCAAAAAGCACCGGCAGTTCGACGCGCATCTGCCGCGCCATCCTGCTCGATACGCCGCCATCGCTCGATCTTGGTGAAGCAACCGACAAGGGCTCGATCAATCAGCGCGCGGTGCTCCGCAACCGCGCCGATCTCGTGGACGCGCTTTACCAGAAGCCGCCATCCCCGCGAGTCATCACGATCATCGACTGAAGAACGAAAGACGGCTCAATGCAGATCAACGGACAGACGGCGATCGTCACTGGCGGCGGCTCCGGCCTTGGCGCTGCGACTGCCGTACGACTGGCGGAGGCAGGCGCAAAAGTAGCGATCTTCGACATCAACGCCGACGGCGCGAAGGCGACGGCCGCAGGCATTGGCGGCCTTGCCGTTGCCTGCGATGTGACAGACACCGTCGGCGCCGAGCGGGCGATTGCCGATGTTGCTGCACAGCTCGGCCCGCCGCGCGTCCTGGTCAATTGCGCCGGGATCGGTCCGGCGAAACGGATCGTCGGGCGCGACGGGCCACAGCCGCTTGCCGACTACGAGCGTGTCATCCGCATCAACCTGATCGGCACTTTCAACATGCTGCGGCTCGCCGCCGCTGCGATGCAGATGCTGGAGCCCATCGACAATGAGCGCGGCGTCATCATCAACACCGCCTCGGTCGCCGCCTTCGACGGCCAGATCGGCCAGGCCGCCTACGCCTCCTCGAAAGGCGGCGTCGCGGCGCTGACGCTGCCGGCGGCGCGCGAACTAGCACAGTTCGGCATCCGCGTGGTGGCGATCGCACCGGGTATCTTCGCCACACCGATGCTGCGGGCGCTGCCGCAGGAGGCGCAGGATTCCCTCGGCGTCTCGGTGCCGTTTCCCAAGCGGCTCGGCGACCCGGCCGAATATGCCGCACTCGCTTTACACATCGTCCAGAACGGCTATCTCAACGGCGAGACCATCCGGATCGACGGCGCGTTGCGGATGGCGCCGCGATAAGTATCCTCCCGTATCGCCGCATCGAGGACCGTTCATGCTGAAGAATTCCCGTACGCGCCTGATCGAATGGGGCGAATGCGACCCTGCCGGGATCGTCTACTATCCACGCTATTTCGAGATGTTCGATCATTCGACGACCATGCTGATCTCGCGCGCCAGTGGCCTGACCAAATATCAGTTGTTCAAAGCCTACGGCATGGCTGGCTATCCGATGGTCGATACTCAGGCAAAGTTCTACAGCCCGACGCGCTTCGGCGACGACATTATCATCGAATCGGAGTTCACCAGGGTCGGGACGTCGAGCTTCGACATCGCGCACCGCATTCTCAAGGACAGCAAGACAGCGGTCGAGGCGACCGAAAAGCGGGTGTGGATCGGCCGCGATCCCGCCGATCCGGACAAGATCAAGTCAAAGCCGATCCCTGACAATCTGGCGAAACTGTTCCGCGAAGGCTGACGGCCGGCCAGAAGACGGAACGGGCCAGCGCCAGCAAACGGATATTGCTATGAAGAACAAGCGATCCGGACGGATCGTCGACTTCACTCGAGCGTTTCGACGATACGGCGAAGTCCGCGCAGAAACCGCGCCCGGTCGCGGGTGCCGACGATGGCGTCGAGATCGCGGTCATGCGCCACCGCGCAGGCGGTGAACTCGCCGAGCATCGCCCTGCCTCGCGCCGTCAGCGCCAATCGATAGGTGCGCTTGTCGGTCGGCAGCCGCGTGCGGCGGACCAGTTTGCGGCGCACCATTCCATTCAACGCCGGCGTCAGGGTCGATTTGTCGAGGCCGATCGCGCGGCTGAGCTGGGTCTGGCTGATGCCGGGATTGCGCCCGATCACCATCAGCGCCGCGAAGGCACCGGGATTCAGGTCATGCTGACGGGTCCGCCGGGCAAAAGCCTGAAACGAAGCGATTTGCGCCATTCGCAGATAGAAACCGATCCACCCCCCCAGCGGCCCGAGATCGACGCATAGCTCGTCCGGCCGCCGCTTCATAGCGCCCGCCCCTGCTTTCGGCGAGGTTCCCGCTCTGGCCTTCTTGGTGCCCGGATACGCCATATTGCCGATCGCTTTAGAAATGGTTTGATCTCCAACTACTCTGCATTACAATCTTTGCCGCAAGCGATGCAACCGACACAAAGTTGGGCCAACCAACACCAATCCATGGGAGGATGTTCATGCAGACTCGCCGTCATTTGCTGAACGCAGGAACGGCTATCGCCGCCGGTCTTGCGTTGCTCGCAGGCTTCGCCGTTCCGGCATCAGCACAAGACAAGACATTCGAACTGAAACTCGCCCACTGGGTGCCCCCATCGCACCCGCTGCAGAAGGCGCTGGAAGACTGGGGTGCCTCCGTCGAAAAGGCCTCGAACGGCACGATCAAGTCCAAGGTCTACCCCTCGCAGCAACTCGGCAAGGCGTTCGACCATTACGATATGGCGCGCGACGGCATCGCCGATCTTACTTACATCAATCCGGGCTACCAGCCCGGGCGCTTCCCGGTCATGGGCGCCGGCGAACTACCGTTCCTGTTCTCCAACGCCAAAGGCGGTTCACAAGCAATCGACGCCTGGTATCGGAAATATGCCGAACGCGAGATGAAGGACGTGAAGTTCTGTCTTGCGTTTATCCACGATCCGGGATCGATCCACTCGAAGACCAAGAAGGTAATGGTGCCCGAGGATATCAAGGGCATGAAGATCCGGCCGGCACATGCGACGATGGCGACCTTCGTCACCTCGCTCGGCGGCACCAATGTGCAGTCGAGCGCGCCGGAGGTTCGCGACCTGCTGGAGAAAGGCGTTGCCGACGCAGTGACCTTCCCATGGGGCTCAGTGCCACTGTTCGGCATCGACAAGGTCACCAAATATCACATGGACGTGCCGCTCTATGCGACGACCTTCGCTTTCGTCTTCAACAAGGATGTCTACAACCGGATGTCCGCATCGCAGAAGAAAGTGATCGACGATCATTGCAGCAACGAGTGGGCGCTGAAGGTTGCCTCGCCCTGGGCGGACTTCGAGCATGCCGGTATCGCCAAGCTGAAGGCGGACGGCAACCACGAGGTCTATCCGATCTCGCCGGAGCAGCTTGCTGCGTGGAAGAAGGCGGCAGAACCGCTGCACAACACCTGGGCCGCGAACGTCAAGAAAGCCGGCGGCAACCCCGACACGATCATGAACGAATTGAAGGCGGAGCTGACGAAGTTCAAGGCTGCCTATTGACGTCGCCAGCCTCTGGTCGCGGACACGCAGGCCAGGCCACATTGACACACCCTGCCGTGGCGGCCGACGCCACGGCACCTTCTTCGCCCTGACCGCACCGTGGATCAGCGGCCGAAGAACTACTGCGCCATCGTGAGGATGCGCATATCCGCGCCACGCCCTGTCACCGCCTGCAGGATCACATGATCGGACGACGCAGCATCGGCAGATATATGGATCGCTTCATCGATTCCATCGAATGGGTCGCGGCGTTCTTCATGGGGCTGGTGGCAATCGACGTCTTCGTCACGGTGCTGTTGCGGTACTTCTTCAACTTCACGCCGCCGGACGCTTACGATTTCGGCATGCTGCTGCTCGGCATCGTCATCTTCTGGGGCATTGCAGCAACCAGCTATCGCGGCACGCATATTACCGTCGATTTGATCTGGGCCAACGCCAGCCCGCGCTGGCAGCGGGCCATCGACGTCTTCGCCACGCTGGTTCTGCTCTCGGTGGTTCTCGTTCATTCCTACACACTCTACGACAAGACCTTCAGCACCCGCGACGCCAATTTGCAGACCTTCGAACTGCGCTGGCCGGTGTGGCCATTCTATCTCGTCGCCTGGATCGGCGATCTCTCCGCAGTGCTGCTGACCGCCGTGCGCACATGGCGGCTCATCTTCTATCCGGAGCTGATCGAGCGCGATCACGCCGCTGCAACGAAACTCGTCGAATAGGTTTAAGATGAGCGCCGATACCGTCGCGATCCTCGGTTTCGTTACGCTGTTCGCGCTGATGCTGTTGCGCGTGCCGATCGGCATGGCGATGGGCCTCGTCGGCGTCGTCGGCTTCGGCTATCTGACCAACGGCAGCGCCGCGCTGAAGATCGTCGGCCACACGACGATGCGTACCGTGACGGATTTCAACTTCGCGGTGATTCCGCTGTTCCTGCTGATGGGATCGCTGGCGACGACCTCGGGTATGAGCCGCGAACTGTTCCGCGCGGCGAATTCGTTTCTCGGTCACCTGCGCGGCGGCCTCGGCATCGCCACGATCGCCGCCTGCGGCGGATTCTCCGCCATCTGCGGATCGTCGGTGGCCACAGCGGCGACCTTCTCGCGTGTTGCCTATCCGGAGATGCGACGTTTCGGCTACCCGAAGTCCTTCTCGACCGGCGTCATCGCCGCCGGCGGCACGCTCGGCATCATGATCCCGCCCTCCACGGTGCTCGCCGTCTACGGCCTGATCACTGAGCAGGACATCGGCAAGCTGTTCGTCGCCGGCGTCATTCCGGGCTTCATCGCGATCATGATGTACATGGTCACAGTCAGCATCATCGGCTACGCGCGGCCGAAATTCCTGCCGGAGGGCGTTCATTCGTCGTGGCGCGATCGGCTCGACAGCCTGCGCGACGTCTGGTCGACGATCCTGCTGTTCGCCTTCGTCATCGGCGGCATTTATGGCGGCATGTTCACGGCCACCGAGGCGGCCGGCATGGGAGCGGGCGGCGCCTTCATCCTCGGCGTGCTCCGCCGGCGACTGACGGTCGAGGACGTGCTGCGCTCGCTGCTCGATTCGACGCGCACCACCGCCGCGGTATTCACCATCCTGATCGGCGCGATGCTGTTCGGCTATTTCCTGACCATCACGCAGACGCCACAGAAGGTCACCACCTTTCTTACCGGGCTCGGCATCGGCAGCTACGGCGTGCTGACGTTGATTCTGATGTTCTATCTCATCCTCGGCTGCCTGATGGACGCGCTGGCGATGATCATCCTGACCGTGCCGATCATCTTTCCGGTGATCAAGGAACTCGGCTTCGATCCGATCTGGTTCGGCATCATCATCGTGATGACGGTGGAACTCGGGCTGATCCATCCGCCGGTGGGCATGAACATCTTCGTCATCAAGAGCGTCATCGATGAAGTGAAGATATCGACGATCTTCACCGGCGTGCTCCCGTTCATCATCACCGATCTGCTGCGGCTGGCCATCCTGGTGATCTTCCCGATCCTTGCGACCTGGCTGCCGTCCCATATGTAAGCGAGAGGCGGGGCGGAACCCCGAAACCACCATGGCGGAACGTTCATTCAGAAAGGAAGTCGAGGCGCTCAGGCTCGGCGAGGGCGAAACCTTCGAGGGCGAAGGCATCCTTGCCGTCACCAAGGCATTGCTGCAATCCGGCGTCTCTTATGTCGGCGGCTACCAGGGCGCGCCGGTTTCGCACCTGATCGACGTCATGGTCGACGCTGGTGATCTCTTGACCGAGCTCGGCGTGCATATGGAAACCTGCACCAACGAGGCCTCGGCCGCCGCCATGCTCGGCGCCTCGATCAACTATCCGCTGCGTGGCGCCGTCACCTGGAAATCGGTGGTCGGCACCAATGTCGCTGCCGACGCGCTGTCCAACCTCGCCTCGCCCGGCGTTACCGGCGGCGCGATGATCATTATCGGCGAGGATTACGGCGAGGGCGCCAGCGTCATCCAGGAACGCTCCTACGCCTATGCACTGAAATGCGGCATCTGGTTGCTCGATCCGCGGCCAGATCTGCCGACCATCGTCAACATGGTGGAGAAGGGCTTCGAGCTGTCGGAGGCCAGCCATGCGCCGGTGATGCTGGAGCTGCGTATCCGCGCCTGTCACGTCACCGGCGAATTCACCACCAAGGACAACCGGCGCGGCGAATATTCCGGCCAGCGCAAGCTCACCGCTCCGCCGAAATTCGACTATATGCGGTTGGCACATCCGCCGGTCACTTTCGTGCACGAGAAGCTGAAGATCGAAGAGCGGTTGCCGGCGGCGCAGCGCTTTATCACCGAACACAGGCTGAACGAGGTATTCGCAGGCGACCTTTCCGAGATCGGCATCGTCGTACTTGGCGGTCTCTATAACGGCGTCATCCGGGCGCTGTCGCGGCTTGGCCTCGCCGATTTGTTCGGCGGCGCCCGTCTGCCGATCTATGCGCTCAACGTCGCCTATCCGCTGGTGCCCGACGAAGTGAAGCAGTTTTGCGCCGGCAAGCGCGCGGTATTGATCGTCGAGGAAGGCAATCCCGAATTCATCGAGCAGCAGATCAACACACTGCTGCGGCGCGCCGATATCCAGACTCGCATCCACGGCAAGGACTGCCTGCCGCCGGCCGGCGAATATACACAGGAAGTGCTGCTGCGCGGGCTCTCCACCTTTCTCACCGCGACGCGGCCACAGGGCGTCGACGTCGATGCCATCGCCGGGCAGGTCAAATTGATGCTCGCGCATCGGCCAAAAGCCAACGACGCTGTCGGCGATATTCCGGCGCGGCCGCCGAATTTCTGTACCGGCTGTCCGGAGCGGCCGGTTTTCTCGGCGCTCAAACTGATGCAGCGCGAGCTCGGCCCAACCCATATATCCACCGATATCGGCTGTCATTCCTTCGCGACGCTGCCGCCGTTCTCGATGGGCAATTCCATCCTCGGCTACGGCATGTCGCTGGCCGCCGCCGCCGCGGTCGGCCCAAACATGGAAAAGCGCCCGATCACCGTGATGGGCGACGGCGGGTTCTGGCACAACGGTCTGATCACCGGCGTCGCCTCGAATCTGTTCAACAAGGGCGACGGCCTGCTGATTGTCATGCAGAACGGCTATACATCGGCCACCGGCCAACAGTTCATGCCGTCAAGCAAGGCGAGCTACGCCGCGCCCACCCAGACGATGGATATCGAGAAGACGCTGCGCACCTTCGGCGTCAGCTGGCTGCGCAAGGTGCACAGCTACAGCGTGGCGGCAATGGTGAAGACACTGAAGGAGGCGATGCAGACCGCCGAACGCGGGCTCAAGGTGATCATTGCCGACGGCGAATGCCAACTCGCACGACAACGGCGGCTGCGCGTCGAAACCGCCGAGAAACTCAAGCGTGGCGAGCGCGTGGTGCGCGCCCGCTACGGCGTCGACGATGATATCTGCACCGGCGACCATTCCTGCATGCGGCTCTCCGGCTGCCCGTCGTTGACGCTCAAGCCCTCGCCCGACCCGCTGCGCACCGATCCGGTCGCGACCGTGATCGAAAGCTGCGTCGGTTGCGGACTGTGCGGCGAGGTGGCCCACGCGGCAGTGCTGTGCCCATCGTTCTATCGCGCCGAACTGATCCACAACCCGACCTGGTGGGACCGAACGCTATTCCGTTTCCGGCAGGCCGCCCTGCGGCTGTTCGGCGTCGAAACTGTATCGACAGCCGCCACACGGGCAAAGGTCGCATCATGAGTGCCGCACCCGAGCGCCCGATTACCCTGCTGATCGCCGCGCTGGGCGGCGAAGGCGGCGGCGTACTGACCGACTGGATCGTCAAGGCCGCCGGCAGCGCAGGCTATCCGGTACAGAGCACCTCGATTCCCGGCGTCGCACAGCGCACTGGCGCCACCACCTATTACATCGAGATCGTCCCGGCGACCTGGCGCGCACTCAACGGCCGCCGACCGATTCTGTCGCTGACCCCCGGCGTCGGCGATATCGACATCATGGCGGCGACGGAATTGCTGGAAGCCGGGCGCGCCATCGCCAACGGCTTCGTCACACGCGAACGCACGCTGCTCGTTGGCTCCACCGGCCGCTCCTATCTCACCACCGAAAAGATGGCGATGGGCGACGGCCGCTACGATCTCGAGCGGCTACTTCAGGCAGTCAACGACAATGCGCACGACAACCTGCTGATGGACATGGAGACGCTCGCCAAGACCAATGGCACGATGATCAATTCGGTGATGCTCGGCGCGCTGGCCGGATGCGGCAAGCTGCCGATCCCGCCGGACGCCTTCGAGGCGGCGATCCGCGCCGAAGGCAAGGCAGCAGAGGCGAACCTACGCGGCTTCCGCGCCGGCCTCGCCGCAGCGCGCGAACAGGCACCGGTCGTCAAGCCGCGCGAGCAGAAACGTCGCAGCCGGCTGACGCTCGCCGAGCTCGAACGCGAAGCGACCGACGGCACGCCGGGCGATGCCCGCGAGGTGATGCTGGAGGGCGTGCGCCGTCTCGCCGCCTATCAGAATCTGCGTTATGCACGGCTCTATCTCGACAGGCTGTCCTTCCTGAAGATGGCGCAACCGGCGCTGCTGCGCGAGACGGCGCGGCATCTCGCGGTGCGCATGTCGTTTGAAGATGTGATTCGTGTCGCCGAGGCCAAGGCAGCGCCCGACCGTTTCGCCCGCATCGCCCGCGACGAACTGAAACTGGATGCCGCCCGGCCCGGCACGCAGCCCTATGTAATCTACGATTTTCTCAAGCCCGGCATTGACGAATTGTGCCAGGTACTGCCGCCGGGATTGGCGCGGCCGATCCTGCGCCTTGCCGAACGCCGCGGCTGGCTTGGCAGCGTTTATTTCCAGATGGAGATCAACGCAACCTCGGTCAGCGGCTATCTGCGCTTCTGGCTGCTGGCGAAACTCAAGCGCTGGCGGCCGCACAGCTATCGCTACCAGCAGGAACAGGCGGCGATCGAGGCATGGCTGGCGCTGATCCGCGAGGCAGCGCCGCTGTCGAACGATCTCGCCCGCGAAATCGCCGAATGCGCCCGCCTTATCAAAGGCTACGGCGATACGCATGCGCGCGGCACCATGAATTATCACCGCATCGAGGCAGAGGTGATCCGGCCAACGCTGACGGGCACCATCCCACTGAAGACCGGTATCGACGGCGTCGCCAGTGCACGCGCCGCAGCGCTGGTCGATCCGGAGGGCGAAAGTCTAGCACACTGCCTCGCCGCGATCGGAGCACAGCCCGTGGCGCAAGCCGCGGAATAACGCCGCAGAATAACGTAACCGACAACGATCCCGTCTGCCCTGGGCATATTCGGGATCGCGCCTCGAAACATTGCAAGAGCGCCATGCGCCTGCCGCACGCCGGTCTGGCTGAATTCCAGATGATTCCACTTGCCGCTCGATATGCAGACACCGCATAAAGAGGAAGCAGACTGGAGGACCGTTTTCATGCGCATCGATGCTTATACGCACTTCATCCCGAAGCGAGTGTTCGAGAAACTGGTGGAGAGCGGCCACGCCGATATCGGCAAACGCATGCGCGGCATCCCCTCGGTCCACGACATGGACGTGCGCAACCGCGTAGTCGACAGCTTCCCGGACTACGCCCAGATCCTCTCTTACGCGATGCCACCGCTGGAATATCTGGCAACACCCGACAAGGTCGAGGACTTCGCCAAGATCATCAATGACGGCCTCGCCGAAATCTGCGCCAAGGATCCGACGCGCTATCCCGGCTGGGTGGCGCAGGCGCCGATGAGCGGGCCGGATGCCGGCGTGCGTGAAAGCGAGCGCGCGCTGAAGAACGGCGCGCTCGGCGTACAGATCTACACCAATGTCCACGGCAAGCCGCTCGATCGACCGGAATTCGAGCCCTTCTTCGCGGCGATGAACAACACTGGCAAGCCGGTCTGGATCCATCCCGCCCGCAACGCCAAACACCCGGATTATATGGACGAGTCGAAATCCAAATATGAAATCTGGTGGGCTTTCGGCTGGTCCTACGAAACCGCGACCGCCATGGCGCGGCTTGTCTTCTCCAGGACGCTCGACAAATATCCGGATCTGAAGCTGATCGTGCACCATTTCGGCGGCATCGTGCCGATGCTCGAAGGTCGCATCGGCCCCGGCTGGGACCAGATCGGCGCTCGTACCTCCGATGAAGACCTCGATGCACTACGCCGGAGCCTGAAGAAGCGACCGCTCGATTATTTCAAGCAGAACTTCCATGCTGACACCGCCACGTTCGGCGGCCGCAGCGCGGCGTTGTGCGGTTTCGACTTCTTTCCGATGAACAACATCGTCTTCGCATCCGACTGCCCGTTCGATCCGGAGAAAGGCCCGGGCTATATCCGCTCGACGATCGAAATTATCGAGTCGATGAACTTCCCGAAGGCCGATCTGGACAAGATCTATCACGGCAATCTGGAGGCACTCACCGGCGTCAAGCTGGTCAAGTAGCGGCACCTCCATGACCAGCCGCAAGCCGGTCGTCATTGCGGGCGCCGGGCCGACCGGACTGATGTGCGCGCTTGTGCTTGCCAAGCAGGACATTCCTGTCGTCGTCTGCGAAGCAGAAGCGAGCCTGACGCACGATCTGCGCGCCGGCTCGTTCCATCCGCCGACGCTCGAAATGATGGCCCCCTACGGGGTGACCGCGCGCATGCGCGAGACCGGGCTCCGGGTCCGGCACTGGCAAATCCGTGACAAGCGCGGCGAATATATTGCCGAGTTCGACCTCGGTTTGCTCGACGGCGTCACCACCTATCCCTACCGCCTGCATCTCGAGCAGCACCGGCTAACGCCGATCCAGCTCGATATCATCACCGCGGAAACCGATGCCGAGATCCGTTTCGGCCATCGCGTCCTTGGCTACACCCAAGATAGCGACGGCGTGCGTGTCACTATTGAGGCCAACGGCAGCAACAGCACCATCGAGGCTTCGTGGCTGATCGGCGCCGACGGCGCCCGCAGCGCGGTGCGCAAAGGTACGGCAATCGCCTTCGAGGGCTTCACCTGGCCGGAATATTTCGTCGTCGCCAGCACGCCCTACGATCTCGGTCAGCACGGATTCGCGCTCAACGCCTATGTCTCCGATCCGATCGAATGGGCGGCAGTATTCAAGGTGCCGGACGACGGACCGCCCGGCCTGTGGCGAGCAGCATTCTACGGCGATCCGGAAAAATCCGACGCCGAACTGCTCGATCCCGCCCATATCGAACAGGCGATGCAGCGCCTGGTGCGCCGCGATGAGCCTTACGAAATCCGCTACAAAAGCATCTACCGCGTACACCAGCGCGTCGCCGGGACTTTCCGCGAAGGCCGCGTGCTGCTCGCCGGCGACGCCGCGCATCTGAACAATCCGCTCGGCGGCTTCGGTCTCAACAGCGGCATCCACGACGCCGTCAATCTGGCGGAGAAACTCGGCCGTGTCTGGCGCGGCGAGGACGCGACGCTGCTCGACCGGTATGTCCGCCAGCGCCGTGCCGCCACCGTGGAGCAGGTGCAGAAGATGTCGATCCGCAACAAGCAGCTCCTGCAGGAGCGCGACCCACAGGTGCAGCGCCGGCACCTGACCGACCTGATGGCGATCGCCGCCGATCCGCGGCGCGCACGCGCTCATATGCTGGAATCCTCGATGATCATGGGGCTACGCCGCGCCAACGCGGTGGAATAGATCATTTTCGGACGGGATGGGTACCGATCCGTGCGGACAAAATGCGTCAAAACGGGAGCCTGCGGAGAGCACCGCAATGTCCGTCAGCCCCCCTGTGAGTTACTGTGATCTGCGATGAAACACGGCGACGCATCTGCTAGCGTCCGCCGGACATGACCGCAGTGAAGCCCATTCGCAACAAATTCGACGACGAACCGTCCGTCGACACCAGCGCAGCGAACGCCGTGCCGGCGAAGCCATCCGATGATGGCGCACGGCCGACGCCGATGATGGAACAATATATCGAGATCAAGACCGCCAACCCGGGTTGTCTGCTGTTCTATCGAATGGGCGATTTCTACGAATTATTCTTCGAGGATGCCGAGGCCGCCTCGCGCGCGCTGGGCATCATGCTGACGCGGCGCGGCAAATATCTCGGCAAGGACGTGCCGCTATGTGGCGTGCCGGTGCATCGCTCAGAGGAATATCTGCACAAGCTGATTGCCCTCGGTCATCGCGTCGCGGTCTGCGAGCAGCTCGAAGATCCTGCCGAAGCAAAAAAGCGCGGCTCGAAATCCGTGGTCCGGCGCGGCGTGGTGCGGCTGGTGACAGCCGGTACGCTGACCGAGGACACGCTGCTCGACGCTCGCCGCAACAATTATCTGCTCGCGGTCGCACGCGCCCGCTTGAGCGAGGACGACAGCCGCTTCGCGCTCGCCTGGATCGACATCTCGACTGGCGAATTCCGCATCGCCGAATCCGACCGCATGGCGCTGACGGCAGAGATCGCGCGGATCGACCCCGGCGAAATCATCGTGTCGGACGCGCTTTATGACGATCCCGACCTTGCTGCCTATTGGCGCGATTTTCCGGCGGTGATGCCGCTGGCGCGCGATGTTTTCGACGCAGCGACGGCGGAGAGGCGGCTTGCGGATTTCTTCTCGGTGGCGACGACCGCATCGTTCGGTGACCTGTCGCGGCTCGAACTGACCGCGGCGGCGGCCTGCATCACCTATATCGAGCGCACACAAATCGACCGGCGGCCGCCGCTATCGCCGCCCCTGCGCGAACGCTCAGGCGCCACCATGGCCATCGATCAGGCGACGCGCGCCAATCTCGAACTGATGCGCACGCTCGGCGGCGAGCGGCGCGGCTCATTACTCGCGGCGATCGACCGGACGGTCACTTCCGCCGGCTCGCGGCTCCTGGCACAACGGCTGGCGGCCCCGCTGACCACCGTCGCCGATATCAACCGGCGGCACGACGCCGTCGATTATGTGCTCGGCCGTGCAACGCTGCGCGCCGACCTGCGCGAGCGCCTCAACGCCGCGCCGGATCTTGCCCGTGCGCTGAGCCGCATCGTCATCGGCCGCGGCGGACCGCGCGATCTCGCCGCGATCCGGGATGGCCTTGCCGCAGCCGCGCAGCTCGCGGCGCAGATCGACGGTACCGATGCGGTACCGGCCGAAATCGCCGAAGCGGCCGCTGCTTGTGGCGGCGTCGAGCCGACGCTCGCCGATGATCTCGTCGCCGCGCTGGCCGACGATCTGCCGGTGTTCAAACGCGATGGCGGCTTCGTGCGCGCCGGTTACAGCGCTGCGCTCGACGAAACGCGCGCGCTGCGCGACGAGGCACGCCGCATCATCGCCGCGCTGCAGGCGCGCTATGCCGACACCGCCGGCATCAAGTCTCTGAAGATCCGGCACAATAACGTACTCGGCTACTTCGTCGAGGTAACGGCGCAGCACGGCGACAAGCTGATGACGCCGCCGCTCAACGGCACCTTCATCCATCGCCAGACGCTTGCCGGTCAGGTTCGCTTCACCACCACCGAGCTCGGCGAACTGGAAGCGAAGATCGCCAGTGCCGGTGACCGCGCGCTGGGTCTCGAACTGGAGACTTTCGAGCGCCTCGCCAGTACCGTCACCACTGCGCAGGCCGCGATCCAGGCGACGGCCGACGCGCTGGCGACGCTCGACGTTACCGCCGCGCTGGCAACGCTGGCCGCCGAGCGCGATTATGTGCGGCCGCAGATCAGCCAGACACTCGATTTCGCCATCGACGGCGGCCGGCACCCCGTCGTCGAACAGGCCCTCACACGCGATGGCCAGGCCTTCGTCGCCAATGACTGCGACCTGTCGCCACCGGACAAGGTTCCGGAAAACTCCGACGCCGGCCGCATCTGGCTGCTGACCGGGCCGAATATGGCCGGCAAGTCGACCTTCCTGCGGCAGAATGCGCTGATCGCGGTGCTGGCGCAGATGGGTAGCTTCGTGCCCGCGCGGCGCGCCACGATCGGCATCATCGACCGTCTGTTCTCACGTGTCGGCGCCGCAGACGATCTGGCGCGCGGCCGCTCGACTTTCATGGTCGAGATGGTGGAGACCGCCGCAATCCTCAATCAGGCGGGCGAGCGGGCGCTGGTTATCCTCGACGAGATCGGCCGTGGCACTGCCACCTTCGACGGCCTGTCGATCGCCTGGGCGACGATCGAACATCTGCACGACAGTAACCGCTGCCGCGCATTGTTCGCCACGCATTATCATGAGCTGACCGCCCTCAGCGCGCGGCTGCCGCGCCTGCACAATGCCACCGTCAAGGTGAAGGAGTGGCAGGGCGACGTCATCTTCCTGCACGAGGTGGTGCCGGGCGCCGCCGATCGCTCCTATGGCATCCAGGTGGCGAAACTCGCCGGCCTGCCATCGGCGGTGATCGCCCGCGCTCAGGCGGTGCTGTCGAAACTGGAAGCAGAGGATCGCGCATCGCCGAAAGGCTTCGACGATCTGCCGCTGTTTGCCGCGCTTCCGCAGCCGGTCGAGACACGCGACCCGCTCGCCGAGCGGCTGGTTGCGACGCTGGCCGACCTGACACCCGACGACATGTCGCCGCGCCAAGCGATGGATGCGCTCTATGCGCTGAAGGCGCAGATCGCCGGCAAGAGCTGACGGCTCACCAGCGAAGCCGCAGCCAGCGCACGCCAATCACCGCCACGCCCCACGCCACCGACGCAGCAAGCGCGAGCGGCAAGGCCAGCAGAGGCCCGAGCGCGACGACGGTCAGATACAGCACCAAAAGCCCCGCCCCGAAACCGATCAGCCCAATCACCATATTAGCCAGCACGGCCGCTGTCGCGACCCCACCGACGCGGCGGTGCAGGATCACGATGACGCTGGTCAGCACAATCGGGAACACTGCCAAAACGCCGGTGCCGCGCGGCCCGATGCTGAAGCTCAAGCCGATGGCAACGGCAACGAGGAGCCCGACAAATGCCGCGCGTAGCGGCACGTCGTACCAATAGCTCGGCATCCGTGGAATCGGCACATGCCGATAGCGCCGCGACAACAGCAGGCAAACCGGAAACACGACCGCATGCAGCAACAGTGCGCCGGATAGCGTCCAGGGCAGACTCTGCAAGCCGAATACCAGCGCCAGCCAAACCATCATCGATATGGCAAGGCTCGGCAGTAAAGCGCGACGCTGCGCCAGCAGCGCATATACCAAGGCATAGACGGCTAGCGCCGGATTGGTGACGAGGCTTGCGAGCGCGCTGTCGGCGAGGAACTCGGTGCTGTGATCGAGCGCCAGAAACACATAAGTTGGTCCGGTATAGACTGGCAGCGTCGCGATCAGTGCGCCGATCAACGGCCCTGCCCGTTCCGCGGTGATGGTCGCGGCCACAACAAGCCCGCCCGCCACCAGCATCTTGATGACGAGCGCGAGCCAGAACAGGGCATCGGGATTCATATGGCGGACTCTTCTCTTCCCGCATACGGGGAGAGACAGATGATTGGACTAACCACGCGCCATGGTCACCTCAACAGGGGGCCCGCTCCTGATGGTCTGATAGACCACACAATAGCGCTCGGTCAGCTTCAGCAACTGGTCGAGCTTGTCCTGCGGCACATCGGTGTCGAGATCGAAGCGCAGACGGATCTGGGCAAAACCGACAGGCGCGTCCTTGGCAACACCGAGCGTGCCGCGGAAATCCAGATCGCCTTCTGCCGATACCCGGCCTGAACGCAGCGGAATATCAAGTGCCGTTGCCACCGCCTTGACAGTGACGCCAGCGCAGGCGACCAGCGCCTCCAGCAGCATGTCGCCCGAACACAATTCGAGACCGGAGCCGCCGGTTGCCGGATGCAGGCCCGCCACTGCCAGCGCACGGCCGGTTTCCACCTTGCAGGCGATATTGCTGTCGTCGAGCGTCCCTTTCGCTTTCAGCGTGATGAACGCTGCCTTCGCATCGCTCTTGTACTTGTCCTTGATCGGCGCCTGCATTGCGCGCAGTGCGGCAGCATCCATCGATTATGCTCCTTGCTGAGTGTCTCTATCGGATCAGCCGGCGGGGGTAAGGACGACGCGCCCGACGACCTTGCCGGCTTTCAATTCGTCAAGCGCGGCATTGGCATCTTCGAGCGGCCGCGTCTGCACCGGCATCGGCGGCATGCCGCTACGCGATACCAGATCGAGCAACGCTTTCATATCCGGCAGGCTGCCGACATAGGAGCCCTGGATGGTCATGGCTCGCATCGGAAAATAGGGCGTCGGAATCGAGACTTCGCCGCCGAAAAAGCCGACGACGACGATCCTGCCGGCCTTCGGAACCAGCGCCTCCACGGCAAGCCGCACCGTCTCTCCCGCGCCGACGAAATCTACCACCGCAGCAGCGCCGCCGCCGGTCACCTCGACGATCTGTTGCGCGGCGTCCGGCGCGCGGCCATCGACCACCGCCAGTGCGCCAGCCTTGAGCGCGGCCTCGCGCTTGGCAGGATCGATATCGACCATGACGACGCCCTTGCCGCCCATCGCCTTGACCAGCAGCAGCGCCATCAGGCCGACACCGCCGGCGCCCATGATGACGATCGGCTGCCGCAGCAGGATCGCCTCGACCTTCTTCAGCGCACTGAACGCAGTGACGCCGGAACAGGCGAGCGGCGCCGCCTGCGCCGGCGACAGGTCACCGATCTCGAACAGATGCCGCGGATGCGGCGCGATCAGATAATCGGCATAACCGCCATCGGAAAACACGCCAAGATTGCGCGGTGTCCGGCAGAGATTCTCCTCGCCGCGTCGGCAGACTTCGCACTCACCGCAGCCGATCCACGGGTTGACCAGACGCACCGACCCGATCGGCACGTCACGCACCTCGGAACCAACCGCCACCACCTCGCCGACATTCTCATGCCCGAGCGTCAACGGCAGCTTGATGCCGCGCTCGAGCAATTGCAGCCGTTTGCCGCCGCCGAGTTCGTAGTAGCCGTCCCAGATATGGATATCGCTATGACAAACGCCCGAGGCCAGCACCTTCAGCAGGACCTGGGTGCCGACCGGCTCCGGCGTCGGCTCCTCGATCAACTGGAGCGGCGCACCACACTGGCAAACCTTGAAACTGCGCATCGGGCGAGCATCCGGTTTCTCCAAGCCCTTATAGCACAGTCGGTAGCCTCCGCCCTCGTCCGAACGGCGAACCGGCTACCACCACATTGCGGCACCGGCCTCCGCCTTGGTCTCGTGGTGCTGCTCGGCCTGCCGGTTGAGCGAGCGATCGAGCCCCGCCAGCACCCGGCGCTTGACGACATCGAAGGCCGCCGACTGGCGGTCGCGCGGGCGTGGCAGATCGCAGGCGATCTCCTCGAAGATGCGGCCCGGCCGCGGCCGCATCACCATCACTCGGTCGGCCAGCACGACCGCCTCGTCGACATCATGCGTCACGAGGATCAGGGTCGGCTTGCGGTCGGCCCACAGGTCCAGCAGATGGTCCTGCAGATCGGCGCGGGTGAACGCATCGAGCGCCGAAAACGGCTCGTCGAGCAGCAGCACCTGCGGCTGCGGCACCAGTGCGCGGGCGATCGCGACGCGCTGCGCCTGCCCGCCGGAGAGCTCGCGCGGCCAGACCTGCGCCTTGTCGCTAAGGCCGACACGCGCGAGCGCAACGCGCACCCGCGCCTCGCGCTCCGCCTTCGGCAGATGGTCGAGCCCGAAGCCCACATTATCGGCGACACTGAGCCACGGCAGCAGCCGCGGCTCCTGAAAGATGATACCGATCTTCTCATGCGGTGCGCGGATCGCGATGCCGTCGAGCGATATTGCGCCGCTCGAGGCAATATCGAGGCCACACACGGCACGCAGCAAAGTCGACTTGCCGCAACCGGAGCCGCCGACGATGGCGACGATCTCGCCCGGCGCGACCTCGATGCTGATGGCATCGAGCGCATGCACGCCGTTCGGGTAGGTCTTGCAGACGCGGTCGAGGCTCAGCATGTCAGTCTGCGTCCGTGCGTGCGCCAAAGCGGTCTTCCCAGCGCAGGAACGGCGCCGAGGCAACAACGATCAGCCCATCGGCAATCTTGCCGAGAATGGCGAAGGTGATGATGGCAGCAACGATCTGCGCCGGCTTGCCGAGTTGCTGGCCGTCGATCAATAGATAACCGAGCCCTTCGGAGGCGCCAAGAAACTCCGCGGCGACGACGAACATCCAGCCGAGGCCAAGGCCCGAGCGCAGCGCCACGATATAGGACGGCAGCACCGCCGGCAGCAGGATGCGCCGCACCAGCGCAAGCCCCGACAAACGGAAAGCGCGGCCGACTTCTACGATCTTCCGGTCGACCGACATGATCGCGCCCATCACGCCGAGATAGACCGGGAAAAAGACACCGACCGCGATCAGCGTCACCTTCGACGCCTCGAAAATGCCGAGCCACAGGATGAACAGCGGCACCCAGGCGATCGAGGGAATGGCGCGTAGCGCCTGCAGCGTCGGGTCAAGCAACCGCCGCGTCAACGCCGAATAGCCGGCAATGGCGCCGAGGATGGTGCCGACAACGACGCCGATACCGAAACCGACCAGCACCCTTACGACGGTGGTGACACTATGTCGCCACAACTCGCCCGTCACCGCCAGATCGGCAAGCGTCTGCAAAATGACGGAGGGCGGCGGCAACAGCCGGCCGTTCGACAGACCGGCATAGACCGCGAACTCCCAGCCGAGCGCCAGCAGCACGGGGACGACGAATCCCAGTATGGGGCGTATCCAGCGGGCAAGCGACGTGCGCGTGCCGCCTTTCGCCGGCGAGCCGGTCGCCGGCACCGATGAACCGTTTTGCACTGTCAAAGTCATCGGGACAGAAGGCACGGCCGCTCTCCAAACACAACAGGAAAACGTCACCAGCACAGCACCGGGCGGCCGACCCGCCGCAGCAAGGCCGGCCGTCCGGATGGCTGGAACGTCAATCGGCCGCCACGAAGCTGTCGTCGACGAGGTCGTCGAGCGCTTTCTTGACATCGACCGAGGCGGCGATGACGCCTGCCTTCTGCAATGCAATGCCTGCTTGCAGGATCGAATCGCGTTGCTCGGCGCCGATCTTGTTGAAGGTCAGCTTTGTGCGTTCCTTAAGCTGCTTGTCGACCACGGAATCCGGCAGCTTGGTCGCAGCGATGAACACCTTTTTCTCGACGTCATAATTGGCGAGCGTGAATTTGCGCGCCTGTTCGTAAACGACGAGCACGCGGCGCACAACGTCAGGATAAGCCTTGGCAAACTCCTCGCGGACATTGAGGATGCCCCAGGTGTTGGCGGCCGGGTTGCGGTAGAACAACCGTGCGCCGTCCTCGATTTCCGCCGCAGCCATCATCGGATCAAGCCCCGCCCAGGCGTCGACGTCACCGCGGATCAGCGCGGTTTTGCCGTCAGGGTGCTGCAGCAGAACCGGCGTGATGTCCTTCTCGGTCAGGCCGGCGTCGAGCAAGGCACGCACCAGGAAGATGTGAGGATCGGTGCCACGGGTGACGGCGACACGCTTGCCCTTGAGATCGGCCACTTTGTTGATGGTCGTATCCTTGCGGGTGACGAGCGCCGTCCATTCGGGCTGCGAATAGACATAAACCGACTTGATCGGATTGCCGTTGATGCGCGCAACCAGTGCCGCCGAACCGGCTGTCGAGCCGAAATCGATGGAGCCGGCATTGAGGAATTCGAGCGCCTTGTTGGAGCCCAATGTCTGCACCCAGCGGATGGCGATGCCGTCCTTGGCGAATTCCTTTTCCAGCAGGCCCTCCTGCTTCAGCACCATGGCAACCGGATTGTAGGTCGCCCAGTCGATATTGATCGTCTTCGGCGCATCGGCGGCAAACAACGGCGCAGCCGGCAACAGCCCGACGAACAATGCGGAAGCAAGAATGGCGCGGCGGGAGAAGATGGTCATGACGACCTCCATGCACAGAGCAAGGTCCGCATTCCCTGATACGGACATCGCGAGAGAAAGGAGGCGGGAGTGACATACCCCCACCCTCAGCGCGGCGAGGGCGGAAGGCCCCGCTTTAGCTGTATTTGTTGAGCGCCCGCAAGCTGAATGCTCAAATCGGCGCTATGTTTATTCTATAAATCTGTCTTTTATGCCCGTCAATAATCGTATTTTTCTTAGTTATTTGATATTTTGGGATAATAATCTATATTTCTACCACGGAGCGCACGACGATTTCCTGTCGTGACAGCCCGGCGGCGCTTCGATATCCGGTAGGCATGACGCCGATGGCACCAGCCAACCTGCAACCGCGGAACGAGGCCACGAGCCAGCCGCCGACCGAACTTATTGACATCCCGTTGCTGGCATCCGAGTTCGCCTCGCTCGCCGCGGTCTACGGAAGCAGCGAGAGCGAATTGCGGACCGCTGTGGCGCAACGGCTGAGAGCCGCACTCACCGACGGCCTCGCCAAAGCCGAGACCCTGCTTCTGGCTGATCGACACGGGCGCCGCTGCGCTGAGCGGATCTGCCGTATGCAGGACGAGGTCATCCGTCTCGTCTTCGAATTTGTGCAGAAACATCTTTATCCGTCGCAGAATCCGTCCGAGGGCGAGCATATGGCGATCGTCGCCACCGGCGGGTATGGCCGCGGCCTGCAGGCGCCGCATTCCGACCTCGATCTGCTGTTCCTGCTGCCTTACAAGCAGACCGCCTGGGGCGAGTCCGTCGCCGAAGCGATCCTCTACATCTTGTGGGATACCGGGCTGACGGTCGGCCACGCGACACGCTCGGTCAACGAATGCATCCGACAGGCGAAGGCGGATATGACGGTGCGCACCGCGGTGCTGGAAGCACGCTTCCTGCTCGGCGACCACGCGCTCTATGACGAGTTGATCGCGCGCTTCGATGAACAGGTCGCCAAGGGCACCGCTACGGAATTCGTCACCGCGAAGCTTGCCGAACGCGAGGAGCGCCATCGTCGCGCCGGCCAGTCGCGCTATCTTGTCGAGCCCAACGTCAAGGATGGCAAGGGCGGACTGCGCGACCTGCACACGCTGTTCTGGATCGCCAAATATGTCTATCGCGTCCGCGAACCGAGCCAATTGATCGCGCGCGGTGTCTTCGATCGCAAGGAATACAATCTGTTCCGGCGCTGCGAAGACTTCCTCTGGTCCGTGCGCTGCCATATGCACTTCGTCACCGGCCGCGCCGAGGAACGCCTCTCCTTCGAGATCCAGCGCGAGATCGCGCTGCGGCTCGGCTACACCGCGCATCCGGGCATGAAGGATGTCGAGCGCTTCATGAAGCATTACTTCCTGATGGCCAAGGATGTCGGCGACCTCACCGCAATCCTCTGCGCGGAGCTGGAAGAGCGCCAGGCCAAGGCGATACCGACACTGAGCCACATCATGGCACGCCTGCGCCGGCCGGCGTTGCGCAAGCTGAAAGACAACACGGATTTTATTTCCGACAACAACCGCATCACGATCGCCGACGACGAGGTCTTCCGTCGCGACCCGGTAAACCTGATCCGCATCTTCCATCTCGCGCAGAAACACAATCTCGCTTTGCACCCGGACGCGATGCGCACCATCACCCGTTCGCTGAAGCTAATCGACGCGACGGTGCGCCGCAATCCGGAAGCCAACGCACTGTTCATCGACATCCTGACCTCGAAGAAGGATCCTGAAACCGTTCTGCGACGGATGAACGAGACCGGCGTACTCGGCAAATTCGTGCGACCATTCGGCAAGATCGTCGCGATGATGCAGTTCAACATGTATCATCACTATACGGTCGACGAGCATCTGCTGCGCTGCATCGGTGTGCTGCGCGATATCGAGCGCGGCGACACCGGTCATTTTGCTCTGGCGAGCGAACTGATGAAGTCGATCCGCCCGCAGCAACGCAAAGTGCTCTATGTGACGATGTTCCTGCACGACGTCGCCAAGGGACAGCCCGAGGACCACTCGATCGCCGGGGCGCGCGTGGCGCGGCGGCTCTGTCCGCGTTTCGGCCTGTCGAGCGCCGACACCGAGCTGTGTGCCTGGCTGATCGAGCAGCATCTGACCATGTCGACGGTGGCGCAGTCGCGCGACCTGTCCGACCGCCGCACCATCGAGAACTTCGCGGCCGTCGTGCAGTCGGTCGAGCGGCTGAAACTCCTTACCATCCTGACCACCGCCGATATCCGCGCCGTCGGGCCAGGCGTGTGGAACGGCTGGAAGGCACAGTTGCTGCGTACGCTTTATTACGAAACCGAACCGGTACTGACCGGCGGCTATTCCGAGGTCAACCGCGCCCGACGCGTCGCCAGCGCACAGGCAGACTTCCGCGCCGCAATGGCCGATTGGCTGCCCAAGACGCTCGACGCGCACATAGAGCGTCTCTATCCGGCCTATTGGCTGAAGGTCGACTTGCCGCGCACGGTCACGCAGGCGCGTTTCCTGCAGGCGGCGGAGGCGACGGGCAAGACAATCGCCACCACTGTCGCCGTCGATGCGGCGCGCGGGGTGACGGAACTGACCGTGCTGGCGCCTGACCATCCGTGGCTGCTGTCGACCATCGCCGGTGCCTGTGCCGCGGCTGGTGCCAATATCGTGGATGCGCAGATTTACACCACCACCGACGGCCTGGCGCTCGACACGATCTCGCTGTCACGCGAATTCGACCTGGATGAGGACGAGATGCGCCGCGCCACGCGAATCGCCGAAACGGTCGAGCAGGCGCTACGCGGCACCCCACAATTGTCGGAGGCGGCGGCAAAACGCCCCGGCAAGGCGAAGTCGCGCGCTTTCGTCCTCGAGCCGGCGGTGGCAGTCAACAATCAATGGTCGCACCGCTATACCATGGTCGAGGTTATCGGCCTCGACCGCCCCGGCCTGCTGCACGAACTCACCGCAACGCTGTCAAAACTCAACCTCAACATCATCTCGGCGCATGTCGCGACCTTCGGCGAGCGCGTGGTCGACGTGTTCTACGTCACCGATCTGGCGGGCGCGCAGATCACCTCGCCGATGCGCCAGGCAGCAATCAAGCGGGCGCTGCTGCGCCTGTTCCCACAAGATGCCGCGCCGCGCTCCGCGGGGCTTGCCGCCGCGCTGGTGAAATAGCGAAACTTCAGCAAAATCAGCGTTTAACGGGCTCTTAAAGTCCGGCGGCTAGCGTTCCCACGGGATCGGAGCAGTCGGACGGGATGATCCGACTGCGCCAACATGCGCACGATGGGATATGGGGCCGCGGCAAGATCATGGGAGCGGGTCGAGGAAAGCGGGCACGACGCGAGCCCAATTTCGATGCCGGGCCCGACCGTGCGCCCGCAATCACGGCGGAAAAGCGCGCCACCCCTTCCACCGAGAGCACACGACGCACAGGGTCACGCAAAGCCTCACGCCAGACATCACGCAAGCGCAGGAGCGGCCTGCGCCGGCTCGGCCGCCTCGCCTATTGGAGTCTGGTGCTCGCGCTGTGGGGCGTGATCGGCTGCATCGGCGTCGCCTTCTGGGTCGGCGCACATCTGCCACCGATCCAGTCGCTGGAGATTCCGAAGCGACCGCCTTCGATCAAGATCGTCGATATCCACCAACAAGTGCTGGTAGTGCGTGGCGACATGGGCGGCGTGCCGCTGACGCTTGCCGAACTGCCGCCTTATGTGCCGAAGGCGTTCATCGCCATCGAGGATCGGCGCTTCTACTCACATCCGGGCATCGATCCGTTCGGCGTGCTGCGTGCGGCGGTTGCCAATCTCCTGCATCGCGGCGTCTCTCAGGGCGGCTCGACGCTGACCCAGCAGCTCGCCAAGAATCTGTTCCTGACGCAGGAGCGTACCCTCAAGCGCAAGGCTCAGGAGGCGGCACTGGCCCTGTGGCTGGAACGCAAGTTCAGCAAGACGCAGATTCTCGAACTCTATCTCAACCGTGTTTACTTCGGCTCCGGGGCGTGGGGCATCGAGCAGGCGTCGCAACGCTATTTCGGCAAATCGGCCAAGCAGCTTTCGCTGGCCGAAGCCGCGATGCTTGCCGGCCTCGTCCGATCGCCGTCACGGCTGGCGCCGACCCATAATTACACCGGCGCCATCAAACGCGCGCGCGTGGTGCTGGCGGCAATGGCAGATGCCGGGTTCGAGACCGATGCCTCGATCAAGATCGCACAGGCGCAACGGGTGCGTGTCGCCGCCACCGCCAGAACCGGATCCGTCAATTACGTCGCCGACTGGATTCTCGACGCGCTCAATGATCTGATCGGCACAGTTGACGACGACATCGTCGTCGAGACGACCATCGATCCAGGTTTGCAGGCAGCCGCCGAGAAAACTCTTGCCGACGAACTGGCGCAGAAGGGCGACAAAAGCAACGCCTCGCAGGGCGCGCTGGTATCGATGACGCCGGATGGCGCGGTGCGCGCATTGGTCGGCGGCCGCAATTATGCCGACAGCCAATTCAATCGCGCGATCGCCGCGAAGCGTCAGCCCGGCTCGGCGTTCAAGCCTTTCGTTTATCTCACTGCACTGGAACGCGGACTGACGCCCGACAGCATCCGCGAGGACAGACCGATCCGCATCAAGAACTGGCGGCCGGAGAACTATTCGCGCGAATATTTCGGACCGGTGACGTTGACCAGAGCGCTGGCACTGTCGCTGAACACCGTGTCGGTGAGGCTGACGCAGGAATTCGGTCCAACCGCGGTCGTGCGCACCGCGCACCGGCTCGGCATCGCCTCGAAACTCGAGCCCAATGCATCGATCGCGCTCGGCACCTCGGAGGTCTCGGTGCTCGAACTGACCGCTGCCTATGCACCCTTCGCCAACGGCGGCCTGGCGATCACGCCCTATGTGGTAGAGCGGGTCACTGGTCCGAAGAACAAGGTGCTCTATGCGCGTCACCGGCAAAATCTCGGCCGCATCATCGAGCCGCGCTATGTGGCGATGATGAACACCATGCTGCAGGAGACGCTGCGCATCGGCACCGGCCATAACGCCGCCATTCCCGGCTGGGTAGCCGGCGGCAAGACTGGCACCAGCCAGGATTTCCGCGACGCCTGGTTCGTCGGCTATACCTCGCAGCTCGTCACCGGCGTCTGGCTCGGCAATGATGACGGCAGCCCGATGAAGAAGGTGACGGGAGGCGGCCTTCCAGTCGAGATCTGGACCCGCTTCATGCGTCCGGCCCATCAGGGAGTGCCGGTCGCAGCGCTGCCGGGCAAGCCCGTATCGTCCTCCGATGGGCTCGATCTGTGGTTCATCGACCGATTGTTCAACCGCCGTTGACCCGACACGAGCGAACGTGAGTCACTTCAACGGCACCGCCATCCCAGCCTGTTGGTTGACGCGCCGATCGCGCGCAGCGCCACAGCGCGCACATCAGCCATCCGCTGGCGTTCCCTTCAGCAGCTGCGTCAGCAAAAGCTCCTTGCGACGCGACAGACTGCGCGATGCGCGGTAAACATGGATCGACATGCTGCGCGACGGCACAGTTGCGCGTAGTGCCAGCTGGCCGGCTCTCGCTTCCAAGTCTGCAGATCCTGCCGGGATCAGGGCGATGCCGAGTCCGGTCTGCACCATCACCTTGATTGTTTCGACATTGTCGACCACTGCCTTGATGCGCGGCCGCATGCCGAGATCGTTGAACATGTTGCCGACGATCTCGCCGTAGCCGATCGACAATTCGTTCATGATGATCGGTTCATCGGCCAATAGGCCGATGTCGATCGGCCCCGGATGAGATACCAGATGATGGTCCGGCGGCAGAATAAGCATCATATCGAGATCGAACAGCGGCGTGCTGCTCAAGCCGGATGGCACCCGGTCCGGTCCGACATCGGCGATAATGCCGATATCGAGTCGCTCATTGTGCAATTCGTCGAAAATGATCCGCGTCGGCGCAGTCTTGATCTCGAGATGCAGATTGGCGCGGGGATTGTCCGCCGGAAACAGGCGCGGCAGCAGGATCGGCGCAAGTCCCGAGCCAATACCCAGCATCAACGTGTCGACGCCGACACCGCTGAGCCGGCGGGCGATGTCGGTCAAGCCCAGCACATCACTTGCTACCCGATCGGCCTCATAGAGAAACATCCGGCCGCGCTCGGTCGACTCGATTCCTCGTCCCGTTCGTCGGAACAGATCGAAGCCGATTTCGGCTTCCAGAAGTTTCACCTGCTCGGATACTGCGGACTGGGAAATGTTCAGCCGCTCCGCGGCCTTGGTGAAGCTACGATCCTTGGCGACGGCCAGAGCGTATCGGATTTGCCGAAATTCCACGTCTCTTCTCCCGTTCCCGCACAAAAAATAGCGTGAAACTGACGATTTCTATCGCGCTTTCTTCGATGGAAGCGGGAGAAATCTGTTTTTCCGATATCTCTATCACCAAATGCTGTTGGACAGAAGCCCGGCTCCGATAGACCCTTCCGGACATACTTCATTGTCAGGGACGATCGACCATGGCGCCACAGGCCAAATCACAGGCATCGCCAAAAGCTCATCTGCGGATCGGCATCGACACTGGCGGCACCTTCACCGATATCGTCTGCGTCGATGCGTCGTCGGGCCACGTTGCGGTGACGAAGGTGCCGAGCACGCCGGTCAATCCGGCGCTCGGCCTCGTCAATGGCGTTCACAAGATCCTTGGTGAAGTCGGCGCGACCACCGAAGAACTGATCGGCCTTGCGCACGGCACCACGGTCGCGACCAATGCACTGCTGCAAGGCTCGATCGACTCGCTCGGCCTGATCGTCACCGCCGGCTTCCGCCATGTGCTGGAAATCGCCCGGCAAGCCGTGCCGGACGGCTACGGCAATTCGTATTTCTGGGTGAAGCCGGAGCGGCCGGTGCCGCTCGACCTCGTATTCGAGGTCGGCGGCCGGATGAATTTCAAGGGCGAGGAGCTCCGTCCACTCGACGAAGACAGTGTGCGCCAGGCCGCACGCAGCCTGAAGGCACGCGGTGTCCGCGCCGTCGGCGTCAGCCTGATCCATGCCTATGCCAACGACGCGCACGAACGGCGAGTTCTGGACATCCTCAATGAGGAATATCCCGACTGCACCATCTCGATCTCCTCGCAGGTGCTGCCGGAATACCGTGAATATGAGCGCACCATCACCACGCTGGTGGACGCGTTCGTGAAGCCGCATATGGAACGCTATCTCAAGCGCGTGAAGGACGCGCTCGGCGACCAGTTGCGCGACAAGCCATTCCTGGTGATGCAATCGAACGGCGGTGTGATGAGCGCCGGACAGGTGGTGAACAAGCCGATCACCACCGCGCTGTCCGGCCCAGCTGCCGGCGTGCTCGGAAGCGCCGTGATTTCCACGCTTGCCGGGTTCGACAATGTCGTCACGCTCGATGCCGGTGGGACGTCCACCGACCTGAGCCTGATCGAGAACAAGATCGCGCAACTTACCAATTCCGGTTCTGTCGGCCCGTTCCCCGTCCGCATCCCGATGATCGATATCGAGACCATCGGCACCGGCGGCGGCTCGATCGCCTGGGTATCGCGCGAAGGCCATCTCAAGGTCGGCCCGAAGAGCGCGGGCGCCGATCCCGGCCCGATGTGCTACCCGAACGGCGGCTCGCAGCCGACCATCACCGACGCCAATCTGGTGCTCGGCCGCCTGCCGGCCGCACTGATCGGCGGCGGCATCGCGCTCGACATCGAGCGCGCGCGCAAGGGTATGGCGGATCTCGCCAAGCAACTCGGCTCCAGCAAAACGCCGGACGAGATCGCCGCCGGCATCATCGAGATCGCCAACTGGAACCAGGCCAACCGCATCCGCCAGATGACGATCCAGCGCGGCATCGATCCGCGCGACTTCGCGCTGCTGTCATTCGGCGGCGGCGGCCCGGTGCAATCGGCGGCTGTGGTGCAACTGATCGGCATGAAGGCCTGTATCGTTCCGCCGAGCCCGGGCAACCTTGCCGCGTTCGGCCTGCTCGCCGTCGACTGGCGTAACGACCAGATGGTTACGCGCGTCATGCACGAAGATGAGGTCGATCTTGCCGCCATTGCAGAGCTTTATCGCGGCCTGGAGAACGATGCGGTGACACGGCTGGAGGCCGACGGCATCGCCCGTGACCGTATCCGGCTCGTGCGCGAGGCCGACATCCGTTATGCGGGGCAGTCGATGGAGGTGCGCGTGGTCGCGCCAGCCGGCGAGATCGACAGCGGTGTCGTCGAAACTCTGATCGACACGTTCCATGCCGCGCATCAGCGCACCTTCGGCTACGACTACAAGGGCCAACAGAAGGTCGAGATCGTCAACTTCTGTGTCTCGGGCTTCGGCATGATCGAACGACCGAGCCTGCCGAAGCTGCCGCACAAGGCGGACCGGCGGGCGGAATCGAAAGGCTCACGCGCTGTGTTCTTCGATGGCGGCCACCATGAGACACCGCTCTACGACCGCAATCGACTGGCGCCCGACGCCATCATCCAGGGACCGGCGATCGTCGAGGAGTTCGGCTCGACAACAGTCGTTTTCCCCGGCCAGGCCCTGACCGTCGACGATCATGGCATCATGATCATTCGCCAGCGCGACGGCATATGAGAGCGAGGATCGATCATGACCCTGCATACCAACATCGCGCTGCAGACCGCGGTAAAAGCATCGTGCCACCCATGGCCGACGGCACCTGACACGCCGCCTCCAGATGTCGATCCGGTGATCCTGCAGATCGTCGAAGGCACGCTGAATTCGATCGAAGCCGAAATCGAATACGCCATCGAGCGCACCGCCCGCAGCCCGATGATCCGCGAGGCACACGACTACCGCGTCGGTCTGTTCGACCGCTATTCGCGCAAGCTCACGGGCCGCTCCTATTCGGCCATGCCGCAGGCGGTTCTGCGCGACTATCCGCCGGAGACGATGCGTCCCGGCGACGTGTTCCTGATGAACGACACCTATCTGACGGAAGGCTGTATCGGCCATCTCCCCGATCTGTGCTCTACCGTCCCCGTATTCCATAATGGTGAAGTGGTCGCCTATATCCAGGCCTTTGGTCATCACGACGACATCGGCGGCCGCGTACCGGGCTCGATGCCAGGCACCGCGCAATCGGTATTCGAGGAAGGCCTCGCAGTGCCACCGATCCGCGTCTACAGCGAAGGCAAGCGCAACGACGAAGCCTTCAAGATCATCCGTCGCAATACGCGCCTGCCGGAAATCCTGTCGGCCGACCTTGATAGCGAGATCCAGGCCTGCATCATGGGTGCGCAACGTATGGAAGAGCTGTTCCAGCGTTTTGGCACGAAAACCGTCGAGGCCTGTTTCCAGGCCATTATCGGCAAATGTCGCGACACCTTCCGCAATGAGCTGATGCCGAAAATCGCCGATGGCGAATATGTCTGGCACGATTACGTCGAGCGTGACGTGGGAGGCGCCATCAAACTGCACAAGATCGTACTGAAGATGGTGAAGAGCGCGGACAAGATCACGCTCGATTTCACCGGCACCGATCCGCAGTCAGATGGCCCGCTCAACTGGCCGGCTGATTACGCCGATGGTGCGTTCCTGGTGAAATGGATCGCGCCGATCCTGCGCAATCTTGCCGACACGCCCGAACGTGCCGGCGAAATCAACGTCAACGAAGGCGTCTGCGAAGTCTTTGACGTGATCTTCCCTCCCAAGGGCACGCTGATCACGCCGATCTGGCCGGCGCCGACCAATGCACGGTCGTTCGTGCTGCTGCGCTGTCTGTCGCTGCTGGCCGGTGTCGTCGCGCAGGCGGTCGACGGCCGCATGCCGGCCGATCAGGAAACGATCCGCTACACCGGCTTCTACGGTACCGGGCTCGACGGCAAGCCGTTCCTGTCGCGCGAAGTGCTCGGCGGCGGTTCGGGCGGCCGTTACTATGCCGACGGCAATGACGCCATCCACATTGTGCCGGATTCCCGCAACCAGCCGGCGGAATTCACCGAGACGAAATTCCCGCTGATCGTCGAGAAGCTGGCGCTGCGCACCGATTCCGGCGGCGCCGGAAAACGGCGCGGCGGCCTCGGCTACGAGAAGCACTACCGCGCGCTGGTCGACTGCCACACCATCGTCACCGCTGATCGTGTTCTGCTCGGTTGCTATGGCGTCAGTGGCGGCAAGGCTGGCAAGCCGTTCGTCGTCACCGTCGATCCTGACGGCAAGAACGAGCGCCGGCTCGGCGGTCTGGTAGACGGCGAACCCGTACGCGCCGGCGAGGTAGTCCGCGTCGAGACGACCGGTGGTGGCGGATGGGGCGACGCGCTCGACCGCGAGATCGAACTGGTGCAGCGCGACGTCATCCAGGGCAAGATCTCTCTCGAAGCAGCCCGGGAGGACTACGGTGTCGTCATGGCTGGCGACACCGCCGACGAAACCGCAACGCGAGCGTTGCGCGAGCGGATGCAAAAAGCGCGAACGACCCCGCTCGCGATCATCGATCGTGGTCCGGGCGCCGCATAAACACAACAAGGACGCTCCCGATGATCACGCTCTATCACGACTGGGACGCGTTCTGCTGCATCAAGGTGCGATTCTGTCTCGCGGAGAAGCGCACCGACTGGGAAAGCCGGATCGTCAATCTCCAGCAGATGGAGCAATTGACACCAGACTATCTCACGCTCAATCCGAACGGCGTCGTGCCAACCCTTGTGCACGACGGCCACGTGATCTTCGAATCAACAATCATCAACGAATATCTCAATGAGGTTCTGCCCGGCCCTGAGCTGCTGCCGCGGGATCCGGCAACGCGCGCGGCGGCGCGTTATTGGGTCAAGTTTGAAGACGACGTGCTGCACCCCTCGGTGAAGGGGCCAACCTATCAATTGATGCTGCGACAATCCTTTACCCGACTGCCGAAGGCACTGGTCGAGGACCGGATCGCTCACGCGCCGACGCCGCAGAAGGCGGAGTTTCTCCGCAAGGCGCTGGTAGCCGGACCCGCAGATGCGGAAACAGTGACTGCGGCACGCACCACGTTCACACGCGCCATCGAGCGTATGGAACAGCGGCTCTGCGACCACGAATGGTTCGGCGGCACGGAGTTCTCTCTCGCCGATATCGCTATCTCGCCATTCGTCGATCGCCTTGAGGAGCTTAACTTCGCCGGGCTATGGGACGACAAGCCGGCGCTCGCCGGCTGGATCGACCGCATCAAAGCGCGTCCCGCTTATCAGGCAGCCATTCCGAAATCGCATCAACGGATCCCCGCGCCGCTCACGGCGTCGAGGCGCTGAACGTGTTGCATTGCAACGCATCACCACCCCAGTGAAGCGCCTGCAGCCGCCTTGCATCCGAGCCGCGCACGATCCTGTCGAAACGCCTGCGGGGAAGTCAGCCTCCCGGAATTGCGCAGCCCGATAAAGGGCGCCCGAGCTTTGCTGGATGCTGCATCGCATCAAAATGCACGGCCATCCGAGCTATGCACGAATGTCAGGATACTATCGGAATTTCCGATTGCACTATCTTCAAACCGTGTTGGACAGCAGCGCGCCTCACTTCGACACTCAGAGCAGCCATTGAGGCCGGAAAGGCACTGATCGATCAGGTCGACGAGGAGGGAAAGACGCTGCAATGAGCATTGAAGTCGCCAAGGTCGAGATCAAGAGCGTTGCCGATGCCTCGGGTCTGGAAGAGTGCATCCGCCGGGGTCAGTTTGCCGCGGACGAGGTTGTGGCCGTTATCGGCAAA
>Ga0182740_1000184_pt1 | contig 101217 bp, 92 predicted proteins | sample eDN5th37CKraftBY_FD_128872 | JGI IMG/M metagenome (GOLD analysis project Ga0182740, IMG submission 128872) | Enriched backyard soil microbial communities from Emeryville, California, USA - eDNA 5th pass 37_C Kraft BY (version 2) (version 2) | ecosystem: Environmental > Terrestrial > Soil >...
GAGGCCCTCTCGCCCCTTCATTATCTTCACTTCGTCAGGCGCCGGCAGCGCCCCTGCGCTCTGTCATCCCGCCCAAACGAAAAACCCGCCAAAAAAATCGGCGGGTTTGTCAGTGGTCTGAGGCCGCCTCCGGGCGGCCTTTTTGTTTGCGTGGAGTTCCGAGGAGCCGCTGGTCAGATCAGCTGCAAGCCCTTCAGGCTCGCATGGCCGTGCTTGCCGATAATGATGTGGTCATGGACGACGATGTTCAGCGGCCGCGCGGCCTCGATGATGAGCTTCGTCATCTCGATATCGGCGCGCGAGGGCGTCGGATCGCCGGAGGGATGATTATGGACGAGGATGATGGCGGTCGCCGACAGTTCCAGCGCGCGGCGAGCCACCTCGCGCGGATAGGCGGGCGTGTGGTCGACCGTGCCGACTTGCTGCACTTCGTCGGCGATCAGCACGTTCTTCTTGTCGAGAAAGAGGATGCGGAACGTCTCGCGTTCCTGGAACGCCATTGCCGTGCGGCAATAGTCGAGAACCTGCTGCCAGGTGCCGAGTAGGGGGCGCTTTGCGATCTCGCCACGCGTCATGCGGCGCGCGGCTTCGGCGATCACCTTGATGTCCAGCGCGACGCTGTCGCCTACGCCGCGCACTTCGCGCAGCAGGTGCGGCGGTGCGCCTAAGACCTCCGCAAAGGAGCCGAAGCGGGCAATCAGCGCCTTGGCTATTCCCTTGGTGTCGGCGCGCGGGATCGAGCGGAAGAGCAGGAGCTCGAGGAGCTCGTAGTCGGCGAGGGTGGTGGCCCCGTTTTCAAGGAAACGGTTTCGGAGGCGATCGCGATGGCCGAGATAGTGTGGCTTGTCCGCCTTCCAGGGCGGCGCAGGAGCCGGTTGCGGCATGGCAACCGGGAACTCGGAGAAGAAGCCGCGTTCGTCTTCTTCCCCGCCCGTCATGTCACTTCCCGATCGTGATGCCGGGGGCAAACAGGCCCGCCGGGGAGAGGGTAAAGACCTCGCAGCCGGTCTCGGTGACGCCGACCGCATGCTCATACTGCGCGGTAAGCGAACGGTCGCGGGTGACAGCCGTCCAGCCGTCCGACAGCACCTTCACATGCGGCTTCCCGAGATTGATCATCGGCTCGATCGTGAAGATCATGCCTGGGCGCATCTCGACACCCTCGTTGGCATGCCCGTAGTGCAGGATGTTCGGCGCGTCGTGGAACAGGCGGCCGACGCCGTGGCCGCAGAAGTCGCGAACCACCGAGCAGCGCTCGGCCTCGGCGTAGGCCTGGATCGCGGCCCCAATCGCGCCGGTGCGTGCGCCGGGCTTCACGGCAGCAATACCGCGCATGAGGCATTCGTGCGTGACTTCCAGCAGGCGCTCCGCGGCACGCTTGATCTGGCCGACCGGGTACATGCGGCTGGAATCGCCATGCCAGCCATCAACGATGTAGGTGACGTCGATGTTGACGATGTCACCCTCGCGCAGCGGCTTGTCGTCCGGAATGCCGTGGCAGACGACGTGGTTGATCGAGGTGCACACCGAGCGCGTATAGCCGCGGTAGTTCAGCGTGGCCGGGAGAGCGCCGTTGTCCATGCCGAACTCGAACACGAAACGGTCGATCTCGAGCGTCGTTACGCCGGGTTTCACGAATGAGACGAGTTCGTCGAGGCAGCGCGCGGTAACCTGGCAGGCCTTGCGCATGCCTTCAAAGGCTTCCGCGTTGTAGAGACGGATCTGACCGGTATTGCGAAGCGGTGCCGTCTCCGCATCGAGATAAGTGACCATTTGGCCGCTACCATCCTAGAAATTTACCAGTCCTTCATTTCGCACCGAAGGCGCTCGGGTTCAAGGGGTGCGGGTGCAAGGCTGCCGTGCTTACGCCGGCCAGCCCGACACTGCCTTGATCTCCAAAAACTCCTCGAGGCCAAAGACACCGCCTTCGCGGCCGATGCCCGACTGCTTGTAGCCGCCGAAGGGGCTGCCGGGAGCATTCGACTTGCCATTGAGATTGACCATGCCGCTGCGCAGCTGGCGGGCAACGCGGCGCGCACGCTCCGGATCGCCGGTCTGGATGTAGCTCGACAGGCCGTAGGGCGTGTCGTTGGCGATGGCGATCGCCTCTTCCTCGGTCTCGAAGGGAATCATCGCCAGCACCGGCCCGAACACTTCCTCCCGGGCGATCGTCATGTCGTTGGTCACGTCGGCAAAGACGGTTGGCCGGACATAGTAGCCGCGATTGAAACCTTCCGGGCGGCCCGGACCGCCGGCGACGAGTCGCGCGCCTTCCTTTATCGCAATTTCGATCAGGCGCTGGACCTTGTCGAACTGGGTCTGTGAAACCAGCGGACCGATGTGGTCGCCATCCTCGGCCGGGTTGCCGACGCGCACCTTCGCGGCGTGACGTGCGGCGACTTCGACAGCCTGATCGTAGACTGGACGCTCGACCAGCATGCGGGTCGGCGCGTTGCAGGACTGGCCGGTGTTCTCGAAGCAGTGGTTGAGACCGCGCACCACTGCATCTTCGACATCCGTGTCGGCAAAGACGAGATTTGGCGACTTGCCGCCAAGTTCGAGCGCAACGCGCTTCACTGTGTCGGCCGCGGCCTTTGTGACGGCGACGCCGGCGCGGGTTGAGCCAGTGAACGACATCATGTCGATGCCCGGATGGCGCGACATGGCCTCGCCGACGGTCGGGCCGTCGCCGTTGACCATGTTGAACACGCCGGCGGGGAAGCCAGCCTCGTCCATCATCTCGGCGAAGATGATCGAGGAAATCGGCGCGATTTCGGAGGGCTTCAGCACGACCGTGCAGCCGACGCCGACGGCCGGCACCACTTTCAGCGCCACCTGGTTCATCGGCCAGTTCCACGGCGTAATCAGGCCGCAGACGCCGATCGGCTCGCGGATGATCCGCTCATCCTGGAATCGGTCGTTCAGTGGATACTCGAACTGGAAGCTTTTGAGAGCGTAGATGAAGTTGCGGATGTGGTAGCTGCCCGCAGCCGCTTGCTCCTCGATCGCGAGGCGAATCGGGGCTCCCATTTCCTCGGAAATCGCCTTGGCCATTTCCTGCGCGCGACGCTTGTAGATCTCTAGTAGCCTCTCGACCCGGGCGACTCGCTCCTCGTGCGGCGTTGCCGCCCAGGCAGGGAAGGCGCGACGCGCTGCTTCGACCGCGATGTCGACATCCGCTTCGGAACCGAGCGAAATGATCGCGTAGGGCTGCTCGTCGGCGGGATTGATGACTTCGAACTCCCACGGCTTCACCGGCGGGACCCACTTGCCGTCAATGTAGAAATCCGTCCGTCGCAACATTCCGCTGCCTCCTCAAAAACTCTGCACGCCTGACAGTCCATAGCCGGTTTCGAAGGCTACGGCACCTGGTGCGACACGTGATTCATCATGTGCGTAAACCACATATGTGGACCGCCGCCCGATCATTAAAATGCGGGCTTTCCCGTTTTACCTATGGAAACGGTTGCGGGCGCAAACCCGTCGCACATGGGGGGCGACATGGAGAGATGCCTGTGACCACGACCTTTCCGGCCGTACGCCGCCATTTGGAGGAAGCCTATCGCCTGCTCGGTGGGAACGATGAACTGAGCGAAAGAACGCGACAGGCTCTTGATATCCTGATCGACGCGCTCCTCGCTGCCGAGTATCGTGCGCCCCGGAGGAGCGCGACGATCATCGATTTCCCGGCGCAGCCAAAGCCAAGGAAACGGGGACAGATGTCTTCGCAGCCGACCGGCAAGTAGGCGCGCTGCAGCGGGCGTCGCACATCCGTTAGGCAAACGCGCAATTCTGTCGCATTTGCTGTTGTATGTGAGAAGCGCCGGGCCTATCAGACAAGCAACGGATGCGGCTAGGGAAATACTCGGCAGCCGCCACAACCAGTCGGCGGGGCCGACTGTCTGCAGGGCGCGAGCGATGCTCACCAGAAAGGGCAAATACGGGCTGAAGGCATTGATGCACCTGGCGCATCTGCCGCCTGGTCAGTTCGAGTTCGTCAGCGAGATCGCAATCGCCAATAACATCCCGAAGAAGTTTTTGGACGCGATTTTGGGCGAGCTGCGCAATGCCGGCTTCGTCCATAGCCGCAAGGGCAAGGATGGCGGCTACCGGCTCGCCAAGCCAGCTTCCGAGATCAATGTCGGTCATGTCATCCGCGTGCTGGATGGCCCGCTGGCTCCGATTCCCTGCGCCAGCCAGACCAGCTACCAGCGCTGTGAGGATTGCGACGAGGCGACCTGCCAGGTCCGGCATGTGATGCTGGAGGTTCGGCAGGCCGTGGCAACGGTGCTCGATAATCGGAGCCTTGCCGAGATGCGCGACGCGGCCATGACGACGTGGCGACGGTGCTGCTGCGTTCGCAGGGCTGATCAGTCTTCGCCGGTATCCAGCATCTGCTCGATTCGCCGCATCTGATCGCCGAGCGCATCGCACTGGGCAGGCGTTGACTGCGCCATCACCTTGTCGAGCAGCTGCGTGTAGACCTTTAACGCCTCCATCAGCTTCTGGGTGCCTGTGTCGGTCAGGTAGAGGCGGATGATGCGCTTGTCTTTAGGGTCGCCCTCGCGCCGGACCAGCCCTTGCGTCTCGAGCTGCGGTACCAGCATGGTGATGTTCGAGCGGCCGACGAGCAGCTTTCGCGCCACTTCGTGCTGCGACATGCCGGGGTGACGAAAGATGTTCATCATCACGTCGAGCTGGCCGATCTTGAGGTCGAGCGCCGCAAGCTCGCGGGTAAGCGCACGCACAACCGCTTTTTCCGCCCGCACCAGCGCAATCCAGTTGCGGAAGCGCGGATTGTCCCAAGGGAGGGCGCCGGTTTCGCTCATGCCCGCTCGCGCGGGGCCGTGTCGACCGGAAGCTCCGCCTTCTTCCAGGCGCCAAAACCACCCTCGATATGCATGACGGGTTCAAGCCCCATGTCTTGCGCGGTCTTGGTGGCAAGCGCTGAGCGCAGCCCGCCAGCGCAGAAGAAGATGAAGGTCTTGCCGCTGGCGAAGATCGGCTTGTGATAGGGGCTTTCCGGATCGATCCAGAATTCGAGCATCCCGCGCGGCGCGTGGAATGCTCCGGGTACGCGGCCTTCGCGATCCAGCTCGCGCGGATCGCGAATGTCCACCAGGACGACATCGTCCGACTGCGCCAGACGATGCGCCTCTTCGGGCGTTACGGCCCTGATCGCGGCATTGGCTTCTTCGAGTAGTTGCTTGTAGCCTTTCCTCATCGCCATGCCGCAGATCTCCTAGCCGAGGTTGAGTTCCTTGAAGAAGTCGTAGCCCTTGTCGTCGATGACAATGAAGGCGGGGAAGTCCTCGACCTCGATGCGCCAGATCGCCTCCATGCCGAGTTCCGGATATTCGACCACCTCTACCTTCTTGATGCAATCCTGCGCGAGACGCGCGGCCGGACCGCCGATCGAGCCGAGGTAGAACCCGCCATGCTTGGCGCATGCCTCGCGCACCTGACGCGAGCGGTTGCCCTTGGCAAGCATGACCATAGAGCCGCCGAACGACTGGAACTGGTCGACATACGAGTCCATACGGCCGGCGGTCGTCGGGCCGAACGAACCCGAAGCATAGCCTGCCGGGGTCTTCGCCGGGCCGGCATAGTAGATCGGGTGGTTCTTGAAGTAGTCCGGCATCGGCTCGCCGCGCTCAAGGCGCTCGCGGATCTTCGCATGCGCGAGGTCGCGTGCCACGATGATCGGGCCCGTGAGCGAAAGACGCGTCTTTACGGGGTGTTGCGACAGCGTCTTGAGAATCTGCTCCATCGGCTGGTTGAGGTCGATGCGCACGACGTGCGAGGTCAGCTTCTCCTCGTCGATGTCGGGCATGAAGCGCGCCGGGTTGGTCTCCAGCTCCTCGATGAACACGCCGTCGCGAGTGATCTTGCCCTTGGCCTGGCGGTCAGCCGAGCAGGAGACGCCGAGGCCGATCGGCAGCGACGCGCCGTGGCGCGGCAGGCGGATGACGCGGACGTCATGGCAGAAGTACTTGCCGCCGAACTGCGCGCCGACGCCCATCTGCTGCGTCAGCTTGTGGATCTCGGCTTCCATCTCGATGTCGCGGAAGGCGTGGCCTTCCGGGCTGCCTTGGGTGGGCAGGCCGTCGAGATAGCGGGTCGAGGCGAGCTTCACAGTCTTGAGGTTCATCTCAGCCGAGGTGCCGCCGATGACGATGGCGAGGTGATAGGGCGGGCAGGCCGCCGTGCCGAGGGTCAGGATCTTTTCCTTCAGGAAGTCGATCATGCGGTCGTGCGTCAAGAGCGACGGCGTGCCCTGGTAGAGGAAGGTCTTGTTGGCCGAGCCGCCACCCTTGGCGACGAACAGGAACTTGTAGGCGTCCTCGCCCTCTTCGTAGATGTCGATCTGCGCCGGCAGGTTGTTCTTGGTGTTCTGCTCCTCGAACATCGAAAGCGGCGCGAGCTGCGAGTAGCGCAGGTTCTTGCGGTTGTAGGCGTCCAGCACCCCCTGGCCGAGCCAGGCGTCGTCGCCGCCCTCGGTCCAGACGCGGCGGCCCTTCTTGCCCATGATGATCGCCGTGCCGGTGTCCTGGCACATGGGCAGCACGCCGCCAGCGGCGATATTCGCGTTCTTCAGGAGGTCATAGGCCACGAAGCGGTCGTTGTCGGTTGCCTCCGGATCCTCGAGGATCGAGGCGAGCTGCTTCAGGTGGCTGGGACGCAGCAGGTGGTTGATGTCGGAAAACGCGGTTTCGGATAGCAGGCGCAGCGCTTCCGGCTCCACCGTCAGGACTTCCTGGCCGCGGAAGGTATCCACGGAGACGTAGTCGGAAGTCAGTTTGCGGTAAGGAGTATCGTCGGAAGCAAGAGGGAAGAGATTGGCTGCTGCCGGATTGGCCATGGCTATGCGTCCCGAGTAAGGTTCGTCGATGGCAGCCTCTTAGACCATGGTCCTGAAAAGTAAAAAGGGGATTCGACTCATTCCGCAGCGTTGGAAGGCGGTTGAATGCCGCATGACCCTGCGTCGGGTTGTGCCTGTGGCTCAAAGGCCGCACACGACGCCCCGCGTGACCGCATTCGCCGGCGCGACTTAACGGATTCAGGCTGAATCACTATAGTCGGGACATGTTCGGGGAACTCGCGCAGGTAGAATATTTATGACGACCACTCGCTACGCCAGGTTGCTGGCGCTTTCGACCGCGGCCACGCTGACCGCATTCGCTACCTGCACGGCACCGGCTTCGGCGCAGACGCTGTTCGACATGCTATTCCGTGACCGGCCGCGCCATGCGCCGCAGCAGCCACCGGCCGTCATGGCTCCCCCCGAGCAGCCGAAGAAGGTGGTGACGCCGCCGAAGGTCGCCGGCCCACAGTACTACACCTACAAGACGGACCCGCTCGTCCGTGTCGACTTCTCCGCGATCGTGCCTCAGCGCCAGCGCGACGGGGCAGCTCTTTCGGCTCCCGGTATAGACCACACAACCGTCGGCACCATCGAGGACCGGATCGAGGAAGTGCTGGAGGACGCCAAGGCAACCGAGGTCTCAAGCCAGCCAGAAGGCGCTGCGAGCCCGGCTGCGTCGCCTGAGCCGGCCTCCGACGCTGCATCGACACCGCCGTCCATCGAAACCCAAACCGAAATCACTATCCAGGCAGAGGCACCTGCCGCTCAGCCGCTGACCGAAGAGCAAATCCGCAGCCTGCAGGACTTTGCGCTGCTGGCGGAAAAGAACGTCGCCGAGGCGCTGGTTGCGTATTACAGCCAGGAGCCGAGCTTCATCTGGGTTGCCGACGGCGCGATCACCGAAAAGGCGCAGGCCGTTCTGAAGACGCTCTCGCAGGCTGACCAGGAGGGTCTCGACCCGCACGACTATGCTGTAACGGTGCCGGGATCGGACGCGGGCGAGGGCGCTTTTGCGGCCTTCGAGATGGAGCTGTCGGCCCGCGTGCTGCGCTATGCGCGCGATGCGCACAATGGCCGCATCGCTCCGAACCGCATCTCCGGCTACCACGACTTCAAGCCGAAGGAGTTCGACGGCGTAAAACTCCTGCGCGATATGCGCGCCAGCACGGACGTCGCCGCGTTCCTCGATGGGCTGCACCCGCAGAACGCCTATTACAAGGCGCTGCGCGCGGAGCTTGCCCGCCTGCGCGAAAGCGCCGAGAACGACATCATCGTTGACCCGAAGACGGTGGTGAAGCCCGGCCAGACCAATCCGGAATTCGCAAAAATCCTGACGCTGATCAGCCGACGTGCCGACGAGACGTTTCGGCTTGAGCACGGCGACGTCCTGACGCGCCATCTCGGCAGCGACACCTATGCGCAGGAGCTGGTTCCCGTCATCAAGGCCGCCCAGCGCATGGTCGGCATCGGCGACGACGGGGTGATCGGTCCGCGTACGGTGCTCGCGATCGCCGGCGAATCGAAGGCTTCGTCGATCGAGAAGGTAAGGATCGCGATGGAGCAAATCCGCTGGCTCCCGTCCGACTTCACCGACCGCTACGTCTTCATCAATACGCCCGCGTTCGAGGCGTACTACGTCGAGAACGGCAAGCAGAAGCTGTCGATGCGCACCGTCGTCGGCCGCATCGAGACGCAAACCTTCTTCTTCCAAAACGAGATTAGCTACGTCGAATTCCACCCCTACTGGGGCATGCCGCGCTCGATCCTCGTCAACACCTACCTGCCGCGCGTCCTCAAGGACCCGAGCTATTTCGACCGCAATGGCTACGAGGTCGTCGACCGCAACGGCCGCGTTGTTTCCTCGACCGCGATCGACTGGTCGGCCTACGGTGCCAACATCCCGTTCGACGTGCGCCAGCGTCCGGGCGCCAACAACGCGCTCGGCGAAATGAAGATCATGTTCCCGAACCCGCACGCCATCTACATGCACGACACGCCGGAAAAGCACCTCTTCGCCCGCGAGAATCGCGCGCTGTCGAACGGCTGCATCCGCCTGTCCGATCCGAGAGCGATGGCAGCCGCCGTGCTCGGCTGGGACAAGGAACAGGTGGCAAAGCGCCTGCAGGCGCCGCACGGCCGCGAGACGCTCAAGGTTAAGGTGCCGGTCTACGTCTCCTATTTCACCGCCTGGCCGGATGAATCCGGCGAGGTCCGCTACTTCAACGACGTTTATAGCCGCGACGAAAAGGTCCGCGCGGCACTCGACAAGGTCGGTGCGCTGCGCGCTGCGGGTGTCTGAACGAGCCCTGGGGAAGAAAGCGCGGAAGGTGCATCTTCCGCGCTTGACTTGATCACGGGGCACTCGTTATATCGCCCCACTTCGCCGGTTCGGCCGGCGCAGGGCGCGTAGCTCAGCGGGAGAGCACACCCTTCACACGGGTGGGGTCACAGGTTCAATCCCTGTCGCGCCCACCATTGAAAGCCTCAGAGTTTTCAATGGATTGGTCCAGATCAGCAAATTCACCGGACAGAAGAAGCGGCTGCTGGTCACACTCTGGTCACAGGAAGATCTGTCGTCGCCGTTAGGCAAGGATCGCGACACTTGTGCTTCCGCTCCTGCTGAACTGCGCGGCTTCGAGAAATCCTCTGGTGAGCGAGATCTATTCTTCAAGCACGCTCCTGGTCTGATATTACGCAGCGGAAACGCATTATAGAGCGTCCGGTCGCTTTTGATGTGGCGCAATGAAACCTTAATGTGTTTGAAGAAGATTGCGCTAATATACTCAATCAGTGGACACGGCTTTGATGGTCCGACCTCAGGACGAAGACTCTCCACGTAATACGATTTGCTCACCTGTAGGCGGGGATCAGTCGCTTTTCGATGCACTCGCATGTGCTGCCCCTGGTCTCGTCTGGGTGTGCGACGATGAAGGGCGCGTCGAGTTTATGAATTCCCACTGGTCGGCGTTCACAGGGCTTGCCCAGGAACAGGCGATGGCCCATGGCTGGCTGGATGTCATTCATCCGGCTGACGCGGCGGCTTTTCGCGCCCGGATATCGTTGGGCAAGCGCGGCACGGACAACATTCAGGAGGAAATTCGTCTCCGTTGTTCTGATGGTATGTACCATCGCCATGTCCTGCGGGTTCACCGAGTTCGAGGAGGCAAGTGGGTCGGATGCGCAATAGACGCCCACGACTGGCTCACGACGGAACTTCGGGATGCAACACAGGGCGCGATCCTGGAGATGGTGATCTCCGGAGCGGAGTTGTCGCATCTGCTCAACGAACTTTGCCGGGCTGCCGAGCGTCAGATACCCGGTGCGACCTGCAGCATATTACTGGTGGACGCCGAAGAGGGTAAGTTCGTCACCGGAAACGCACCCAATCTCCCCAGCACCCTCATCAATATGCTGCGCGGGGTCCGGATCGGCACCGGAGTTGGTTCGTGCGGTACCGCTGCTTTCGAAAGGCGCGATGTCATTACCACGGATATCGCCACTGACCCGTTATGGGTCGAATGGGGAAGGTGGGTGCTCCCTCTCGGGTTTCGCGCCTGCTGGTCTCAGCCGGTTTTCGCATCTAGCGGCGAGGTAATCGCTGCATTCGGTTTCTACTTCCGGGAAAATCGCTCTCCGACGCCTGCGGAAATGCGGGAGCTTGCTCGAATTCGCGGCCTTGCAACTCTTGCGATCGAACGAGCCAGGATCCTTGAGGCTCTGCGGGAGAGTGAGGAACACTACCGCCACACGGTTGAGCAGAATCCGCAGATACCGTGGACAGCCGACCGACATGGAAACATCCTCAGCGTGTCCTCCCGCTGGACTGGGAAAACCGGCATCGCTCAGGCGGATGCCCTCCGGCAAGGCTGGCTTGAAGCTTTGCACCCCGATGATGTCGAAGCCACGGTGGGCACCTGGCGGCGCGCGCTGGCCTCCGGACAGCCCTACGACATGAACTATCGCATACGCCTGACATCCGGCGAATATCGCTGGACCCGTGCCAGGGCAACAGCTCGCAGGGATGAACTCGGCGCAATTGTAAGGTGGTACGGCACGGTTGAGGATATTCACGAACAGTATCTCGCGAACGAGAAGCTCAAGCGCCAGGCGTTCCACGATGAGCTGACGGAGCTTCCGAACCGCCGGAAATTCGTCGAGGAACTGAACAGCCGCCTGCAAGCTGCGGGTGGCTTCATTTCGCTGATGGTGCTTGACCTCGACGACTTCAAGCTCGTCAACGACCGATACGGGCACATGACCGGAGATGCGGTACTGCGCCTGTTTGCCCGCTACTTGCAGCGGCTGAAGAAGGAGAATGAGTTCGTTGCCCGCCTTGGCGGTGACGAGTTCGCGATCATCTGCGAGCACGTGCGTGACGAGTCCTGCCTGCTGGCACGCGCCCGCGAAATTGAAGACAAGCTCGAAGCGTATCTGAAAACGAACAAAAAAACGCGGTCATGCCGTCCGAGCATCGGATGTGCAATCGGCCGCCCCGGGGACAACCCGGATGAGGTTTTCAAGCGCGCAGACCTCGCCCTCTACGCAGCCAAAGGGGCAGGCAAGGGCATTGTAAAGCTGTTCGACCCTAGTATCCGCAGTGCCGCATCTCGAAGGAGCGCGGCTTTCGATCTCGCTCGCATGGCTTTGCGAGAAAACTGGGTGGTGCCTTTTTATCAGCCCATCGTTAGTCTCAAGGACCAAAGCGTCCGGGGCTATGAGGCGTTGCTACGCATCAGGCATCCGGAGAAGGGTATTTTGGCACCTGCGGCTATCATGGATGCGCTGGACGACCCCCGCCTGGCAGATGCCATCGGTACACGAATGATCAGCCTGGTCATTGATGACATGGCGTCGATGGCGGAAAGGGGAATGTCGCACGGGCAGGTATCGATCAACCTCGCGACGGAGAACCTCGTAAATCAGGAGTTCGTTTCCAACCTGCAGCGTCTTCTCGCAAGCCGCAAACTGCCAAGGAAGTCTATCAAGCTCGAAATCACCGAGCGCGTTCTGATGAATGAACTCGGAAGCAGGGTTATCGAAAATCTCAATGAGCTGCGCGAGAGCGGGATCGGAATTTCCCTCGATGACTTTGGGACGGGATATGCGTCTCTCGTTCACCTTCAGTCCCTTCCGGTGGATGAGATCAAGATTGATCGGTCCTTTGTCTCCGGGCTGGGAACGAAGGCGAACGAAGGTGTCATCGTTCAGGCAATGCTGGGGCTTGCCAAGGCGTTAGGACTGGTCACTGTCGCCGAGGGCGTTGAAACTCTGAGCGAGGCTCGACAGCTTGCGGAATGGGGCTGCGACTTTGGTCAGGGCTATCTGTTCGGGCGCCCCTCGTCTGTTGAACAGACGAAGTCCGCGGCTGCATAAGCAGCGGCGAGCGCGGATGCTAACGCGTTCCGCGTTTCACCTCCTCCAGCACGAACACCCGGAGTGCTGAGGAGAGATTCGTGTCCCTCCGGCGCGTTTCATCGACCTCGGCGACGAGGGCGGCGAGCGAGAGCCCGCGCTCGGACGCAATGCGTGCCAGTTCGTCGAAGAAGGGTTTTTCGAGAGAAAAGCTGGTCCGGTGTCCGCGGATCGAGATCGACCGCTTTTCGACCGTGCTCATGACTCGTCGGATTGGTCGGTGCGTTCGCGCCGGTGCGCTTCGATGCGCGCGATCTCGCGCTCGCGCTTTGCCCGCGCGAGCGTGCGCTCGGCCTTGGTCAGGCCATGCAGGGTACGGTTCTGGTCGGCGACCTTTTCCTTCTCGGCGCGCGCCTTGTGCTTGCGCGCCATGCGAAGGTTGACGACCTCACCCATGTGAAGGCTACTTCTTACGGAACGCGTCGAGGGAGACGACGTCTGCGCCCTTGCCGGTTTCCTTCGGCTCCTCGGCTGAAGGTTCCTTCGTCTCGGCGACCGGCGCCTCGCGGGCAGGGGCAGGGGCGGCCGGAGCCGGCTGCAGCGTTGCCACCGGTGCTTCCGGCGCGTTCTGCGCCGGTGCCGGTACCGGCACGTCGAACTCCAGCTCGAAGTTGACCGAAGGATCGTAGAAGCCGCGCACGGCGGCAAACGGCACTTCCAGTTTTTCCGGGATGTCGGAGAAGGAGAGGCCCACCTCGAACCCGGTCTCGGTGACCTTCAGGTCCCAGTACTGGTACTGGAGGACGATGGTCATCTGCTCCGGATAACGCTCGCGGATGCGGCTCGAAATCCGCACGCCCGGGGCGTTGGTCAGGAAGGTAATGAAGAAGTGATGGTTGCCAGGCAGCCCCGTCTTCGCAACTTCTCCAAGTACCTTGCGCATCACGCCGCGCAGGGCTTCCTGGACGAGAATGTCGTAGCGAATGTGGTCGTCAGCCATAGGCATAGGGTTTCCGTGAATCGAACCCGCTTGGTGTAGTCAAGCGCGAGGCTTGCGTAAACCGGATATAGCGCTTTGCAGCGATAGCAGCAAAGACAAACCACATGCAGATACGCGAAATTGAAGGCTGGAAGGGAAGTGGAGGTTTCTGTTGCCAGGTACCTCCGAACCCCGCCTGAAGGTGCTATCCCACAGGGCTTGATTCGAGACTATCGCGCCGCATTAAGCAGCGAGACGTGCCTCAGCATAGTTGTCGTTGGCAACTATAAGGGTAGCCCGATAACGGTGGTACAATGCCGGGAAAAAGGTCGATCTTTACACCCTCGTCGATCCTGTTTCGCCCCCATCAGCAACAGCGGCGAACCGCTGTTCCTGGTGGAGGCGCCGGGTACCGCCCCCGGGTCCGATAGGCTTATTACACCGCCCGTTTATTTCCATAGTCGGCCGAAACCGACGCCGCGAATATAGGTAGTCTCGTGCGCGATTGGAAGGGTTCGTTGCCGCGGTTCGCGGGAATTTTTCGCCGCGATGTCGCGGATTTACAAAGGGCGGTGAAGAGGGGTTGGCGGGCCGGTTCAGGAGGGGGCAAGGTCAAGTGTGCCCTTCGGGCGGCTGCTTACCTTCCGCTCCGTTGCGGATCAGCATCGCGCTGCGTCGCGAGGCCCGGAAAGGGAATGACGTTGGAACTTTCCATTGGAGCCTTTACCGTCATGATACCCGAGATCAGCAGGTCGATCGCCAGCCGCGCATTGGTCCTGAATTCGTCTTCTCCAGCCAAGTGTTGAGCCGCGCGGGCAAGATGCCAGCGTGCGAGATCGAGTTCGCAGTTCATGAGATTCCCCGGTTCGGATGGCCGATTGGGTAAATGAGTCTCACCTACAGATGGTGAACGAAACCGATCGCATTTGAGTCAATTTTGACCAGTTATGGGGTGACGGCCGTGTAGCGGGCTCCCGGCTGTGCGTGGACGGCTCAATCCGTTGACAAGGGGCTTCAGACGAAAGACTCGTCAGCACGGATCGGCTAGGATCGCTCCAGAATCTCATGGATGGCGGACGATGCGGCAGTACCTCGACCTTCTTCAACACGTGCTCGACAATGGCGTCGACCGCGGCGACCGCACCGGCACCGGCACGCGCGGCGTGTTCGGCTACCAGATGCGGTTCGACCTCAGCGAGGGCTTTCCCGTCCTGACGACGAAGAAGCTGCACCTGCGCTCGATCATCCATGAACTGTTGTGGTTCCTCGCCGGCGATACGAACATTCGGTACCTCAACGACAACGGCGTGACGATCTGGGACGAGTGGGCCGACGAGAATGGCGACCTCGGCCCCGTCTACGGCTCCCAGTGGCGCTCGTGGCCGACGCCGGACGGCGGCTCGATCGACCAGATCGCAAATGTCGTCGAGCAGATCCGGACCAATCCGAACTCGCGCCGCCTGGTGGTGACGGCCTGGAACCCGGCTGAGGTCGACAACATGGCGCTACCGCCGTGCCACTGCCTGTTCCAGTTCCATGTCGCCAACGGCAAGCTGTCGTGCCAGCTCTACCAGCGCTCGGCGGACATTTTCCTTGGCGTGCCTTTCAATATCGCCTCCTACGCGCTGCTGACGATGATGGTCGCGCAGGTGACGGGACTGAAGGCCGGCGAGTTCATCCACACCCTCGGCGATGCTCATCTTTATTCCAACCATTTCGACCAGGCGCGCGAGCAGCTGACCCGCACCCCCAAGCCGCTGCCGGACATGCGGATCAACCCGGAGGTCACGGACCTTTTCGCGTTCAAGTTTTCAGATTTCACGCTGGAGAACTATGTCGCAGATCCAAGCATCAAGGCGCCGATCGCGGTCTGATGCGGCAGGCGGATTGATAGGGAGGGGCCCTTTGAAGAAGTATTTGCTCGCGGCGACCGCCGCATCCCTGCTCGGTGCCGCGCCGGCCCGCGCCAACGACACAATGGCCGAACTCAAGACCGGCGGACTGGTGTTCGTCCGCTCGGATGCGGTCGAGATGGAGAGCGAGGACCTTTACATCTCCGAGGACGAAGTGCGCGTCGACTACGTCTTCCGCAACACGGGTGGCGCAGACGTCGAAAGCATCGTCGCATTCCCGATGCCGGAGATCGAGGGTAACCCGTGGTCGGATGTCGCGATCCCCGACCGCGAGGCCGACAATATGTTCCAATTCACCATCGAGGTCGACGGAAAGCCGTTCGAGCCTGAACTGGAGCGGAAGGCTTACGCCGTCGGTCTCGATGTGACCGAGCTGCTGCGTCAGCACAACGTTCCGCTCAACCCTTTTGCCGAGGCAACAGTCGAGGCCGTCACGAAGCTGCCGGAAGCGGTGAAGCAGGACTGGCTCGCGCGCGGCATGCTGGTGCGCGAAAGCTGGGATGCGGGCGAGGGCATGCAGGAGCATGACGTGCCGGTCTGGTCGCTGCGGGCGACCTATTGGTGGCGGGCAAAGTTCCCGCGCGGCGAGCGCATTTCCGTACGCCACCGCTATCAGCCCAGCGTAGGCGGCACCGTTGCAGTCACCTTCATGGAGGACGGAAAGGCGACCGGTGAGGGCCTCACAGAATATCGTGACAAATATTGCGTCGACGATGCCTTCCTAAAGAGCGTCGAGCGCCGCGCGGCGGAAAACCCGGACAAGGTTGCGCCCTTCTACGAGAACTGGATCTCCTACGTCTTGACCACCGGCGCCAACTGGGCAGGTCCGATCAAGAAATTCCGGCTGGTGATCGACAAAGGCGCGGCTGAAAACCTCGTCAGCTTCTGCGGGACCGGCGTTCGCAAGACCGGCGAAACGACGTTCGAGATGACGGCCGAGGACTTTTATCCGCAGCAGGACATCAATGTGCTGCTCCTGAAGAAGATCGAGCAGTGACGGAGATCCGCATATGATCGTGACCATTGTGGTGGGTGTCGCGGAGAATGGTGTAATCGGACGCGACGGCGGCCTGCCATGGCGGCTGTCGACCGATCTCAAGCGCTTCAAGCAAACCACGATGGGAAAGCCCATCCTGATGGGCCGTAAGACGTGGGAGTCGCTGCCGAAGAAGCCGCTGCCCGGCCGCCAGAACATCGTCATCACACGCGATGCGAAATATGCCGCGGAAGGTGCGGACGTCGTTCATTCGCTCGAGGAGGCGATCGCGCTGGCCAAAGGGACGGGTGCGGAGGCTGCGAGCATCATTGGCGGCGGTCAGATCTTCGTGGACGCACTCCCGTTCACCGACCGGCTCGACGTCACCCACGTCCTCGCCTCGATCGATGGGGACACGTTCTTCCCGAACATTGACCCCGATGTCTGGAAGGTCGTGTCGAGCCAGGACTATCCTGCCGGCGAGAACGACAGCCACGCGACGCGCCACGTCATCTATGAGCGGATCCCTGGCGCATAAGGCCGCACAAAGGCTTGCGCACGCGCGAAAGGAGGGCGCTTCGCATTGAAAGCACCTGAACGCATCCCTATAACGCGATACAATGGCAACACGCGGGGGGTAGTTCCTCTGCACGTCGCGATTTCCAACGACACGATATCCTAGAAAGAGGAAATTCATGCCCTGGAGCAATCAGAACGGCGGCGGCGGCCCTTGGGGCGGCGGCAGCGGTGGAGGAGGAGGCCCCTGGGGGCAGGGGCCGCGAGGACCGAGTGGTCCGGGCGGCAATCCTCCTGATCTTGAAGATATTATTCGCCGCGGCCAGGACCGTCTGAGGCAGGCGCTGCCCGGTGGCGGCGGCGTGAACCCGGCGATGCTGGGCCTCATCGGCCTGGTGCTGGTCGTGCTCTGGTTCTTCCAGGCGATCTACACGGTCCAGCCGGATGAGCTGGCCGTCGAGCTTCGCTTCGGTAAGCCGAAGGAAGAAGTGTCCGAGCCAGGCCTGCACTTCCACTGGTGGCCGGTCGAAACTGTCGAGAAGGCGACCGTGGCCGAGCGCCTCATCAACATCGGCGACAGCCGCGCGGGCGGCGCTTCGGGCCTGATGCTCTCGGGCGACCAGAACATCGTCGATGTCCGCTTCTCCGTGGCCTACCAGGTCGCGAACCCTATGGACTACCTCTTCCGCGTCTCCGATCCGGATGCCACGCTGCGCCAGGTTGCAGAGAGCGCGATGCGCGAGGTTGTCGGCCGCCGCCCGGCCCAGGACATCTTCCGCGATGACCGCCAGGGTATCGCCGAGGACGTCCGCGAGATTATCCAGGCGACGATCGACGACTACCAGGCCGGCCTTGCCATCACCGCGATCTCAATCGAGGACGCGGCACCGCCGCGCGAAGTGGCGGACGCGTTCGAAGAGGTTCAGCGCGCCGAGCAGGACGAGGACCGCTTCGTCGAAGAAGCCAACCAGTACTCCAACCAGCAACTTGGCCGCGCCCGCGGTGAGGCCGCGCAGATCCGCGAAGAGGCTGCCGCCTACAAGACGCGGGTCGTGCAGGAAGCCGAAGGTGAAGCCCAGCGCTTCGTCTCCGTCTACGAAGAATATGCCAAGGCACCAGACGTGACACGCCGCCGCCTGTTCCTTGAGACCATGGAAAACGTTCTCCAGGGCTCGAACAAGGTCATCGTCGGGCAGGGCAACGGGCAGGGCGTGATCCCATACCTGCCGCTGCCTGAACTGCGCCCCGCCGGTCAGCAGGGAGGTAACAACTGATGGCAAACCGTATTCCAATCTTCGCTGTCATCGGCGCCATCCTCCTCTTCCTGCTGTGGTCGTCGATCTACGTGGTCAACGAGCGCCAGCAGGCGATCGTCCTGCGTTTCGGCGAGATCGTCGATGTGAAGTCTGAGCCCGGCATCTACTTCAAGCTGCCCTTCGGCTTCATGGAGGCTGACAATGTGCAGCTGATCGAAGACCGCGTCCTGCGCTTCGACCTCGATGACATCCGCGTGCAGGTATCCGGCGGCCGCTTCTACGAAGTGGACGCCTTCATCGCCTATCGCATTTCCGATCCGCGCCGGTTCCGTCTGGCCGTCTCGGGCAGCGTGCCGCTCGCCGAGCAGCGCCTGCGTACCCGCCTCGACGCTGCCTTGCGCCGCGTCTACGGTCTGCGCGGCTTTGAGGCTGCGCTGTCGGAAGAGCGTTCGTCGATGATGCGTGAGGTTCGCGACCAGCTGCGTCCGGACGCGACGTCGCTCGGTCTCGAGATCGTCGACGTCCGCATCCGCCGCACCGACCTGACGCAAGAGGTCTCGCAGCAGACTTATGAGCGCATGCGCGCCGAGCGTCTGGCCGAGGCCGAGCGCCTGCGTGCCCGTGGCCGTGAGGCTGCACAGCGTATCCGGGCCCGGGCCGACCGCGAGGTCGTCGAGATCGTCGCCGATGCGCGCCGGGAGTCGGAGATCCTGCGAGGCGAGGGCGAAGCCCAGCGCAACGCGATCTTCGCCGATGCCTTCCAGCGTGACCCCGGCTTCTTCGAGTTCTACCGCTCGATGGCAGCCTACGCGAAGGCGCTCGAGGGTACGGGAACGACCATGGTCCTCTCGCCGGATTCGGACTTCTTCCGCTACTTCGGCAGCATTGACGGCAACGCGCCGGCCAACGGTCCTGCGACCGCGCCGAACGCGACGCCGGCTCCGACGGGCGGAATCACCACCGGCGCGACCGAGTGAGTGATCTCCTAGTGGCAATAGGGCTCGTCCTCGTCATCGAGGGCGTGCTCTATGGCGGCCTGCCGAACCTTGCGAGAAGGCTGGCCGCCGAAGTGCTTTCCATGCCAGAACAGGCAATGCGCGTGGCGGGGCTTTTCGCCATGGCGCTTGGCGTTGCGATCGTGTGGCTTGTGCGAGGCTGATCTCGGCTGTCGAATCCGCACCGTCACGCGGGATTGACAGGAAATGGTTCCCGCGCGGTCGCAAACGTGCCGTATTGTTTGTCATCATCCGTGGTGAGGCCTCCGGGGCTCCAACCCACTCCTGATCCTGGTAGAATGCTCATGAAGACGTCGCTGATCGCATCCCTCTTTTCCAAGCGTTCTGCCTGCACAGCGCTCGCGCTGGTGATGCTGGGGACGTCTTCGGGCCTGACACCTTCAGTCGCGTGGGCGCAGGAAGTCACGCCCACGCCGCAGACGCCGCCGGTTCATGGGCCGGCATCGGTCGCTGACCTTGCCGAGCCGCTGCTGGAGGCGGTCGTCAACATCTCGACGACCCAGAATGGCCGACCGGCGCGCCGCACACCCGGCTCGCCGCAGCCGGGCCTGCCGGAAGGCTCGCCATTCCAGGAATTCTTTGACGACTTCTTCAATGAACGCCGCGACAACGACCGCAGCGGCCGCAAGGTTCAGTCGCTCGGTTCCGGCTTCATCATCGATGCCAAGGAAGGCATCGTCGTCACCAACAACCACGTCATCACCGACGCGGACGAGATCGAAGTCAACTTCGCCGATGGCGGCAAGCTGAAGGCCGAGCTTGTGGGCACAGACCCACAGACGGACCTTGCGGTCCTCAAGGTCGATCCAACCCTGCGCGAGCTGAAGCAGGTGGAATTCGGTGATTCTTCGAAGATCCGCATCGGCGACTGGGTCATGGCGATCGGCAATCCGTTCGGCCTTGGCGGCTCGGTTTCGATCGGCATTGTCTCGGCGCGCGGCCGCGACATTAATTCCGGCCCGTATGACGACTTCATCCAGACTGACGCCGCGATCAACCGCGGTAATTCGGGTGGCCCGCTGTTCGACATGCACGGCCAGGTCATCGGCATCAATACGGCGATCATCTCGCCCTCCGGTGGCTCGATCGGCATTGGCTTCTCGATCCCGTCGCAGCTTGCGGTTGGCGTCATCAGCCAGCTGCGTGAGTTTGGCGAGACACGACGGGGCTGGCTCGGTGTTCGCATTCAGCCGGTGACGGACGAGGTTGCTGAAAGCATCGGCCTCGACCGTTCCCGCGGCGCGCTGGTGGCCGGTGTCATCAAGGGTGGACCGGTTGACGACGGCTCGATCCAGCCGGGCGACGTCATCCTGAGCTTCGACGGCAAGGAAATTCGCCAGATGCGCGACCTGCCGCGCATCGTTGCCGAGAGCCCGGTCGGCAAGGCGGTCGACGTCGTCGTCTTCCGCAAGGGTGGCGAGGTCACCGTCAAGGTCACCCTCGGTCGGCTGGAAAACGCGGCACAGGCGGCGGGCACGGAGTCCGAGGCAGCGCCGGACGATGCTGAAGCCGCGACGGTTGATGTTCTTGGTATGACTCTCGGCGAGCTCGATGATGCCCGCCGCGAGGAATACGGCATCAACGAGAGCCTCACCGGTGTCGTCGTTACCGCCGTCGAGGACGGTTCGACTGCGGCCGAGAGTGGCGTCGTTCCGGGAACGGTCATCACCGAGATCGGCCAGGAAGCCGTGACGTCCCCGCAAGAGGTAAAGGACCGTCTTGCCGAGCTGAAGAAGCAAGGCCGCCGCAACGCGCTGCTGATGCTCTCCTCGCCCGACGGCGAGCTGCGCTTCGTGACGATCCGGATGGATTGATCGGACTTCAGGCGCCGTCAATCTGGCGGCGCCATTCCTCACGCTTCAGCCTGTAGAACACGTGCCGCTTCAGGTGCGGGTGCGTGTCGGGCACGCGCGGATGATCGAAATCGCACGACGGATCGTGCGTGAAGCCCAGCCGCTTCATTACCGCGATCGACCGATCATTGTCCTGAACTGCGAAGGAAACGATTTCCGGCAGGCCCAGCCCCTCGAAGCCGAAGCGCAGAAGTCCCCGCCCTGCTTCGGTCACAAAACCGTGGCCCCAGTTCTCGCGAGCGAGCCGCCATCCGATCTCTATGAAGGGTTCTGGCTGCGCTTCTGGGATATTGTCGCGGTGGAGGCCGACGAAGCCGATCGCTTCGCCCGTTGCCTTGAGTTCTAGCGCCGCAAAGCCGTAGCCGCGCGCTTCATTGTCGGCGCGCAGCCGGTCCATCATGGCGTCCGCCTGTTCGCGGGTGCGCCGGAAGGGAAAGAAGCGCATCACCTCGTCGTCCGAATTGATCAGGTGGAAGAGGTCGCGGTCGCGATCTTCCCAGTTGCGGATGACGAGGCGTTGCGTTTCCAGTCGGATCATGCAGCGAATTCGTCGCGCTTGTAGCCCTGCAGGTAGAGCAGGGCGGTGAGGTCGGCGTGGTCAATGCGGATACGCGCCTGCGCGGCCACTGTCGGCTTTGCATGCAGGGCAACGCCCGCGCCCGCCAACTTCAGCATGTCGAGATCGTTGGCGCCGTCGCCGACGGCAATCGCGTCCTGCGGGGTGATGCCAAGCTTTTCGCAGATCTCGATCAGCGCGCTCGCCTTGGCTTCGCGGCCAAGGATTGGATCGGCGACCTGGCCGAGCAGCTTGCCATCCTTTTCGAGCAGTGTGTTGCCGCGGTTTTCCTGGAAGCCCAGCTTCTTTGCGATCGGACCGGTGAACGACAGGAAGCCTCCTGAGACGAGCGCGGTATAGGCGCCGGCCTTGTTCATCGTTGCAACAAGAGTGGGGCCGCCTGAGGCCAGCGTCAGGCGGGTCTCGATCAGGCGGTCGATGACCGCGGTCTGGAGGCCCGCGAGGAGGGCAACGCGCTCGCGCAGCGCCGGTTCGAATGCGAGCTCGCCGTTCATCGAGCGGGCGGTGATCGCCGCGACGTGCTCCTTGAGCCCGACCTCGTCAGCGAGCTCGTCGATGCACTCCTGGTCGATCATCGTCGAGTCCATGTCGGCAATGAGCAGCTTCTTGCGCCGTCCTTCGGCTTCCTGCACGACCACATCGACCGGCTCGCCGCCGACTGCTTCCCGTGCAATGCTCTGCGCCTCGGCTTCTTCGATGCCCTCCGGCAGGAAGAGATCGACAGCAACGTCCGTGGCAAGCCAGTCGATGCGGCTTGCATGCAGTGCGCCCGAAGCCTTATCAGCCAGCGATGCGGAAAGAACTGGGCTTGCGGGATTGGCGATAAGCGTGGCGACGAGTGACATGGACGTTTCCGGAACTGCGGCTCCCGTGGAGCCCTTGAAGAACGCGATCCTGATAGCTGGCCCCACCGCCAGCGGCAAGTCGGCGCTGGCAATCCGTCTCGCGCAGAAACATGACGGCATCATCGTCAACACAGACTCGATGCAGGTCTATTCCGTGCTGCGTCTGCTCACGGCACGGCCAAGCGATGCCGACATGGACATGGTGCCGCACCGCCTCTATGGCCATGTGCCGCCGTCTGTTTCCTATTCGACAGGCGAATGGGCGCGTGCCGTCGAACCACTCATTCGCGGCGACGAATTTACCGGGCGAACGCCGATTTTTGTCGGTGGCACAGGCCTTTATTTCCGCGCGTTGACGAAAGGTCTCTCTTCCATGCCGGAAGTCGCGCCGGAAATTCGCCAGCGCTGGCGCGAGCGGCTGCAGGAACAGGGGCCCGCTTCTCTGCATGCGCTGCTTGTCCGGCGCGATCCGGTGGCGGGCGCTGCCATTCGCCCGAGCGATGGCCAGCGCATCGTTCGCGCGCTGGAAGTCGAGGAAGCATCGGGCAAGCCGATTTCATGGTGGCAGACCAAGCGCGGCAACCCGCTGGTCGATGCCGAAAACGCCAGGAAGATCGTGCTGGAACCGGAACGGCCGCTGCTCGCTCAGCGCATCAGTGACCGCTTCGACGGCATGGTGGCGGGCGGCGCGCTTGATGAAGTCGATGAAATGGCGAAGCTCGATCTGGACCCGACGCTGCCGGCGATGAAGGCGATCGGCGTGCGCGAGCTGATCCAATACCGGCGCGGCGCGCTTTCGCTGGACGAGGCCGTCGAACAGGCAAAGACCTTGACCCGACAATACGCCAAGCGGCAGTCGACCTGGTTTCGCACCCAGCTCGATGATTCATGGCTGCGGATCAGGGACGCGAACGAGCTTCCGGACTAGGCAGCGATATCATTCGTAGAGGCGGCGAAGCGTATCGTCGTCCCAGCGCCGGCTTGGCCTGTCCTCTAACGACGTGCGCTCGGTCGCCCGTGACCCGAACCGCGGCGCGCCGAACGGCGGATAGTTATCGGCGCGCTCAGGGGCGCCCAAATCCATCGACCGAACCGGGCTGCCGGGAAACGGGATGGACTCGCTTCGGTCGATGCTGCGCATGCTCTGTACCAATTGGTGCAGCTGGAGTTCGTCGTTGTCGAGGGCGGGATCGTCGGCCGAGCCATGATCCGTCATCGGCAGCTCTTCCGGCTTCAGCTCCTCGAACTTCATGCGCATCGTCGTGGCAACACCCTCGCCGAAGGCGATCGCCTCGCGCTGGCCCATCGACGACAGGAACGAGAGAGTCGAAGCCGAGCTGTCGGCGATTGCCGAGCGGACGATGTCCTGGTCGGTTTCGTTTGCAAGGCGCATTGCGAACACGGTGGAACACTGCGACAGCACTGTCGGATCGAGTTCGCCCGGGCGCTGGGTGACGACGCCCAGATAGCAACCGTACTTGCGGCCTTCCTTCGCTATACGCGATAGCGCGTAGCGGGTGGGCGCAAAGCCGAGCTTTGGATCGGCCGGCATGTAGCGGTGCGCTTCCTCACACAGCACCAGCAGCTTCAGCCTGCCGCGGCTGTTCACGGCGACGTCGAAGGCGAGCCGGCCAAGGATGGCGCAGACCGAGTTCACCACTTCCGACGGCAGGCCCGACAGATCGAGACAGGTGATCGGCCGGCCCTGATGCGGAATGCGGAAGATGCGCCCGACCGTCTCGTGGATGTTGTCGTCCACCATGCGCGGCGCGAACATGAAGCGGTAGCGCGGATCTGCCACCGCCGCCTCAATACGAGCGCGCAGGGCCCGGTAGATCGGGCGATCGTTCTTGGCCTCGAGCTGGCCCATGCGCTCGTCAATGATGCGGATGACGTCCGCGATGCGGTAAGGCACCGGCGTATCGGCGGTCAGGCCCGCGGCATCGCCATAGCGGCGCACCAGGGTCTGCTGCGGGCTCCGATAGGCATGCTTGGCGAGCGGGACCAGCTCGCGCAGAAGGTCGACCTCCTCACCGACCGGCTCGCGGCCGCGATAGAGCACCTCGACCAGCTCCTCGAGTTGGAACAGCCAGAAGGGCAGGTCGAGCGTCTTGATATCGATGCGGATCGAGTCGTTCGGAAATGCTGCGGAAAATTCGTTGTGCGGGTCGAGGATCAGCACGCGCAGTTCAGGACGCGCCTGGACCGCCTTGCGGATCAGCAGCGAAACGGCTGTTGATTTGCCGACACCGGTGGTGCCGACAACGGCGAAATGGCGGCTGAGCGTGGTGTCGATGGCGATATTTGCTGCAATCGCCGCGTCCTGCGACAAGTGGCCGATTGTGATCGTCTCGCGGCCGCCGAGATCGTAGATGGCGGCGAGGTCGCGCTGGCGGATACGGTGAGCAACCGCGCCGACATGCGGATAGACGGTGATGCCACGGTCGAAGAGCGGCTTGTTGCCTTCCTGGTCACGGACTTCGCCGACCAGCTCGACATGGACCTTGATCGGTACCATGCCCTCGTCGTCCCACTGCTCGACCGGCGTTTCGACGCGATAGACGAGACCGACCGTGCGGATGCTGCCGAGGTTGATCGAGATCATCTGGCCGACTGACCAGGCGCCGGGATTGGCAGCTGCGTCTGCTGCGGCAAAGGCCGCAAGCGTGGCGCGGGAACCATCGCAGCCGACGACCCGGCCGATTATGCGCGAATCCGGCTGCGTTGCGTCACGCCGTTCCTGGTTCGTGACCTCGCCGAGCTTCTCACGTTCGACAAACATCAATGGCGATACCCCGCGTTGTGGAGGTCACCATAGGCGGGGCAAGTTAAGGGCGCGTGTGACGCAATGGTTGATCGGGCGTAAAGAAAGAAGACAGCCGCTTACGCCGCGTCGCTTTTCTGTTGACATGCGAGCGCGGCGGTACTTATTGTCCGCGCTATGATCAAGAGCACCATTCTTGTAGTACGAACGCGTATGGGCAAGGCGGCGTAGCCGCCGGGCGACAGCACCCCATGCGCGAAACCGAGGCTCCTCCAAGGGGCCTTTTTTATTGCCCTGAACATCGATAAACGACAGCCACGACCGAGATAAAACGGGAAGAGACCGATGAATACCAACGCAGGACACGAAGCCGGCAGACGCGAAATGACCGGTGCGGAGATGGTGGTGCAGGCGCTGATCGACAACGGCGTAGAGCACATCTTCGGATATCCTGGTGGGGCGGTCCTTCCGATCTATGACGAACTCTTCCAGCAGGACGCGATCCAGCACATCCTGGTCCGCCACGAGCAGGGCGCCGGCCACGCCGCCGAAGGCTATGCCCGTTCGACCGGTAAGGCCGGCGTTGTCCTGGTGACTTCGGGTCCGGGCGCGACCAACGTCGTGACCGCACTGCAGGACGCGCTCATGGACTCGATCCCGCTGGTCTGCATCAGCGGGCAGGTTCCGACCTCGCTGATCGGTTCGGACGCGTTCCAGGAGTGCGACACCGTCGGCATCACGCGCCCTTGCACCAAGCACAACTGGCTGGTGAAGGACGTCAACGACCTCGCCGCGATCCTGCACGAGGCGTTCCATGTTGCCACCACCGGCCGTCCGGGCCCAGTGGTCGTCGACATCCCGAAGGACGTCCAGTTCGCCAAGGGCATCTACACGCCGAAGCAGGAAGTTCGTCGCACCACCTATGCGCCAAAGCTCCAGGGCGACATGGAAGCGGTGAAACAAGCCGTCGCGCTGATGGCGAACGCCAAGCGCCCGATCATCTATTCGGGTGGCGGCGTCATCAACGCCGGTCCGGAGGCGAGCCAGCTGCTGCGCGAGCTGGTCGAACTGTCTGGCTTCCCGATCACCTCGACCCTGATGGGCCTCGGCGCCTATCCGGCTTCCGGCAAGAACTGGGTCGGCATGCTGGGCATGCACGGCACCTACGAGGCGAACATGGCGATGCATGACTGCGACGTCATGCTGTGCCTGGGTGCTCGTTTCGACGACCGCATCACCGGCCGCCTCGACGCCTTCTCGCCGAACTCGCGCAAGATCCATGTGGACATCGACCCCTCGTCGCTGAACAAGAACGTCCACGTTGACGTGCCGATCCAAGGCGATGTCGGCCGCGTGCTGGAAGACATGGTGCGCCTGTGGCGCGCGAGCGTGAAGGGCGACAAGGCCGCGCTGAAGCCGTGGTGGGACCAGATCGATCGCTGGCGTGCGCGCAATTCGCTTGCGTTTAAGCCTAACGACGACGTGATCATGCCGCAGTATGCGATCCAGCGGCTCTATGAGCTGACCAAGGACCGCGACACCTTCATCACGACGGAAGTCGGCCAGCACCAGATGTGGGCGGCGCAGTACTACGGCTTCGAGAAGCCGAACCGCTGGATGACCTCCGGCGGTCTCGGGACGATGGGCTATGGCCTGCCGGCGGCGCTGGGCGTTCAGATCGCGCATCCGAACTCGCTGGTCATCGACATCGCCGGCGATGCTTCGGTGCAGATGACGATGCAGGAGATGGCGACGGCCGTTCAGTACAACGCGCCGATCAAGATCTTCATCCTGAACAACCAGTACATGGGCATGGTGCGCCAGTGGCAGCAGCTGCTGCACGGCAACCGCCTGTCGCATTCGTACACCGAGGCGATGCCCGACTTCGTGCTGATGGCTCAGGCGTTCGGCGCGCACGGCATCCGTTGCGACAAGCCGGCCGACCTCGACGAGGCGATCCAGGAGATGATCGACGTGAAGAAGCCGGTCCTGTTCGACTGCCGCGTGGCGAACCTCACCAACTGCTTCCCGATGATCCCGTCCGGCAAGGCGCACAACGAAATGCTGCTGCCTGACGAGGCCACAGACGAGGCGGTTGCGAATGCGATCGACGCAGCTGGGCGCCAGCTTGTCTAAGACGTGCAAAAGCGCTCGCGAGCATCATTCCTAGGAAGAGATTTGACATGAACGCCCAACTGCAACCCACTGGCTCCGCTTACTTTATGTCGAAGGAAACGGCGGCCGCTGAGCGTCACACGCTAGCAGTCCTTGTAAGCAACGAACCGGGTGTCCTGGCCCGCGTCATCGGTCTGTTTTCCGGTCGAGGCTACAACATCGACAGCCTTACGGTCTCCGAGACGGAGCACGAGAAACACCTGTCGCGCATCACCATCGTGACGCGCGGCACGCCGCACGTGCTGCAGCAGATCAAGACCCAGCTGGAGCGCATCGTGCCGGTCCACAAGGTCAACGACCTGACAGTAAACGCCAAGGAGATGGGACAGGACCATCCGCTGGAGCGCGAGTTGGCGCTGGTGAAGGTGGCTGGAAGCGGCGAAGCTCGCGTCGAGGCGCTGCGTCTCGCGGAAGCGTTCAAGGCGAAGGTGGCCGACGCGACGACCGAACACTTCATTTTTGAGATCACCGGCAAGAGCTCGAAGATCGACCAGTTCATCGCGATCATGGAGCCGCTCGGCCTGATCGAGGTATGCCGTACCGGTATCGCCGCGCTCAACCGCGGACCGCAGGGCATGGATCGCTAGAACCGATCCTTTTTTCATCATCTGAGACAGGACCGGGAGCCAGGCGCTCCCGGCGCGGGTGAAGTTCGTGACGTGGGATGTCTTTTTCGCGCTGGTCGTCTTCGCGTTTGTCACGTCGATCACGCCCGGCCCGAACAATGTGATGCTGATGGCGTCCGGCGTGAACTTCGGGTTCCGGCGTACCCTTCCGCATATCTTTGGCATCGGCATCGGCTTCCTCAGCCTGCTGCTGGGCGTGGGCTTCGGCCTTGGCGCCTTGCTGACCGCGTTTCCGGCCGCGCATGTCGCGCTGAAGATCGCGGGCGGAGCCTACCTGCTTTACCTCGCCTGGCGTGTGGCGATGACGCGGTCGATCAGTGAAGGGAAGGGCGGCTCGGCCCGCCCCATGACCTTCCTTGAGGCCGCGGCGTTCCAATGGGTGAACGTCAAGGCCTGGGTGATGGCGATCACCGGCATCTCCGTTTACTCCTCGTCGACCTCGCCGTTTCTGTCGGTGATCCTGGTGGCGGTTGCCTTCGCGCTGGTGAACCTTCCGTGCGTCTCGACCTGGGCGGCGTTCGGCGTTGCGTTGCGCGGCTTCCTGTCTGAACCCACCCGGCTGAAGTGGTTCAACATCGCCATGGGCATCGCGCTCGCCGCAAGTCTGTGGCCGATGCTTCAGTAGTCCTTGGTTCAAGCCGGGTGACGTAAAGTAATGTTGGATGGCGCTCATGTTGGAGCGTATTTCCATCAAGCGGATAATTGGCGCTGCATGCATTCTTCTGGCGCTGTTATTCGCTGTGGGGTGGTACACCCGTGAGGATCCTGCAGATAAGCCTTATCTGCGGGTCATGGGCGGTGGCTTCATTATCAACTACCGCGTCGCCGACATGTATTATGGCTTCACGGCGATCGTACAGCGGCCGCTGCCTACTGGCACGATCGTAGAGGCGAAATTCGAAAATCCCGAAGGGGGCGAGCCGTTCGTCGTACGCCAGCGCATGGGCGGGCCGGACATGACGCGATTCTCGATGCGCTCGCCCACCGTACACGGCGTCAAGGCGAAGCAGCCTTACGAGGTTTCGCTTCGCATCCTCGACCGCGAGGAGACGCAGACGATCTGGGAGTACAAGACGCACTTCACCAGCCAGCTGGATGGCTCGTTCGTGCCCGAGAAGCCGCTGACGATCGGTCCGGGTTACACGAAGAACCCCGAACTTGACGACTGAGCAGCCATGCAGGGCTGGGTCTTGTAACTCGCCTCCGAATCCCCCACTGAAAGCGCATGCAGTTTTCTCCCCAACAGGACGCGGCGCTGAAGGCGGTCGATCGGTGGCTGAAGGAAGGCCGCAAGCCGATCTTCCGGCTGTTTGGCTATGCCGGCACTGGCAAAACGACGCTCGCGCGCCATTTCGCCGAGCATGTCGACGGTTCTGTCCAGTTCGCCGCTTTCACCGGCAAGGCGGCTCAGGTGCTGCGCTCGAAGGGCGCGACCAATGCCCGCACACTCCACTCGCTGATCTATCGCCCGCGCGGCGAGGAAGCGGTGGAAGACGAGACCACCGGCAAGACCTCAATTGCGCCGACCTTCTCGCTGAACCGCCAGAGCCCGGTCGCCAAGGCCAAGCTCGTCGTCGTCGACGAGTGCTCGATGGTTGACGAGCAGCTCGGCCGTGACCTCATGAGCTTCGGCACCCCGATCCTCGTTCTCGGCGATCCTGCCCAGTTGCCGCCGATCAGCGGTGGCGGCTTCTTTACCGAGCACGAACCGGATCACCTGCTGACCGAAATCCATCGCCAGGCGCGTGACAATCCGATCATTCGTCTTGCACTTGAGGTGCGCGAGGGCAGGGAGATTGAGTACGGCGAATACGGTGCCGCAAGAGTGATTGGCCGCGACGAGGTCAACCAGGATCTCGTCCTGTCGGCCGACCAGGTGCTTGTGGGCACTAATCGTACCCGCCGCCGCTACAACCAGCGCCTGCGCCAGCTGAAGGGTTTCGATGCGTCCTATCCGCAGGCGGGCGACAAGCTGGTGTGCCTGCGCAACGATCCGGCCAAGGGCTTGCTGAACGGCTCGCTGTGGAAGGTCATGACCTCATCACGCGAGACGGTGAAGCCGGGCATAAACCTGCTGGTGTCGCCGGAAGAGGATGATCCGGATCGCGGCGTTGCCAAGATCAAGCTGCTGAAGGCCGCGTTCGAGAACCCGGACGAGGAAATTCCGTGGCAGCAGAAGAAGCGCTTTGACGACTTTGACTACGGCTATGCCCTGACCGTCCATAAGGCGCAGGGCTCGCAGTGGAACGAGGTGGTGCTGTTCGACGAAAGCTTCGCTTTCCGCGAAACGCGCCAGCGATGGCTTTATACCGCCATCACCCGTGCGGCCGAGCGGCTTACCGTCGTCCGCTAGGCCTTTCCGGCGGCCTCGACTGCCCCGACGAACGCCCAGGCGCGTTCTTCGTCATCGGGGTCGAACGTCTCGATCTCGATTCTCGGGCTGAGCAGCGAGGCGATGTCGCTCGCCCAGCCACTTTCTCCGATTATCGCGCAGCGGGCGACGTGCTCTGACGTCTCTTCCCGGAGGAGCCGCGCCGTGTCGCCCGAAAGGTCCGAGACGTCGAAGCTCTGCAACCCGACGATGCGGATCAGCAGATTGATGCGGTCCCTGATGGTGTAGGCACCTTCCAGAAGCCCGAGCATGTTCTCCGCGTCAGCGGAAGAAAAATCGTCGGAGATCTCGAGTGCAAAGACCTGCAGCGTGCTCGTGCCAACGCGCTTGACGGCCGGGATACGATCCAGCGGAAGCAAGTGTGTCCCTCCAGTTGCTTCAGTCCAGTTCCTGGAACACATGAAAGGCGGTGCCTGTTCCCGCCGGAGGCGATATATCGGTCAGGATACAAGAATCGGACCGTCGCGACCATGCCTGCCAAGCTCTCCGTAAATCTCAATGCCGTGGCTCTTCTGCGCAATCGCCGCGATTTGCCGTGGCCGAGCGTGATCCACCTCGGTCGTATTGCGCTGCAGGCCGGTGCGCACGGCTTGACGGTGCACCCTCGTCCGGATCAGCGTCACACCCGCCGCAGCGACTTGGCTCCACTTCGCGCGCTGATCGATGATGAGTTCCCGCAGGCAGAGTTCAACATCGAGGGCTATCCGGACGAGGCCTTCCTCAACCTCGTCGAGGAACACCAGCCGGATCAGGTCACCCTCGTTCCGGACGACCCGGCACAGCCTACCTCGGACCACGGCTGGAACTTTGTCGAGCAGCAGACGTTCCTGACACCAATCGTCAAGAGGTTGAAGAAGGGCGGATTCCGGGTGTCGCTGTTTGCGGAGCCGGACCCGGCAGGAATGGCCGAAGCAAAGGCAACAGGGGCGGACAGGGTCGAGTTCTACACCGGGCCTTATGGATCCACCCATAGCGATCCCGTCGCTGCCGAGCGCGAGCTGAAGAAGCTTGCTGTCGCGGCTGAGGCCGCACGCGCGGCAGGGCTTGATGTCAACGCCGGGCACGATCTGACGGTGGCCAATCTTCCGGCACTGACTCGGCATATTCCTCACCTCGCTGAAGTGTCGATTGGCCATGGCCTGACTGCCGATGCGCTGGAATATGGTATGGCGACTACAGTGACGCGCTTCCTCAAAGCCTGCGGATGGTAACCGCAGGCCATTGCCAGTGACGCAAGGGAGCGTGTATTAGCGCCGTCCATTTGGCGCAGGAGAGCGGCGCATGGACGAAAAGCGGCACGACGCGGCTGAAACACCACCGGAGCAGGAGTGCGAACCGCCGGCTTCCAGCACAGCTGCGCTAACGCTGGGCGCACTCGGCGTGGTCTACGGCGATATCGGTACCAGCCCGATCTACGCCTTCCGGGAGGCCGTCCGCGCCGCAGCCGGCGATGGTCCGAACACCGACTACGACATCCTCGGCACCCTGTCGCTGATCCTGTGGTCGCTGATCCTGATCGTGGCCGTGAAGTACATGCTCATCGTTCTGCGTGCCGACAACCGCGGCGAGGGCGGTGTTCTCTCCCTGATGGCCTTGGCCCGCCATGATGCGGGCCGCTTCACCGGGCTGATCGTCATGCTCGGCATGGCTGGTGCCGCCCTGTTCTATGGCGACGCCGTGGTGTCTCCGGCAATCTCGGTGCTGTCGGCGGTCGAGGGCCTGGAGGTCGTCACTCCGGCGCTCAGTAACTGGATCGTGCCGATCGCCGTCGCGATCCTGATAGGCCTCTTCTTCGTCCAGAAGTACGGCACCGGGCGGGTGGCGATAGTCTTCGGCCCAATCACTGCGGTCTGGTTCGTGGTTCTGGCGGTGATCGGCCTGTATCACGTCATCCTCAACCCCTACGTCCTCATCGCGATCAATCCGTACTACGCCTTCTACTTCCTGTTTCAACATTCCGGGGTCGCGATGGCCGTCTTCGGAGCGATCTTTCTCGCAATCACCGGTGCCGAAACGCTTTACGCTGACCTCGGCCATTTCGGCCGCCGGCCGATCATGCTGGCCTGGTTCATCCTGGTCTTCCCGGCGCTGCTACTGAACTATTTTGGGCAGGGCGCCTACGTCCTTCACAACCACGACTCCCGCCAGCCTCTGTTCGAGATGCTGCCCGAGTGGGGGGCGCTGCCGTTCGTGCTCCTCGCCATGCTTGCGACCGTGATCGCGGGGCAGGCGGCCATTACCGGCGCCTTCTCGCTGACCCGCCAGGCGATTCAGCTGAGCCTCCTGCCGCGTCTCGATGTCCAGCACACATCCGCCGAGCAGTCCGGCCAGATCTATGTGCCGCAGATCAACATGTTCCTGCTGATCGGCGTCGTCATCCTGGTCCTCGCGTTCCGCTCCTCAAGCGCCCTTACGGCCGCCTACGGCATTGCGCTGTCCGGTGCGATGGTTGTGACCGGCCTGCTGCTGTTCTTCGTGATCTGGAAGGTTTGGCATAAGCCGCTCTGGCTCGCTATTTGCGGCATGCTTCCCTTCCTGTTCATCGAGCTGTCATTCTTCGGCTCGAACCTGCTCAAGGTGAAGGATGGCGGTTGGGCAACTATCGCTATCGCCACCGCCGCGTTTGTCATCATCTACACCTGGCGCCAAGGCAGCCGGTACCTGTTCGAGAAGACACGCAAGAGCGAAGTGCCGCTCACCGTGCTGACGACGAGCCTTGCCAAGAAGGAGATGTATCTCGTTGACGGCACCGCGGTGTTCCTGACCGGCGATCCGGAGAGCGCGCCGACGGCGCTGCTGCACAGCCTCAAGCACTACAAGGTGCTTCACAAGAGCAACATCATCCTTTCGCTGGTGACCGAGGACCGCCCGCGCGTACCTGAGTCGGAGCGCGCCGAAATCGAGGAGATCAACGAACTCTTCTCCAAGGTGATCCTGAAGTTCGGCTTCATGGAGCAGCCGAATGTGCCGAAGGCGCTGGCGCAGCTGCGCAAGAAGGGGCTGAAGTTCGACATCATGACCACGTCGTTCTTCCTGTCGCGCCGCACGCTGAAGGCGTCCGCTGCCTCCGGAATGCCGATCTGGCAGGACAGGCTCTTCATACTGATGGCACGAAATGCGTCGGAAGCGACCGCCTACTTCCAGATCCCGACGGGTCGGGTGGTCGAAATCGGCACCCAAGTCATCATCTGACCGTTCGTCAGAAGGTTTTTCTCAACGCGCTCTTGCGCGGATGATGAATGTGCGCGATAAGCCGAACCGTAACGTACGGTACGGCGACCCCGCAGGATGAACACCGCAGCTCGCATAGAGGCAGGAGAGGACGTGACCACCCGTCAGGGTGAGGTCCTTGATGCCGTGCTTGACCTGCTGGTGGAGGGCAGCGCGCTGACCATGAACGCGGTTGCCCGGCGCGCCAGCTGCTCGAAGGAGACGCTCTACAAGTGGTTCGGCGACCGCGACGGCCTCCTGCGCGCCACCGTGCAGTGGCAGGCATCGCGCGTGCGCGCCGGCAACTACGAGCGCCAGAAGCTGGACACCGCGGCGCTGCGCGAGAGCCTCGAGCAGTTCGCCGCCAACTGGCTCGCCGTCATTTCGTCCCGCACTTCGATTGCGCTCAATCGCGTCGCCATTGCCGACGCCGGCTCCGGGAAGAGCAATCTCGGTGCCATCGTGCTGGAGAACGGCCGCTTCGCCATCGGCGAGCGCCTGAAGCCGCTGCTGGAAGATGCGCGTGAGGCGGGGCTGCTCCGGTTTAACGACGCCGAAGAGGCGTTTCGCACCTTTTTCGGCCTGGCAGGTCGCGACGTGCAGATCCGCCTCCTGCTTGGCGACACAACGCTGAATCTCAGCAAACAGGATATCGAGCGCGATGCCGCCGAGGCAACGCGTCAGTTCTTCGCTCTTTATGGAGCAAGTCAGCTGCCGGCGGAAGCCGGTTAGGATCAACGGAAGGGAAGGACCCCAAAATGCGCGTTTACTATGATCGCGACGCCGATCTTAATCTGATCAAGGGCAAGAAGGTTGCCATCGTTGGCTACGGCTCGCAGGGCCGCGCTCACACGCTCAACCTGAAGGACTCAGGTGCGCAGGAACTCGTCGTCGCTCTGCGTCCGGGCTCCCCGACCGTGAAGAAGGCCGAGGCCGACGGCCTGCGCGTGATGTCGGTTGCCGAGGCTGCTGCCTGGGCCGACCTCATCATGATGGCTGCGCCGGACGAGCTGCAGGCTGACATCTACAAGAACGAGATCGCCGCGAACATCCGTGACGGCGCTGCGATCGCCTTCGCGCACGGCCTCAACGTCCACTTCGGCCTGATCGAGCCGAAGTCGACCATTGACGTCGTCATGATCGCGCCGAAGGGCCCGGGCCACACCGTCCGCGGCGAATACCAGAAGGGCGGCGGCGTGCCGTGCCTGGTCGCTGTCCACCAGGACGCTTCGGGCAACGCCCTCGACCTCGCTCTGTCGTACGCCTGCGGCGTCGGCGGCGGCCGTTCGGGCATCATCGAGACCACCTTCAAGGAAGAGTGCGAGACCGACCTGTTCGGCGAGCAGGTCGTTCTCTGCGGCGGTCTGGTCGAGCTGATCCGCGCCGGCTTCGAGACGCTGGTCGAGGCTGGCTATGCTCCGGAGATGGCCTACTTCGAGTGCCTGCACGAAGTGAAGCTGATCGTCGACCTCATCTACGAGGGCGGCATCGCCAACATGAACTACTCGATCTCGAACACCGCTGAGTGGGGCGAGTACGTCACTGGCCCGCGCATCATCACCGCCGAGACCAAGGCCGAGATGAAGCGCGTCCTGAACGACATCCAGACCGGCAAGTTCACCTCGGAATGGATGCAGGAGTGGAAGTCGGGTGCAGCCCGCTTCAAGGGTATCCGCCGCATGAACGACGCTCACCAGATCGAGGAAGTCGGCGAGAAGCTGCGCGGCATGATGCCGTGGATCGCCAAGAACAAGCTGGTCGACAAGGCCCGCAACTAATCAGCCGCGAGGCTGAAATGATGAGGCCGGCGGAGCGATCCGCCGGCCTTTATTTTTTGCCCTCAGCTGTAGGGCGAGATGCACGCCCGGCGCGGGCCGTTGTAGGGCTGGAATGTGTTCGTGTAAGCGTCGTAGGACCGGTAGCGGTTGTAGCACCAGTTCACGTGCGCCTGCGACAGGCCGTAGTGGCGGCGCGGCAGCGTGCGATAGACGCGCGGGGCCGTTCCGAACTCGAAGTAGAAGCCCGAGCGCGGACCAAAGAACCGCGGCGGCCGGTGACGATCCCAGCGGTCCCACCTTCTGTCGTGACGATCCCAGTGGCGCCGGTGCCAGCGGCGATCGCCCCAGCGGTTTTCGACCAGCTGAACGTCGCTGGCCGTGTTGACTGAGGGTTGCGCAAAGCTCATTCCGGCCGGCCCCGCAGCCGACGCAGTGGAGGTCTGCGACACCACGCCCACTGCGAGCGAAGCCAGAACGGCGAGGGCTGACAATGTGCTTTTCATGACGTGCTCCTTCGTCCAGTACCTTGCCTCAGACCGAAGCCCCCATGTCTGATGGTCCCATTCTGCGAAACTGCGCATGAATGTGGGATGAACGTGACAATGCATGCGGCGGCGCTTGCGTTTTGGCGGCCATGTTGGTCACATGCCGCGCATGTCCCTTCGCCTCGCCACCTTCAACGTCGAGAACCTGATGAACAGGTTCGACTTCTCCGGCTTCCGCAACGCGCTCAACCAGGATCGGGTGCTGTCGCTGTACCAGATCAAGGACGAGGCGGAGTACAGGCAATACGAGGCTGCCCGCACGATCGCGCACACGGACGATGCCCGGCAACTCAGTGCACTCGCAATTGCCGCGACGCGCGCGGACATCCTCTGCCTGCAGGAGGTCGACAACATGGAGGCGCTACGTGCCTTCGAATATGGATACCTGTTCAAGATGGTCGGGCAAGGCTACCGCGACAAGTACACGACGCCCGGCAATGATGGCCGCGGCATCGACGTTGCCGTCATGGTGCGCGCGGAGACCTCGCACGGCCAGCCGATCGAGTTCGTGCGCATGCAGAGCCACGCGCATCTGACTTACGACGATCTCGATCTCTACGACGACGATCTTGCCCAGCTCGGCGAGAAGCCGCACGAGCGCATCTTTCGCCGCGACTGCCTTGAGCTCGACCTAAAGGTCGGCGGCAAGCCGATCACGATCTACAGCGTTCACTTCAAGTCGATGGGCGGCCCGCCGCGCAACGGCAAGGACAGCCGCATGTCGACCATGCCGATCCGCATGGCGGAAGCTGCGGCCGTGCGAAAGATCATCGAGAACCGGTTCGGGCGCGAGCATGCGCCGGACAAGCGCTGGGCGATCTGTGGCGACCTCAACGACTACCGCGAAAGGGTCCTCGTCGAGGGCGACATCTTTTCGAACTTCGACTTCAGGCCGGTGCAGGAGGGTATTTCCTGCGTCGATGTCCTGACTGCGGGAGATTTCTGCGAGAACGTGGTGGAGCGGCGGCCGGAACTCGACCGCTGGACGCTCTACCACACGCGCGGACCTGCCGAGCGGCATCTGTGCCAGCTCGACTACATCCTGCTGTCGAAGTCCTGGGCGCAGTCCAATTCCATGGCTGTCCCGGAAATCGTCCGAAACGGCCAGCCGATGCGCACGCCGTTCCCGCCGGGACAGGAAGTGCCGCATTTTCCCCGGGTCGGCTGGGATCGGCCAAAGGCGTCGGATCACTGCCCCGTCGTGGTGGAGATCGCGATCATATGAGCTTCGACCTTCCTGCGGACGCGATCATCCCGCTCCGAGACCTGAGGATCGCGCTTGACGAAGGTCCGCACCCGTTCGAGCTGCAAAACCTTCCGACGATCGAGGATTTCTGGGGAAAGACCGCCGCAGCCAATCCGGCGTTGTTCGACGGTAGGGTCGCGCTGTTGGCGCGCCTGTCATTGCGCGACGGCTTGCTCGATGGGCGCTGCCATCTTGTCCGCTATGCGACCTTCCTCTACTGGCGCTCGCTGCGGCCGATCCCGCATGCCGGCCACGCGTATGCCAGCGCGATGCTGGTCAGCTCCGACAACGCGCTTATTGCCGCGCGCATGGGGCTGAAAACCGCGAATCCGGGCAGGGTCTACTTCGCATCCGGCACCTTCGATACCTCCGATTTCCGCGATGGTTATGTGGACCCGCTCGCAAACATGCATCGCGAGGTGAAGGAGGAGACTGGGCTGGAGCTTGACGGCACGCCGCGCGAACCCCGCTACCATCTCCTGTCGAAGGTGAGTGGCACCGTCCTGTTTCGGCGCTATTTCCTCGATCGCACCGCAGAGGAAATCGAGGAAGCGATCCGCGCCCATGTGGCGGCGGAAGACGAGCCAGAGATAGAGGGGCCGGTCGTGATCCGCTCGGCCGACGACGTGCCAACCAACATGGCCGACCACATGCACGAGCTTGTCCGCTGGCACTTTGCGACGCCAGCGGATGTCTCGTCACTCGTGACGTAGAGCTTCGATCGGGTCGAGCCGGGCACCGCGCAGCGCCGGGAAGAAGCCAAACACCATGCCGATCAGGGCAGAGAATCCGACGGCGAGAAGCATCACCGACACGCTCGGCACGAACGGGATCGACAGCGCCAGGGAGGCGACGCCTGCGAGGCTCAGGCCGATGATGATCCCGATCAGGCCGCCGAGCAGCGATAGCACCGTCGCCTCCACCAGAAACTGGACGAGGATGTGCCTTTCGTGAGCGCCGATGGCAAGGCGGATGCCGATCTCGCGGGTACGCTCGGTCACCGACACCAGCATGATGTTCATGATGCCGATGCCGCCGACCAGGAGAGACACGCCGGCGAGCGCGCCCAGCATGCCGGTCATGACCTGGGTTGTGCTGGTCATCGCGTCGGCGATCTGGGTCATGTCGCGGACGTCGAAATTGTCTTCTTGGTCGGGGCCGATGCGGCGCGGTTCCCGCAGGATATTCTGCACGTTGGCCACTGCCTGCGTGGTCGAGGCACCGTCCTTTACGGCGATGTAGATCTGGCCGATGTCGCGGTTGCCGGCAATGCGGCGCTGGAACGTCGTCAGCGGCATCATCACCACGGCGTCCTGGTCTTGGCCGAAGCCGGACGTGCCCTTCGCTTCGAGAATGCCGATGATGCGGCAGCTCATGCGGCCGACGCGGATCGCGGCGTCCGTCGGGTCGCCGTCGCCAAAGAAACGGCTGCGGACCGTCTGGCCGATGACGCAAACATTGGCACCCCCGCGCAATTCCGATTCAGTAAATTCGCGTCCCGACACGATCGACCAGTTGCGGGCAACGAAAAACTCGTTGTCGGTACCGGTGACCTGTAGGGACATGTTGTCGGAGCCGTAGACGACGCGCACCGTACGCTGGGCGGCCGCCGAGATCGCATCGACGTTCTCGAGTTCGGCAACCAGCGCCTGGACGTCGATGTTGCTCAGCGGGCGTGGAGTGAAGTTGGTGTCGCCGCCGCGCTGGGGGCGCATCGCCTGGACCGTCAGCAGGTTGCTGCCGAGCTTGGAAATGTCCTGCTTCACCTTCTCGGTCGTGCCCGAGCCGATGGTCAGCATCGCGATCACCGCTGCGACGCCGATGACGATGCCGAGCAGCGTCAGGAATGAGCGCAGAGCGTTGCGTCGCACGGAGCGCAGGGCGAGCTTGATCGTCTCCCAGAGCATCACGCAGCCTCCCGGTTAAGCTCGTCGGCAGCGATTTTGCCATCGACGAAGGTAATGACGCGGCTGGCATAGGCTGCGATGTCAGCCTCATGGGTGACTAGGACGATCGTCAGGCCCTGTTCCTTGTTGAGGCGGGTCATCAGATTCATGATTTCGTGGCTGCGCGCCGTGTCGAGGTTGCCGGTGGGCTCGTCAGCGACGAGCAGGGTGGGGCGGGCCACGATCGCGCGGGCGATCGCGACACGCTGCTGCTGGCCGCCGGACAGTTCCGCCGGCGTGTGGTGCTCTCGGCCCTTCAACCCGACTTCGGCCAGCGCCTGCATTGCCAGCGCCCGGCGCTCGCGCCCCGGCACGCCGCGATAGATCAGCGGCAGCTCGACGTTTTCGACCGCGGTGGTGCGCGGCAGTAGGTTGTAGCCCTGGAAGACGAAGCCGATGTAGCGGTTGCGCAGCGTCGCGCGGCGCGTCCGGTCAAGCCGGCCGGCATCCGCGCCGAGGAAGCGGTAGGTGCCATCGGTTGGCGTATCGAGGCAGCCGATGATGTTCATCGACGTCGACTTGCCCGAGCCGGAGGGGCCCATGATCGCGACGAACTCGCCTCTATTGATGGTGAGGTTCACGCCCGCCAGCGCGTTCACACGCGCCTCGCCCGTGCCGTAGGTCTTCCACACGCTCTCGAAGCGCAGGAGAGGCGGTTCGCTGTGCACGTTCATCTGCTTATTCTCCGGGAGGCGGAGGGGGCGGCGCGTCGGACCGTGCGTTGTTGCTGGGCCCGGCAGTCTCACCGGGGCCGCTGCCCGGGCCACGGCCCTCGCCGTTGCCCCGACCGGCGCGCTGGGGGCCCGCACCGGTGCCGATGATGACGCGGTCGCCTTCCTCGAGACCGGACAGGATTTCTGTCTTTTCGCCGTCGGTCGCGCCGGTGACGACACGCACCTGTTCGGGCTTGCCATCTCGCAGGACGTAGAGAGGGCGACCCTCGCCAACGCTGCCGCGCGTGCCCTGCCCACGCTGCTGGCGCATCGGCGGGCGCGGCATGAAAAGCTGCTGGATCGACCAGCTGCTCTGGCTCGCGGTCTCCTGCGGCGGGCTGAACCGGAATGCAGCCGACGGAATGAGGAGGACGCCGTCGTCCTCGCGGGTGACGATCTCAACCGTTGCCGTCATGCCGGGGCGCAGCAGCAGTTCGCGATTGTCGACATCGAGGCGTGCCTGATAGGTCACCACGCCGTCGGTAACGGTCGAGGCATAGGAGACGTCGCGGATCGTCGCGTTGAACGTGCGGTCAGGAAAGGCATCGACGGTGAAGCGCGCGTTCTGGCCCGCCTGAACGGCGCCAATGTCAGCCTCGTCGACGGCAGCCTTGAGCTCCATCCTCTCGAGGTTCTCGGCAATCACGAATAGCACCGGGGCCTGCATGGATGAGGCGACCGTCTGGCCGGGGTTGACCGAGCGGCTCAGCACCGTGCCGTCGATCGGTGCGTAGATGGTGCTCTTGGCAAGGTCAGCCTGCTGCAGCTTGAGATCGGCTTCAGCGACAGCAAGCGAGGCTTCCGCGCTGGCCACCGCGCTGACGGCGCGGTCGTAGGCGGCCTCCGCCGTCTCGACCGACTGGTCCGTCGCGTTGCCGCGGGCCTTGAGCTGGCGCGTGCGGGCGAGCGTCCGTTCGGTTTCGCGCACCGTCACCTTCGCATCCATCAGCTTCGCCTTTGCAGCGGCGACGTTGGCTTCCGCGCGTTCGATCTGTGCCAGGATACGCACCGTGTCGAGCTCGGCGAGCACGTCGCCTTTGGCGACACGCTGGTTCTCCTCGACGGCGACGGCACGCACGATACCGGAAAGCTCGCTCGATACCTCGACCTGCGTCAGCGGCTCCAGCGTACCCGTCGCTGAAACCTCGACGGTGATCGGTCCGCGCTGTGCGTCGACGGTACGATAGAAGACCGTTTGCTGCTGCTGGGATGCGCCGAACTGCCACCAGGCAAGACCGCCGACGGCGGCAAGCACGACGGCCGCACTCAGCCAACGCGTGAACCGAAAGCGAGGCCTGCCCTTGTCGTTGAGATCAAGAACCTGCTCTATCGACTCTGCGCCGGTCTCCCGCGCACTTTCCGCGCGCTCGACGATCTGGTCCATGCGTTCGTCCAGTCCTGAAAAAGAATCCCTTCGCCGCACAAATCGTGAAACGGGGAGGGGATTTCAAATTAAAGTTTGGCCATGTTTTGCGGCCGAAAGTGCTCTGGCACCGTAATCCGTTGCGATTCGTTAAAAAAGTTGCCGTTGCGTAAACGCAACTTCATCTTCTTCTAAAACATTGTTACGCGCCTCTGCCCTCTTAGGGCGGGTGGCGTCTCGGGCAACAGGTCCCGCTGCTTTCGGGCAGCGGGACCACCAAAAAATCCTTCTCCTGTCATCGGAACCTTGAGGCTGCCCGGGAGTTGGTGCGCGTCCCATGGAACACAGATGAGCAGCAAGACCTATCAGCGGCCCGAAAGCGACGGCATCTCCGATGCCCGGCTCGCCGCTATCGTTGATTCATCCTTCGACGCGATCATCAGCAAGGACCTCAACAGCATCATCGTCAGTTGGAATGCGGCGGCCGAAACGCTGTTCGGCTACAGCGCTGAAGAAGCAATCGGCAAGTCGATCCTGATGCTGATTCCGGAAAGCCGGCGCGGCGAAGAAACCTCGATCATCAACCGCATCAAGGCGGGTGTGCGGGTAGACACCTTCGAGACCGTGCGGGTTCGCAAGGACGGTTCGTACGTCCCTGTATCGCTCACCGTTTCTCCCATTCGCAACGGCCAGGGCCAGATCGTTGGTGCCTCCAAGATCGCCCGCGACATATCGCAGGCCAAGGACGCCGAGCGGCAGATCCGCCTTTTGCTGCGCGAGGTGAACCACCGGGTGAAGAACCAGTACGCGGTGATCCTGTCGATCATCCGGGAGACGGGAAAGCGCTCGAAGAGCATTGGTGACTATGAGGCGCGCCTGCGCGAGCGCATCATGTCGCTGTCGAATGCACATGATCTGCTGGTGCTGGGGGACTGGGTCGGCGCTGAGCTGGCGCAACTCGCCGCCGACCAGCTGCGCGCGTTTCCGAACGAGAACCGCATCTTCATCAACGGCCCGATCGTCACGGTCTCGCCCAATGCCGTTCAGCATCTCGCAATGGCGTTTCATGAGCTTGCGACCAACTCGGCCAAGCATGGCGTGCTGGCGTCAGGAGCCGGAAGCATCGTCATCCAGTGGGCGATAGCGCTGCGTCCGAACGAGGAAGCAGAGTTTCGCCTGGAATGGATCGAGACTTTCTCCGAGCCATTCCTCGAAGGCATCATCGAGGGCGCGCAAGGACAGGGATTCGGAACCGTAATCCTCAAGCGGGTAACGCCCCAGGCGCTGGGCGGATCGGCAACTTACGAGTCCGGTGCTTCGCGCGTGGCCTGGACCCTGACCGCCCCGGCCAAGAACGTCATCAACCCGAGATCATAGATCTCGTCGTGCTTCCGCTGAGCGCAAATAAAAAGCGCCCCTTCGCCAGGGAAGGGGCGCCAGATCAGTTTGCTATCGTCCTACGACAGGAAACCGAGCAGCCACAGCACGATGATTACGGGAATCGGGATGCCGATCAACCAGAGTAGTCCGCCACGAAGCATGTTGTTCTCGCTCTAATACTGTTGTTGCAGAACAATGCACGGATGAGGCAGAAGTTCCCTTTTCGGCCTCCGGCCATCTTCGTTGCGACGCATAGGGTGGAAGCGGCCCCTGACGAACCTCCTGGGATCACAAGCGTGTGAGAAGCCAACCGCGGGGGGCTTTTGGAAGGTGCAGGCGGCTGCCATGGGAGCCGCCTGCACTCCTTTGAAGTCAGGGCTCGCGAATACTCTCGTCGAGACCCTTGATCAGCGGATAGAGGAAATAGCTGATCACACTGCGCTGCCCGACCTTGATTTCGGTAGTGACGGTCATACCCGGCAGCAGAACCGGCGCGTCGCCGCCCGGGCTCTTCAGCAGCGAGGAGTCGACTTCCACATGCGCGCGGAACTGGTGGGGGGCACTTTCGGCCGGCTGAGCCCCCGGCTTGGCGAAGGTGCCGTGGCTGACCGTGCGCACACTGCCATGGGCCGCACCATACTTTTGGAACGGGAAGGCATCGAACTTGATCCGGGCGAGGCTTCCTTTGTCGACGCGGGCGATGTCGCGGGGATGAATGTAGACCTCCGCCTCAAGCGGCACATCGAGCGGTACCAGCGTCATCAGCGGTTCCGCATCCTTGACCACTGACCCTATCGACCGGTCCGCCGTCTGCAGCACTACCGCGTCGGCTGGGGAGCTCAGCGCAACCATATTGTGCCGCAGCTCCATTTTCTTCAATTCCTCGCGGACGCCTTCGCGCTCGCTGCGCAATTCGCTGAGCTGTTCCATTGTCGCACGGCGGTAGTCCTCGATGAACACCTGCCGGTCGGCCTGCAGCTTGGCCAGCGTCCGCGATGCCACCATTGCAGCGCCCGTCACACGTGACAGGTTTGCGTCCACATCAAGCCGCGCGTCGCGCGAGCCGAGAAGGTTGAGGAGCGAGCCCGTCTCGCGCTCGTAGAGCGCCTTGCGCGCGTCCTCGATGCGGCCGAGATTGTCCCGGCGAGCAACGAGAACTGCTTCCTCATTCCTGCTGCTTTCGAGCGCCGCCTGCTGGGTCGCGATCTGCTCGTCGAAATTGCGCATCTGCGCGTCGTAGAAGGCGCGGCGCTGGCGAAAAAGCTCGACTTCATGCTGCGCCTCGGTGCTGTTTTCCGCGATCCCCGCGTAGTCCGTGCCGCTTAGTTCCGCCTCGAGCCGCGCGATCTGTGCGTTGAGCGTAGCGTGCCGAGCGCGCTTCTGGTTGAAGTCGGCTTCGCTGAAGGTGGGGTCGAGCGTCGCCAGCGTCTGGCCTTTGCGCACGAGATCTCCGGGCTTCACGTCGAGCGAGCGAATGATCGAGGTCTCGAGCGGCTGGATGATGATCGTCGGCTGCGTGGTGACCAGCTCGCCTTGCGCGGTGACAATCTCGTCCATCTGCGACAGCGAGGCCCAGGTGACCGCGCTGATGATAAGCAGAGTGAGGCCGTAAAGCGTGACCCGCGACACCACCGGCGGTGGCCTGCGTTCGATCTCGATCGAGTCGCTCTGAAACTCGGTGGCGACCGGAATTTCCCGTTGTTCCTTACCAGCATTGGGCTCGACCTGATGGCTCATGCGACGATCCTCATCTGCTGGTTCCACAGGTGCCGGTAGGGCACGCAGTTGGTGACGAGATGCTCGTGCTTGCCGATCTCGGCGATGCGGCCGCGGTCAATCACCATGATCGCGTCGGCGTCGACCAGCGTGGAGAGCCGGTGCGAGACGATGATCAGTGTTCGGCCTTCCGCGATCTGGCGCAGGTTCTCGCGGACGATCGCCTCGCTGTCCGGGTCGAGCGCGCTGGTCGCCTCGTCGAGAATGAGGATCTTAGGATTGGTGATCAGCGCGCGGGCGATCGAGATGCGCTGGCGCTGCCCGCCGGAAAGATTCGTGGCGCCTTCCTCCAGCACCGTATCCAGCCCGCGGGGCAGACGCGAGATGAACTCCTCCGCGCCGGCCATCCTCGCGGCCGCAATAATCTCATCGACCGTCGCATCGGGCTTCGTCGCGGAAATGTTTTCGGCGATGGTGCCGCGAAACAGGAAACTCTCCTGCAGGACGACGCCGACACTGCGGCGCAGGTGCACGAGGTCGATTTCGCGAAGATCGAAGCCGTCGATCCGAACGATCCCTTCCTGGACCGGATAAAGGCCCTGGATGATGCGGGTGAGGGTGGTCTTGCCTGAGCCGCTTCGGCCAACAATGCCGACGATCGAGCCCTCCGCGATCGTAAAGGAGACGCCGTCCAGCGCTGGCGCGCCATCCGGCCCGTAGCGGAACGTCACGCCCTCGAACTCGATCTGGCCCTTAAGTTGCGGCTGAACCCCGCGCTGCTGTTCGGCACGTTCGGGACGCTGGTTCATGATCTCGCCCAGCATCCGCACTGACAGCGCCACCTCCTGATATTCGTGAACCATGGTGACGATCTGCACCAGCGGTCCGGAGACGCGGCCGGCAAGCATGTTGAACGCCACCAGCGCGCCGATGGTCATTGCCCCGGAGAACACGTCGAGAGCGCCGAGCGCGACGATCGCCACGGTCATCAGCTTCTCGAGGAGGCCGGTGAGCGCCTGGGCGACGGTCGAAATCTTGTCCACGCGGAAGCGAACCGACGTCAGCTGCGCCGAGCGGTCATCCCAGGCCTTGCGCTGGCGCGGCTCCATGGCGAGAGACTTGACCGTCTGCATTCCATGAATGGTCTCAACCAGCAGCGCCTGCCGCTGGCCTTCGGCTTCGTAAAGCGTCTTCAGTCTCCGCTGGAACGGCCCAACGAGCGACAACACGACGAGGCCGACGAGCAGCGTGAACCCCAACACCACGAGGGTGAGCTTGACGCTGTAGAGCAAAAGCACCGGAATGAAGACCAGCAGCGACAGGCCGTCGAGGAAGGTGATGAACAGCCGGCCGGTCAGGAACTCGCGGATGCGGCTCGTCTGCTGCATGTGCTTGACGAGGACGCCTGCAGGGCCTTGCTCGAAGAGGCCGATCGGCAGGCGCAGCAGGTGGCCGAATGTCCGGCTCGCCACGCGCACGTCGATCTTGTTCGTTGCGTAAAGCAGAAGGTACCGGCGCAGGAAGGTGAAGATCGCATCGAAGATCAGGGCAACGACGATGCCGATCGTCAGCACCAGCAGCGTCGAATAGGCCTCGTGCACCAGCACCTTGTCGATGACAAGCTGGAAGAAGATCGGGCTGATCAGCCCAAGCCCGTAGAGAATGAGCGCTGCAATGGCGACATCGCGGAACAGGCTGCGCTGGCGGATGAGTTCCGGCAGGAACCAGCGGAAGCCGAAAGGCTGTTCCTCGTCGGTCAGCCGGAACTTCCGCTTCATGAAGATGACGATGCCGGTCCAGGCGGGAGAAAACTGTCTTTCGGTGAGGAGAAGCGCCTCTGGCTTGTGGGCGAGGGGATCAAGCACCCGTACTACCGGGCCATCAGGCGTGCCTTGCATCCCGGCAATGATGACCCAGTTGCCGTTCTCCAGCTTGGCGAGAACCGGATAGGCCTGCCCGAGGCGCTGCAGTTCTTGCCAGCTGAGTGTGGAATGTTTCGCGCGAAAGCCCGCATCTTGGGCGATGCGCAGGAGACGGGGGACGGAAACTGGCTCGTCCCCGATCGCGTAGTCATGCATCAGCCTTTCGGGTGACAGATCGACGCCATGGTGTCGGGCAACCAGGGCAAGGCACTGAAGGCTGGTGTGCATGATGACCTAGTTGAAGTTGGGCGACAGGTTGTTCGTCTTGGCGTCACGGTTCGCGGATTGCGCTGCTTCCGGCGAAACACGCCTAACTGCTCCGGCATCGACCAGACCGTTGAGCGCCTTCTGCATCAGGTCGACGGCGTTCGCGAAGGCGTCAACCGGCATGATGACGCGCTGGCGGAATACGGGCTTCGGCTGGCCCTTCTCGTCCTTCTCGGTGGCGGACAGGCTCATGAAGTCGATGCGCACGATCGTGCCGGTGACGGTGATCTCGCTAATGCCGTCGGCGTAGAGTTCGTTACTCATGATGTTGCTCCTGAGAGTTGGCGCACGTTGCGCGGGGTGAAGAGGAAATTCGGTGGAATTGCTCGCGGCAGCAGCGACGCTGCCGGGAAGTCTTCGGCCAGGCAGTCATCCAGCGCGGCACGAATGGCTGCCTCGTCCATGGTCGTGCCAATGAAGACGAGTTCCTGGCGGCGGTCGCCCCATGGCATCTGCCAGTGGCGCTTCATGATCTCGCCGAAGGCGGCGTGACGCGGCCACAACTGCCGCGGGACCGAGGCCCACCACCGACCTTTTGCCTCCAGCCGCCGCTGTGCGCCGGCGAACGAAAGCGCCATTGTTTCGTCAGGGCTGTCCGCGACCCAGAGGTGGCCCTTGGCACGCAGGACGCCGGAAAAACCTTTCTCGACCAGCGCCTGCAGTCGGCTCCTGTCGAACGGGCGCCGCTCGGCGTAGACGAAGCTCCTGACGCCATACTCCTCCGTTTCGGGAACATGATCGGCAAAGCCGAACAGCTCCTTGTGCCACAGCGGATGGCGCGAGGACTGCGCCTCGCTGTAGAGGTTTACGTTGAGGATCTTTGACGCTTCGATCTGTCCAAAGCTGGTTTCATAAACGACCGCATCTGCATTGAGCGCGGCGACGACGCTGCGGATCTCACGGCGCGTCTCCTCGGAAACGCAGTCGATCTTGTTGATGAGGATGATGTCGGCGAACTCGATCTGGTCGACGAGAAGGTCGATGATCGTGCGGTTGTCGCTGTCGTCGCGAACCTCGCCCCGGTCGACGAGGAACTCCGTGCTCGAATAGTCCGCCAGCAGGTTGGCCGCATCGACAACGGTGACAATGGCGTCAACCCGAGCAGAGTCTGAGAGGGAAACGCCGTTTTCGTCGCGAAACGAGAAGGTCGCAGCGATCGGCAGCGGCTCGGCAATTCCGGTCGCCTCGATCAACAGCATGTCGAAGCGATTTTCACTCGCGAGCCGCGTGACCTCGCTCAGAAGGTCGCCGCGGAGCGTGCAGCAGATGCAGCCGTTCGACAGCTCGACCAGCGTCTCGTCGGTGTGTGACAGCTCCGCGCCGCCGTCCCGCACCAAGTCGGCGTCGATGTTCACTTCGCTCATGTCGTTGACGATCACGGCAACCCGGCGACGCTCCCGATTGTTGAGCACGTGATTCAGGAGGGACGTCTTTCCGGATCCGAGAAATCCGGTCAGGATCGTCACAGGCAGGCGGGGATCATCGGCAATCTGCGTCATGATCTTGCTACGCTGCCAGCTGCGGCCGGAAGGTGACGTCCACATAGTAGTTCGTGTTGTTGTACGAGGACGTCGGGAACAACCCGGCCGCTCCGTAGGCGAACACCCCGTTGCCTCCGCTTAGTGCGGACGACAGCGCCGTGAGGTTGCCGCTGGAGTGCTCGTTCTGGAAATAACCAGCGGTTGCCGAGTAGTTCCCGTTGGTGTGGTACGAGACGACATAGGTGGTGCCGGCATCGATCTCCACTTCCTCGGTGAGCGCCATGGTCTGCCAGCCGCTCGCGGACTCACCGCTGAACGTGACGCTCGAAAGCAACTGCCCTGTAGCGGTCCACAGATAGCCGGTATGCGTTCCGGTGTTCTGCGGTCCCTTGTAGAAGCTGATGCCGGTGATCCAGCCATCGACATCGGCGGTGAACTTCATGCCGAGGTTGACGGAGTCAGGATCGTTGACCGAGACGGTCGCCGGGACGTCTGCGTCCGAGAACAGCCGCTGCTCCAGGTTCGGGGCATGAACCGACAGCGAGACGGTGGCGCTGTCGAAACCGCCGTTATTGTCAGCGATCGTGTAGGTGAAGCTCGCGTCGCCGCTGTAACCGGCCGTCGGTGTGAACGTTATCGTGTTCGTCAGGTTGTCGAAGGTGACGGTGCCGTTCTCTGCCTGGCTGACGCCTGTAATCACCAGCGGGTCGGCGTCTGGATCGCTGTCATTCGCCAGCAATTCTGCAGCCGAGATGACGAGGGACTGCCCCTGGTTTGTCTCGAAGCCGCCGTCGTTCACAGCGACCGGTGCCGAGTTTCCGGTGTTGGGTTCGAAGATAACGTCGACCCAGTAGTTGGTCGCGCCGCTCGCCGACGGGAACACCGTGGAGTTGCCATAGGCATAGACCCCGGCATTGGTGGGGGCCGTCAGTACACCGTTGGTATGCGACGTCGTGAAATAGTCGGGGGAGGCGGCGTAGAAGCCGTTCGAGTGATAGCTGGCCACATAGGACGTGCCGGCCGCAACGGTAATCGGTTGCGAGAAGGTGACCGTCTGCCAGCCGCTGGCGGACTCATTGCTGAAGACAGCGGTGGTCATCAACTCGCCCGTGGCCGTCCAGAGCGTACCGGTGTGGGTGCCGGTGTCCTGCGCGCTCTTGTAGTAACGGATGCCTGTGATGGTTCCGGCCGCGCCAACCGTGAATCGGACGCCAAGCTCGACAGAGCCGGGATCGTTGTCAGCTGGTATGGTGGGCGATACGTCGTCCGGGAACAGTTTGACCGTCGTTTCAGGTGGCACCACGGACAAGCTGACCGTCGCCGATGAGCTGCCGCCCCGACCGTCCTCGATTGTGTAGGTAAAACTTGCCTCGCCGACATAGTCCGCATTTGGCGTAAAGGTGATCGTGTTGGTCTGGCTGTCGAAGGTGACGGTGCCGTTCTGCGCCTGGCCGACGCCGGTGATAACCAGCGGATCCGCGTCTAGATCGCTGTCGTTTGCCAGCAACGCGGCAGCCGTAAGAATGAGCGGGGAGCCGACGTTAGCCACGAAGCCTTCGTCGTTCACGGCGACGGGTGCCAGGTTCTCCGTGTTGGGCTCGAAGATGACGTCGACCCAATAGTTGGTTGCATTGTACGACTGCGTCGGGAACACGCTGGAGTTGCCGTAGGCATAGACGCCAGCGTTCGCGGGGGCCGTCAGCACGCCGTTGGTATGCGATGTCGTGAAGTAGTTGGGTGACGCTGAGTAGAAGCCGTTCGAGTGGTAGCTCGCCACATAGGTCGTACCGGCTGCAACCGTGATCGGCTGCGAGAAGGTGACTGTCTGCCAGCCGCTGGAGGACTCGTTGCTGAAGGTTGCTGTCGCAAGCAACTGGCCGGTTGCGCTCCAAACAGAACCCGTATGCGTACCCGTGTCCTGTGCGCTCTTGTAGTACCGGATCCCCTTGATGGTTCCTGCCGTAGTCGCGGTGAAGCGGACGCCGAGCTCTACAGATAGCGGATCGTTCACCGCCGGCATTGTCGGCGACACTTCGGTCGGGAACAATTTTACGGTCGTGTCGGGGGGCGCCACGACCATGTTGACCGTAGCTGTCGAACTCCCGCCCTGACCGTCCTCGACGGTGTAAGTAAAACTTGCCTCGCCGACAAAGTTAGCATCGGGCGTGAAGGTGATGGTCCCGGCGACGGGGTCGTAGTCTATCGTCCCGTTGGTTGCTTCCGAGACATGAGTGATCGTGAGCGGATCCGCGTCGATATCGATGTCATTGGCAAGAAGAGTACTTACCGGAATGACAAGCGCATTATTGCGCACCACGTCGATGTTGTTGTCGTTCTGAGCAACCGGAGCCGTATTGAAGGTGTTCTGATGGAAGACGACATCTACCCAGTAATTGGTTGCCTGGTACGAAGAGGTAGGAAACGCCGTACTGGACGAATAGGTGTAAACACCGTTGCCGCCAACTGTCGAAGCCTCGACAGCCGTGAGCGGGCCGTTACTGTGCGCCTGCTCGAAGTAGCCGGGCGTCGCCATGTATGTACCATTCGAATGGTAGGAGGCGACGTAGGTTTGACCGGCCGCAATCGTGATCGGTGTCGAGAAAGTCGCTTCCTGCCACCCGCTTCCGGACTCGTTGGTGAACGTGACGGTTCCGAGCAGGTCGCCGGATGCCGTCCACAGAGAAGCCGTATGAGTTCCGGTTTCGCCAGTCGCCTTGTAGAAGCGCATCGCGGAGATGGTGCCGCTCTTCGAGGCGGTGAACTTCATGCCAAGTTCAAGCCCCTCACCGTCAGCTGACGGCGCACTCGTCGGCGCGGCCCCTTCATCAAAAATGGAGATGCCGGCCATAGCTTCGTCGACAGTCAGCGAAACGGTTGCCGTGGAGGTTCCGCCGCGCCCGTCGGTGACGACATAGGTGAAACTTGCTGGTCCGAAATACCCATCATCAGGCCGGAAGGTGACTGTACCGGTCTGGAAATTTAGAGTTACGGTCCCGTTCTGGGCCCCGCCGACTGAAAGTATCGAGAGAAGATCACCGTCGGCGTCGTTGTCATTGGCGGTGAGTGCGGCAAAGGATAGCGTCAGCTTGCCGTTGCGGTACACCATGAAGCCGGAGTCGTCCTCCGCAACCGGTTGCGTGTTCGGTCCCGCGTCGAAGACCACGTCGACCCAGTAGTTCGAGTTTTGAAAGCTCTCCGTTGGGAATACGCCCGGCGTCGTGGTGTAGGTGAAGACACCGGCACCTGGCTGCACCGTGATCGGGCCACGTGTAATCGGGCTGGTGAAGTATTGCGTGTCCAGCGAGTAGTAGCCCTTGGTGAAGTAGGATGCGGTGTAGGTCTTTCCGGCCTGGATCTGAACCGGATTGTCAAAGAGCACGGTCTGCCATCCGGAGAGCGACTCGTCCGCCTTGGTAGAGGTGGCCGTGGCGATCAGGTTGCCCTGATCGTCCCACAGGTTCACGACGTGAGTGCCGATATTGTAGAAGCCCTTGTAGAAGCGTATTCCCTCGATCTCGCCGCCGATTGACGTCTGGAAGCGTACGCCGACCTCGATGCCGTCGCGGTCCAGAGCCGTCTCCTCGGCGGGCTTATTGGCGAATGTCCAGATGCTGGAGGTGTCCGGCAGCGAAACCGTGACGTTCGCGCTGGAAGTCGGTGTCTCGAGGTTCAGGCTATCGTCCACCGCGCGCGACATGATGGTGTAAGTGCCGGTCGCTTGCGCGGTCCAGGTGTAGGTCCAGTTTTCGTAGCCCTGCGCCTTCCACCAGGACTGACCGCCGTCGGTCGAAACCTCGATGCCGGCGACGACACCACCGCCGAGATCGTAGGCGATGCCCGTGACGGTGACGCGCTGCCCCTCGACAAAGTGTGCGCCGACAGACGGCGATGTGATTTGGGAGACCGGCGCCAGGAAGTCGGTCGACTTCGTGGCAACCACCAGGCTCGCCATGAGGGTTTCGGGCTGGATCCCCATGTCCGCGAACATGTTGACCATGGCCTGCTGGACGTTGGGATCTGTCGGTGTCGGTGCGCCTGCATGGTTCTCATCCAGGCCCCAGGACCAGAACACGGTGCCCGCGCCGAACACGAGCGCCCCGCTCGGCGCGCGGTACATGGTCAGGCTGTGGGTGGCTTCTTCCGTGCCAATGGTCGTTCCGTAGTCGCGCAGATAGGTGTCGACCACCAGCGTGGTCGACGACATGTTGATCAGGCCGGCCGGACGGTAGCCATTCTCGACGTCGGAATCCCACTCGTAACCAAGCAGGTTTGGAACGAGCGAATAGGTCTCGCCAGGCTGCAGCTCGGCAACCTCGGTGTTGCGCCAGAAGCGCAGCCTCGACATGTCGTAGGGAATGGTCATCGTGTCGAGCCGGTACGAGTCGACAGTGAACATTGTGCCCGTCAGGGAGTTCTCAGGCTCCTGTCCAGGATCCGCGAATCGCGGATCGCGCCACGTGCCGGTGTGGATGTCGCTCGGATCAATGCTAACGCCTGCCCAGGTCTCCTTGTAGGCGACCATCGTCCGGTACGGGGTCCCGTTCCCGTCGACGCTGTCTTCCCACCGGATCTTCCAGTAGACCTCGTTGCCGCTCCAGAACGCGAGGTTGACGCCGGAATCGCGCGCCGCCTCGACGTTGGCCCGCTGTTCGGCCGACCAGTATTCGTCGTGCCCGACGGACAGGAACGCCTGATGGTTGAGAAGCTGGGCGCCGTTGCGCGTGGAATCGACGCCAGAGATGTAGGAGACGTCGTAGCCATTCTGCTCGAGCCATCGGATCGCTGAATGCTCGACACCGAAGATGAAGTCGTGCGTGCCGCCGGCGGGGCTGGTGTTGGTGATGAACGGACGATTGTAGCTGACCTTGTAGGCGCGGCCGATAGCAGTGAGACCACAGCTGCAGTTCGGCGGCATCCAGGCGATCATGTCAGCAGGATCAATGGGAACATTGCCTGTGTAGAGGCTCGCGCCGCCCCATGCGTTGTAAGCTTGCCAGGTGGTATCGGAGGTCTGGAAGACGATGTCGCTGGTCGAGCCGTCCTCGCGGACGATGAATGGGATGTGGCTCGAGCCCTCTACGCCATCCTCCCGTACGAGCTTGGCGATGTAAACGCCCGAGACCGAGTCTTCCGGTATCTGCCAGGTCGCGGAGACTTCCCAGTTGCCACAGTCGATCAGTCCGGTTGTGTAGTCCACGATCGGGTGCGGCTGTATCTGCGCTTGGGTGAGTTCCTGGCTGATCGTGGCGACCTTTCGCGCGCCGTCGCCATTGTAGTAGCCGAGGCGGTAGATCTCGATCCGATACTTGGTCGCGTCGGTGGCAATCTTGAACTCGACGGTCTCGCCGACGTTGCTGCTGATCTGCGTCGCAAAGCCCTGGATGCTGGGATCGCCGTCGCCGTCGATTCCCCATTCCTCGATAGGGTTGCCCTGCTTCTGGTTTTCCAGAACGATCTTGTTGGTCATGTGCCGCCCCTGAGGTTTGCACTATATCCGTAGCTGGCACTGATATTCGGCCTGGCGCTTTCGCGCGGACAGCGCACCTTTTGGAGCGGCGCAGTACCCAATGGGGGAGGGGGTATTATCGCTACATCATTTTGGATGATGTGCCGGAGCCCCGATGGAAGAAGGCCCCGGCTGGGATACTTATGCGTCTCGCGGAAGGATCGACCGGACGCGTGTGATGAAGCCCGCGAATTCATTCATGAAATTGCGCAGGAACTCTTCCGTGCCCGGGTTCGTCACCTTGCCGTCGTCGGTGATCAGGTTGGGCGTAAACTGTATGTAGGCCTCGATGGCATTCATTTGCGGCGAGTTGCAGAAGCTCAGCACGCTTTTGAGGCTCTGCTGTGCGACCGCCGTCCCGATCATGCCCGGTGACGTGCCGATGATCGCTGACGGCTTGCGGGTGAAGGAATTCTGGCCGTAAGGACGGCTTGCCCAGTCAATCGCATTCTTCAGGCCGCCCGGAATGGAGCGGTTGTACTCCGGCGTCACGAACAGCACGGCATCGACCGCCGCGATTGCCTCTTTAAACTCCTGTGCAACCGGCGGGAAATCAGCGTCGTAGTCGTAGCTGTAGAGCGGCAGGTCCTTGAACGAAATTTCCGACATCTGAAGCTGTGGCGGCGCCAGGAGCGTCAGGGCTTTCGCCAGCTTGCGGTTGATCGAGGCCTTCGCGAGGCTTCCGACAAAATATCCGACCTTGTGCGTAGTCATGTCTTCTTGCTCCTGTCCGTGCGCCCCTTCGCATGAGCAAGACTTAGGGCGCTCCGCGCGGATGACCGCCTGAGCGTGAAATTGCAGGCCGTTTTTTCGGGCAGGTGGAATTAGACGTGAAGAGAAGGTGCGGGCAGGGTGCCCGCACCGGTCCCGCCGCTTTGTTAAGCGAGACCTTCTTCCTGCAGTGTCTTCTGGACCGCAGGGCGGGTGGCAACGGCACCCATGAAGCGCTCGATGTTCTTGTAGGACGAGGTGTCGACGTTGACGAAGCGCGTCCAGCCGAGCACGGTCCAGAGATAGGCATCGGCAGCCGTAAAGGTGTCGCCGAGGAGGTACTCGTTATCCGCGAGGTGTGCGTCGAGATAGGCGAAGCGCCTGGCGAGATGCTCACGCGCGGCTGCCTTCGCATCCTCGCTCGTGCCCGGCTTGAACAGCGGGCTGAAGCCCTTGTGCAGTTCGGACGAGATGAACGCCAGCCAGCGCTGGGCGCGGTAGCGGTCGATGCTGCCGAAGGCCGGCATAAGCCCTGATTCCGGCTTCTGATCGGCGATGAACTGAACGAGGATCTGCGCCTCGGTCAGCGAGTCTCCATCAGCGGTCAGGAGCGTCGGGACATAGCCGTTCGGATTGACCGCGAGGAAATCGTCCCCGGCCTCAGTTTTCTTGGTCGCAAGGTCTACACGGACCAAATCGAGCGGCACCGCTGCCTCGTTTGCCACAAGATGGACCGCGAGGGAGCATGCGCCGGGACTGTAGTACAATTTCATTCTGGTCTTACCCCTGATTGAGTAGACCGCCTCCAGACATGATCCTGACAAATCACGCAAGAGGTTGTTTTTGCTCAGTATCGCAATCGTGATCAGGTGAAGTTTTCGACCCTAAGACGAGTGCGAACATCCGGCACACGCTGCCTCTGCGAGTGGTTGCCCCCCCGGCATTTAACCCACGGATAAAAGGCTCTGCGCGCGCATAAGCGATACTCGCTTCGGCGAGATCAATCAGCGGAAATTCTAGGAGGAAGAAGAGATGGTGGGTGATGTAGGGATCGAACCTACGACCCGCTGATTAAGAGTCAGCTGCTCTACCAACTGAGCTAATCACCCGCCGGGTTCGCTGCGAACCGTTGTTGTCCGCCGCGAGTGAGGGGGGATATAGAGGGTGATTTTCCCGCTGTCCAGCACCAAAAATCGAAATTCGCGATTTTTGTTGGATGGCCCGGTTTCCCGCAGCTGAGGGTAGGTCGGCGGGGGTGGGTACAGATCGTGTTCTCATCCGTCGCCTGCAAGAAAGCGCCAAGAAATCATTGGCTTCCGATACGTTAGAGATGGAAACGATCGCGCGGAGGGGAGGATGAGCGGGCTGAGATTCCTGGCTGTTTTTCTTGGCGCCAGCTTTCGCGTGACGCTTTCGGCGAATTGCCGGTGCGACAGGATCTCATTTCGACAGAGCGGATACCTGCGGGATCAGTGAGCTATGCTCATGAGAGGGAACGTGAAAAAAATTGACGGCGGGTCCGAAAACACCGCTGCCGAACCGTTTCCCGGCGCCAGAGCCCTGTGGAATTCTGCCGAAGTGCAGAAGCTCACCGCGTTATTCCGTAATCTGCGAGCCCAAAGGGCGATTCACAGCGTCGAATCCTGACCAGTGATACAGCGTTGTGGTCCTGTAGAAGAAGCGGCAGGAGGCACCTGCATAGTGAAGCGTGGAGATCAGTCTTTCTCAAGGCGGACGAACTCAGAACGGGCCGCGTGTCGCTGAAGCAGTTCCGTCTCCTGCCCCTGTCTGCCTGGACGTGAAGATAAACCTTGCGTGGGCCCCGCATCTGTTCGCCGTTGTGAAGCAGCGGTTTGATAGTTAATATGCGAATTAATGCGGCCGGGCGTCCGCTCGCGCTTATACGATCCTCTTCAAAATGAATGCGGGAACCGGAAGATCGCGCTTGATAGGGGCCGCGATTGCATGCACGTTGGTGACGTAACGGCAGTTTTGTGCATGCAGGCCTGCCGAAATGTATACAGGTGCCGTCGTCGAGAATGGTGGGGAGGACGGGCCAGTTTGGAAGAATAGGCTTCGCCTTGGCGTGCCAGGAAGTTGGATTGCTGCCGGGAGGGGCCCGCTTGCTGAGGCGACCGGTCGAAGGAATTTTTGCCGGTGGGTCATTCGGCCCGCTGGCCTCAGATCTCATTGAACGGGAGGAGAATTGATGAGGTTCACATCAGCATTGTGGAAGGCGTGTCTGGCAGGGGCGGCAGCGATTGCTCTCGCCGGGGCAACGGCTGCGCATGCACAGGTGATCGATCTGTCGGGGCAGACAGTAACGCTGGTTCACAACGCGGCGCCGGGCGGTTCGACCGGTCTTGGCGCACAGATCGCCGCCGATGCATGGTCGAAGACGATGGCGGGCAACCCGACCATCGTTGTCCAGTCGGTTGAAGGCGGTGCGCTTGCACGCGGCATCCGCCACGTGATGAATGCGCGTCCGGACGGCCGTACGCTCGGCTGGGTAGCGTGGAGCGGTTCGACCCGCGTTCTCGATCCTGAAGAGTTGCAAATTCCATTCAAGGATTTCGGCATCATCGGCGGTGTGGGCGGCGCCCACTTCTTCGTCCACGTCAGCACCAAGGTTGCCGGCGGACTCAAGGACAAGGATGAATTCGTCAAGAAGGTCGACAAGTTCACCTTCGGCGGCTTCACTGCGCTGAGCGCAGCTTCCATGCGCACCGCAGCGGCCATGGACCTCCTCGGCATCGACTACCAGTTCGTCTCCGGCTTCGGTGGCGACGGCCCGCTGCAGGCGGCCCTCCAGCGCGGCGAACTCCAAGGCTATCCGGCAACGGGTGTGATCTACAATCGCACGCTGAAGGACACGATGATCAAGGACGGCGAGTCGCTTGGTCTGTTCTATTTCTCGCCGCCGAAGCCTGACGGCAGCGGTCTCAGCGAGGATCCGTTCATGGAGAACCTCGAGACCTTCGACAGCTACTACCGCCGTGTCATGGGCAAGGAGCCGAGCGGTCCGGCTTGGGATGTCATCAAGTTCCACGGCGGCATCGGCGACCGCGTCAACTGGCTGGTTGTAGCCCCGCCGAACACGCCGGAAGAGCACCTGGCGATGCTGCGCGAATCCTTCGCACAGGCCGTCTCCGATCCGGAATTCCTCGCTAACGCCGAAAAGGTGTTCGGCCAGAAGCCGGCGATCACCACGTATCCCGAGATCATGGATGTGGTGGAAGAGGTTTCGCGCACCGACGAGGCGCTGAAGGAAACCATGCGCGGCTATCTGAAGAAGATGGAGCACTGAGGCTCATAAACGGAGCTTCCCGGCGGGTGGCCTTGTGCTGCCCGCCTTCCTGTATGTCGGGCACAGCCCGAAATTCTGCTTGAGGTAGCATTCATGTTTGCCGAACTGGTCGCCGGGCTCGGACTTATTCTTCAATGGCCGAGCGTCTTCTACCTGCTCGCGGGCGTCGTCTTCGGTCTATTTCTTGGTATTATTCCGGGGCTGGGCGGCATCACTGGGATGATCGTCCTGCTCCCATTCACGTTTGGCATGGAGCCAGCCGCTGCACTTGCAATGCTGCTGGGCATCCTCGCCGTCGGACAGACGAGCGACACGATCGCTTCGGTAATGCTCGGCATCCCGGGGTCGGTGGCAGCGCAGGCGACGATCCTCGATGGCCACCCCATGGCGAAGAAAGGTTTGGCGCAGACAGCGCTGGGTGCGGCTTTCACCGTGTCCGCAGCAGGGGGCGTTGTCGGCGCATTGGTGTTGGCTGCCAGCTTGCCGATCCTGATCTGGCTGGTGCTGGCATTCGGTTCGCCTGAATTCTTCGTGCTGGCAGTTGTCGGCTTGTTCATGGTGGGCGCGGTGTCGGGTAACGCCATTTCCAAGGGCGTCGCGGCGGCTGCCGTCGGCCTGTTGTTGTCGCAGGTGGGTTACCCGGTCACGAGTTCTACGCCGCGCTACTGGTTCGGCTACGATTTCCTCCTGGATGGACTGCCACTGGTTCCGGTTGTCATTGGCCTGTTCGGCATCCCGGAGATGATGGCGCTGGCTGGTCGCGGCACTTCGATCGCCGACACTAACGCCGAGGTTGCCCGCGCACAGGGCGACTCGATCATGGCCGGTGTGCGCGAGGCGATAAAGCATCGCTGGATCGCGCTGCGCTGCTCGATGCTCGGCACCTATATAGGCATCCTGCCGGGTCTGGGTGCCTCCGTCGTCGACTGGCTCGCGTACGGCCATGTCGTGCAGACGTCGAAGGACAAGGAGAATTTCGGCAAGGGCGACATTCGCGGCGTGATCGCGCCGGAATCGGCCAATAATGCCGTGCTCGGCGGATCGCTCATCCCGACCATCTCCTTCGGCATTCCCGGCAGCGGCGCCATGGCGATCTTCCTTGGCGCGCTCACTATCCACGGCTTCGTGCCGGGCCGGGACATGCTGACGACCCATCTCGACATCACCTTCTCGATGATCTGGGCGATCATCATCGCCAATATCGTCGGCGCGCTGGCGATGATGGCGTGGTCGAAGCAGGTGACGAAGGCGGCTTACATCGACGGCCATCTCATCGTTCCGGCAGTCATCACCTTCCTCATCATGGGCGCCTGGCTGGTTTCGCCCGCCATGTCTACCCTGGTGATCTTCCTGTTATTCGGCGTCGTCGGCTATCTGATGAAGGTCGCAGGCTGGCCGCGCCCGCCGCTGCTGCTGGGTTTTGTGCTCGGCCCGGTGATGGAAGAGGCGCTGACGATCACCGCCCAGAGTTCAACCTTTGTGGACGTCATCAGTCGCCCCACCGTCATCGCTCTGGTGCTGGTGCTGCTGGTCGTCGGTTACCTCGCGATCCGCTCGGTATGGAAGAATGAGAACACCACCGAGATCGAGGCTTCAAGCAAGTCGGTCGCCGCAATCTACATTTCGGTCGGTCTGGCGGTGCTGGCTGTCGTGATGTTCGCCTACGGCTTCTATGCGGCCCGCGGCTGGACCTTCCTATCGAGCCTGTTCCCGATGGTGACCTGCGCGGTCGGTGTGCCGCTGGCTCTGGCGGTGCTGTGGAAGGACCGCAAGCTCTATGCCGAGCAGGCCGCTGCGCTGAGTGCACGTTCGCTTGGCGTTATGCACGCGGTCGGCGAACTGTTCCACGAGCAGAAGAAGGAACTGGCCGCGCTGCTGACGTTCGCGGTGGCTATCATTGCGATCCCGATCCTTGGGCAGGTGCCGGCGATCCTTCTTTTCACGGCGCTCTATCTGGTTGTTTGGGGCAGGTACCGCTTCGTCGCAGTCACGCTATACACCGCCGCCATGGCTGCGCTGATCTACGCGCTCTACCACCGCATGCTGCACACGCCGTTCGAACCCTCGGCCTTCATCGACTGGAGCTGGTTCAACCTCTAGCGGTAGCGGGAAAAAGAATGGGCGGCTTGGCCGCCCATTTTCGTTCGAGGTGTCTGGCGATTAACGCCCGACCAGTGCCAGTACCACTGGCAGAGAGAACAGGCAGATTCCGGTCGCGATCACCAGGGCCGCGGCAGCAAGGCCTTCCATGCCAACGCGCCGGCTGAGGATCGGGTAGATGGTGACCATTGAGACCGCCGAGATGACGATGCCGACGGCGGCAAGCTGAGCCGGAACACCGGGAACGAGGAAGAACGCGACGGTGACGGCGAGCGGATGCAACAGCATCTTGCCGACGATGATCGGGACCATGTCCAGCTGCAGGTCGCCGGGCCGCAGGCTGGCGATTGTACCGCCGACGACGAAGAGAGCAGCAGGCGCCGAAGCGGCCGCCAGCATGTCGAGCGATCGGACGACCGGGGCAGGGAAGCTCAGGTCGAGGAGCGCCATGCCAAGGCCGCAGACGATTGCGAGCAGCAGTGGCATGCGCGACAGGCGACTGGCGGTCTGGCGCAGGACGGAAAGGGCCGACTCCTTGCCGCTGTTCGCCCACTCGATCAGCACGAAGGTCAGCGGCATGATCAGCACGTTCTCGATCAGCATCGATAGCGGAATAGCGAGCAGGGCGATCTCACCGAAGACTATGCTGGTGACCGGAAACGCGATGAAGCCGCTGTTTGACATCGACGCGCCAAATGCCCCCATTGTTGCGCGATCCATCGGCCGCCTCAGCCATAAGCGCAGCACCGCCATCGCGATGAAGAAGGTGACAAGTGAACCAGCGCCATACGCAAGCACGTAGCCGAGATTGAAGGATTTTGAGATGTCCTGGCGGGCCAGCGCTGAGAGAAGCACTGCAGGCAGCGCGAAGTTGAGCACGAAGGCAGCTAAGCCCTCGATGTGCCCTGGCGTGATCATCTTCATCTTGACCGCGAAAAGGCCAAGGCCGATCAGCAGGAGGATCGGCAGCATCAGCGTGACAATTTCGTACATGCAACAGGTCTCTGAGAGTAGGGGCGCGATCAATCAACGCGTGTAACGCGCCAGACAAGGGCAGCGACTGAGAACTTGTTTCACCCTGCAGGAATTTGATGTTCGAGCGGACGGATGGCCGCGAGGAAATCGCTGAAAAACTCGCCCTGGATCACCACGTGCTGGCGCATTGCCTCATGTGCGCGCTTTGGGTCATGGCTGCGAATGGCGTCGAGCACGGCGTCATGCTCGGCAAGCGAACGAGCGACGCGACCAGGGACGCGCAGCTGCAGCCGGCGATAGGGTTTCAGCCGCCGCTGCAGTGAGCATGCTTGCTCGTACAGGAAGGTGTTGCCGCTCGCTTCGTAGATCGTCTGGTGGAACTGCTCGTTGGCGTAATAGTAGTCGTCCGAGTTGCCCTTCGTCTGCGCCCGCCGGCAGTTTTCCTGGGCTTCTCCGAGCCGCAACAGCTGCTCCGTGTGGATGCGCCGGGCGGCAAGGCGCGCGCACATCGCCTCCAGCTCGCCCATCACCTCGAACATCTCGACGAGTTCGGTGATCGTCAGTTGGTTCACGAACGCGCCCCTGTTAGGGACGATCTTCACCAACCCCATCGTGCTCAGCTGGATGAGTGCCTCACGAACGGGCGTTCGCGATACCTGATGGCGGGCCGCGAGCGTCGCCTCGTCCAGCCGCTCGCCGGGAACGTAGAAGCCTGTGACGATGTCCTGCTCGATGGCATCCCGGACGATGGTCTTGCTGGGCTTCGGTGTCTTGACCCCGACGTTCATTCCTGGCTGTTCCTGAGTATTGCTAGATGTGAATATCCGCAGCCGCCTTGAGCGCCTGGATGTGCCGCACCGCGGAGATCGCCGCAGTCACGCCGTCGCCGGCGGAGGCTGCAAGGTGTGCAACGGATTCGCTGCGTATATCGCCAGCCGCGAACAGGCCGGGCATGGACGTCTGCATCGATAAATCGACGGCGATGCGTCCATCCGAGGCGAGATCGACGAGCCCCGAGACGAAATGGACGTTCGGGTCGAGGCCGACATAGACGAACAACCCGTGGCAGGGCAGCTCCGTCACCTTACCAGACGGGATCTCGTGCAGCGTGATCGAGGACACGCCCGACCCGTCACCGTCGATCCGTTCGACCTCGCTGCAGGGCACGAACTCGATGTTGCCTGCTGCTTTGCAGGCTTCGATGAGGGATTGGCGGGCCGTGGGGCGACGGTGGCGCATGACGATGCTCACTTTTTCGGCGTGCTCGGAAAGCGCCAGCGCCTCGTCGAGCGCGGAGTCGCCTGCGCCGACGACGCAGACCATACGGCCTTTCATCAACGGGCCATCGCAGGATGCGCAGTGCGATACCCCGCGTCCCTCGAATTCGTCCTCCCCCGGCACGCCGAGCTTCTTTCGCGAGGAGCCCGCAGCAACGATGACGGTGGCTGTGGTTACGTCGATGTCGCCGCCGAGCACGCGAAATCCGCCGTCGATCCTTTCGATCTGCTCGATCGTGTCGAGTGCAAAGACAGCTCCGGCTTCATCAGCCTGAATTTGAAGCGCAGGACCGAGTTCGAAGCCAGCCATACCTTCAGCAGGGCCGGGAAAATTCTCGATCCGGTCGACATTGATGACCTGGCCGCCCGCGCCGAGCTTGTCGACCACCAGCGTTTGCAGCCCGTGGCGGGCCGCAGTGATCGCGGCATTGAGGCCGGCAACGCCGGCCCCGATGATGACGACGTCGTTGTCCATCTCTAGCGCCATTCGTCGACCGACACCGTTGTCCGGTAGTGCGCCCCATAGATCTGCCAGTAGCCGTTGGCTTCACCGCCGACGACCACGACGTTGATGTCCTTTTCCTGGAATATGTGGATCAGCTCGTCCTTGTCCGCCTTGAGCTTGGCGGCCAGCGGCTCCTCGCCGAACGTGGCGCGCGGATAGATGTAGTTCTGGACGAGCTGCAGATCCCAGAAGCGGCCCGCCGGCATCTGCGCGGTCTCGTAGATGAAGTGGAGGAGGTCCTGCTTGTTTACGAAGCCCCCGCGCTCCACAAACTGGCGCGCACAGATCGGATCGAGGACAAGGACCGGCGCTGTGATCGCGTCCGTTCCGAGCAGCATGTCTCGGACATGCTCGCGCCAGTACTCCTTGCGCAGGCCGAGGCTAAAGGTGGTCGACCGGCAGCCGTGAAAGACGCTGACCGTGCTGGCATTTGCGTCGAATCCCTTCTGGACGTGCAGCGGCTCCCACGGGCTGCGCTCCTCGTTCTCGGCGAAGGTGAGGTTGTTGTAGGCGTAGCCGTTGCCGAGCGAGCCCATGAACGTCTCGCCGGGGACCGATCCGCCCTGCAAGTTCTGGGACAGCAAGCCAAAGGCGCGGCCGATGGTGGCGTTGGCATGGTTGTAAGGGCCAAGCGCGCCGATGCCGCAGTTCATGCCGATCTCGTGGCGGATCGGTCCGTTGACGACGGCCATCGCCGACGCGGAGCTCGAGGTCGATCCGCGCGCCGTGACCTGGGCATGGGCGAGGGCGAGGATGACCGGAAAATATTCCGGCTTCGCCCCTGCCATCACCGCGTTCACGGCGACCTTCTCCACCGTATATTCCCACAGCCCGCGATTGGTGGTCGGCTGCATGTGGCCGACAACCTCGTCCGGCTTACGGCTGGTCGCGGCGAGCATTTCCTGCACGCGCTTTTCGGTCGGCAGCACGATCGGCAGCTTGTCGGTCCAGTTTTGCCGCAAAAAATACTCGTGCAGCGCCTCTTCGGTGTCGGGTTCGACGAAGCGGGGCGTCGTGCGCTCGAACTGCGTCTCCTCGGCTGGCGCGGCGAGGCCTTGGGTGAGGGCGGTAATGATCTCCTGCATAACCGGCTGTCCGGTGACAGGATCCTTGCCCTCGATATAGGCTCGAAGTTCCTCAGGCGTGCGTCCCATCACCGGCTGCGGCACGAAGACCAGCGGCTGTTGCGGCAGCCCGCCCATCTTCGCGACTGATTTCACGACCTTGTCGAACTTGTCGGTGTGGATGGCGACGGCCGGAACGCCGTACTTGGTCTCCAGCGTTATGGCGTGGGTGGTGACGGCTGGCGCGCAGGTGGAGCAGTGGCCGACTCCGATGATGGCTGCGTGGCCCTCTGCCTTGATCTCTTCCCAGAGCTTTGGATCGTCCTTCGAGTAGGTGCTCGCCATCTGACGCAGCCGCACCTCGACCGACGGCATGTTTCGCGCGAACCAGGCCTGCACTTCCTTCAGGAGCTCGACGGAGTCGTCGAACCGGCTGTCAACCAGATAAAGCACCTTGCCGTCGAGCGAGCCCGGGCGCGGGGCGGGCTGCTTGCGGCTAACCTTCGGCGGGTAGCCGACGGGGTTGTGGACCTTGATGGCGGGGCCCGCCTCTTCGGGCTTCGTCTGGTGCAGCATTTATTTCTCCTCCCAAAGCAGCCGGGCTGCTTCGCATACAATTATGCTCCTCTAGTATGCACGATACCAGCCCGCGCCCGGCGTATTCATTCTGTGCCTCAGGCGATCCGAAATGAGTCCTTGAACTGATCGCGCAGGACGTTCTTCTGCACCTTGCCCATCGTATTGCGCGGCAGTTCGGCCATGATGACGAGCTTCTTCGGCCTCTTGTAGCCGGCGAGCCTCTGCTCCAGCGCCTTGAGGATCTCCGTGTTGGAAAGCTGCGCGCCGGGCTCCGGCACGACGACGGCGACGATTCCTTCGCCAAAGTCAGGATGCGGCACGCCGATCACGGCGCTCTCATACACGCCGGGGAGGGAATCGAGCTCGGTCTCGACTTCCTTCGGGTAGACGTTGTAGCCGCCCGTGATGATGAGGTCTTTGCCGCGGCCGACGATGTGGACGTAGCCATCGGCGTCGATCTTGCCGAGGTCGCCGGTGATGAAGAAGCCGTCCTTGCGCAGCTCGGCTGCCGTCTTTTCCGGCATGCGCCAATAGCCCTTGAACACGTTCGGCCCACGCACCTCGATCATGCCGATCTCGCCGGTGGCAAGCAGCGCGCCGGTTTCCGGATTGGTGATGCGGATCTCGACGCCCGGCAGCGGGAAGCCGACGGTGCCGGCGATGCGCTTTCCGTCATAGGGGTTCGACGTGTTCATGTTGGTTTCGGTCATGCCGTAGCGCTCGAGGATGGCATGGCCGGTGCGCTCCTCCCACTCCCGATGTGTCTCGGCGAGCAGCGGCGCAGATCCCGACACGAACAGGCGCATGTGCTGCGTTGCCTCGCGCGTCAGTGCGTCGTGCTGAAGAAGGCGGGTGTAGAAGGTCGGCACGCCCATCAGCACCGTTGCATGCGGCATTGCCGCGAGGATCTGGTTTGTGTCGAACTTCTGCAGGAAGATCATCGAGGCGCCGGAGGCCAAAACGACATTCGTAGCAACGAACAGGCCATGCGTGTGGAAGATCGGCAGCGCATGGATCAACGTGTCGGAGGCGGCGAAACGCCAGCAGTCGACCAGCGTGATTGCGTTCGACAGGAGGTTGTCGTGGCTCAGCATCGCGCCCTTCGAGCGGCCGGTGGTGCCGGAGGTGTAGAGGATGGCAGCGATGTCGTCTCCGCCGCGCGACGAGGACGTTTCCAGCGGCTGGGCGTTGGCGGCGGCGTCTGCAAGTGTTCCTTCGCCCTTGCTGTCGAGGGTAAGCACCTTCGCGCCTGCCTTGGCCGCGATCGGTGACAGCGCGTCCAGCTTGGCCGGATCGCAGACGAAGATTGCCGGCTCCGCATCCGTGAGAAAATATTCGATCTCGGCGGGCGTGTAGGCGGTGTTGAGAGGCAGGAAGATGCCGCCGGCCTTGACGGTTGCCAGATAGAGCGCAAGCGCCCGCACTGACTTCTCGACCTGAACCGCAACACGGTCGCCGGGCTGCAACCCCTCGGCAACGAGTGCAGCGGCGAGCCGCGAACATTCCGCGGTCAGGTCGCCGTAGCTCATGACCGCGCGCCCATCCTCCTTCAGAAGCGGTGCGTCAGGATTTGCGAGATTGCCAAGAAGTGCGTCGTAAAGATTGCGCGTCAATTCAGATGCTCCCCGGCGCACATTGGCGCCCATCAAGAAAATCGCATGGGGAGCATGCCGACCGGATCGCGATCCGGGACGGCGCAAAGCCTCGTCGCTTGCCGGACGAATGAGCAGACGAACCGGGTTCGCCTGCGCCTTTGTCTCCCCCTTGTCCCTGCATACGATAGGGAAATCGTCGTATGCAAGCGGGCGAGGGAGTTCGGTTACGAGACGGTCTGGCTGATCAGGGACTCGGCGAGTTCCAGCGTGAGCTCATCAAAGTGCGAGATCACCTTCGAGGGCTCGAACTCGCTGACGTGCCGGTCGGTGTAGCCGAAGTCGACGGCAACGACCGGAATTCCGGCTGCCTTGGCGGTGTCAATGTCTGTGCGGGAATCGCCCACCATCAGCGCGCGGGCGGGGTCGCCTCCTGCCATAGCGATCGTCTCGGTGAGATGGCGTGGGTCCGGCTTGCGGAAGGGGAAAGTGTCGGCGCCGGCAATCGCCTTGAACAAATGCGTGAGCTCCAGGCGCTCGATCAGCGTCGTTGCGAGCGTCTCGTACTTGTTGGTGCAGATCGCGCAGATATAGCCGGCCGAGTGGAAGCGATCGATGGACTCGAGGACACCGGGGTAGGGGCGCGACAGGCCGGGCATGTTGCCGCCATAGTTCTTCAGGAACGCGGCCTGCAGCTCGTCGAGCTGGGCTTCGAGCAACGGCATTTTCTGGGATTCGAAGGCGCGCTCGATCATCACCCGGCCGCCCATGCCCACGAAGCGGCGCAGCTCCTCAGGCTTTGCCCGGGCCAGCCCTGCAAGTTCGAGGCAGTAGTTCAGACTGTCGAGCAGGTCGGGAGCTGTGTCGATCAGGGTGCCGTCCAGATCAAAGACGACGATGGGCTTGGTCATGGAGAAATTCCCTTGGTTGCCGGCAAGACTTGCGATAGCCCGCCCGCAACTGTGGAGCAAGTCTGTCGCTGATCCGCCTTAGTACTTGCCCGGCGCGTCAAAGCTGATAGGACCGGGCCAAAGTTGACGTTTTACGGGGCCGACCATGGACGCCAGGCAATTGAAGATCGAAGCAGCTCGCGTTGCGCTCGAGCATGTCGAAGACGGCATGCGCTTGGGCATCGGCACTGGCTCAACCGCCGAGGAATTCGTGCGCCTGCTCGCGGTGAAGGTCCAGGAAGGCCTCAGCATAATCGGCGTGCCGACCTCCGAGCGCACGGCAGCCCTCTGCCGCGAACTCGGCGTGCCGCTGTCGACGCTTGAGGAGACGCCGGAACTCGATCTCACCATCGACGGTGCCGACGAGATCGACCCGCAGCTCGGCCTGATCAAGGGCGGCGGCGGTGCGCTGCTGCGCGAGAAGATCGTGGCCGCGGCGTCGGAGAAGATGCTGGTGATCGCCGACGCCTCCAAGCTGGTCAAGACGCTCGGAAAGTTCCCGCTCCCGATCGAGGTCAACGAGTTCGGCCTCGGTGCAACGAAGATCGCGATTGCGAAGGCGGCGGCGAAGCTTGGCCTCGAAGGTCCCCTCGAAATCCGAATGACGAACGGCAAACCGTTTGTTACAGACGGTGGGCATCTGATCATCGACGCATCTTTTGGCCGTATTCCCGACACAAGAGCGCTGTCCGATGCACTGCACGCCATTCCGGGTGTGGTCGAGCATGGTCTATTTTTGGGACTGGCCGACGCGGCGATCGTCGCGGAAGCTGGACGCGGTGTGAGAACGGTTCGCGCCGTCGCATGAACACAAAGGGAGTTACCTCCATCATGAAAATCGTCAAAAGTTCCCGTCGTCTGGCCGCGCTCGCAGGAGCGCTGGCGCTGCTGACCGTTGCGCAGCCGGCCTTCGCGCAGGAAATTTCCGACAGCCACCTTGCCGCCGCGCGCACCGCGATCGGAGCGCTGGGGGCGACCGCCGAGTTCGACGTGATCCTGCCGCAGGCCGCGCAGGCACTGAAGACCGAACTGATCCAGAAGAATCCCGACATGCAGGCCGACATCATCGAGATCGTCGACAAGACCGCGCTGTCGCTGGCCGCTCGCCGCGGCGACCTCGAGCGCGAGGCTGGTCTCGCCTACGCCCGTGTCTTCACCGAGCAGCAGCTCAACGAGATCGCGACCTTCTACCAGTCCGAGACCGGCAAGAAGCTGATCTCCGACGGCGCGATCGTTATGCGCGAAGTCTACCGCGCTGCCGAGATCTGGCAGAACGGGGTTGCCCGCGACCTCGCCCAGCAGGTTGCAGCCGAGCTGCAGCAGCGTTTTGAAGCTGCGACGCCTGCTGAAGGCGGCGAGCAGCCGGCCCAGCAGTAACAAAGCCTAGCCTACCGGAGCCGACATGACCGATTTCGACTATGATCTGTTTGTAATCGGCGGCGGTTCCGGAGGTGTGCGGGCCGCGCGCGTTTCCGCCTCGCTCGGCAGACGCGTTGCCATCGCCGAGGAATATCGCTTCGGCGGCACCTGCGTCATTCGCGGGTGTGTGCCGAAGAAGCTTTTCGTCTACGCCTCCCAGTTCCCCGAGCATTTCGAGGATTCGGCCGGATACGGCTGGACCGTCGGTGAAACCAGTTTCGACTGGAAGACGCTTGTCTCCAACAAGGACAAGGAGATCGCTCGGCTGGAAGGTCTCTACCGGCGCGGGCTGGAAAACGCGGGCGCCGAGATCATCGAGAGCAGGGCGGTGATCGAGGGGCCGAACACGGTCCGTATCGTCAAGGACGGTCGCACCGTCACTGCTCGCTACATCTTGATTGCGACCGGCGGCCGGCCCAATCCGCACCATGCGCTGCCTGGCAGCGAACACGCGATCACCTCCAACGAGGCGTTCAATCTTGAGAAACTGCCGAAGTCGATCCTGATCGCCGGCGGCGGTTACATCGCAGTCGAGTTCGCCAACATTTTCCATGGCCTCGGCGTTGAGACTACGCTGATGTACCGCGGCCTCGAAATCCTCGGCCGCTTCGATATGGACCTGCGGCGTGGGCTGCACAAGGCAATGGTCGACAAGGGCATCAACATCCTGACGCAAACCACTTCCAGTGGCATCGAGAAGCGTTCGGACGGCATGCTCGAGGTTAAGCTGTCGGCCGGCAGTTCGATGGTGGTGGAAAGCGTCATGCTGGCGGTCGGTCGTACGCCGAACACCGAGGGCCTCGGCCTTGAAAAGGCAGGCGTCGAGATGGGCCCGGTCGGCGAGATCGTGGTGGACGAGTACTCGCGCACCAATGTCGAGAGCATCTACGCCCTCGGCGACGTGACCAACCGGGTGCAGCTCACCCCGGTGGCGATCCATGAGGCGATGTGCTTCGTCGACACGGTTTTCAGGGACAAGCCAACCGCTCCGGATCATGAAGCGATCCCGACGGCGGTGTTCTCGCAGCCGGAGATCGGCACGGTTGGTCTCAGCGAGGACGAGGCGGCGAAGACCTACGAGGAACTCGAAATCTATCGCGCCGAGTTCCGTCCAATGCGCCACACGCTCTCCGGCCGTCAGGAAAAGATGATCATGAAGCTGGTGGTCGATGCCGGCACGCGCCGGGTTCTTGGCGCGCATGTGCTAGGCGTCGATGCCGGCGAAATGGCGCAGCTTCTTGGCATCGCCGTGAAGGCGCGCCTGACAAAGGACGACTTCGACGCGACCATGGCGGTCCACCCGAGCGCCGCGGAAGAACTGGTCACCATGTACCAGCCTTCATACCGCGTACGAAATGGTGAACGCGTCGGCTGAACCTTGCGTCAGCCAGGGGTGGCAGAAAACCGACATCTGGTGTATTGGGGCCGCGTCCCGAGATGAACACGGGGCTGGCGCGGGCGCGACATGCCCTATTGCGGTATTGGATGCAGACATGACTACTAAATGGTCCCCCAGTTCTTGGAGAAGCAAGCCGATCAGCCAGGTTCCGGCATTTCCGGACGCTGCGGCGCTCGCCGAGACGGAGCGTCAGCTTTCGACCTATCCGCCGCTGGTCTTTGCAGGTGAAGCACGCAAGCTGAAGAAGCAGCTCGCGGCAGTCGCCAATGGCGACTCCTTCCTTCTGCAGGGCGGCGATTGTGCCGAAAGCTTCGCCGAGCACGGCGCAGACAATATCCGTGACTTTTTCCGCGTCTTTCTGCAGATGGCGGTCGTCCTCACCTATGCAGGCGCGCAGCCGGTCGTGAAGGTGGGCCGCATCGCTGGTCAGTTCGCCAAGCCGCGTTCGTCGGACATCGAAACCAAGGGTGACGTGTCGCTGCCAAGCTACCGCGGCGACATCATCAACGGCATCGAGTTCGACGAGAAGTCGCGTACGCCCGACCCGACCCGCCAGGAAATGGCGTACCGCCAGTCGGCGGCGACGCTCAACCTGCTGCGCGCCTTCGCGCAGGGCGGTTACGCGAACCTCGAGAACGTGCACAAGTGGATGCTGGGCTTCGTTGCCGACAGCCCGCAGGCAGAGCGCTATGGCGCCCTGGCGAACCGGATCACTGAGACGATCGAGTTCATGCGCGCGGTCGGCATCAGTGCCGAGAGCAATCCGGCGCTGCGTGAAACCGACTTCTACACCAGCCACGAGGCGCTGCTTCTCGGCTACGAGGAAGCGCTGACCCGCGTCGACTCGACCTCTGGCGACTGGTACGCGACCTCCGGCCACATGATCTGGATCGGCGACCGCACCCGCCAGCCAGACCACGCCCATGTCGAGTACTGCCGCGGCATCAAGAACCCGCTCGGCCTCAAGTGCGGTCCGTCGCTGACGCCGGATGGCCTGCTGCAGCTGATCGACCTCTTGAACCCGGAGAATGAGCCGGGCCGCCTGACCCTGATTGCCCGGTTCGGTGCGGACAAGGTGGGCGAGCACCTGCCGAAGCTGATCCGCGCAGTGCAGAGGGAAGGCCGCAAGGTGGTGTGGTCCTGCGATCCCATGCACGGCAACACGATCACCGCTGCTGGCTACAAGACCCGTCCGTTCGAGCGGATTCTCCGCGAGGTACAGGCGTTCTTCGACGTCCACCACGCCGAGGGCAGCCATCCGGGCGGTATCCACGTCGAAATGACCGGAAAGAACGTCACCGAATGCACGGGCGGCGCACGCGCGATCCGTGACGACGAACTGGCCGATCGCTACCATACCCACTGCGACCCGCGCCTCAATGCGGACCAAGCGGTTGAACTTGCGTTTCTGGTTGCCGACCTGCTCAAGAAAGGCAAGGCTGGCCAGCCGCAGAAGGCGGTCAATCTTTGATCGCAGTCTCACAGAATTTCACGAAGGCGCGGAGCAATCCGCGCCTTTTTTGTTGAACGCGAAGCCGCGCTTCGTTCGGCAAAGTTGAACGAAGTGTAGATGATCTCCGGCCTGTCGCCTCCGCGCGCGCGGACTATATTGAGGCAAAGGAGACGCACATGCCTGCAATGCCCAGCCTCTTCATTTCCCACGGTGGGCCCAACGTGGTCACAGACGAAAGCCCGGCCCGTACCTATCTGATGGGCCTCTCTCACCTGCTTCCGAAGCCGAAGGCCATTGTAATTGTCTCTGCGCATTTCGAGACCGGTGGCGTCGCCGTAGTTACCGACCCGGCGCCGGGAATGATTTATGATTTCGGTGGCTTCGCGCCTGAACTTTACGAGATGGTTTACCCCGCTCCCGGTTCTCCGGAACTGGCGGAGCGCGTCATCGGCATGCTCGATGGGGCAGGTTTCGCGCCGTACCCGCTCGAAAAGCGCGGCTATGACCACGGCGCCTGGACGCCGCTGAAGCTGGCATTCCCTGACGCAGATATTCCTGTCGTGCAGGTGTCGATCGACCCGAATCGTGACGCCGCCTGGCACTACGCGCTCGGCCGTGCGCTGGCTCCGCTGCGCGAGGAAGGCATTCTCCTCATCGGCTCCGGTCACATCACCCACAATCTGCGTGCGCTGTTCCCGGTGATGCGGCATGGGAACGAGCCTGATCCGGAGCTGACGGAAAAGGTCAACGCTTTCACCACCTGGTTTGCCGAGCGCTTTGCCGAGGGTGACTGCGAGGCAATCCTCGACTGGAAGAACCGCGCGCCGTTCCCGGCAGAAAACCATCCGACTGACGAGCATCTGATGCCGATTTTCTTTGCCTACGGCGCTGGCGGTGACAGCCCGCGTGTCGAGCGCGCGCATTCTTCGATGCAGTACGGCTTCTTCGCCTGGGACTCCTATCTCTTCCACTGAGAGGGCGCGTTCTTCCCGTGTTGGCGATGCCGCGAGACTGCGGCATCATCGGGCCGGGAGGACACTCATGGTTCCATTCGAGAAGATTCGCGCCCGCGCCGCGGAGCGCAAGGGCGGCGAGGACGTGCTGGCGAGCCTGCTGCCGCCGACGCCCGCCAATGAAGCCCTTCGCAGTCTGCCGGACAGTCGCGTGCTGTCCACCATGGCCCAGCGCGTATTCTCCGCTGGGTTCGTCTGGCGTGTAATCGAGGAAAAGTGGCCGGGCTTCGAGGAAGCCTTTCTCCATTTCGAGCCGAAGGCCCTGCTGTTCCAGCCGGATGACTTCTGGCACGACCTAACTTCGGACAAGCGCATCGTGCGCAATCCGCAGAAGATCATGTCCGTGCGCGAGAACGCGGCCTTCGTCGACCGAATCGCGAAGGAGCATGGCAGCTTCGGCAATTTTCTCGCCTCCTGGTCGGCAGACGACCAGATCGGCCTGATGAACGTGCTCGCAAAGCAGGGTAGCCGGCTTGGCGGCAACACCGGCCAGTACGTGCTTCGCTGGCTCGGCTGGGATACCTTCGTGCTCTCCCGCGACATGGTTGCGGCGCTGCGCGATGCCGGCCTCGACATCGCCGAAAATCCAACGTCGAAGAAGGATCTCGCAAAGATCCAGGTGCAAATGAACGCGTGGGTGAACGAAACCGGCCTGTCGCGTGCGCACCTCTCCCGCATCCTCGCCATGTCGATCGGCCCGAACGCTCCGGCGGAGGAACTTGTCCGCTATACCGGTGACTGATGCGGCGGACCATTGCCGCGCCGACAGCGCCGCGCTACACGCTTGGTCATGACCAAGAGTGCACCTGACAGTCTGACCATTGCCGTAGCGCAGTTGAACCCGATTGTCGGCGACATCGCCGGCAATCTTGCTCTCGCCCGCAAGGCGCGTGCCGAGGCGGCCGCACAGGGGGCGGACCTCGTTCTGTTCACCGAGCTTTTCATCGCCGGCTATCCACCGGAAGACCTCGTCATCAAGCCGGCCTTCGCGCTTGCCTGCGAGCGTGCAGTCGAGGAGTTCGCTGCGGACACGGCAGATGGTGGCCCGGGCGTCATTATCGGCACGCCGCTGCGCCGCAAGAGCGGGCTGCACAATTCGGTGCTGGTGCTCGATGGCGGCAAGGTGGTCGCCGAGCGCTACAAGATCGACCTGCCGAACTATGGCGAGTTCGACGAAAAGCGGGTGTTCCAGGCTGGACCGGATGTTCCGGGACCGGTCAACTTCCGCGGCGTGCGCATCGGCCTTCCGATCTGCGAGGACATCTGGGGTGACCTCGGCGTCTGCGAGACGCTAGCAGAGAGCGGGGCGGAAATCCTGCTCGTTCCGAACGGCTCGCCCTACTACCGGGGCAAGCTCGACGTGCGCCACCAGGTCGTCCTGCGCCAGGTGATCGAGACGGGCCTGCCGATGCTCTACGCGAACATGGTGGGCGGACAGGACGAGCTGGTTTTCGACGGCGCGTCCTTTGCCATCAACGCGGATCATTCGCTCGCCTTCCAGATGGACGAGTTCGAGACCGGCTGCGAACTGACGCGCTGGGAGCGGACGGGCGAGGGCTGGCGCTGCGTGCCGGGCCGCATTGTCCGCACGCCGGAAACGGAAGAGGCGGACTATCGCGCCTGCATGCTGGGCCTGCGCGACTACGTCAACAAAAACCGGTTCAAGGACGTCGTGCTCGGCCTGTCCGGCGGTCTGGATTCATCGATTTGCGCAGCGCTCGCCGTCGATGCGCTTGGCGCGGACCGCGTTCGCTGCGTGATGATGCCCTATCGCTACACGTCCGACGCCTCTCTTAAGGACGCGCAGGACTGTGCCAAGGCGCTCGGCGTGCGCTACGACGTCGTGCCGATCTTCGAGCCAGTCGACGGCTTCATGAAGGCGCTTGCGGCGACCTTCGAGGGGACAGAGGAAGGTATTACCGAGGAGAACCTGCAGAGCCGTGCCCGTGGCACGATCCTGATGGCGATCTCCAACAAGTTCGGCTCGATGGTCGTCACCACCGGCAACAAGAGCGAGATGTCGGTCGGTTACGCCACGCTCTATGGCGACATGAACGGCGGCTTCAACCCGATCAAGGACCTCTACAAGATGCAGGTCTATGCCCTGTCGCGCTGGCGCAATGCCAACGTGCCGGCGGGCGGCCTCGGGCCGTCGGGCATCGTCATCCCGCAGAACATCATCGACAAGCCGCCTTCAGCGGAACTCCGCCCGGACCAGAAGGACCAGGATTCGCTGCCGCCCTACGAGGTTTTGGACGAGATCCTCGAATGCCTCGTCGAGGGCGAGATGGCGGTCGACGACATCGTCGCGCGCGGGCATGACCGCGAGCTGGTCCATCGCGTCGAGCATCTGTTGTACGTTGCGGAGTACAAGCGCCGGCAGGCGGCTCCCGGCGTGAAGATCACCAAGAAAAACTTTGGCCGCGACCGCCGCTACCCGATCACCAACCGGTTCCGCGACCGCACCTGACACCGGGAGCGGCACTGCCGCTTCCGCTACAGAAGTACCAGAGATGACCGTAACCGTCCGTTTCGCCCCGTCGCCGACCGGCCACATACACATTGGCAACGCCCGCACGGCGCTGTTCAATTGGCTGTTCGCGCTGAAGCACAAGGGCCGCTTCATCCTTCGCTTCGACGATACGGACGCGGCGCGTTCGAAGCAGGAATATGCCGACCAGATCCAGAAGGATCTGCACTGGCTGGGCATTCGCCCCGACATCATCACGCATCAGTCCGCCCGCTTCGACACCTACGACGCGGCGGTGAAGCGGCTGAAGGAAGCGGGGCTCCTCTATCCCTGCTGGGAAACGGCGGAAGAGCTGGAGCGCCGGCGCCGCCTGCGCCTGTCCCGCAAGCTGCCGCCGGTCTATGGCCGCGAGGCGCTGAAGCTGACGGACGAGCAGAAGGCCGCCTACGAGGCTGAGGGCCGCAAGCCGCACTGGCGCTTCCTGCTCCCAAACTTCGCGGAAAACCCATTTGAGACGCAGCGTACCGAGGTTGTCTGGGACGATGTTGTGCGCGGGCCGCAGACAGTCGACCTGTCGTCGATGTCCGACCCGGTACTGGTGCGCGAGGACGGGACGTATCCCTACACGCTGCCGTCGGTGGTGGACGACATCGAACTTGGCATCACCCATGTCATTCGTGGTGACGACCACGTCGCCAATACCGGTGTGCAGATCGCGCTGTTCCGCGCGCTCGGCGCGCTACCGCCGCAGTTCGGTCACCACAATCTTCTCACGACGGCCAGCGGCGAGGGGCTGTCGAAGCGTTCCGGCGCGCTTTCGATTCGAAGCCTTGCCGAAGATGGCATCGAGCCGATGGCTGTCGCTTCGCTTGCCGTGCTGATTGGCTCGTCCGAGTCCGTCACGGCCGTCCGTTCGCTCGAGGAACTTGCCGAGCGTTTCGATCCGACCGCTACATCGAAGTCGGCCTCAAAATTCGATCCGGCGGAGCTTCAGACGCTCAACAAGGCGTTGCTGCACGCAATGCCCTTTGCCGAGGTAAAAGAGCGCCTCGCGGCTCTCGGCGTTTCCGGCGCAAAGGCCGAGCCATTCTGGATGGCCGTGCGCAGTAACATCGAGCGGCTGTCCGACTGCGTTGCCTGGTGGCGCATCGTGACGGAGGGACCCGAGAAGGTCGTGTTTTCGGACCAGGACAAGGCGTTCCTCGCCACGGCCTTCAACAATCTGCCGGCCGAGCCGTGGGACAACATGACCTGGAAGATCTGGACCGACCGGTTGAAGGAGCTGACGGGCCGCAAGGGCAAGCAGCTGTTTATGCCGCTGCGCCTTGCCCTTACAGGGCTGGACCGTGGTCCTGAGCTGGCTGAGCTTCTTCCGATTCTGGGTCGGGAAGGAACGCTGGCCCGACGACCCTGATTGGACGCTCGCGACGTGGCGGGCCGGACGACTCGACCGGCTCCTCCTCGCCAAAGCTCGTCTCTTCGACGACTTCTTCGCCCTCTGGCTCAGGTTCCACGGCAGGCTGCCCGAACTCCATCACCGAACCCTTTAGCTCGGACGTGACGCCGTTAGCTTCATAGCTTCCGCCGATGATCGTGTAGCCGCGTGCTGCCGCGGCCGCGGCTTGTGGGGAGCAGGTGCAGCCCTGCGGCGGCCGCACGTCCGGGTTCTTGTATCGGTAGGCAAAGTGCATCTGCGTGTACGGCATTCCCGTCCTGGCCGAGACCATCCGGTCGGTCTCTTCATGCGGCACGTGGTGATAGTAGAGCTCCGTTTCGACACCGGGGCACATACTGGCGCAGACATATTCGTCGCGTTTGAAGGCTTCGGCCGAGACCGACCAGGAAATCGGAAAATAGTAACCGTCGCAGGTGCGCACGCACATCGTGCGCAGATTGCCCCTTGGTCGGCGCGGCGCAACGGCTGCCTGTTTCCTCTGGGCCGGTCCGGGCACCTGCTGTTCGCGTGCCGGTGCCTTTGACTGCTTGGGAACCGATACCGGGGTCGTATCCGGACGGCAGTCGTTCGACTGCAGCGCTCGCAGGATGCGATTACGCTCCTGCTGGCTGCCGCCGCTGCCGAGTTTCGCGCGGATACGCTGCAGGTCGGCGAGATTCTTTTCCATGCGCGCCAGCGCGCCGCGCACCTGACCGCAAACACCGCTAACGACGCTCAGCCCGATCGTGCAGCTGTTCTGCTGCAGCTGCGCCCGAGCCTTGCGGATCTGTTCCTGCTGGCGGGCAATCGCGGCGTCGTATTTGCGGATCTGCGAAGTCGAGCCTGCCTTTCCGGTCTTGGGCAGGGCGGCGAGCTGCGCCTCAAGCTGCCGGCACATGCGTGCGCTTGCCTCCGCCGAAACGGTCGGAAGCACAACGCAAACGGCCGCAGCGGCAACAATCCGCTGCGCCAGGCCGACATACCTGCCAAGCTTTCCACCCCACACCATGCGGCAAGCATGGCACGGGGCAGTTAAGCAAGCGTATGTTCAGGCGGAAGGCTCTTGCTAGGAACTTGCCTGGACGACGGCCAGCGCCGTCATGTTGACCACACCACGCGAGGTCACCGACGGCGTCAGAATGTGCGCGGGGCGTGCTGCGCCGAGCAGGATCGGACCGACGTGCAGCGCGTCCGTCATTGCCTTCACGGTCGTCAGCGTGATGTTCGCTGCGTCGAGATTCGGGAACACCAGCAGGTTCGCCTCGTCGGTCAGCGTCGAGTGCGGGTAGATCCTCTGGCGCAGCGCCGGTGAGATGGCGGAGTCACCGTGCATTTCACCGTCCGCTTCGAGGTCCGGAGCCAGCTCGCGCAGCAGCGCTGCAGCTTCCTGCATCTTCAGCGCGCTCTTGGATTCGCGCGAGCCGAAGTTGGAATGCGAGAGCAGCGCTGCCTTCGGGGCGATACCGAAGCGGCGAATTTCCTCCGCCGCCAGGATCGTCATTTCGGCGATCTGCCGCGCGCTCGGATCGATGTCGACATAGGTGTCGGTGTAGAAGGTTATGCCGCGCTGCGCAATCAGCATCGACAGGGCCGACAGGCGTCCAACGCCCGCGCGGCGCCCGATAATGAGGTCAACATTGCGCAGGTGGCGCTCGAAGCGCCCTTCGAGGCCGCAGATCATGGCATCTGCCTCGTCACGAAGCATGGCGAGCGCCGCGATGACGGTGTTGTTGGTACGCACCATGGCGCGCGCCGCTTCCGGCGTTACACCACGGCGGCCACCGACCTGGATCAGCAGATCGACATAGTCGCGGTAGCGCGGATCGTCTTCCGGATTGACGACGTCAAAGTCCTTCCCGGCTCGGATCTTCAGGCCGTAGCGCTTGAGACGCATGTCGATGACGCTCGGACGGCCAATCAGCGTCGGGCGTGCGATGCCTTCTTCCAGCACAACCTGGGCCGCGCGCAGCACGCGCTCGTCCTCGCCGTCGGCATAGATCACGCGATCCTTGCGTGCCGTTCGGGCAGTCGAGAAGATCGGCTTCATGATCAGGCCCGAACGGAATACGAAGCGCGTCAGGCGGTCGGTGTAGGCTTCCCAATCCTCGATCGGACGCGTAGCGACGCCCGTTTCGCAGGCCGCCCGGGCCACAGCCGGGGCGATACGCAGGATGAGGCGCGGGTCGAACGGCGAGGGGATGAGGAAATCCGGGCCGAAGATCGGCGTCTCGCCGGAATAGGCGCGAGCGGCGACTTCCGAAGGCTCTTCACGGGCCAGCGCTGCAATCGCGCGCACGGCGGCCATCTTCATCTCCTCGTTGATCGCGGTTGCGCCCACATCGAGGGCGCCGCGAAAGATGTAGGGGAAGCACAGGACGTTGTTGACCTGATTCGGGTAGTCAGAGCGCCCGGTGCAGATCATGGCATCCGGACGCGCCTCACGCGCCAGCTCCGGCATGATCTCCGGATTTGGGTTGGCGAGCGCCAGGATCAGCGGCTTTTCGCCCATGTGCTGGAGGTATTCGGGCTTGAGGACGCCCGCGGCCGATAGACCGAGGAACACGTCGGCACCGCCGATGACGTCTTCCAGCGTGCGCGCGTTGGTGCCCTTGACGTACGGATCCTTCCAGCGGTCCATCTCTTCGACGCGGCCTTTATAGGCGACGCCGTGGCGGTCGGTGACCCAGATGTTGTCGCGATTGGCACCGAGAGAGACGAGCAGGTTGAGGCAGGCGAGCGCCGCGGCACCAGCGCCCGAGGAGACGATCTTCACCTCCTCGATCTTCTTACCGGCAAGCTCGAGACCGTTGATGACGGCGGCGGCCACAATGATCGCGGTGCCATGCTGGTCGTCATGGAAGACCGGGATTTTCATCCGCGCCTTCAGGCGCTCTTCGATCTCAAAGCATTCCGGCGCCTTGATATCCTCGAGATTGATGCCTCCGAAGGTAGGCTCGAGCGCGGCGACCGTCTCAACCATTTGGTCGATGTCGGGCGTGTTCATCTCGATGTCGAACACGTCGATGCCGGCGAACTTCTTGAAGAGGACAGCCTTGCCCTCCATAACCGGCTTCGAAGCCAGCGCGCCGATATTGCCGAGACCGAGCACGGCCGTGCCGTTGGAAATGACGGCAACGAGGTTTGAACGCGACGTGTAGAGCGCGGCCGCTGATGGATCGTCCTGGATCGCAAGGCAGGGCGCAGCAACGCCGGGCGAATAGGCAAGCGCCAGATCGCGCTGGTTGCCCAGCGGCTTCGTCGCCTGGATCTCCAGTTTTCCGGGCGAGGGATAGCGATGATAGAACAGCGCGCCTTCTTCGAGGTCCGAGGATTTTGTTGTGTTATCGATATTCATGTCTTCATAGCCCCAGCTCATCGCCGAGTCGGCGTTCTATCACGTTCGCCCCTAAAGGCGAGGGTGGGCGGCTCCTGGCCGCCCGGAGATGCCTCTATCGGGCAACGACCTTCTGGCGCTGCTCGCCAAGGCCGGCAATGCCGAGACGCATTTCGTCACCGGCTTTCAGGAACTTCTGCGGCTTCATGCCGAGGCCGACGCCGGGAGGCGTGCCGGTGGTGATGACGTCGCCCGGCTCAAGCACCATGAAGCTCGACAGGTACGAGATGATGTGGGCGACGGAGAAGATCATGGTGCGCGTGTTGCCGGTCTGGCAGCGCTCGCCGTTCACGTCGAGGAACATGTCGAGATTCTGCGGGTCGGCAATCTCGTCCGGCGTTGCAATCCATGGGCCAAGCGGGCCGAAGGTTGGAGCGCTCTTGCCCTTGATCCACTGCCCGCCGCGCTCGGCCTGCCATGCGCGTTCGGAGACGTCGTTGCACAGCGCGTAGCCGAGGACGTGCGACAGCGCATCGGCTTCCGACACGTTGTCGGCCCGTTTGCCGATCACAACTGCAAGCTCGACTTCCCAATCGAGTTTTTCGGAGCCCTTCGGCAGGAGCACGTCGTCATTCGGCCCGGACAGGCAGCTCGGCGCCTTGGAAAAGACGATCGGCTCGGACGGAATCGGCGAACCGGTCTCGGCGGCGTGGTCGGCGTAGTTAAGGCCGATGGCGATGAAGTGGCCGACGCGCGAGACCGGCGAACCGAGGCGAACGCCTTCCGGGACTTCCGGCAACGTGGAGGCGTCGACGCCCGCAAGTTTGCCTGCGAGATCCTGCGCAATGGTTTCTGGCGAATAGTCGCTCACCAGCGAGGACGCGTCGCGCAGCTTGCCGTCAGCGCCAATCAGGCCGGGCTTCTCCTGCCCACGCTCTCCAAAACGGATAAGTTTCAATGTCTTCCTCCGAAACTCTGTTGTACTTGTTCAGCTGTCAGAACGAGCTGTTGAACAGGCCGCCGTCAAGCCGGATGCTCTGCCCGGTGATGTAGCCGGCATGCACAGAGCACAGGAAGGCGCAGACCTTGCCGAATTCTTCGGCTGTGCCGAGGCGTCCGGCAGGGATGTCCTTCGCCTGGCGTTCAGCCTCAGCCTCGACCGTGGTACCGGCCTTCTTTGCGGAGAACTCGATGCTGGTGCGGATTCGGTCAGTATCGAATTTTCCCGGCAGGATGTGATTGATGGTCACGTTTTTGTCGGCGACCGTACGCGCGATGCCCGCAAGGAAAGCGGTAAGGCCCGCGCGTGCGCCGGACGACAGGTCGAGACCAGGGATCGGCTGGTAGACCGACATGGACGTGATGTTGACGATGCGGCCAAAGCCGCGTTCGGTCATGCCGTCGATAACCGCCTTGATGAGCTCGATCGGCGTGATCATGTTGTTGTTTACGCCTGCGAGCATGGCTTCGCGGGTCAGTTCCCGGAAATCGCGGAAGGGCGGGCCGCCGTTGTTGTTGACGAGAATGTCGGTTGCAGGCGCCGCCGCTAGCAGCTGCTCGCGCACTGCCGGGTCCGAGACGTCGCCCGGAACTTCCGTGACGTTGACCCCGTAGGTCGAGCGTAGCTTTGCTGCCGCCGCAGCCAGCACTTCCGCGTTACGGCCGTTCATGACGAGATCGCATCCGGCCTCCGCCAGTGCGGTCGCGCAGCCCAACCCGAGGCCGCGGCTTGACGCACAGACGATGGCCTTCCTCCCACGAATTCCAAGTTCCATTGCATTCTCCCTTTGTGTGGGCGCAGGCTAGCGACCTGCCGCGCCGTAGACAACCGCAGGCCGGTTCAGCCCCACAGAGCAGGCGAGGGCGGATAAACCAGCGAGCCTTCGTAGGTAAGTGGCTCCTCGCGATCCTTTGCAAGGAGCAGCGGGCCGTCGAGATCGACGAAGTCTGCATCCTGCGCTAGCAGTACAGCCGGCGCCATCGCCAGAGACGTGCCGACCATGCAGCCGACCATGATGCCGAAGCCAAGTTCGCGGGCACGCTGATGCAGCGTCAGCGCCCCCGTGAGGCCGCCGGTCTTGTCGAGTTTGATATTGATGGCGTCATAGAGGCCGAGCAACTGCTCCAGTCCTTCGACAGTGTGGACGCTCTCATCCGCGCAGACCGGAACGGGATGCGGGATGTTGCGCAGGATCTCGTCCCTGCCGGCTGGGAGCGGCTGCTCAACGACAGCCACTCGATAGCGCGCAGCGGCGAGCAGATGCTTGCGGATATTGTCTTCCGTCCAACCCTCGTTGGCATCAAGGATGATGCGGGCGTTCGACGCTGCTTCTGCGACCGCTGCAATTCGCGAGACGTCGTCTTCGGTGCCGACCTTCACCTTCAGCACCGGCCGGTGTGCGTTCTCGCGCGCCGCGGCACCCATCTGTTCCGGTTCGCCGAGAGAGATCGTGTAGGCGGTGATGAGCGGCTTCGCAGTTGCAACGCCGATTCGCTCCGTGACCGGGCCGGCCCCGGATTTCGCTTCGAGATCCCATAGCGCGCAGTCGACAGCGTTTCGCGCGGCGCCCGGCTTCATGATCGACAAGATCTCTTCGCGTGATGCGCCGTTCTCAATGGCGCTTCGTGCCGCCTCGATCTGCTCGGTGACGTTTTCCAGCGTCTCGCCGTAACGGGCATAGGGAACGCACTCGCCATGACCCGCGTTTGCGCCGTCGCGGATGGTGCAGGTCAGCACCGCCGCTTCCGTCTTCGTGCCACGTGAGATGGTAAAGGCTGCCGCGAGCGGAAACCGCTCGGCTCTGACAAAAAGGTCACGTTTCATGAAGAACTCCCGTCAACGTCGTCCACCCGGGCCATCGCCAAAGTGACAGGCGATTTACGAGCCGCTAATAGTGGACCGATGTTGACGAAAGATGCAGGCGACGCAACCGCAATGAGCCAGGTCGCAGATGCGCGACGGCCGTCGATTGCCGTGAGCGAAGAGGGCGGGCGTACGATCTGGGCGCTTTCTGGCGTCTGGAACACCCGTTCCGTGCATCTTGTCGACGCGCCCACGCGCGAACTGGAACAAAGCCATCCTCGTGGCGAGGTGATTCTCGATGTGACCGGAGTCACGGGCCTCGACACCGCCGGGGCCTGGCTGATTCAGCGCCTGGCAGATTCACAGCGCCGTGCCGGCGCGCCAGTAGAAATCGTTGGTGCCAGTCCTTCAGCTTCGATTCTCCTCGACGCTGTAGGAGAAGCGCTGGACGATGGCCCCGAAGTTTCCCGCCGGCTACAGCCCTTCATCGTCATCCGCTGGCTTGAGACGCTCGGCCGCCTGACCGTCGCTGCCTTCGACGACTTCGTCGCCGGCATGTACATCCTCGGCTCGACCATTCGTGGCGCCCAGATGAAGCTCGGCCGCGGCCATGCGGTAAACCCGGCGGCCATCTTCAACCAGATCGACCGCATGGGTGTCGGTGCGATTCCGGTCGTCGTCCTGATCTCGTCCATCGTTGGCGCCATTGTCGCGCAGCAGGGTGCCTACCAACTGCGCTGGTTCGGCGCGGAAATCTTCATTGTCGACCTCGTCGGCATCCTGACCTTGCGTGAACTCGGCGTGTTGCTGACATCGATCATGATCGCAGGCCGCTCCGGCAGTGCGATCACCGCCGAAATTGGCTCTATGAAGATGCGCGAGGAGATCGACGCGCTAAAGGTCATTGGCCTGAACCCGATCGGCGTCCTCGTCTTTCCGCGCCTGGTCGCGCTGGTGATCGCTGTTCCGTGCCTCACCATCGTTGCCAATGCGGCATCTCTGAGTGGCGCAATGCTGGTCGCCGATATCTATTCGGGCATTCCGCCGGAAGCCTTCATCGACCGCCTGCGCGCGAGCGTCGACCTTTCCACGATCTTTGCGGGGATGATCAAGGCGCCATTCATGGCCCTCATCATCGGCATCATCGCCTCTGTCGAAGGCATGAAGGTGGGCGGCAGTGCGGAGTCGCTTGGCAGGCACGTGACCGCCTCCGTGGTGAAGTCGATCTTCGTCGTCATCGTGCTCGATGGCCTGTTTGCAATGTTCTACGTGGCGATCGACTTCTGATGGCGCAGGCAGCTCTCCTCACTCCGGCAAACCACGCTGACGCGGCACCGGAAATCGTGCTCTCCGTGCGCGACGTGACCGTCGGCTTTGGCGAGAAGCTGGTACTCGACAAGCTTTCGCTCGATGTTTACCGCGGGGAAATTCTGGGTTTTGTCGGCGCATCCGGTACCGGCAAGTCGGTCCTGCTGCGCACGGTGCTGGGCCTTACCCCGAAGCGTGGCGGTACGGTGACGCTGTTCGGCAACGACCTCGACACCATCTCCGACGAGGAAAAGGTGCAGATAGACATGCGCCTCGGCGTGCTGTTCCAGCACGGCGCGCTGTTCTCGGCACTAACCGTGCGGGAGAACATCCAGGTGCCGATGCGCGAGTATCTCGACCTGCCGAAGCCGCTGATGGATGAACTGGCGCTCCTCAAGCTGGAGCTGGTCGGCCTACCGCGCGACGCGGCCGACAAATTCCCATCAGAACTGTCGGGCGGCATGATCAAGCGGGCCGCGCTCGCCCGGGCGCTCGCGCTCGATCCGGACCTTGTTTTCCTTGATGAGCCCACCTCCGGCCTCGACCCGATCGGCGCGGCTGACTTCGATGATCTCGTGGCGAAGCTGCGCGACACGATGGGGCTGACGGTCTACATGGTCACCCACGATCTCGACAGCCTGTTTTCCGTCTGCGACCGCATTGCCGTGCTGGGCGGCAAGAAGGTGCTGATGGAAGGCACCATCGAGGACATGATGACCGTCGAGGACCCCTGGGTGAAATCTTATTTCCGCGGCAAGCGAGCCAGGCACATCGACCTGTCTGCGCGCAAGAACAAAGCTTAGGAAGGGCGCATGGAAACTCGCGCTAACTACGTCATCGTCGGCATCTTCACGCTGGTTGCCGTTCTTGCGGCTTTCGCTTTCGTCTACTGGACATCCGGCGCGGGCGATCGCGGCGAGACGGTGACACTGCGCTTTCGCATCCACGGCTCCGCCTCTGGCCTCGCACGCGGCAGCATGGTGTTGTTCAACGGCGTCAAGGTCGGCGACGTCAGCCGAGTCTACATCGACGTGAACAACCCGACTGTCGCGATCGCCGACGCCGTGGTCGACCGGCTGACGCCGATCACTCAGTCAACGCAGGCTGATGTCGGCCTCGCGGGCCTCACTGGCCAGGCAAACATCGAAATGCGCGGCGGCAACCCGAGCGAGCCGAACCTGCTTGAACTGGCGGAAGAGCAGGGGGCGATTGCCGAACTAACGGCCAATCCGTCTGCCGTGGCGAACCTGCTCGAAAGCGCCCAAAACATCTTCAAGCGCGCCGACGCGGTTCTGGCCGAGCTCGAGCAGCTTGCTGGCGATGCGCGCCCGTCGATCACCGAGACACTGCGCAACGTCGAAAATTTCTCGGCAGCCCTCAGCCGCAATGCCGACGGCATCGATGAGTTTCTTGCCAACGTGACCACACTTTCGAAGTCCCTGGCTGGCGCCTCCGAGCGCATCGACTCGACGCTGGCGGCCGCTGAAGACCTGATCCGCGCGGTTGATCGCAATCAGGTGGCGCAGGTCGTCGAGAACGTCGAGAAATTCACCAAGCGGCTCGATGATGCCACGACCAATCTCGATGGCATCATGAAGGACGTCGAGACGGCCGTTGCTTCGTTTGCCGATTTCTCCACCGCCGCAGGCGAAACGCTCGCGAAGGTGGACAGCGTCATCGACAGTGTCGATCCGGCGACGGTGCGTACCGCGCTCACCAATTTCGAGCAGGCGAGCACCAGCATCAATCACGCGGCCAACGACATCAATCGTGTCTCCGAGGCCGTCAGTGCCCGCACCGAAGACATCGACGCTATCATTACCGATGCGCGGCAGCTGGCGACCAGGCTGGCGCAGGCTTCCGAGCGTGTCGATGGCGTGCTGCAGAAGGTCGACAACCTGCTCGGCTCCGACGAGGCTGGCGGCATCATGACCGAGGCCAGCGAGACGCTGAAGGCGTTCCGACAGGTGGCTGACACGCTCAACGCCCGCATGGGCACGATTACCGACGGCCTGGCCCGATTCTCAGGTTCCGGCCTGCGTGAAGTCGAAGGCCTCGTCCGCGACGCACGCACATCCATCACCCGCATCGAGCGGGCCATCACCGATCTTGAGCGCAATCCGCAGCGGATTCTTTCCGGTGGAGCAGGCGAGGTTCGGCAGTATGACGGCCGGGCTCGCCGTTGACCTGAAGCGCGCTACAGCACTTAAATCGCCGCACTCGCGATCCGCACCGGCGACCGAAGGGGACAGTAGAATACGATGATCAGTATCAGTCGACGGGTTCTTCTTGTTTCGTCTGCCCTCATGCTCGCCGGTTGCGCAGCGTTTCCCGGCGGCGGCCCCGCGCCGCTCGACACATTCGACCTCGATGCGGTGACTGTGGATGCGGCTGGCCCGCGCCGATCCCGCGTGCAGGTGCTGGTGGCCGAGCCGACAGCGATCAAGACGATCGACAGCGAGAACATCGTCGTCCGCCCGACTGCAGGGACAATGGAATATCTCAAGGGGGCGCAGTGGGCTGATCGCCTGCCGCGGCTCGTCCAGGCCAAGCTCGTTGAGGCACTACAGGGCTCGGGGCGCTTCGGCGGTGTTGGCAAGCCGGGCGAGGGACTCGCCATCGACTACCAGCTTGTGACGGAAGTCAGGGCATTTAGCATCCGCCTCGACGGCGGTTCGCGCGCCGAGGTGCGGCTGCATGTCAAGCTGCTCAACGACCGCAATGGTGTCGTACGCGCCGAGCGCACATTTGCTGCCGAGGCGCCTCTCGGCGGCAGCGGCAACGAGGCCTATGTCGCCGCGCTCGACCGCGCGTTTGCCGAGGTCACGCGCGAAATCATCGCCTGGACGCAGGGCGCAATCTGATTTTTGTCGAGGGGAAATGGCATGCGGGCGCTCGACCACCTTGTGATGCCTACTGCCAGGTTGGCGACGGCGCGAGAGCGGCTGTCGTCGCTGGGGTTCACCGTCGCGCCGCAGGGCAACCATCCATTCGGAACGATCAACGCCTGCATCTACTTCGCTGACGGCACCTTCATCGAACCTTTGGCAATTGGCGACAGGGCGGTTGTCGATAAGGCCATCGCGGACGGCAACAACTTTGTTCAGTCAGATCGGCGCTTCAGGGCTGCGGCGGGCGACGAGGGGCTCTCCGGCCTGGTCTTCGCCACAACGGATGCCGAAGCTGACGACCGAGAATTCCGGGAAGCCGGTATCTCCGGCGGTGCGATGGTAGAGTTTTCGCGTCCGTCAATGGACGCCAGCGGCCGTTCGGATATCGCCACCTTCCTGCTGGCCTTTGCCGGTACTCCTGCAGCGCCTGACTTGCACTTCTTCGCCTGCGAGCGTCGCAAGGCGCCGAAGATCGACCGCAGTCAGCTCGAAAAACACGAAAACGGTGCGAAGGCTATCGCCTCCGTGATTATGATGTCACCCCGCGCGCGGGAACTGGCGGAATTTCTGGCGAAGGCTGCCCGCAGCAAGGTGGACGCTGAGGGCGGCAAGCTTTCGGTGCCGCTCGCCGGTTGTACCATTCAGGTTCGCGAGCACACGCAAGGGAGTTCCACCCGTTTCGATGCGATTGTTTTCCACATCGCAAATATTTTGTTCGCGAAAACTATGTTCAGTGGTCGCGGTATCGTCTACGAGCACCTGAGCGATGGAGCCATCAGGGTTCCGGCTGCGCCCGGGCAGGGCGTGGATTTCATATTCGAGGAATTGCCATGACTTCCCCTAATTCGACCGTCCGCGCAGGCAACGTCGTCTTCTCCAACTCGGCGCCGCTGGCCCTGATCGCTGGTCCCTGCCAGCTCGAAAGCCGACAGCATGCGTTCGACATTGCCGGCGCGCTGAAGGAAATGTGTGCGTCGCTGGGGATCGGTCTCGTCTACAAGACCTCTTTCGACAAAGCGAACCGCACCTCGCTTTCTGGAAAGCGCGGTGCCGGCCTTGAAGCAGCGCTGCCGGTCTTCGCCGACCTGCGCAAGGACCTCGAACTGCCGATGCTGACCGACGTTCACACCGAGGAGCAGTGCAACATTGTTGCCGAGGTGGTCGACATCCTGCAGATCCCGGCATTTCTCTCGCGCCAGACCGACCTTCTCATCGCGGCGGCAAAGACCGGCAAGATCGTCAACGTCAAGAAGGGCCAATTCCTCGCGCCCTGGGACATGAAGAACGTCGTCGCCAAGGTGACCGGCTCCGGCAACGCGAATGTTCTGGTGACGGAGCGCGGTGCCTCGTTCGGGTACAATACGCTGGTGTCCGACATGCGCGCGCTGCCCATCATGGCGGAAACCGGTGCGCCGGTTATCTTCGACGCCACCCATTCCGTGCAGCAGCCCGGCGGGCAGGGTGGTTCGTCGGGTGGCGAGCGCCGCTTCGTCCAGACGCTGGCAAGCGCGGCCGTGGCCGTCGGCGTTGCCGGCGTCTTCATCGAGACGCATCAGGACCCCGACAACGCACCTTCGGATGGACCGAATATGGTTGCGCTCAAGGACATGCCGCGCCTGCTCGAGCGCCTGATGGCCTTCGACCGCATCGCCAAACAAAACTGACGCACCCGGCGCCCGGGAACTTCTTCGCCCCTGCCCGATTGATGAGGGACAGGGGCGTGAGAAGATTCCAAAAGGAGCACCGGAATGGCTACAGCATCAGGTCACACTCAGGCGATCCAGGCTTCGCGCGTCATCGGCACCGATGTCTACAACACCGAAGGCAACCATATCGGTACGATTGAAGACGTCATGCTGGACAAGCTGTCCAACAGCATCATGTTCGCCGTGATCGGCTTTGGCGGCTTCCTCGGCATCGGCGAAAAGTATCACGCCGTCCCGTGGGCGAGTCTCGACTACGATCCAAGCCGCGGCGGCTATGTCGTTTCGTTCACCCGCGAACAGCTCGAGGCTGCACCGGTCTACGACATCAGCGAGCTGACGAACTCCGACGGCGAGAAAGTCCGCGAGGCGTCGTACAACTACTACAACGTCCCCCCGTACTGGATGTAGCCGATATCAGTAGCCAGACATCACAAGAATGACCCGGCAGACCGTTGCCGGGTCTTTTTCTTTGCGCTCCCATTCGCTAAGACGGCCCCACCTTGCAATCCTTGCCAAAGGGGACCCCAGATGACCGCAATCGTTGATATCGTCGGCCGCGAAATTCTCGACAGCCGAGGCAACCCGACCGTTGAAGTGGATGTGGTGCTGGAAGACGGTTCCATGGGCCGCGCAGCGGTGCCGTCCGGCGCCTCGACGGGCGCCCATGAGGCGGTCGAGCTGCGTGACGGCGGCTCCCGCTACCTCGGCAAGGGTGTGAAGGGTGCTGTCGACGCCGTCAACGGCGAGATTTTTGAGGCCATTGGCGGCCTCGACGCCGAAAACCAGATCCAGATCGATCGCACCATGATCGAGCTGGACGGCACGCCCAACAAGTCGCGCCTCGGCGCCAACGCGATCCTGGGCGTCTCGCTGGCCGTCGCCCGTGCGGCTGCGGTCTCGGCGGACCTGCCGCTCTACCGCTACGTCGGCGGCGCCGGCGCACACATTCTCCCCGTTCCGATGATGAATATCGTCAACGGCGGCGCGCACGCTGACAACCCGATCGACTTCCAGGAATTCATGATCATGCCGGTCGGCGCTGAGTCGTTTCGCGAGGCGCTGCGTTGGGGTTCGGAAATCTTCCACACCCTCAAGAAGGGACTGAAGGACGCCGGTCACAACACCAATGTCGGTGATGAGGGCGGCTTTGCGCCGAACCTCAAGAGCGCACAGGCAGCGCTGGACTTCGTCATGGCCTCGATCGAGAAGGCTGGCTACAAGCCCGGCGAGCAGGTTGCCATCGCGCTCGACTGCGCCTCAACCGAGTTCTTCAAGGACGGCAACTACGTCTACGAGGGCGAGCGCAAGACCCGCGACTCGAAGGCCCAGGCCAGGTACCTCGCCAAGCTGACCGCCGACTATCCAATCATCTCGATCGAGGACGGCATGGCAGAGGACGACTGGGAAGGCTGGAAGATCCTGACCGACCTGATCGGCAAGAAGGTTCAGCTGGTTGGCGACGACCTGTTCGTCACCAACTCCGAACGTCTGCGCGACGGCATCCGCATGGGCGTCGCCAACTCGATCCTCGTCAAGGTCAACCAGATCGGCACCCTGACGGAGACGCTCGATGCCGTCGAGACCGCGCACAAGGCGGCCTACACGGCCGTCATGTCGCACCGCTCGGGCGAGACCGAGGATTCGACCATCGCCGACCTCGCGGTCGCGACCAACTGCGGTCAGATCAAGACCGGCTCGCTGGCTCGTTCGGATCGTCTCGCCAAGTACAACCAGCTGCTCCGCATCGAGGAAGAACTGGGCAAGGCGGCGCGCTACGCCGGCACCAGCATCCTGAAGGCCTGACTGGCGCTTCAGTTCTGATCCGGATGAATCTGAAGGGGCGGTTGCGAAAGTAACCGCCCCTTAAGCATGTTGGGATCAAATGGCGCCATTGTTCTCGAGTATCGCGCCAATCCCCATGTGGACACGTCAACGCAAGAAGCGGAACACCGGTGCCCTGATCGTGCCGGCGATCGCCGCTGTGGTTTTCTCCTATTTCGGCTTCCACGCCTTCCACGGCACCTATGGCCTGAACGCCAAGATGCAGCTCGAGGAGCGTGTCGCGCAGCTTGAGCAGAATCTCGCCCAGATCACGAAAGAGCGGATGCATCTGGAAAATCGCGTCCAGCTCCTACATGATGGCTTTATGGAGAAGGACATGCTGGATGAGCATGCGCGCCGTGCGCTGAACCTCGCCCAGCCTGATGAGGTCATCATTCTGCGCTGATCGGCGATTAACCGAATTGCGGTTAATCAACCGATTTACGTGTAAAAAGAAATGTTTGTACGCATGTGACCCATGCATTTTCTGCGTGGCGGACAAACGTCGCACATGCTAGCTTTCGCCACGATCGGGATGGCGTGCCTTCCCAAACGACACTGTGAAGAACAGGGAGCGAGAGCATGGCGACAGCCGCCAGGAAAACGTCCGCCAAGAAAACCAAGGCGGATTCGAAAACCCCGCCGGCACCGAGAACTCCGGCCCCAGCTGAATTTTCCAAGGAGCAGGAGCTCAAGGCTTACCGCGACATGCTCTTGATCCGCCGCTTCGAAGAGAAGGCGGGTCAGCTCTACGGTATGGGCTACATCGGTGGCTTCTGCCACCTCTATATCGGACAGGAAGCGGTCGTCACCGGCATGGCCATGGCCATTAAAGAAGGCGACCAGATGATCACGGGTTACCGCGATCACGGCCACATGCTGGCGATGGACATGTCCCCGCGCGGCGTCATGGCCGAACTGACGGGCCGCCGTGGAGGCTACTCCAAGGGCAAGGGCGGCTCCATGCACATGTTCTCCAAGGAGAAGAACTTTTACGGTGGTCACGGCATCGTCGGTGCGCAGGTCTCGCTCGGTACCGGCCTTGCGTTTGCGAACAAGTATCGCGGTAACGACAACGTTGCGCTGACCTTCTTCGGTGACGGCGCAGCCAATCAGGGTCAGGTCTACGAGAGCTTCAACATGGCCTCGCTGTGGAAGCTCCCCGTCATCTACGTGATCGAGAATAACCGCTACGCCATGGGCACCGCGGTGACCCGCTCGTCGGCTGAGACCAATTTTGCCCAGCGCGGTGTCTCGTTCCGCATTCCGGGCATCCAGGTGGATGGCATGGACGTTCGCGCCGTGAAGGCTGCGTCGGACCTTGCTGTTGAATGGTGCCGTAGCGGCAATGGGCCGATCATTCTCGAGATGCAGACCTACCGCTATCGCGGTCACTCGATGTCCGACCCGGCAAAGTACCGCTCGAAGGACGAAGTGCAGAAGATGCGCTCGGAGCACGACCCGATCGAGCAGGTCAAGGCTCGTCTGCTGCAGAAGAAGTGGGCGACCGAGGACGATCTGAAGGCGATCGACAAGGAAGTCCGCGACATCGTCGCCGACGCTGCCGACTTCGCGCAGACCGATCCAGAGCCGGATGCATCCGAGCTCTACACCGATATTCTGCTCTAAAGGGGGAGGCGGATTATGCCGATCGAAATTCTCATGCCCGCTCTCTCGCCGACCATGGAAGAGGGCAATCTCGCCAAGTGGGTCAAGAAGGAGGGCGACAAGGTCGCTCCCGGTGACGTCATTGCCGAGATCGAAACCGACAAGGCCACGATGGAAGTCGAGGCTGTGGATGAAGGTATCCTTGGCAAGATCCTGGTCGCCGAAGGCACCGAAGGCGTCAAGGTGAACACGCCGATCGCGGTCCTCGTTCAGGAAGGCGAGAGCGCGGACGACCTCCCCGCTGCCGCGCCTGCGGCCAAGGCTGACGCCGATACTCCGGCCGCGACCGCGGACGATGCCGGCGGCAAGGCACGCGAGGCTGCAGAGGAGCCGACCGCAAGCAAGGCTGCAACCGTTCCGGCCGCGCCGAAGAGCGAAGTCGCCGCCGATCCGGACATCCCTGCCGGCACCGAGATGGTCACCATGACCGTCCGCGAAGCGCTGCGCGACGCCATGGCGGAAGAAATGCGCCGCGACGAGAACGTCTTCATCATGGGTGAAGAGGTTGCCGAGTACCAGGGCGCCTACAAGGTGACCCAGGGCCTGCTGCAGGAGTTCGGCCCGCGCCGCGTCGTCGATACCCCGATCACCGAGCACGGCTTTGCCGGCATCGGCGTCGGTGCGGCTATGGCTGGCCTGCGCCCGATCGTCGAGTTCATGACCTTCAACTTCGCGATGCAGGCGATCGACCAGATCGTCAATTCGGCCGCGAAGACGCTCTACATGGCCGGCGGCCAGATGGGCGCGCCGATGGTCTTCCGCGGCCCGAACGGTGCTGCTGCCCGCGTCGCGGCCCAGCACTCGCAGTGCTACGCCGCTTGGTACAGCCACATTCCGGGCCTCAAGGTCGTGATGCCGTACACGGCAGCCGACGCCAAGGGCCTGCTGAAGGCGGCCATTCGCGATTCGAACCCGGTCATTTTCCTCGAGAACGAAATCCTCTACGGCCAGAGCTTCGAAGTTCCGAAGCTGGATGACTTCGTGCTGCCGATCGGCAAGGCGCGCATCCACAAGACCGGCAAGGACGTCACCATCGTCTCGTTCGGCATCGGCATGACCTACGCGGTCAAGGCGGAAGCCGAACTCGCGGCAATGGGCATCGACGCCGAGATCATCGACCTGCGCACGATCCGTCCGCTTGACTTCGACACGGTGTTCGCATCGGTGAAGAAGACCAACCGCCTCGTCGTCGTCGAGGAAGGTTTCCCGCAGTCGTCGGTAGGTGACTTCATCGCCAACCGCGTCCAGCGCGAGATCTTCGACTATCTCGACGCACCGGTCATCACCATTGCCGGCAAGGACGTGCCGATGCCGTACGCGGCCAACCTCGAGAAGCTGGCGCTGCCGAGCGTCGATGAGGTTGTCGATGCGGTGAAAGCCGTAACTTACCGCTGAGGGAGCGCGATCGATGGCGATTAACATCACGATGCCGGCGCTTTCGCCGACGATGGAAGAGGGCAACCTCGCGAAGTGGCTGGTCAAGGAAGGCGACAAGGTCGCTCCGGGCGACGTCATCGCTGAAATCGAGACCGACAAGGCCACGATGGAAGTCGAGGCGGTTGACGAGGGCATCGTTGCCAAGCTCGTCGTTCCGGCCGGCACCGAAGGCGTCAAGGTCAACACCCTGATCGCGATCCTCGCCGAAGAAGGCGAGGATGCGGCGGCCGCCGCTGCTGGCGTAACCGCGGCTCCCGCACCCAAGGCAGAGGCTCCGAAGGCTGAGGCTCCCAAGGCCGAGCCGGCCAAGCACGAATCTGCTCCTGCCGCTGCCCCGGCACCGGTTGCTGCTGCTCCGACTCCCGCGGCTCCTCAGGCGCCGGCAGCTTCCGGCGAGCGCACCTTTGCGTCGCCGCTCGCTCGGCGCATCGCCAAGGATGCGGGTGTCGACATTTCCGCTATCACCGGCACCGGTCCGAAGGGCCGTGTCGTGAAGGCTGACGTCGAGGCTGCGATTGCCGGTGGTGTCACCAAGGCCGCTCCGGCTGCCAGGGGGGCCGAAGCACCGGCCGCTGCGCCTGCTGCGGCTCCGAAGGGTATGTCGGACGAAGCCGTCCTCAAGCTGTTCGAGGAAGGCTCCTACGAGGTCATCCCGCACGACAGCATGCGCAAGACCATCGCGCGCCGTCTGGTCGAGGCAAAGAGCACCGTTCCACACTTCTACCTCACGCTGGACTGCGAGATCGACGCGCTGCTCGCCCTGCGCAAGCAGCTCAACGACGCAGCTCCGATGATCAAGACGGAGAAGGGCGAGGTTCCGGCCTACAAGCTCTCCGTCAACGACATGGTCATCAAGGCCATGGCGCTTGCGCTGAAGGCGGTTCCGGATGCGAACGTATCGTGGACCGAGGGCGGCATGCTCAAGCACAAGCATGCCGACGTCGGCGTGGCGGTGTCGATCCCGGGCGGCCTGATCACCCCGATCGTCCGCAAGGCCGAGGAAAAGACCCTGTCCGCCATCTCCAATGAGATGAAGGACCTTGCCGCGCGCGCCCGTGCCCGCAAGCTGAAGCCGGAAGAGTACCAGGGCGGCACCACCGCCGTGTCCAACCTCGGTATGTTCGGCATCAAGGACTTTGCTGCCGTCATCAACCCGCCGCACGCGACCATTCTGGCCGTTGGCGCGGGCGAGGAGCGGGCAGTGGTCAAGGATGGCCAGATCGTCGTCGCCAACGTGATGTCGGTGACCCTGTCGACCGACCACCGCGCGGTTGACGGTGCCCTTGGTGCCGAGCTGCTCGCAGCTTTCAAGCGCTACGTGGAGGCGCCATTCTCGATGCTCGTCTGAGTGCCGGGCACTGAGCCCGGCACCTGCTGTGGAGGACGGTTCGATGACGATGACAGCTATTGAGGCAGGCCTGAGGAAATCGTGGGGATGGATGGCGGCTTTCGCCGTCATCTCCCTGATCGGCGGCGTTCTGGCGCTGCTCAATCCGTTGGCGGCTACACTGACCGCGACCTTAATGGCCGGATGGGCGTTTGCCTTCCTCGGTGCGCTTCAGGTGTTCCAGTCGTTCCAGATCAAGGGCTGGGGCGGCTTCATCTGGGCGCTGCTCTTCGGCCTGCTGACACTGGCCGTCGGCCTGTCGCTGATCTTCGATCCGCTGGCGGGGATGATCTCGCTGACTATCCTGGTCGCCGTGCTCTTCCTGGTGACGGGCATCGTCAAGATCATGCTGTCCTTCTCGCTGCGGCCGCTGACGGGGTGGGGTTGGGTGCTCCTTTCCGGCATCGTGTCGCTGGTGCTGGGCATCATGATCCTCGCGGACATCCTTTCTGCCGCGACGCAGGTTCTTGGCATCCTCCTCGGCATCGAACTGATCTCGAACGGTGTCCTGTTCCTTTTCACCGCTATCGGACTGCGTAATCTCCGTTGAGTGAAACGGATCAGGTAGACACACCGATGAAGACCATTCTTTGCTACGGCGACTCGATCACCTGGGGTTCCAACGCCGAGACCGGCGGCCGGCACGCCTACGAGGACCGCTGGCCGAACGTGCTGCAGAAGGCGCTTGGGCCGGATGTCGAGGTGATCACCGATGGCCTGCGCGGCCGCACCACCGGCTTCGATGAACATCTGGCCGCGTGCGACCGCAACGGCGTGCGGATCCTGCCGACGTCACTCTACACCCACGCGCCGCTGGACCTCGTCATCATCATGCTCGGGTCGAACGACATGAAACCGGCGATTGCCGGTACGGCGCTTGCGGCCATGCAGGGAATGCGTCGCCTGGTGGAGATTGTCAGGACCAGCCCGACGCGGGACGGATCGGAAGAACCGCCAGCCGTCCTGATTGTCGCTCCGCCGCCGCTTTGCGGAACCGCCAACCCCGAATATGCGGCGATGTTCGCCGGCGGGGTCGAGCAGTCGCAGATGCTGGCGAGCCTTTATGCCGATCTCGCTGATGAAGTCGGTTGCGGCTTCTTCGATGCAGGCTCGGTCGCAAGAACAACACCCGTCGACGGCGTCCATCTCGACGCCGAAAACACACGTGCCATCGGCCGCGGCATCGAGCCGATCGTGCGCGTGATGCTAGGACTTTAGAATAGGAGACCGGCCGTGGCCGAAAGCTATGACGTCATCATCATCGGGGCAGGACCGGGCGGCTACATCGCGGCAATTCGTTCCGCGCAGCTTGGCCTGAAGACGGCGATCGTCGAGCGCGAGCATCTGGCGGGCATCTGCTCCAACTGGGGCTGCATCCCGACGAAGGCGCTGCTGCGCTCGGCCGAGGTGCTGCACCTGGCGACGCATGCCAAGGAGTACGGCCTGGAAATCGCCTCGGCGAAGCCGGACATCGCCGCTATCGTCAAGCGCTCGCGCGGCATTGCCGAGCGCATGAACGGCGGCGTCGGCCTGCTGATGAAGAAGAACAAGGTCGACATCATCTGGGGCGAGGCGAAGCTCACCAAGCCGAACGAGATCGTCGTCTCCAAGACCTCGAAGAAGCCGATGGAGCCGCAGGCGCCGCTGCCCAAGAACGTCAAGGGGGAGGGCACCTACAACGCCAAGCATATCATCATCGCGACCGGCGCCCGTCCGCGCGCGCTGCCCGGCATCGAGCCGGACGGCAAGCTGATCTGGACCTATTTCGAGGCGATGGTTCCGCAGGAACTGCCGAAGTCGCTGCTCGTCATGGGCTCGGGCGCTATCGGCATCGAGTTCGCCTCGTTCTACCGCACGCTTGGCGTGGACGTGACCGTCGTCGAGCTGATGCCGCAGATCATGCCGGTCGAGGACAAGGAAATCTCGACCTTCGCCCAGAAGCGGCTCGAGAAGCAGGGGATGAAGTTCATCCTCGAGGCTAAGGTGACCAAGGTCGAGAAGGGCGCGAGCTCGATCACCGCTCATGTCGAGAAGAAGGACGGTTCGGTCGAGAAGATCACCGCCGACCGCCTGATCTCAGCGGTTGGCGTCCAGTGCAACACCGAAAACCTCGGCCTCGAGGCGCTTGGCGTGAAGCTGGAGCGCGGCGCGATCGCCATCGACGAGTACTGCCGCACCAGCGTGCCGGGCGTTTATGCGATCGGCGATGTGGCCGGCCCGCCGATGCTCGCGCACAAGGCCGAGCATGAGGCCGTCATCTGTGTCGAGAAAATCGCGGGCCTGCATCCGCACCCGCTCGACCGCACGCTGGTTCCGGGCTGCACCTACTGCAACCCGCAGGTCGCTTCAGTCGGCCTCACCGAGGCCAAGGCCAAGGAAGCAGGTTACGACATCCGCGTCGGCCGCTTCCCGTTCGTCGCCAACGGCAAGGCGGTGGCGCTCGGCGAGGACCAGGGCCTCGTCAAGACGATCTTCGACAAGAAGACCGGCCAGCTCCTCGGCGCGCACATGGTCGGCGCGGAAGTCACCGAGCTCATCCAGGGCTTCGTCGTCGCGATGAACCTCGAGACGACCGAGGAAGAGCTAATGCACACTATCTTCCCGCATCCGACACTGTCGGAAATGATGAAGGAGAGTGTGCTCGACGCATACGGCAAGGCGTTGAACATGTAGCAGGCAGAGGCGGTTTCAAACCGCCTCGTCTCGGCCTATATGTGCCGGACGCAAGCAGGAAGGTCAGTCATGGTCACCGTCGTAAACCTGGTCGATAAGCCAAGGCCCCGCCATCCGGAGAAGGCCCACCGGCCCGACCAGGAGGTGTTGCGCAAGCCCGAATGGATCCGCGTCAAGGCCCCGGTCTCGCGCGGCTATCTCGAGACGCGCAACATCGTGAAGGACAACAAGCTTGTCACGGTTTGCGAGGAAGCGGGCTGCCCGAACATTGGTGAGTGCTGGGACAAGAAGCACGCCACCTTCATGATCATGGGCGAGATCTGCACCCGCGCCTGCGCCTTTTGCAACGTCGCGACCGGCATTCCGCTGCCGCTCGACCCGGAAGAGCCGGCAAATGTCGGTAAGGCCGTGAAGCAGATGGCGCTCAGCCACGTCGTGATCACCTCGGTCGATCGCGACGATCTGGCCGACGGTGGCGCGCAGCACTTTGCCGACGTGATCCACGCCATCCGCGACGCATCGCCCGAGACGACGATCGAGATCCTGACCCCCGACTTCCTGCGCAAGGACGCCGCGAAGGCGCTCGAGATCGTAGTTGCGGCGAAGCCGGACGTGTTCAACCACAACCTCGAGACGGTGCCGTCGAACTACCTGACGGTTCGCCCGGGTGCGCGCTACTTCCACTCGTTGCGCCTGCTGCAGCGGGTCAAGGAACTCGACCCGACCATCTTCACCAAGTCCGGCATCATGGTCGGCCTCGGCGAGGAGCGGAACGAAGTGCTGCAGCTCATGGACGACCTGCGCACTGCCGACGTCGACTTCATCACCATCGGCCAGTACCTCGCGCCGTCGCGCAAGCACCATCCGGTGAAGAAGTTCGTCACGCCGGAAGAGTTCAAGTCTTACGAGACGGTCGCCTACACCAAGGGCTTCCTGATGGTGTCGTCGAGCCCGTTGACGCGCTCGTCGCACCACGCCGGCGACGATTTCGCCCGCCTGCGCGAAGCGCGCGCGAAGAAGCTCGCCGCAAGCGCGTGAAAACGGAAGAAGCGGCGGAGCTTCTGGCAAAAGCCCGCCGCGTTCTCGTGATCGGTTCGCCGGGCAGCGGCAAGTCGACGCTTTCGCAGGTGCTCGCCCGGCAGTTCGATCTGCCGTACATCCCGATGGACCGTGCGTTCTTCTGGCTACCCGGCTGGCGGATGCGGCCGCGGGAAGAAATTCGCACACTGATCGAGGATGCGATTTCCGCTGACAGATGGCTGATCGATGGAACCGGCCTCAACACGCTGGAGCTTCGTCTGACGCGGGCGGATCTGGTGATCTGGCTCCACTTGCCGCGCAGGGTGTGCATGTGGCGGCTGCTTCGCCGGTGGCTGCAATTCCACGGCAGGACGCGGCCCGACATGGCAGATGACTGCCCGGAACGCGTCGATCTGGCTTTCCTGCGCTATGTCTGGACCTTCGACCGGGACCTCGTGCCGCGGATCGAGCAGAAGCTGGCTGCTTCCGGCGTAGCTAGGATTGTGATCCAGCTCACAACACAGGACGAGATCGACGCCCTTCTTGCCGAAATAACCGCCAGCGTGTAGCCCTGCGCCGATGCCAAGTTTCGAAACCACCAGAACCGTCTCCCACTCACCGGCGCAGATGTTCGCGCTGGTGGCGGACATCGAGAGATATCCGGAATTCCTGCCGATGTGCGAGGCGCTGTCAATCCGCTCGCGCCGAGAACGGGACGGAGTGACCCTACTCGTGGCTGACATGACCGTCGGCTACAAGGCGATCCGCGAGACGTTCACCAGCCAGGTGGTGCTGAAGCCGGCGGACAACCGCATCGACGTCAAATACATCGACGGGCCGTTCAAGTATCTTGTTAACACCTGGCGCTTCGAAACGGCCCCCGGTGGCGGTACTGAGATTGGCTTCTTCATCGACTACGAGTTCAAGAGCCGCGTGCTCGGCGCGTTGATGGGGGCGATGTTTGATCGCGCCTTCCGCATGTTCGCCGAAGCTTTTGAAAAGCGGGCCGACGCCATATACGGCGCGGCTGCCTGACGGCTCGCTACTTCCGCTTACTGTTCTGCCAGTAAAAAACCTTCGACCGCCTTGCGCACCGCTGCGTCGACCTCGCGCCATGAGGCGGCAAGAGCCGCTGGCATGCGATAGGTGAGGGTAAGTCCTCGGCCGAGATGAATGTCTCGCTCGCAGGGCGCTAGCGATTCGCGCGCCGCCTCGCCCGACAGGCAGCGCATCACGAACGGCTTGTCGCTGTCGGCATTGCCGACTACCAGCAGCTCGTCGACATAGCCGGTGTTTTCCGGGAAGGAATAGACGATGAGACCATTAGGACCGGGACGCCCTGATTCCCTCACCATCGCCTTGTAGATCGGCTCGTAGCGGCCGGACATGTCGCGCGACATCATCCGCTCCTCGAAGGTGAGGAACAGGAGTTCCCGCGAGCCATTTTCGTGGTTGAATGCGGCACGCGCCTTCGCCGAATAGCCGTCCATCTGCGGCCAACGCATGTAGAGGTCGAGCTTGGCGACGACGCCATCGCGCCGCGCATGGTCGAAGCGGATCATGTTGGCTGGCACACGCAGCACATCGTTGCCGATGACGATCTCATATGGCGTCGTGTCGTCGGTATGACCGCCCATCGCGATCGTGCGCCCGAACCATTTGCCTGCCAGGCTGATCGCCAGCGACGCCAATGCCAGAGCCGCAAGGATCAGAAACACGCGCATCATGAACCTGGAACGGATGCGCTCCGGCGAGAACGTGTCGTAGGAATCGGCTGTTTCGCTGTACAACGGTGTGCCCCTTCAAGGTCGCCCCACCCTTGTCCGAACGTGGTAAACGGACGGTAAAATCCATTCCTGTCGCAGCTGCGAAAGATCGTCAGCGCGGTGCTTGCATCCGGGAGCGTTGCTCCCCTAAGGGTAGGATAAAGCAGCCGTATCAGGAGGAATCATGCCGCTTTACACGCTCGACGGCGTCGCGCCGCAACTCGACGATGAGGAAAGCACCTGGGTCGCACCGGATGCATCCGTCATCGGCAAGGTACATCTCGGCCGCGACACCGGCATCTGGTTCGGCGCGGTGCTGCGCGGCGACAATGAGCTGATTTCGATCGGCGACCGCAGCAACGTGCAGGAGCACAGCGTGCTGCACACGGACATGGGCTATCCGCTCACCGTCGGCAAAGACTGCACGGTTGGCCACCGCGCCATCCTGCACGGCTGCACGATCGGCGACAACACGCTGATCGGCATGGGCGCGATCGTTCTCAACGGCGCGAAGATCGGCAAGAACTGCCTGGTCGGGGCAGGGGCGCTCGTCACCGAAGGCAAGGAATTCCCGGACAACTCGCTGATCGTCGGCGTTCCTGCCAAGGTCGTGCGCGAACTGGACGAAAAGGCCGTCGAGGGGCTGAAGAAGTCCGCCGACCTCTATGTCGGCAACGGCAAGCGCTTCAAGAAGGGCATGAAGCCAGCCTGATCCGAAAACGAACCCGCCGCCCGGTTTCAGATCGAATCGGGCGGCGTGACTGACCTATGGACCAGGCCGCTTGACAATAGAACAAAAAGGAAACACACTGCGGACATAACAGAAACGGGAGAGGGTTATGTCTGAGTTCCTCCAGGATGTCGCTTCGCTGGTTTCCGTAAGTGCGTTCGTGACGGCAATGGCTTTGCTGATCGGTTCGTTTTAGAACAAAACAGGCACGGTTTCGCCGAACACATCTTCGAAAGCGGTCTTGAGGGCGACGTCGTAGTCGCCCATCGTCACCGGCAGGCCGAGATCGACGAGGCTGGTGACGCCGTAGCCCTGAATGCCACAGGGCACGATCCCGCCGAAATGGGAGAGGTCGGGTTCGATGTTCACGGCGATGCCGTGGAAGCTGACCCAGCGCTTCAAGCGAATGCCGATCGCGGCGATCTTGTCCTCAGCTGGCTGTCCGTTCGGCAGGGGCGGACGCTCCGGCCGCACCACCCACACGCCGACCCGATCTTCGCGGCGTTCTCCCTTCACGTTGAAGGAGGCGAGTGAGCGGATGATCCATTCTTCGAGCGAGGCAACGAAGGCGCGAACGTCTTCGCGCCGGCGCTTCAGGTCGAGCATGACATAGGCAACCCGCTGGCCGGGGCCGTGATAGGTGTATTCGCCACCTCGTCCGGCGTCAAAGACCGGGAACCGGTCGGGCTGCAGCAGGTCCTGCGGGTCGGCGCTGGAGCCCGCCGTGTAGAGGGGCGGGTGTTCCACCAGCCACACCATTTCGGCAGCACCTTCGTTGCGAATCGCCGCTGCGCGATTCTCCATGAAGGAAAGCGCGGTTTCGTAATCCGTGAGACCCGGCTCAACACGCCATTCGACGGGCGGGCTGCCCGGTGCGGGCAGGAAAGAGGTGTTGAGCTGGCTGCGTTCGGACATGAGACGGTACCGATTCCTGGTGGCGGCAGGGCTTCATGCTGCCGCGGACGGGGAGGATATGCCACCTCAGGCGGCGGAGATCCAGTTTCGTGTGCGTTTTCAAGGCGTTTGCCGCGAGCTTCTCGCACCGCATGGGCAGAAAATCGCCTTTCCCAAATTTATTCCAGAAAGTTCAAGAAGGCCACTTGTGCGGGGTAGGGGCATTTGATACATGCCCGTTGCCGGTCGCAACCGGCCCCTGTCATGATGCGGTCGTGGCGGAATTGGTAGACGCGCAGCGTTGAGGTCGCTGTGGGGCAACCCGTGGAAGTTCGAGTCTTCTCGACCGCAC
>Ga0182740_1000188_pt1 | contig 99588 bp, 91 predicted proteins | sample eDN5th37CKraftBY_FD_128872 | JGI IMG/M metagenome (GOLD analysis project Ga0182740, IMG submission 128872) | Enriched backyard soil microbial communities from Emeryville, California, USA - eDNA 5th pass 37_C Kraft BY (version 2) (version 2) | ecosystem: Environmental > Terrestrial > Soil >...
AGCAGCAGGCCGATCAGCACCGCCACGCCCGACAGCACCACGGTGAAGGCCAGCGACTTCCAGCCGATGCGGCCCAGCGAGCGGATGTCGCCCATCTCCGACACGCCCATCACCAGCGCCGAGAAGATCAGCGGCACGATCAGCATGAAGATCAGGTTGAGGAACAGCCCCGAAACCGGGTTGGTCAGGTAGGTGGTGACAAGGTGCACCCAGTCCGCGCCGGGGCTGGCCATGTGCACGATCAGGCCGAACAGCAGGCCGATGCCGAAGCCGATGCCGATCTTCCAGTGGAACGGCATGCCAGCCGAGGTCGTCGCTGCGTTGGTCATGCGGGTACTTCCTTTGCAGAGAAGCGGCGAAGCTTAGCAGAGGGGTTTCCGGCCCCACCCTGCCATCGGTTCATGCCCTCCGGGCCACCATCGGCCCGCGCCGCAGACGGTTGTCGCCCCGGCCGGGTGGCGGGCGGGCAGCCGCAGGCCGTGGCCCGGTTACCGGTCCCCCGGATACAGGGGCGCCAGCACCGGTGCTTCCGGCGCGGCGGCGCCGCGCCAGCGCGGCCCGCCGCGGAACGCCTCGCGCAACCGTTCGCGCACCTGCGCCAGGTCGTCCCCACCGCCCCAGCGGGCGCGCTGCATGCGCTCCAGCACCTGCCGCTGGACCGGGTCATCGAGGCGGGCGATCACCTCGTCCACGCTGCCGACCCCGCCCATCCCGACAAGGATGTGGGCGACCTCATCCAGCGCGCCGACATCCAGCGCGCGGCGCAGGTCGGCCAGTGCATGGCGCCCCCCGGGTACCGGTGCGGTTCCCCTGCCGGCCGGCACCGCGGCCGGGCGCCGCCGCGACAGACCCCACAGCAGCGTGGCCAGCCACAGCAGGGCGAAGCCGGCGGCCAGGCCCGGCCACAGCCACGACGGCCGCGCCGGCACGGCCACCGCCACGGCATCGCCACCGGCCACCGGCGTCGCTACCGGGGGGTGCGCCAGCGGCGGCGCGGCGACTGCACTGCCCGGCGCCACCTGCAGCTCCAGCGCCGGCAGGCTGGCCACGCGCTCCTGCCCGGTGGCCACGTCCCACCAGCGCAGGCGGATGCCGGGCACGCTCAGCGCCCCCGGCTGCCGCGGCACGATGGCGTAGCGCCGGGTCAGCGTCAGCTGCGGGCTGGCGTCGTCGAAACGTTCGTCGTACTGCACCGGCTCGGCGAACACCTGCGCCGCATCACCCAGCGACGGCACCGGCAGGTCCGGGAACTGCGCGCGCGTGGCGCCCACCGCGCGCGCTTCCACCTCCAGCGTCAGCGCCTCGCCGGCCCGCGCCGCCTGCGGCCGGGTCAGGTAACGCAGTTGCAGTTCCTTCAAGGGCAGCCACGGCTGCGGCGCCGCGTCCGGCAGCGGCCGGACCTGCAAGGTCTGGTCCGGCGCACGGGCGCTGAGCCGGCCGTTGTCGCGGCCGAAGAAATCGCCGAACAGGCCGCCCACGCCACGGCCACTGAAACGGGCACCGGCCAGCTGCAGCGGCCCGCTGCGCTCGGGCACCAGCAGGAAGCGCCGCTCGACCACGTTGTAGCGGCGCCCGCCGACCTCGCGCACGAAGCTGCGGTCGTTGCCAACGCGCTGCAACGACGCGTTGGCCGGCGTGTCCAGGTCCAGCTCGCCGGAAGCCAGCTGCGCGGCGTAATACAACCGCACCACCACGCCCACGCTCTGCTGCACGTAGGGATGGGGGTCGTCCACCTCGGTTTCGACGAAGGCCGGCGCATTGCCGTCGCGCCCGGCCACCGGCGCGTCCTGCACCGTCAACCGCAACGGGGCGGTGACCTGCGCACCCACGCGCAATGCCGGCACCGCCAGCACGCCGCCGCGGCGCGGGGTGAGGACGACGCCGAACAGGGCGATGTTGCCGACGCGGCCATTGGCCATGCGCACCTGCCGCCCGCTGCTGCGCTCGCCGAGGATGAAATCGGCCTGCAACGGCGCGTAGTCCGGCTCCGCGCCGGGCTGGTCGGTTTCGATGTTCAGGGTGACGCTGTCGCCCGCGTCGATCGCGTCGCGGTCCAGCCACGCGCGCGGTTGCGCCAGCGCGGTACCCGCGCACAGCAGCAGCCATGCCAGCAGCAGGTAGCGCGCGCCGGTGCGCATGTCGTGCCCGTTCATCGTCCTTCCCGCCTGCGTCGTTCGTGTTCGAGCTGGAATTTCGCCTTCAGCAGCGCGCCCGGCTCGTCGGGCACGCGCTGCATCCATGCTTCCACCGCCTGCCGCCGCTCGCGTTCCTGCGGGTCCATCGCCGCCTGCGCGGCGCGGGCGTCGGCCGGCGCGTCACCGCCTTCGCGCGCCTGCTGCTGGCGCATTGCTTCGGCCATACGCTGGCGCTGGGCCTGATCGGCCTGCTGCTGTTTGCCGGGGTCTTCGGTTTGCGGTGGCTCCGCCGGTGACGGTTGGCCGCTGTCCGAGGTGGGCTGGCCATTGCGGCCCTTGTCCTGCGCATCCGGGTTTTGCGGTTTGTCCTGCTGGCCCGATTGCGGCTGGCTTTGCGGTGGCTGCCGGTCATCCTGCCGCGATGGATCGCCCTTGCCCTGCGAATCCTTGCCCGGTTGCGGCCTGGACGGGTCCTGCTGCCTGCCGCCCTGCTTGCCATCGGGTTGCTGCCGGCGCTTGCGCGCGGCATCGACCATGGCGCGGTTGGCCAGCGCGTCGGCCATGCCAGGTTGCAGCCGCAGCGCATGGTCGTAGGCGGCAATCGCTTCGTCGTACTGCCCCTGCTGCGCCAGTGCATTACCGAGGTTGTACCAGCCCTGGTCGCTGTCGATGCCTTCGAAACGACGCTGCGCGGCGGCGAAATCACCGCTGCGGTATGCCGCCACGCCCGCATCCAGTCGCCGGTGTTCGCGCTGGTCGGCCCGCTGCCACCAGCCGCCCCTTTCCGCAGCCTGCGCCGGCAGCGCCAATGGCAGGGACAGGCACAGCAGCAGCGCCGCCGCGCCGCGCGTGGGCCGGCGGAAGGCGAGCAGCGCCAGCAGCATCAGCGGCGGCAGCAGCCAGTAGCCTGCGTCCTGCCAACTGCGGCCGGTATTTTCATCGCGGCGCTGGTCGTTGCCACTGCGCGCCTGCAATACGCCCAGCGCACGCAGGTCGGCATCGTCGGCGGTGATGCGCGCATAGTCGCCGCCGCCGGCGGTTGCCAGTGCGCGCAGCGAGGCTTCGTCCAGCCGGGCCTGTTCGATGCGGCCATCGCGGCGGCGGTAGGCCGTGCCCTGCGGCGTGCCCAGCCCGATCACCGAAACCCGGTGGCCGGCGGCGCGGATGCGCAACGCCTCGGCACTGGCGGCGGCATCGGCCCGGTCGCTCAACAACAGGATGTCGCCATCGTGCGCGCCGGCCTGTTGCAGCAGGCCGGCGGCCCACGCCAGCGCCCTGCCCGCGTGCTGGCCGTCGGCCGGCATGATCTCCGGCGCCAGCGCGTCCAGGAACAATGCGACATTGCCGGCATCGTCGGTGAGCGGGGCCACGGTGAAGGGGTCGCCGGCATAGACGACCAAAGCAACCTCCCCGCCCTTGCGTTCGTGCAGCAGCGTGGCCAGCTTGGCGCGCGCCTGCAGCAGCCGCGAGGGCGGCAGGTCGGTGGCGCTGCTGCGGCTGGACAGGTCCAGCACGATCACCAGTGGCGTCCGCGTTTCCCACAGCGGCTGTTCGATTTGCCGCCAGCTCGGCCCGGCCAGCGCCAGCACGGCCAGCAGCAAGCCGGCGAGCAGCGCCAGCGCGCCACCGACGTGACGACCGCGGCCGCCCTCCAGCAGGTGCGCGAGCAGGTGGGGGTCGACCGCCGCCTGCCAATCGGCGCGACGCCGCTGCCGGTACACGCCGGCGATCACCGCCGCCGGCAACAGCAGCAAGGCCCACAGCCAGTGCGGGCGCAGGAAATGCAGGGAATCGAACAGGGTCATCGCCGCGGCCCCGGCCAGATCAGCGCGACGACGCCCAGCAACAATGCCGCCGCCAGCGGCCACGGGTAGCGCTCCAGCCACGGCCGCAGCGCGGGGCCGGCGCTCTTCACCGGCTCCAGTCGGTCCAGCTCGGCATAGATGCCGGCCAGTTCATTGGTATTGCGCGCGCGGAAGAAGCGGCCGCCGGTTTCCCTGGCGATGCGCGCCAGCGTGTCCTCGTCGATCGGGTCCTCGCTGCCGGGCAATGTCATGCCGAACAGCGAGAGCCCGCCGCTGCCGCCGAAGGCGATGGTGTGCACGCGCACGCCTTCGGCCTTGGCCAGCTCGGCGGCCTTCAGCGGTTCCAGCACGCCGGCGGTATTGACGCCGTCGGTGAGCAGGATCAGCACGCGCTGGCCTTCGGGCTGCTCGCGCAGGCGCTTGACCGCCAATCCGATGGCGTCGCCCAGCGCAGTCTCGCGCCCGGCCAGGCCGACCACGCTGTCGCGCAGCTGCTCGCGCACGCTGGCGCGGTCGGCGGTGAGCGGCGTCAACGCATAGGCGCGCTGGCCGAACACCAGCAGGCCGATGCGGTCGCCTTCGCGGCGTTCGAGGAAATCGGCCAGCACCGCCTTGGCGGCGGTGAGGCGGTCCACCACCCGCCCGCCCAGCTGCATGTCGGCCTCGCTCATGCTGCCGGACAGGTCCACGGCCAACATCATCTGCCGCGCCTGCCGCGGCGGTTCCACCGGCGCGCCCGCCTGCTGCGGGCGCGCGGCCGCCGCGCACAGGACGATCCAGGCCAGCCACGGCAACAGCATGCGCAGCGAAGGCCCGCGGCGTGCCGTCGCTTCCACCTGCAGGCGCTCCGGTTCCCAGGGCACCCGCAGCGCCGGTACGCGGCGTGCCGACAGCGGCCACCAGCGCATCAGCAATGGCAACGGCAATGCCAGCCACATCCACGGCCAGGCGAAGGTCGGCAGCAGGCCCGACAGCAATTCGCGCGCAGCGTCCATCAACGCCGCGCCTCCATCAGTGCGAGGAAGCGGATGCGTGCCAGTGCGCACAGCCGCGTTGCCTGCCCCGCCTCCACGTCGCGACGATAACCGCCATCGAGCAGCAGGCGGCCGTCGCCTTCGCTGAAGGCGCGGCCTTGCCTGCCGTCGAGGAAACGCAGCCATTGCTCACCTTGCAGGTGCACCGCACGCGGTGCGGAACGGCGCGCGGCACGGCGCAACAGCTCCGAAGCAGCGGCAATCCGCGCGACAGGCGTGTCTGCGGCGGCCAAGGCCGTATCGAACAATGCCAACCAACGCTGGCGGCGGCGCCGACGCCGCCCCCGCAGCCATGCCAGCAGCAGCAACGCCACGGCAATGGCTGCGGCCAGCAGCCACCAACCCGGCGCCGGCGGCCACCAATCCGGCGCAGCGGGCAGGTGCACGTCCCGCAGCGGCAACGGCGCGCTCACCGGCCTCCCCGTTGCACGCCGGCCGCCAGCCATGCATCGCTGGGGTCGTCGCTGGACAGCACCTGCACCTGGATGCGCCGGCCCGGCAGGCTGCCGCACAGCGCCTCGATCGGCACGACGAAGGCAGCATCCCAGGCTTCACGCGCCGGCGTGCTGGCAAGGTCCAGTTGCATCCGTCCATGCGGCGTGGACAGCGGCAGCACGCAGTCCGGCGGCTCCAGTTCCAGCGGATCGACCAGCAGCAACAGGCGCACGTCCACGTGCATCGACAACGCCGACCAGACGGCCGGCGCGACGGCCAGCGCACTGGCCGGGTCGGCCAGCACCAGCGCACGCGCGCCCGGGTGCAGCAGCCGCGCGGCCTGTTCCAGCGCCGCCTGCAATCCACCGCCACCCGTTGGTGGCGCACGGTACCAGCGCGCCAGCGCATCGAGCACGCGCAGGACCCCGCGCGTTCCGCCTGCCGGCGGCACCAGCCCGCCCTGCCCGCCAGTGCACAATGCCGCCACCCGGTCGCCATCGCGCAATGCCGACCACGCCGCCACCGCCCCCGCGCGCGCGGCCTGCACCGACTTGAAGCGCACGCGGGTGCCGAAATACAGCGCCGGCGCGGTATCGGCCACGATCAGGCTGACCCACTCGCGCTCGCTCTGGAAGGTCTTGGTGTGGGTGAAACCGGTGCGGGCACTGAGTTTCCAGTCGATATGCCGGGCATCGTCGCCAGCCACGTACTCGCGCGACTCGGCGTACTCCATGCCACGCCCGCGCTGGACCGCCGCGGCGCGGCCGACCACGCCACGACGGCCACGTCGTGGATCGTTGCCGCGCGACGCCAGGCGGCGCAATGCAATCAGTTCGGGCAACGCGGGCACGAGGCCATTGGCAGCGGAGACGGGGAAATCGGAAACGGGGAACGGAGCCTCGCCGTGAACCAACGGCTCACCGGATACCGCCATTCCCTGTTCCCCGTTCCCCGTTCCCCGCTTCATCACGGCAACGGCACGCAATCGAGCAACGCAGCAACCAGGCGCTCGCCATCCCAGCCTTCGGCAGCCGCTTCATAGCTGGGCAGCACGCGGTGGCGCAACACGTCCGGCGCTACCGCGCGCACGTCGTCCGGGGTCACGTAATCACGCCCGGCCAGCCAGGCCTTCGCCCGCGCGCAGCGTTCCAGCGCGATGGAGCCGCGCGGACTTGCGCCCCAGGCGATGCGCCGCGCCAGCGCAGGGTCATGTGCGCCGGCATCGCGCGAAGCCAGCACCAGTTCGACCAGATAACGCTCCAGCTGCGGCGCCACGTGCAGCTCCAGCACCGCGCGCCGCGCCTGCTCGACCTGTTGCAGCGACAGTTTCCGCACCGTCGCGAGCCGGACGTCCATCGCCCGCAGGGCGCGTTCGCGGGCCAACCGCAGGATCTCGACTTCGGCGCCGGCATCGGGATAGCCAATGCGCACGTGCATCAGGAAGCGGTCCAGTTGCGCCTCGGGCAGCGGGAAGGTGCCCTCCTGCTCGATCGGGTTCTGCGTCGCCATCACCAGGAATACCGGCGGCAGCGGATAGGTGGTGCGCCCGACCGTCACCTGCCGTTCGCCCATCGCCTCCAGCAGCGCCGACTGTACCTTGGCCGGGGCACGGTTGATCTCGTCGGCCAACAGGATCGAATGGAACACCGGCCCCGGCTGGAACTCGAAACGGCCTTCCTGCGGCCGCCAGATGTCCGTGCCGGTAAGGTCGGCCGGCAACAGGTCCGGGGTGAACTGGATGCGCGCGAAACCGGCATCGATGCGGGTGGCCAGCGCGCGGATCGCGGTGGTCTTGGCAAGGCCGGGCGCGCCTTCGACCAGCAGGTGGCCATCGGCCAGCAACGCGATCAGCAGGCGTTCGACCAGCAGCGACTGGCCAACGATTTCGGTGGCGAGCGCGTCACGCAGGGCAATGAAATCGCCGTGCAATCCGTTTCCGGCAGCCGGCTGTTCCGGCGGAGTGGGAGGCAGGTTCATGGCCGCAGTTTGACCGATCCATCGTGAAATGGTTCACCGCCCACGCAGGCAACGAAAAGGGCCGCCTCGCGGCGGCCCTTTCCAGACACCCTGCGGCCCGGCTCAGTTCGGCTTGGCCACGCGCAGGATCTTCGGCGTCACGAACACCAGCAGCTCGGCCTTGTCCTTGCTGCGGCCGCGCTTCTTGAACAGGTTGCCGAGGAACGGGATGTCGCCCAGGAACGGCACCTTGCTCACGCTGCTGCGATCGCTGAATTCATAGACGCCGCCGATCACCACGGTCTGGCCATCATCGACCAGCACCGCGGTATTGATCTCGCGACGGTTGATGACCGGCACATTGCCGTAGTTGTCGACGTTCATGAACTCCTGCACCTCGTCCTTCTTCACGTTCATGTTCAGGAAGACGCGGTTGTCCTGGGTGATGGTCGGGGTGACCTTCAGCTCCAGCACCACTTCCTTGAACTGCACGTTGGCCGTGGCCGCACCGCCGCCGCCACCGCCGCCGGAAATGGTGACGTAGCCGATTTCCTTGCCCTGCTTGATCACGCCCTCGCGCTGGTTGGCGGTGACGATGCGCGGGTTGGAGACCACTTCGCCACGTCCTTCTTCCTGCATCGCCGACAGCTCCACGTCCAGCGAGAAGCCGCCACGCAGCAGGGTGTAGGCAATCGCGCCGGGCGCACTTGTGGTGAAGGTGCCTGCCGGCAGGCTCACGTTGAGTCCACGATCGGTGACAGTGTTGTTGATCGGATTCTTGGCACCCGTGCTACCAAGCGTCCCGCCCCAGGTATCACCTCGTCCGGTTCCCTTGTTCACATTGTTGACATTGACACCGAACCGGGCACCCAAGTCGCGCGCGAAGGTATCGGTGGCGATGACGATGCGGCCCTCGATCAGCACCTGATCCACCGGACGGTCGATCACCGCGATCAGCTCGCGCATCTGCGCGATCTTCTTCGGGATGTCGCTGATCATCAACGTGTTGGTGCGTTCGTCGGCCACGATCATGCCGCGCGAGGACAGGAAGCCGTTCTCGCGCTGGTTGCCACTACCACCTGAACCACCGCCGCTGTTGCCGATGCCCTTGGCCTCGGTCAGGGCTTTGAAGATCGCATCGGCGTTGTGGTAGTTGATCTGGATGTAGTCGGTGACCAGGTTCTCGCGCTCCTCGAGCGCGATGCGCGCGTCTTCCTTGTCCTGCTCGAACTTGGCCAGCTCCGCCTGCGGCGCCACCCAGATCACGCCACCGTCGCGGCGCTTGTCCAGGCCCTTGGCGCGCAGCACGATGTCCAGCGCCTGGTCCCACGGCACGTTGACCAGGCGCAGGGTCACGCTGCCCTGCACGGTGTCCGAAGCCACCAGGTTCAGCCCCGATTCCTCGGCGACCAGCTGCAGCACCGTGCGCACAGGCACGTCCTGGAAGTTGAACGTCACCGGCTTGCCGCTGTAGCCGCGCGCGGCTACCGCCGCGGCGGCCTGCGCCACGGTCTTGGCGGTCACCGAACCGGTGGCCGATGCTTCCTGTCGTGGCGCGATCTCCACCACGTACTCGTTGCCGGTCTGGTAGGCCAGCGATTCGAACGCGCCCTGCGTGCTGAGCACCAGCTGCGAACCATGTCCGGAAGGCCGGGCATCGATACGCTGCACCGGCGTGGCGAAGTCCACCACGTTGAGCGGACGCTGCAGTTCGGCCGGCAGGGTCGCGTTGCCGACGTCGACCACGACGTCGTTGCCCTGCGTACGCAGGTCGGGGCTCGCGCCCTGCCCGTCGAACTGCAGGATCAGGCGGCCGGCGCCGTCGTCACCGCGCTTGAAGTCAACCTTGGTGACCGCGACCGTCGCCGCCGGCTGCACCGCAGCGTCGGGGACGGTATCGGCCGCGAAGGCCATGAACGGAGAGCCGCAGGCCAGTGCCAGCGCAACTCCCAGTGCGCGGGCATGGACCATCGCTTGGCGCCGGGCGGGACGCAGGCTCAGGGCTTTGGAAAAAGTCATCGTGCTATCCCCTAATCAATCAACGATCGTCCAGTGCCAGCGAGGCCGGGCGTTCCAGCCAGCCGCCAGCACCGTCCGGCACCAGTTCAATCAGCTCAATGCCGTCTTCACGCACGGCGGTGATGCGGCCATCGCTCTGCCCCAGGTACACCCCCGGGCGGACGCGGTAGGTCACCTTGTCCGGCCCCATTACCAGCGCGACCATGCCCGCTCCCTTGCCGATGGTGCCAACCATGTCCAGGCTGTCGAGCGGGAAGGCTTCCAGCGGCTCCTTGCGCCGGTTGGGATCCGGGCGCAAGCCGCTTCCCCCGTCCGGATTGACCCAGGCATCGCTGAACGGATCGCGCAGCCCCTGTGCCGAGTATTCGAACGTCTCGAACTGCTGCATCACCGGCAGCGGCTCCAGCGGCTCGGCCGGCCGTGCACGCACGTCGGCCATCCACTTTTCCAGGTTGGGCGCATCACCCGGCGTGCTGCTGATGCCGCGCGTGCAGCCGGTCGCTACCAGCAGCAGCGCAAGAACGCCGCATGCATTGCGAAGGGAACGTGTCATCGCTTGCCCCCCTTCTTGCGTGCGGCCTCTTCGGCAGCAGCCTGCTTTTCCTGCTCTTCCAGCTCGGTATCGTCAAGGTAGCGGTAGGTCTTGACCGTGCCGGACAGCTCCAGCGCGCCACTGCGCGCGGAAATGCCGCCCTTCCCGCCCTTGGGCTTCAGGTTGATGTCGTGCATGGTCAGGATCACCACTCGCGGCAGCGAAGCCACGCCGCTGACGAACGCCCCGAACTGGTGGTAGCTGCCCACCAGGCGCAGGGCGATCGGCTTCTCGGCGTAGAACTCCTTGGGTACTTCCGCGCCGGGCTGGAACAGCTCGTTGTTGAGCCCGCTGGACAATGCGGTCTGCGACACGTCGATGATCAGGTCCGGCATCTCGGTCTTGCTGGGCAGTTGCCGCAGCATCTGCTGCAGCACCTGTTCCATCTGTGCCAGCTGCTGCTTCAACGGGTCCAGGTTGACCGCGCGCTTCTGTTCCTTTTCGAACTCCTGGCGCAGGGTGACTTCACGCTGCTCCAGTCCCTCCAGTTCCTCGGTCATGCCGCGCACGACGAGCAGGTAGGAAAGAACGACGATCAGCAGCGCCAGCAGCACGCAGAACACCAGCTTCGCCTGCTTCGGCCAGTTGCCGATGTTGTTGAGGTCCAGGTCCTTGAGGTTGGTTTTCTTCTGGCTCACGAGCGGGCCTCCTTCTGCGCCGCGGCGGCGGGCGTGGCCGGTTCCTGCGGCTCACCCGCGGCCGGTGTGGCAGCGGCCGGCGCCTCCGCCTCACTTGCCGGTGCCGCAGCCGGTGTAGCCGCATCGGCGGACTCCGGCTCGGCCGCAGCCGCGGCAACCTGGTTCTCACCCGGCGCCGGCAGCTTCACCCGCAGCACGAACACGTAGGGCAGCGACTTGATGTCCACCCCGCTGCCGGAGGATTCCTGTGCCTTGGCCTCGATGACCGACAGCTCCGGGTTGGTCATCCAGCCCGAGCCTTCAAGGTTGCGCATGTAGGTACTGATCCGGGCGTTGGACTGGGTGCGTCCTTCCAGGGTCAACAGGTCGCCTTCCTGCTTGAGCGAGGTCAGCACCACGCCATCCGGGATGGTCCGCACCAGCGAGTCGAACAGGTGCACCATCTGCGAGCGCTTGCCCTGCAGCTCCTCGATCACCTTCTTGCGATCGAGCAGGCGCTTCTTCTGGATGTCCAGCCGGTCGATTTCCTTGTTCTGCTCCTTGACCTTGGCGATCTCGGCCTGGAGGTAGCCGTTGCGCTCGTTCTGGCCGCTGATCTGCTGGCTGTAGTAGAACCACAGCAGCAGCGACAGCACCACGCCGGCCACCGCGGCCAGGCCGAGCATCGAATAGAACTCGCGCTGCCGCTGTTTGCGCCGCTCGGCGCGCCACGGCAATAGATTGATCCGTGCCATCAGTCGAACCCCCGCATGGCCAGCCCGGTGGCGATCATCAGTGCCGGTGCGTCCTGGGCCAACGCGTGGGCCTGCACCTTCTGGCCCAGCGTCATCTGCGCCAGCGGGTTGGCCACCGAGGTGGCCACGCCCAGTTGCTCCTCCACCATCGCCGGCAGGCCCGGCAGCGAGGCACAGCCGCCGGCCAGCACGATGTGGTCGACGCGGTTGAATTCACTGCCGGCGTAGAAGAACTGCAACAGGCGGCCGATCTGCTGCACCGTGGCCTCCTTGAACGGCTCCAGCACCTCGACCTCGTAGCTCTCCGGCAACCCGCCCTGGCGCTTGGCCAGGCCGGCTTCCTCGTAGCTCAGGCCGTAGCGGCGCATGACCTCGTCGGTGAGCTGCTTGCCGCCGAACACCTGTTCGCGGCTGTACAGGCTGCGCCCGCCGCGCAGCACGCTGAGCGTGGTCATGCTCGCGCCGATGTCGACCAGCGCGACGACGCCGTCGCTGGCCACCGGCAACTCGCTGGCCACCAGCGCGAAGGCGTTCTCGATGGCGAACGCTTCCACGTCCATCACCTTGGCCGTCAACCCGCCCAGCTCCAGCGCCGACTGGCGCAGCTCGACGTTCTCCGAGCGCGAAGCCGCCAGCAGCACCTGCACCATCTCCGGATTGTTCGGGACCGGCCCGAGCACCTCGAAGTCCAGGCTCACTTCGTCGATCGGATACGGGATGTAGTTCACCGCCTCCAGTTCGACCTGGGCCTCCATGTCGTTCTCGTCCAGCTCGGCCGGCATCGGGATCACCTTGGTGATCACTGCCGAACCGGCCACGGCCGCGGCGGCACTCTTGGCCTTGCTGCCCGAACGCGCCACCGCGCGCCGGATCGCCTCGCCAACCGCCTCGACCTCGACGATGTTCTTTTCCACCACCGCATTGGGCGGCAATGGTTCCACCGCGTAGTGTTCCACGCGGAAACGGTTACCGCTGCGGGAAAGCTGAAGCAGCTTCACCGCAGTCGAACTGATGTCGACACCGATGATCGGTGTCTGACTTTTTGGGATAAGCCCCACGGTTTCTCCCCTGCCGACGGGCACTTGGACGCTAGTGTTGCGTCCGCGCATTAATAATGAATTTGTGGCGGTTGGCAACTCCCCTGCGTGCAGGCCGAGAAATCCGTCACGCCAGCAGAGCCGCTTCCCACCGATTTGTCCCCTGGGAGCGCCCCCAGCCGCTCCCGGACATAATCTATACTCTGCGGCCACGAAATCCGCAATCTGGACCCCGCTTGATGCCACGTTTCCGCCGCTGGCTGCGCTGGCTGCTGGCCCTCTCCGTCGCCCTTGTCCTGGTGGGCGCGATTGCCGCAGGCGCCCTTTATTACGTCGTTTCCTCGAAATTGCCGGACGTGCAGGCGCTGCGCGAGGTGGAGCTGCAGGAGCCGATGTACGTCCACGCCCGCGACGGCCGGCTGATGGCGGTATTCGGCGAAACCCGCCGCTACCCGGTGCAGATCAAGGACGTGCCGCTGCGCCTGAGGCAGGCCTTCCTGGCCACCGAGGACGCCGGTTTCTACGAACACGGCGGCGTGGACTACAAGGGCGTGGCCCGCGCGATCTGGCTGATCGCCAAGACCGGCTCCAAGGACGGGGTGCCCGGCGGCTCGACCATCACCCAGCAGGTGGCCCGCCAGTTCTTCCTCAGCAACGAGGTCAGCTACACCCGCAAGCTGGCCGAGATGCTGCTGGCGCGCAAGATCGAGAGCGAACTGAGCAAGGACGAGATCTTCGAGCTGTACCTGAACAAGAGTTTCTTCGGCAACCGCGCCTATGGCATCGGCGCCGCCGCCGAGTACTACTACGGCAAGAAGCTGGCGGAGCTGGAACTGGACGAGATGGCCTCGCTGGCCGGCATCCCCAAGTTCCCATCCAGTGGCAACCCGATCAGCAACCCCGAACGCGCGCGCCAGCGCCGCGACAACTACGTGCTGCAGCGCATGGCCGAGCTGGGCTTCGTCAGCCAGGCCGAGGCCGACGACGCCAAGGCGGTGCCGATGCACGCCGCGCCGCACGAGCCGCCAGTGGAGGTCCACGCCCCGTACGTGGCCGAGATGGTGCGCCAGGAGATGATCGCCAGGTACGGCGGCGACGTGCTCAACAAGGGCTACCACGTCACCACCACCATCGACGGGCAGATGCAGGACGCGGCCACGGCCGCGGTGCATGCCGGCCTGATCCAGTACGACCATCGCCACGGTTGGCACGGTGCCGAGCAGCATTTCGACGTCGATGCCGGCGACGATGCCGCGGCACTGGCGCGGCGCATTGCCGGCATCCCGGCCCAGTCCGGCCTGTTGCCGGCCATTGTCGCTGCCGCCAATGCCGACGGCAGCTTGGCCGTGGTGCTGGCCGACCGCACCGAGCTGGTGCTGGCGGCGGCTTCCAGCCGCTGGACCTCGCGGGCGCCGGCCAAGCTGGCCGTGCGCGGCGACCTGATCCGGGTGCGCGCCGGCGACAAGGAAGGCGAGTGGCTGATCGACCAGATCCCGCGCGGGCAGGCCGCGCTGGTGTCGCTCGACGCCGACAGCGGCGCGCTGCGGGCGCTGGTCGGCGGCTTCAGCTTCGCCGGCAACAAGTTCAACCGCGCCACCCAGGCACGGCGCCAGCCCGGCTCCAGCTTCAAGCCGTTTCTGTATGCGGCCGCGTTCGACAAGGGCTTCAACCCGGCCTCGATCGTGCTCGACGCGCCGGTGGTGTTCCGCGACCGCCGCGGCAAGACCTGGCAGCCGCAGAACGACGGCGGCGGCTTCCGCGGCCCGATGCGCCTGCGCGAGGCGCTGGTGCAGTCGCGCAACCTGGTGTCGGTGCGCCTGCTGGACAGCATCGGCGTGGATTTCGCGCGCAAGTACATCAGCGAATTCGGCTTCGAGGAGGCCGAGTTGCCGCCGAACCTGTCGATGTCGCTGGGTACCGCCTCGCTGACGCCGCTGTCGGTGGCTCGCGGCTACGCCACCTTCGCCAACGGCGGCTCGCGTGTGGATACCTGGGTGATCGACGAGGTCAGGGACCGCGACGGCATCGTGCTGTTCAAGGAAAACCCGGCACTGGCCTGCCGCGGTTGCGGCGGCGTCGCCCCGGGCGCCGCGCCGGCCAGCCAGGTGGTGGACGGCTTCAATTTCGGCTCCGCGGCCCGGCCCGTGGCACCAAAGGAGGTTGCCGGAACGGAAGCCGAGGCACCGGTGGCCACGCCGGTGAACCCCGATGCCCGCACCGCGCCACGCGCGATCGACGAGCGCACCGCCTACCAGTTGGTGTCGATGATGCGCGACGTGGTCCAGCGCGGCACCGGCGCCGCGGCCCGGGTGCTGGGGCGCGAGGACGTGGGCGGCAAGACCGGCTCGACCAACGACCATCGCGACGCCTGGTTCTCAGGCTTCGGCGGTCCACTGGCCACCACCGTGTGGGTCGGCCGCGACGATTTCCGCTCGCTGGGCTACCGCGAATATGGCGGCCGCGCGGCATTGCCGATCTGGATCGACTACATGCGCGTGGCGCTGAAGGATGCCCCCGTCGCCCGCAACGACCCGCCGTCGGGCATGGTCGAGGCCAGCGTCAACGGCGCCACCGAATGGATCAAGGTCGAGGACCTGGACCGCCTGCAGGAATTCGACTTCGACCAGAACGAACAGGCCGACGACGCCGCGTTCGACATCTTCTGACGAGGTTCCCACCGGGGCGGGCATCCGTGCGCGCCCCGGCACCGGCCTGCGGCCGGCACATGCACTGACGGAGGCAGCCCGATGCCCCACCCCGGCCAGCAGGTACAACGTGGTGAGCGCGAGCGCCAGCGGATCGCCCAGGAGGCGGCCCGGCTGGTCCGTGAGAGCGGCATCCACGACCTCGACCATGCGCGGCGCAAGGCCGCCCTGCGGCTGGGCATCCACGACGAATCGCGGTGGCCGCGGCAGGCGCAGGTGGAAGCCGCGTTGCGCGAGCAGCAGCGATTGTTCGATACCGGCTCGCAACCCGAAGCACTGCACCTGCGCCGCGAATCGGCGCTGCAGGCAATGCACTTCCTGCATGCCTTCAAACCGCGCCTGACCGGCGCGATACTGGCCGGAACCGCCGACGCCAACAGCCCTGTGGTCCTGCACCTGCACTGCGACGATGCCGACGCGGTGCAACGCTTCCTGCACGAGCAGCAGATCCCCGCCAAAGCCCGCACCCGCGGCGTGCGGATCGACGCGCATGCGTCGCCGCAACGCGTTCCGGCCTGGGAGTTCGTCGCCGACGGCATCGCCTTCGAACTGGTGGTGCTGCCCGAGGACGCGTTGCGCAACCCGCCGCTGTCCGTCGAGGACGGCAAGCCGCTGCCACGCGCGGGACTGGCGCAAGTACAAAGCCTGATGCATACAGAACAACCGTAGGAGCGACGCAAGTCGCGACCGGGGCCTTCCCCGTGGAGCCTTGGTCGCGACTTGCGTCGCTCCTGCAGTGGCCATCCCTGCTCCGGAAACGACAAGGCCCCGCAATGCGGGGCCTTGTCGGAAAGCAGCCGTCGCCGCGATTACCTGGCGTAATCGCGCACGTCGTGGCCGGTGTAGACCTGGCGCGGACGGCCGATCTTCATTTCCGGGTCGACCTGCTGCTCCAGCCAGTGCGACACCCAGCCGGCGGTGCGGCCGAGGGCGAACATGACGGTGAACATCTCGGTCGGGATCTGCAGCGCCTTGTAGATGATGCCGCTGTAGAAATCGACGTTCGGGTACAGCTTGCGGGCGACGAAGTAATCGTCTTCCAGCGCGGCCTTCTCCAGCTTCACCGCCACGTCCAGCAACGGGTCGGTGACGCCCAGCTGGCCCAGCACCTGCCGGGTCATCTCGCCGATGACCTTGGCGCGCGGGTCGAAGTTCTTGTAGACGCGGTGGCCGAAGCCCATCAGGCGGAAGCCCGAGGTCTTGTCCTTGGCCTTGAGCACGGCGGACTCGACGTTGTCGGCGCTGCCGATCTCTTCGAGCATCTTCAGCACCGCCTCGTTGGCGCCGCCGTGGGCCGGGCCCCACAGCGCGGTGACGCCGGCGGCGACCGAGGCATACGGGTTGGCGCCGGTGGAACCGACCAGGCGCACGGTCGAGGTCGAGGCGTTCTGCTCGTGGTCGGCATGCAGGATGAACAGCAGGTCCAGCGCCTTGACCACGTCCTTGTTCAGCTCGTACTTGCCGTCGGCCGACTCGAAGGTCTGCTTCAGGAAGCGGCTGACATAGTCCAGCGAGGTGTCCGGGGTGTTGGCCGGCAGGCCCTTGCCGTGGCGGTAGATCAGCGCCGACAGGGTCGGCACCTTGGCGATCAGGCGCACCGCGGCCTTGCGGCGCTGCTCGGCGTCGGCCAGGTCCAGCGAGGCGTGGTACGTGGCCGACAGCTGCGCGATCGAGGCAGCCAGGATCGCCATCGGATGCGCATCCTTGGCGAAGCTGCCGATCAGCGTGTTGATCGATGCGTCGACGCCGGCTTCGGCGGTCAGTTCGGCTTCGAACGCCTTCAGCTGCTCGGCCGACGGCAGTTCGCCGTTGATCAGCAGGTAGGCTACTTCGACGAAGCTGGACTTCGCGGCCAGCTGCTCGATCGGGTAACCGCGGTACAGCAGCACGCCCTTGTCGCCATCGATGTAGGTGATGGCCGACTTGCAGCTGGCGGTGGCGGTGTAGCCGGAGTCGTAGGTGAAGAGACCGGTTTCCTTGGTCAGCTTCGAGATATCGATGCAGCCATTGCCCAGCACGGGTTTGACTACGGGCAGAACGACCGACGTGTCGCCGGCGTTGAGCGTGACCTGATCTAGATCGGACACAGTGCGCTCCTCAGTGGGGAAAGGCGCCCAACCCGACGAGGAATGACGGCATGGACGCGTGAACAGAGTCCGCGGCCTCGCCACGGATCAAGCCATTATCGCACAGCAGCATTTGTTGATCGCACAGACCAAAGTTCTATGGACCTGCGGATGCGGGACACTGCATCGCGAGCACGCGGGATGCGCGTTGCGAATGGTTCAGGCAGACGGCGCGGCCGCCGGCGGAGGAACCTCCGGCATCGCTTGCCCGTGACTCACGGGGTCGCCCGTTCCGATGGACGGCACAAAGCAACGGCCGCGCGATGCGCGGCCGTTGCCAGGGCAGGACAACCGTTCGATCAGCGCGCGTAGCGCTTCTGGAACTTGTCGATGCGGCCGCTGGTGTCGATGACCTTGTGCTTGCCCGTGTAGAACGGATGCGAAGCCGAGGAAATTTCGACCTTGACCAGCGGGTACTCTTCGCCGTCTTCCCACTTGACCGTTTCCTTGGAGGACATGGTCGAACGGGTCAGGAACTTGAAATCGGAGGTGACGTCGTGGAACACGACGTTGTGGTAATCGGGATGAATGTCGGCCTTCATGGGCTCACACCGTGTGGGCTGGTGGTCAAGAGCGGCATTATAGGCACGGCCGCCCACCGGGGGCAAGCCGTGCCGCCGCCGGCTCAGGCCGGTAGCCCCAGCGCCCGGCGCACCTGTGCCTCGAAGCGCGCCTGTTCGTAGCCCAGCAGCAAGGTGGTGTTGTCCGGCGCGCCGGTCTGGCGGTTCCAGTCCACCACGGTGGCGCCACGGGTATGGGTGCCGGCCAGTTCGACCGACAACGGGCGCTGTTCGAGCCGGGTGGCGCCTTCCGGCTGCAGCGCCCACGCCATCGCCAGCGCGTCGGCGGCGTACCAGCGCTCGCCGCGGCTGTCCTCGGACCACAGCCGGGTCTGCCGCGAGATCAGTTCGTAGAAACGCGCCTTGCCGGTGTCGGCGGCCAGCCATTGCTCCACGTCCCGGTGCAGCAGGCCGTGGGCGACGGTGGCCTCCCAGTCCGCCACCTCGATGTGCGGGAAGCCGGTGAACACGATGTGCGCCGCCTCCGGGTCGAAGGCGATGTTGAACTCGGCCACCGGGGTGATGTTGCCGTGGCCGGTGATCGCCCCGCCCATCACCAGCATGCGCTTGACCCGCTGCGGCAGGGTCGGGTCGAGCTTGAGCGCCAGCGCGATGTTGCTCAGCGGCGCCAGCGCGACCAGCACCAGTTCACCCGCGTATTGGTGCGACAGGCGCAGGATCGCCAGCGCCGCGTGCTCGGCTTCGGCAGCGCGCGCCGCGACCGGCAGGTCGACGTCGCCGAAGCCGTCGCGGCCATGCACGTGCGCGGCGTCTTCGGCCGGATGCACCAGCGGGTCGGGCGTGCCGGCAAACACCGGCACGTCCTCGCGCCCGGCCACTTCGCACAGTTTCAGCGCGTTGCGCACGGTGTGATCGAGGCCGACATTGCCCGCCGCCACGGTCAGGCCGACCACTTCGTGGCGATCGTCGGCGAAGGCCATCAACAGCGCCAGCGCGTCGTCGACGCCGGGGTCGGTGTCGATCAGCAGGGGAATCTTCTTGCTCATCATCTACTTCGTTTCTGGTTGGGGACCGAGTCTGGCACCTCCGTCATGGCAGGGGAAGCGCGTGGCCCCTAGGAGCGCACCTTGGTGTGCGATGGGGCATTACCGGCAAAGCCTCTCGCCGCACCAAGGTGCGCTCCTACGGCGGGGCTTCAGGCGGCGGCATAGCGCGCCGCGCCGCCCACCCAGCGCGCCACCACGCGGTCGGCCACGGCAGGCGATTCGCGCAACAGGCGTTCGGCCAACGCATGCACCGCCGGCAGCAGGGCCGCGTCGCGGGCAAGGTCGGCGATGCGGAAGGCGGCCAGGCCGGTCTGGCGGGTGCCGAGCAGTTCGCCGGGGCCACGCAGTTCCAGGTCCTTCTCCGCGATCAGGAAGCCGTCGCTGGTCTGGCGCATGGTTTCCAACCGCTGCCGGGCCATCACCGACAACGGCGGCTGGTACATCAGCACGCAGCTCGACGCCGCCGCACCGCGGCCGACGCGACCACGCAGCTGATGCAACTGGGCGAGGCCGAGGCGCTCGGCGTTCTCGATGATCATCAGCGAGGCGTTGGGCACGTCCACGCCGACCTCGATCACCGTGGTGGCGACCAGCAGATGGGTTTCGGCGGCCTTGAACGCGCGCATCGCCGCCTGCTTCTCGGCGGCCTTCATGCGCCCGTGCACCAGCCCGATGCGCAGCTCCGGCAACTGTGCCGACAATGTCTCGTAGGTGTTCTGCGCGGCGGTGGCCACGACTTCATCGCTCTCGTCGATCAGCGTGCACACCCAGTACGCCTGCCGCCCCTGCGCGCAGGCCAGGCGGATGCGCTCGACCAGCTCCGGGCGGCGCTCGGCGCTGAGGACGCTGGTCTGCACCGGGGTGCGGCCGGGCGGCAGTTCGTCGATGGCCGACACGTCGAGATCGGAATACGCGGCCATCGCCAGCGTGCGCGGGATCGGCGTGGCGGTCATCACCAACTGGTGCGGCACCACGCCGGCGGCGGCGCCCTTGTCGCGCAGGGCCAGCCGCTGGTGCACGCCGAAGCGGTGCTGTTCGTCGACGATGGCCAGCGCCAGGTCATCGAACACCACGTTGTCCTGCATCAGCGCATGGGTGCCGACCACCACCTGCGCATGGCCGGAGGCCACCTCCTCCAGCACCTTGCCGCGCGCCTTGCCGGTGACCTTGCCGGCCAGCCACGCCACGCGCACGCCCAGCGGTTCGAGCCAGCCGCGCAGGTTCGCCAGGTGCTGCTCGGCCAGCAGTTCGGTCGGCGCGGCCAGCGCCACCTGCTTGCCGCACTCCACCGCCAGCATCGCCGCCAGCGCCGCGACCACGGTCTTGCCGGAACCAACGTCGCCCTGCACCAGCCGCAGCATCGGATGCGCGCGCGCAAGGTCCTTGCGGATTTCGTCGAACACGCGCCGCTGCGCGGCGGTGAGGCGGAATGGCAGCGCGTCGAGCAATGCCTTCGCCAACCCATCGCGCCCGCGCAGCGCGGGTGCGCGCCGCCGTTGCAGGGCGATGCGCTGGCGGCGCTGGCTGAGGTGGTGCGCCAGCAATTCCTCCAGCGCCAGCCGCCGTTGCACCGGGTGGGTGCCGGCGGCGAGTGCGGCAAGATCCACATCGGCCGGTGGGCGATGCATGGTCAGCAGGGCCTGCCGCAGCGATGGCAGCGTCATGCCGGCCAACAACGCCGGCGGCAGCACTTCCAATGCCGCTTCATCCGGCAAACGTTCGAGCGCCTGCCCGATCAGCTTGCGCAACGTCGCCGGGCCGATGCCCTCGATCGCGGGATAGACCGGGTCCAGCGCCTCGCCGAGCCCGGGTTCTTCGCCCTCGCCCAGCACGCGGTAGCTGGGATGGACGATTTCCAGCCCATGCTGGCCGGGGCGCGGCGTGCCGTAGGCACGCAGGCGCGTGCCGATGGTGAACTGCGCCACCTGCGCGGCACGGAAGTGGAAGAAGCGCAGCACCAACGTGCCGCCGGAACCGTCGCTTACCGCCACCCGCAGCATCGGCCGGTAACGGAAGCCGCGTTCGACCGCTTCCACCCTGCCCTCCACCTGCGCCGGCAGGCCGGGCTTGAGCGCGCGGATCGGCAGCAGGGTGGTGCGGTCCTCGTAGCGCAGCGGCAGGTGCAGCCACAGGTCCTGCAGGCTGCCGATGCCGCGCGCCTGCAGCTTGGCGGCCACCGACGCGCCCACGCCGGGCAGCACCGTCACCGGCGTTTCGCCGCTGGCTGCCAGTACCGGGGTGGACGCCCGCGTGCGCGCCATGCGTGGCGGTCAGTCGAGGATCATCACCGCATCGACCTCGAACGCCGCGCCCTTGGGCAGGCCCGATACCTCGATGGTGGAGCGGGCCGGGAACGGCGCCTGGAAATATTCCTGCATCACCGCGTTGACCTTGGCGAATTCGCCCAGGTCGGTCAGATAGAGGCCCAGGCGCACGATCTTGTCGAACGAACCGCCGGCCTCCTCGGCCACCGCCTTGAGGTTGTCGAAGGCGCGGCGCGCCTGCACCGCGACGTCGCCGGCGACGATGTCGCCGGTGGCCGGGTCCAGCGGGATCTGGCCGGAGAAATACACGGTGTTGCCGGCGCGCACGGCCTGCGAATACGGGCCAATCGCGGCCGGTGCCTTGGCAGTGTTGATGATCTGGCGGGACATGGAAAGCTCCGGTTGGGATGAAGGCGGAATATTGTACCGCCCGCCTTCGCGTCGCCGGTTGCCACGACATGACGAGGAATGCCGCGGCTGGACAAAAATTCACCAGCGCTTGCGGAGGCATGCCGGGAAAGGGCCGCAGCGGGTTATCCACAAGTTGTCAGTGTGGCGTTGCACACCGGTTGTGGAGAAATCGAACCCTGTCATCGGGATACCGGTGGGTGCCGACCCACGGTCGGGCGCCACTCCCATGGTGGTTATTGCCGGCGCACCGACTGCACCACCGACAGCCTTCGCAGCCGGCGCATCACCTCGGCCAGGTGTGTGCGGTCGCGCACCTGCAGGTTGAAGCACAGCACCGCGGCATTGAAATCGCGGTCCAGGTAGTCCACCCGCTCGATGTTGGAATGGCTCTGGGCGATGGCCGCGGCCAGCTGCGCCAGCACGCCGGTGCCGTTCTCCACTTCCACGATCAGCGCGGTGTCGTAGTCGCCGACCACGCTGCTGTCCCAGCCGATCGGCACCCAGCGCTCGGGCGACTTGCGCAGCTCGGCCAGGTTCGGGCAGTCCATGCGGTGCACCACGATGCCCTTGCCGGCGGTGTGGTAGCCCATGATCTCGTCGCCGGGAATCGGCTGGCAGCAACCGGCGAAGCTGATCACGCCGCGCTCGCTGCCGTTGATCAGGATCTTCTCCTGCACGCGCCGGGTACCGCCGTCGGCGCGCGGCTCGCCATGCGCCATCAGCGCCTGCGCGGCCTGCGTGGGCATCCAATTGCCCAGCGCGACATCGGCCAGGAAGGCCTCCAGCCGCGGGTAGCGGTGCTCGGCGAGGAAGGCGTCCAGCCGACCCTTGGGCAGGCGTTCGATCGAGCTGTCCATCGCCTCCAGCGCACGGTCGAGCATGCGGTGGCCCAGTTGCACCGCGTCCTCGTGCTCGAGCTGCTTGAGCTGGTGGCGGATGGCGGTGCGCGCCTTGGAGCTGACCACGAACTCCAGCCATTGCGGCTTGGGCGCGGCCGACTTGGCGGTGATGATCTCCACCGTCTGCCCGCTGGCCAGCCGGGTGCGCAGCGGCACCAGCTTCTTGTCCACGCGCGAGGCCACCGCGCGGTTGCCGACGTCGGTATGCACCGCATAGGCGAAGTCCAACGCGGTGGAGTTGCGCGGCAGGGCGAGGATCTTGCCCTTGGGCGTGAACAGGTAGACCTCGTCGGGGAACAGGTCGACCTTGACGTTGTCGAGGAACTCCAGCGACGAGCCGGCCGAGCGCTGCGAGTCGATCAGCTCGACGATCCACGCATGGGCGCGGCTCTGCGCGCTGTTCGGCGATTCGCCGCCGAACTTGTAGGTCCAGTGCGCGGCCACGCCGCGCTCGGCGATCAGGTCCATTTCCTCGGTGCGGATCTGCACTTCGATCGGCGAGCCGTAGGGCCCGAACAGCACCGTGTGCAGCGACTGGTAGCCGTTGGCCTTGGGGATGGCGATGTAGTCGCGGAAACGGCCGTCCAGCGGCTTGAACGCCGCATGCACCGCGCCCAGCGCGTGGTAGCAGCTGGGCACCGAGCGCATCACCAGGCGGAAGCCGAACACGTCCATCACCTGGTCGAAGGTTTTGTTCTCCTCGTGCATCTTGGTGTAGATGCTCCAGGGCGTCTTGATGCGGCTGACCAGGCGGTGTTCCAGCCCCTCGCGCGCCAGCCGCTGCGACAGCTGCACCTCCACCTGCGCCATCGCCTCGCGGCGCACCACCGGCTGGCTGCGGATATGTTTTTCGAGGATGGCGTGGCGCCACGGGTACAGCGCCTTGAAGCCGAGGTTCTGCAGCTCGGACTTGATCAGGCTCATGCCCAGGCGCTGGGCGATGGGCGCGTAGATGTCCAGCGTTTCCAGCGCGATGCGGCGCCGCGCCTCGGCGCTCTGCGCGCCCAGCGTGCGCATGTTGTGCAGGCGGTCGGCGAGCTTGATCATGATCACCCGCAGATCGCGCGACATCGCCAGCAGCATCTTGCGGAAGCTCTCGGCCGCCGCTTCCTGGCGGTCGCGGAACTTGAGCTTGTCCAGCTTGGTGACGCCATCGACCAGTTCGGCCACGGTTTCGCCGAATTCCCCGGCCAGTTCCTCGCGGGTGAGCGGGGTGTCCTCGATGGTGTCGTGCAGGATCGCCGCGACCAGTGCCTCCACGTCCAGCCCGAGTTCGGCGAGGATGCCGGCCACCGCGACCGGATGGGTGATGTAGGGCTCGCCGGACTTGCGGGTCTGCCCGGCATGCGCCGATGCCCCCACTTCCCAGGCACGGCGCAGCATCGGCAGCTGCTCGGCGGGCAGGTAGCTGGCTGCGCGTTCGAGTTGGAGTACGTAATCCGGCACCGTGCCACCCGCGGGCACGGCGACCTGGGCAGTGGGGCCTGGGTTCATGCCCGGAAGACTATGCCAGCGCGGAGAACACGGCAATTGCCTGCGCATTGGCCGCCACCGCCCGCAAATGCGAACAGCCCGCACGGGGCGGGCTGTTCGCTGCGAAGCCGATGACCGGGTGGATCAGTCGTCGTTCTTCGACATGTCCTCGTCGGCGACCACTTCGGCGGCGGCCCATTCCAGCGCCTCGCGCTCGATGCGTTCGCGCTCGGCCTTCTCGACTTCCTCGATCAGCTCGTTGTCGATCCTGCGCGCGGCGATCTCACGCAGCGCCAGCACGGTCGGCTTGTCGTCGGTCTCGCTGTTGTCGAGGGTGGCCTGCACGCCATTGGCCAACTGACGCGCACGCTTGGAGGCCATGATGACCAGTTCGAAGCGGTTGTTGACCACTTCCAGACAATCTTCGACCGTGATACGGGCCATTGAACGGACTCCCGACGGCGGTGGCCGTCATGCATTGGGGTGGGGAAAGGCGGGGGAGGATACGGCATGCTGCCGGGGCACGCAAGTTCGCGCCGGCAACATCACTTTCAAATCAGCAACTTGCGCAATTCCGCCGGGCTTATTGCAGCTACCGGTGCCCTTGGGTCCGGACGGACTCAGGCCAGCAACGAGCGGATCAGCCCATCGTGGCGCAACTGCTGCTGCGCCCGGCGCAGGCGGCTGGCGGTGAAGATGGCGCACATTTCATCGACCGCGGTGTCGAACACCTCGTTGACGATGACGAAATCGAATTCGTCGTAATGCAGCATTTCCTCGCGCGCGGCGGCCAGGCGCTGGGCCATCACCGCCTCGCTGTCCTGCCCGCGCTTGCGCATGCGTTCGTCCAGCGCCTGCTTGGACGGCGGCAGGATGAACACGCTGACCGCATCGGGCACCTTGGCCCGCACCTGCCGCGCGCCCTGCCAGTCGATTTCCAGCAACACGTCCTTGCCGGCGGCCAGCTGCGGCTCCACCGACTGCCGCGCGGTGCCCTTCCAGTCGCCATGCACCAACGCATGCTCGAAGAAATCGCCGGCGGCGATCATCTCCTCGAACGCCGCGGCGCTGACGAAGTGGTAGTGCTTGCCGTTCACCTCGCCCGGGCGCATCGCCCGCGAGGTGAAGGAAATCGACAGCGCGACCTGCGGGTCGCGCGCCAGCGTGGCGTTGACGATGCTGCTCTTGCCGGCGCCGGAGGGGGCCGCGACGATGTAGAGGGTGCCACGCATCGCTCGGTTCTCCGGGTCGATGAAAGTCGGGCGGCGCACGATAACCAGCCGCGGGCGCCACTGCAAATGCCGCGGACGGGCGCGGTCATTCCAGGTTCTGCACCTGCTCGCGGATCTGGTCGATCAGCACCTTCAGCTCGACCGCGGCGTTGGAGGTACGGCTGTCCACCGACTTGGAGCCGAGGGTGTTGGCCTCGCGGTTGAACTCCTGCAGCAGGAAATCCAGCCGGCGGCCGACCGGCTCGCGCTGGCGCAATACGCGGCGGATCTCGCCGATATGGCTGCCAAGCCGGTCCAGTTCTTCATCGACGTCGAGCTTCTGCAGCCACATCACCAGTTCCTGCTCGGCGCGGCCGGGATCGACCGGGTGCGGCAGGTCGGCCAGGCGCGCGGCCAGCTTGGCCCGCTGGCCCTCGCGGATGGCCGGGATCAGCGTGCGCACCTCGGCGGCGATGCGCTCGACCGCATCCACCCGCTCGGCGATCGCCGCGGCCAGCGTGTCTCCCTCGCGCTCGCGCGCGGCGACGAAACCGTGGATCACCTCGTCCAGCAGCACCAGCGCCTCGGCGTGCAGGGCCGCCGTATCGGCCGCCTCGCCGCGCAGCACGCCCGGGTACTGCAGCAGGTCGGTGAAGTTGATGCGCATGTCGGGGAAGCGCGAATGCAGCCGCCGCGCGAGGTCGCCCAACTGCTCGACCAGCGCTTCGTCGACCGCCAGCGAAGACGCCGCTTCCGGCGCGCGCAGGCGCATGACCAGGTCCAGCTTGCCGCGGCTGATGCGCCCGGCCACGCGCTCGCGCAGCTGCGGCTCCAGCGCGCGCAGTTCCTCCGGCAGGCGCACCCCCACTTCGAGGAAACGGTGGTTGACCGAGCGCAGCTCGCAGCCGAGGGTGCCCCAGGGCGTGGTGCGTTCGCCGCCGGCATAGGCGGTCATGCTTCGGATCATGCGGGTTTCCGGTGCGTGGCAAAGAGGGCAAATGGTACCCTAGCGCCCCTTCCAGATCGGCACCGGCGCAGCATGCGGCTCATTGCCGCGTGGCTTCGCCCGTACCCTCATCCGCCCCTTCGGGGCACCTTCTCCCGAGGGGAGAAGGGACCCCCAGCAACCCGGACTTTCCATGACCTTTTCCCGCCCCAGCGGCCGCCAGGCCGACCAACTGCGCAGCGTCACCCTCGAACGCGCCTTCACCCGCCATGCCGAAGGCTCGGTGCTGGTGAGCTTCGGCCACACCCGCGTGCTGTGCACCGCCAGCATCGAGAACCGGGTGCCGGCGTTCCTGCGCGGCAAGGGCGAAGGCTGGGTGACCGCCGAATACGGCATGCTGCCGCGCTCTACCCACACCCGCAGCGACCGCGAGGCCGCGCGCGGCAAGCAGGGCGGGCGCACGCTGGAGATCCAGCGCCTGATCGGCCGCACCCTGCGCGCCTGCATCGACCGCAATGCGCTGGGCGAGCGCACCATCACCCTCGATTGCGACGTGTTGCAGGCCGATGGCGGCACCCGCACCGCGGCCATCACCGGCGCCTACGTGGCGCTGGTCGATGCGGTGAACCTGCTGCTCAAGCGCGGCGAGATCAAGCGCAACCCGATCTTCGGCGCGGTCGCGGCGGTGTCGGTCGGCGTCTACAAGGGCGTGCCGGTGCTGGACCTGGACTATGCCGAGGACAGCGACTGCGACACCGACATGAACGTGGTGATGAACGATGGCGGCGGCTTCATCGAACTGCAGGGCACCGCCGAGGGCCACGCCTTCCGCCGCGACGAGCTCGACGCGCTGCTGGCGCTGGCCGAAAAGGGCATCGGCGAACTGTTCGCCGCCCAGCAGCAGGCGCTGTCGGCATGAAGCTGGTGCTGGCCAGCGGCAACGCCGGCAAGTTGAAGGAACTGCAGGCAATGCTGGCCGGCCTGCCGCTGCAGATCGTGCCGCAGCGCGAGCTGGGCGTGGGCGAGGTGGCGGAAACCGGGCTGACCTTCGTCGAGAACGCGCTGATCAAGGCCCGCCATGCCTGCGAAGCGACCGGCCTGCCGGCGCTGGCCGATGACTCCGGCCTGATCGTCGATGCGCTCGACGGCGCGCCCGGCCTGTACAGCGCGCGCTATGCCGGCAGCCCCACCGACGATGCGGCCAACAATGCCAAGCTGCTCGACGCGCTGCGCGAAGTCCCGGCCGAGCGCCGCAGTGCCCGCTTCCACGCGGTGATCGTGCTGCTGCGCCACGCCAACGATCCGCAGCCGCTGATCTGCGAAGGCAGTTGGGAAGGCCGCATCATCGACACCCCGCGCGGCCACCACGGCTTCGGCTACAACCCGGTGTTCCTGGACGAAGAACTGGGCCTGACCGCCGCCGAGATGACGCCAGAACAGAAGAACGGCCGCAGCCACCGCGCCAAGGCGCTGCAGCTGCTGTTGCAGAAGCTTTCCGGCCAACGGGTGCGCTGAACCCGACCATGACCGCGCATTCCCACGCCCACGGCGACGCCTGCGGTTGCCCCGGCCCGACGGACCACGCCCCACCGCTGCAACTGGTGCCGCCGCCGCTGGCGCTGTACGTGCACCTGCCGTGGTGCGTGCGCAAGTGCCCGTACTGTGACTTCAACTCGCATGCGGCCAAGGGCGCGCTGCCGTTCGATGCCTATGTCGACGCGCTGATCCGCGACCTCGACCAGGACCTGCCGCTGGTCTGGGGCCGGGTGGTGAACAGCGTGTTCTTCGGCGGCGGCACCCCCAGCCTGTTCCCGCCCGAAGCCATCGACCGTTTCCTGCAACAGGCCAGCGCGCGGCTGCGCTTCGCACCAAACCTGGAAGTGACGCTGGAGACCAACCCCGGCACCGCCGAGCATGGCCGCTTCGACCGCTACCGCGCCGCCGGCGTGAACCGCATCAGCTTCGGCATCCAGACCTTCGACGACGCCGCGCTGCAGCGGCTGGGCCGCATCCACGACAGCGCCGAGGCCGAGCGCGCGGTGAAGCTGGCGCAGGATGCCGGCTACGACAACTTCAACATCGACCTGATGTACGCGCTGCCGCAGCAGACGCTGGCGCAGGCCGAGCACGACCTCGAACGCGCCTTCGCGCTGGCTCCCACCCACATCTCACACTACCAGCTGACGCTGGAGCCGAACACGGTGTTCTTCGCGCGGCCACCGCAGGGCATCCCCGACGAGGACGGCGCCTGGGACATCCAGGAACACTGCCAGACCCTGCTCGCCGCGGCCGGCTACGGCCAGTACGAGGTCAGCGCCTACGCCCGCGACGGCTGGCAATGCGCGCACAACCTGAACTACTGGCGCTTCGGCGACTACCTCGGCATCGGTGCCGGCGCGCACGGCAAGATCAGCTCCGGGGCCGAGCAACACGTGCTGCGGCGCTGGAAGCACAAGCACCCGCAGGCCTTCATGGACACTGCCGGCACCGCAGCCAGCATCGGTGGCGACGACGTGATCGACGCCGCGCGCCTGCCGTTCGAGTACATGCTCAATCTGCTGCGCCTGCACGAGGGCTTCGGCCTGCGCGACTTCGAATCGCGCACCGGGCTGGCGCGCGGCGTGCTGCAACCGGCGCTGGCCACCGCCGTCGAGCGCGGCTGGCTGCTGGCCGAGGGCGGGTGCGTCACGCCCACCGAGCTGGGGCGGCGCTTCACCAACGACGTGATCGAGCTGTTCCTGCCCTGACCCGCGCAACTGGCACCACCCTTCCCGAAATGATAGAAATCGCCCCATCAGGGGACGCGGACGTACAACGGATGTCAGGCACTGCAGCAACTTCGTCCAACCAGGCGCTGGCCTGCATCGCCGCCGCGCCGGTCCCGCCCCGCGTGCGCCAGCTGCTCGAAGCCATCCACGGCGTCGCCGCGCAGGTGCTGGCCCCGCACCTGCAGCTGACCACCGTCCAGCTCGAGCGCGAGCTGTTCAGCCAGGCCGAGAAGGCGCGCAACAGCCAGATCCAGTCCGATATCTACGCCCAGATCCGGCAGTTGGGCGTGCATGCCACGCAGTTCCCCGTCTGGTTCCTCGATGCGCTGGCCACGGCGATCGCCGGCCTGCGCGAACCGGTTGCCGCCGCCCGGGTGCCCACCCCGGCGCGAACGATGACGCTGGTGAACGACACCGATATCGACCGTGACATCGTCCTGCACGAGATGGCGCGGCGCGAAAGCCTGCGCGCGCAATCGCACCTGCAACTGCTCGGCCAGCGCTTCGGCGTGCTGGCCGCGCAACCGGCGTTCGATGTCGAACGGCTGCCGGTGGGGCCCTACGGGCTGTGCCGGATCCTGCGCGAATGCGGCGAACGGCTGGAGCTGGACACCTTCGCGCAGTTGCAGCTGTACCACGTGTTCGAGCGGCAGGTGCTGGACCTGCTGGTCGAGCTGCTGGACCGGCTGAACATCCTGCTGGCACGCGAGGGCGTGCTGCCGGGGCTGGTCTACATCCCCTACCTGCCGCGCCCCTCCGCACCGCGCCGCGGCGGCGTCGGCACCGCGCCCGGTGGCGACGCACCGGCGGCGACGCAGCGGCCGCTGACCCAGTGGCAGGGCCAGGCGCCGGCCATGTCGTGGTCGGCCGCCGCGCTGGCCGCGGACGTCGTCCCCGGTGGCGATGCCCCGCCGGCAGGCGCAACCGGGCCGGTTGCCGACACCGGCATGGCCGCCGTGCACGAACTGCTCAACAGCGCGCGGCAACTGCTGGCCCGGAACCTGCAGGCCGGCGGCGCCGCGACCGGTGGCGCCACCGCCGGCGACCTCGGCGAGATGATGGCGGCACTGGGCAACCTCGCCAGCCAGGCCGCGGCGGCCGGCGGCGTGCCCACGGCCGGCCCGCGTGCCACCGGCACGGCATCCCCCGCTGCGCCGGCGGCTCCCGCGGCCCCCACCCATCCCGTGCCCAGCGAGGCGGTGGCGAGCGTGCTCGGGCGCCTGCAATCGCAGGCCCCGGTACCCGGTACCCGGCGCAGCTTCGGCGACATCCACGCCGCGCTGCTGTCGCAGGTCCGCGCCGAACACGGCGAGGGCGCGGTGCTGTCGCCGCGCGACGGCAACACCCTGGACCTGCTCGGCCTGCTCTACACGCAGATCCAGCACGAAGTCCGCAGCACCGGCCCGGCGGCGGACCTGCTCACCCGCCTGCAGGTGCCGCTGGCGCGCGCCGCGCTCGGCGACGAGGCCTTCTTCGTCCGCGAACAGCACCCGGCGCGCGAGCTGCTCAACACCGTGGCCGAAGCCGGCGCCGTCTGGCTCGGCGAGGATGACGACGACCCGGTACTGCTGCAGAAACTGGACGAGGTGGTCGAGCAGGTCGTCAACGACTACCAGGGCGACGAGGCGGTCTTCGCCGAGGCCAACCAGAAGGTGCAGACCCACCTGCACTCGGCCGCGCGCAAGGCCGAGCTGGCCGAGCGCCGCCAGATCGAGGCCGCGCGCGGCAAGGAACGGCTGGAAGCGGCCAAGCAACTGGCCGGCCGCACCATCGGCCAGCTGTGCCAGAGCGCGGAACCGCCCAAGTTCGTGCAGACCCTGCTGCAGGAAGCCTGGAGCGACGTGCTGACCCTGACCCTGCTGCGCCGCGGCGAGGATTCCGAGGAGTGGCAACAACAGCAGCAGGCCACCCGGCGCATCGGCGAGATCACCGCCAACCCGGCCGGCGAGGCCGACGCCGCGCTGGGCGAGCAGATCGAGGAATCGCTGCTGCAGGTCGGCTACCACCAGGACGAGGCCAGCGCGATCGCCCGGCGCCTGTCCGCGCCCGGCGGCGAGGACGCCATCACCTCCAAGACCGAGCTGGCCAGCAAGCTGAAGGCGCGTGCCCGGCTCGGCGCCGGCGACAGCAAGGGCGGCGCCGGCGAGGACAGGGAGCGGCCCGTCGCCGCGCGCACCGCGGACGAGGAAGCCCGCTACCGGCAACTGCGCATGCTGCCGTTCGGCACCTGGTTCGAATTCGTCACCAACCAGCAGGGCGACAGCCGCCGCCTGCGCCTGTCCTGGTACAGCCTGATCACCGACCACGCCCTGTTCGTCAACGCACGCGGGCAGAAGGTGGCCGAGCACACCCTGGACGCGCTGGCGCGGCTGATGGCGCACGGCCAGCTGCGCATCGTCACCGAAGACCGCGCACGCTTGATCGACCGTGCCTGGCAGGCCACCCTGCGCGCCCTGCGCTCGCTCACCCGTGGCGCCACCCCGGAGCCGGCCGCATGATTACCGAAACCCGGCGCGCCCCGCGCCTGCAGGTCCCCGCACTGGTGCCGGTCACCGACCAGATGACCGGCACCGGCATCGGCCGGCTCGGCAACATTTCCGAAACCGGCATGTTGCTGATCGCCTCCGAACCGCTGGTGGAGGACGCGCTCTACCAGTTGCGCTTCCCCATCACCGACGACCGCGGCGGCGAGCTGTCGATCGACGTCGGCGCCCACCTGCTGTGGCACGAAGCCACGCGCGCACCCGGCCATGCGTGGGCCGGCTTCCGCTTCATCGCCCTGGAGAAGAGCCAGCGCGAGCAGCTGCGGCAATGGATAGAAGCCCAGCTCCCAGCGGCCTGAGTGCCGGAAACGGCACAGCGGCCGCTGCCTGATTGCGGCAAAATCGTGGCTTCGCCTTCCTTCAGCCGAGCGAGCCCCACGATGAACCCGCAAGATCCCGGCGCCCTGTATCCCGACCATCTGGGCGTGCTCGCCCGCCGCGCGGACGAAGCCCTGGCCCGTGGCGGCTTCGACCACCTCGTCGTCCCCAGCGGCCGCCTGCACTACCAGGTGTTCGACGACCGCGACTACCCGTACGCGGTCAACCCGCAGTTCAAGAGCTGGCTGCCGCTGACCCGCCTGCCCGACAGCTGGCTGGTGTACACGCCGGGCAAGCGCCCGCAGCTGGTCTACCACCAACCGCACGACTACTGGCACGTGGTGCCGGCCGCACCCGGCGGCTGGTGGGTGGAGCATTTCGACATCCACGTCATCCGCACCCCGGAACAGGCGCTGGCGCTGCTGCCGAAGGACCCGGCGCGCTGCGCCATCCTCGGCGAGCCGCAGAGCGCGCTGGGTGCGGCTTCCGACAGGCAATTCGTGCCCAACAACCCGCAGCCGGTACTCGATTACCTCGACTACCACCGCGCGTTCAAGACGCCCTACGAGATCGCGCTGATGCGCCAGGCGCAGGCGCACGCGGTACGCGGCCACCGCGCCGCCGAGGCCGCGTTCCGCGCCGGCGCCAGCGAGTTCGCCATCCACATGGCCTATTGCAGCGCGGTCGGGCAGGACGCCAACGAGCTGCCCTACGGCAACATCATCGCCCTCAACGAACACGCCGCGGTGCTGCACTACACCGATCTTGGCCAGCGCACGCCGCAGCCGCTGCGCAGCTTCCTGATCGATGCCGGCGCCTCGGCCCACGGCTACGCCAGCGACATCACCCGCACCTACGCCGCGGCCGGCCACGACGAGTTCCAGGCGCTGATCGACGCGGTCGATGCCGCGCAGCAGAAGATGTGCGCGGCGGTGCGCGCCGGCTTCGACTACAAGCAGCTGCACGTCGATGCACACCTGGCGCTGATGGGCATCCTGAGGGACTTCGGCGTCATCACCGTATCGCCGGAAGCGGCGCTGGCCAGCGGCGTCAGCGCGGCGTTCTTCCCGCACGGCATCGGCCACCTGATCGGCGCGCAGGTGCACGACGTGGCCGGCTTCGCCGCCAGCGACCGCGGCGGCCGCATCGAGCGCCCGGCCGGCCATCCCTACCTGCGCATGACCCGCGTGCTGGAACCGGGCATGGTGGTGACCGTCGAGCCGGGCGTGTACTTCATCGACATGCTGCTGGACGAGGTGAAGAAGGCCGGCAACGCCGCCAGCGTCAACTGGGAGCGCGTGGACTTCTTCCGCCCCTACGGCGGCATCCGCATCGAGGACGAGGTGCTGTGCACCGGCGGCGACGCCGACAACCTCACCCGCCCGGTGTTCGCGGCGCAGGCGTGAGCGCAGCGCCCGACGAACGCCGGCAACTGCGCCAGGCGGTGCAACGGCAACCGGCCGATTTCATCGCCTGGGTGATGCTGGCCGATGCCGAGCTGGGCGCCGGCGACGTGGCCGCCGGCGAAACGGCCGCGCAACGCGCGTTGCAGCTGCGCGCCGACCACCCCGAGGCGCTGGCACGGCTCGGGCGCGCCCGCTGGATGCAGGGCCGCCACGACGAGGCCGCCAGCCTGTTGCAGCACGCCTCCATGCAGGCACCGCAGCATCCGGGCATCGCGCTGTGGCTGGGCCATGCGCTGGAAGACGCCGGGCAACCGGAAGCCGCCGCCGATGCCTACCGCCGCGCCCACGCGTTGCTGCCGGACGAGGCCTACATCGCCGCGCAACGCCTGAACTGGCAGCGGCGGCTGTGCGACTGGCGCGGACTGGACGCGCTGTCGCGGCAGGTGCGCGATGCCGTCGCCCAGGGCAACCCCGCGGTGGAACCGTTCGCCTTCCTCAGCGAGGACGCTGGCGCCGCCGAGCAACTGGCCTGCGCCCGCCAGCGCGCGCAGGCGGTCGCCGGCTCGTTGCGGCCACTGCCGCCGGCACCGGTGCGCCTGTCCGGCCCGCTGCGCGTCGGTTTCCTGTCCAACGGTTTCGGCGCGCACCCCACCGGCCTGCTGACGGTGGCGCTGTTCGAGCAGCTGCGCATGCAGCCGGCACTGCAGGTGCACCTGTTCGCGCTGAACCGCGACGACGGCAGCGCCATCCGCCGGCGCCTGCAGGCCTCCGCGCACACGCTGCACGACGTGGCCGGGCAGCCCCACGCCGCCATCGCCGGGCACATCCGCGCGGCCGGCATCGACATCCTGTTCGACCTGCGCGGCTGGGGCGGCGGCGGTGCGCCCGAAGTGCTGGCGCTGCGTCCGGCGCCGGTGCAGGTCAACTGGCTGGCCTATCCCGGCACCTCCGGCGCGACGTGGATCGACCACGTACTGGCCGACGCTTTCGTGCTGCCACCATCACTGGAACCGGCCTTCAGCGAAAACGTGCTGCGGCTGCCGCGCGCATTCCAGCCTTCTGACAACACCCGCATCGTCGAGGAGCCGCCGGCGCGCGGCAATTGCGGCCTGCCCGAGCGCGGCGAGGACGGCAGCGGCGTCGTGTTCTGCTGCTTCAACAACAGCTACAAGCTCAACCCGCGCAGCGTCGGCCGCCTGCTGCGGGTGCTGCGCGGCGTGCCAGGCAGCGTGCTGTGGCTGTTGTCGGGCCCCGGCCGTGCCGACGAACGGCTGCGCGAGGTCGCCCGCCAGCAAGGCGTGGAACCGGCGCGGCTGGTGTTCATGCCGAAGCTGCCGCATCCGCACTACCTGGCGCGCTACCGCCACGCCGACCTGTTCCTCGACACCCATCCCTACAACGCCCACACCACCGCATCCGATGCGCTGTGGGCCGGCTGCCCGGTGCTGACCGCGCCCGGCGCGACCTTCGCCTCGCGCGTGGCCGGCAGCCTCAACCACCATCTGGGGCTGGACGAAATGAACGTGGCCGACGACGACGCTTTCGTCGCCACCGCCATCGCGCTGGGCAACGACCCGGCCGCGCTGCACGGCCTGCGCCAGCGGCTGGCCGCGGCACGCCGTGACAACGGCCTGTTCGACATGGCCGGCTTCGCGAGGGACTTCGCCGTGTTGCTGCAAGGCCTGCATCCGTAGATGCGGGGCTTGCCCCGCATGTGGCATTCCCGGCAATGCCCTGTGCGGGGCAAGCCCCGCACCTACGAGGGCGACTCAACGCACCCGCTTCACCCGCTGCCGGTGCGCGCCCACGTTGTCGCCGTCGATGCGCCGCCGCTGGGTGCCCTTCACCTCGCCGACCTTGGTGTCCGCGCCGGTCACCGGCCTGGCCTCGATGTCGGTTTCGCGCTCGAAGGCATGCGACTTGTCGGTATTGCGGTAATACCGGTACAGCGCCCAGTACAGCGCCGTCGCGCCGGCCGGGCCTGCGGCCAGCAACCAGAGTCCGCTGTCTTCGCTCATGTCGTGGCTACCAGGAATGCGATTGCGAGGGCTTCGATGAAGGTGCCGGCGGTGAGCGCGGCCAGCAGCAGCTTCCACTGCTGCACCGGCACGCTGCCCATCGTCTCGCCGGTGCGGCCGTTCACCGCGATGTAGTGCAGCAGGCCGCCGTTGCGGCCCGGCTGGTGGTAGGAATACAGCCACACCGGCAGGTACATCGACACCCAGCGGGTGCCGTGCACTTCCAGCCGCTCCTGTTCCCAGCGCACGCCGCGGCCGTAGCGGCGCACCGAGCCTTCGACCTGCGAGCGGGCGATGGACAGCAACTGGTCCTCCAGGCGCGGGCGCAGGTGCTCGACGTCGCGGTCGCGCTTTTCCGACGTGAAGCCGACCAGGTACGAGGCATTCCACTTCACCGCGTTCTTGGTGTCGAACGGCAGGATGGTGTTGATGATGTTGTTGGTGTTGGCGTTCACGTCGAGGTTGCCGCGCTCGCCGGAGGATTCCAGCGGCAGGTCGTCGACGGTGAAGTCCACGTGCCGTTCCACGCGGTAGACGTCGGCGTCGTAATAGGTCCGCTTCTTGTCGCCCGTGCCCACGGTGTAGCTGCGCGTCTGGATCTCGCCCTGCCCGGCGACGTCGGCGCTGGCGTTGCCATCGACGATCATGTACGGCAGGTACACGCCGACCACGTTCTCCGGCGTGAACTGCTCCTTGAACGCCTTGAGCGCGAACATGCGGCGCTTGTCCACGAACTGGCGGATGCGCGCGACCGCATCGTCCTTCCTGATGTGGAACGGCAGCACCGCGTCGGGCACGGCGCCATTGGCGATCTGCTCGTTGACGCCGAACACGTGGCGGCACCAGTGGCAGCGCGTGGTCATCGCGTTCTCGGTGTTGACCGCCACTTCCGCGCCGCAGCCGCCGCACTTGAAGGTCATCAGGCTGGCGGCGTCGGCGGCGATGTCCTGCGCACCGGAGGCAACCACCGTGCCCGTCAGCTGGTCGATGCCTTCGCCGAAACCGAACGCTTCCTCGACCCGCTCGCCATGCCATTCGTGGCGGCAATACAGGCAGACCAGCACGTCGCTGCCGGGCTTCTGGCGGATCTCGGTGGCGCCGCATTTCGGGCAGCGGTTGAGGCCGTCCTTCAACTCGGTGGCGGAGGTGTCGATGGCGACCGGATCGGGCGCCTCGATCTCCTCGCGGATCGCCTTCGGCAGCTTCGCGGTATCCAGCGGGAAGCTGCCGGGCAGCGGCGGCACTTCCTGCGGCGACCCCGGTCCGGCCGGCGCGGCCGTCGGCAAGGGCGGCGGCGCGGCGGAGGACGGCAGCGGCGGCGGGGTGGTTCCGGGATCTGGCATGTTCGCGGCGCGTCCTGCGGGTTACAGGCCCAGCGCCTTGGCCTTGAGCGCGTCGTAGTCGCCCTGCGTGATCAGGCCGAGGTCGAGCATCTCCTTGGCCTTCTTCAGCCGCGCGACCGGGTCGTCCGCCGCCGGCGCGGCCGGCGCCACCGGCTGCTGCAGGCCGCCGATGCCGCCCATCATGCCCGAAGCCATGCCGATGCCCATCAGCCCCGCCGCGCCGCCGTTCTCGCCGGCCGACTGGATGCCTTGGGCGACGCTGGCCTGCAGGTTGGAATTGCCGCGCGCGCCGGACAGCGCATCGGCGCGCTGCACGGTCTTGAGCAGTTCGCGGGTGGTGGCGTCGTACTCGATGGAGACGATGGCGGTCTTGACGATGGCCAGGCCGCGCTCGGTCTTCCACTGGTAGGCGTTTTCCACCGCCGCGGACAGGCTCTGCGCGAAGCCCACTGAATCCTGCTGCAGGCGGGCGATGCGGTTGCCCTTGGCCGGGTCGTTCGAGTACAGGCTGAACGCCGGCGCCAGCGAGCCGACCACTTCGTTGAACAACTGGCTGGCCGCGGCGTTGTCCAGGTCGGTGAAGTCGAACACCTTGCCCGGCTGCAGGTAGGCCGCCGGCACGAAGTTCTTCACGAACAGGATCGGGTCGACGATCTTCAGCGTGTACGAGCCGCGCGTCACCGCGCCGACCTGGGTGTTGAGGAAGGCGTCGTCCCAGTAGATTTCCGACTGCGTGCCGAAGCGGTTGTCGGGCAGTTCCTTCAGCGAGACGAAGAACGCGGCCTGCTGCGCGCCGGGCTGGCCACCGAACTTGAAGCGCTCCCAGCTCTGCTTTATCAGCGACGAAACGAGGCCGTCGCCGGCGAAGATCGAGGCCGAGTTGACGTCGTCCGAACGCCATTCATAGGCGCCCGGCTCGGCGGCGAAGCCGGTGACCGCGCCATCCTGGAACAGCAGCAGCCCGTAACCTTCGGGCACGACGATCCGCGAACCGTTGCTGATGATGTTCGACGAGCCGAGCGTGTTGGCACCGCGCCCGGCATTGCTGCCGCGCGGCACCGCGGCGAACAGCGCCGCCGTGGCCGGCAGGCCGTCCGGCACCGTGAGGAAGTCCTTCCACTGGTCGGCAAGCGCTCCGCTGATCGCACCCTTTGCTGCCTGAACAAGCCCCATGACACCACTCCTTGTTTCGTTGCCGGGCACCACGCCCGGCGCGTCCGCAAAACTACATGAAAACCGCTGGCCGAGACATCGCCCCGCTCAACCCGCTTCGCCGCCGGCCTCGGCGATGGCCTGCTCGACCTGCCGCGCATCGACCGGGCCGACGAACTGCCGGGCCACCTTGCCGTCCGGCGCGATCAACCAGGTCATCGGCAGCCCGCGCGGGGTGGCGAAGTCCTGCGGCGGGTCGTAGGGGTCGAGGATGGCGATCGGGTAGGCGACCGGGTGCTTGTCGAGGAAGGCCTGCATGTCCGCCGGCTCGATGTCCTCGTAGGCCAGGCCGACCACGTCGATGTTGCCGCGCATGGCGTGCAGCGCCGACAACTCCGGCATCTCCTGCAGGCACGGGCCGCACCAGGTGGCCCAGAAGTTGACCAGCACCCATTGCCCGCGGTGGTCGGCCAGGTCGTAGGACTTGCCGTCCACTGTCTGCACCTGCAAGCGCGGCATTTCCGCGGTGTGCTCCACCGCCCCGGCGCTGGCCGGCTGGGTGGCCGGCGACGGCGCATCGACTTCGGGTGCGACGGTTTCGGGCTGCGGCTTGCAGGCCGCCAATGCCAGCGCCAGCAGCGCCAGGCAGGGCAATCGGGGGGTCATCGGCTTTCTCCGGCATGGGTGTAGATATCGTCCACGTTGCGCTTGAGCTGCGCGCGCAATGGCACGCGCAGTTCGTCCAGCGCGGCGCAGGCGGCCTGGCCCAGCGCATCTTCGCGGAACGGCAGGTACTCCTCCGCCACCGGGATGCGCAGCTGCGCGCTTTCGTATAGCTCGTGCAGGGTGATGCCACCCAGGTCGCGCGCCAGCAGCCATTGCCCGCGCTCGTCGCGGCGCAGCAGGCCGATGCCTTCCATCTGCTCCAGCATCTGCTGCAGCAACGAGTCGGTGAGCATCGGCTCCAGCGTCAGCAGTTCTTCCTCGTCCAGCCCTTGTCCGCTCCGGCGCGCCTCGCGGAAACGGCCGAGCAGGCGCAGCAGCGCATACAGCTCGCAGCCCTGCGGCAGGCGCAACGCCAGCGGCTGGTAGCGGAACGCGGCGACGGAGGAAGCCAGCGAAGCGCCGAGCAGCACCGACACCCAGCCCAGGTAGATCCACAGCAGCAGGATCGGCACGAACGCCACCGTGCCGTAGAGCTTCTGGTAGGCCTGGAAACTGCCCAGGTACAGGCCCATGCCCCACTTCACCAGCTCCAGCATCACCACCGCCAGCAGCGCGCCGGGCACGGCATGGCGCCACTTCACCGTGTGGTGCGGCACCACCCGGTAGACCAGCATCACGCAGGCGAACTCGATCAGCACCGGCGCCAGCCGTAGCGACAGGTCGGCCAGCCAGCGCCCCTCGGCGGTGCCGAACAGCGGCAGCGCGAACACCTTGGCCGACACCGCCAGCGACGCGGCGGCGAGCATCGCGCCCAGCGTCAGCACGGTCCAGTAGACCAGGAAGCGGGTCAGCCGCGGCCGCGCCGAGGCGACCCGCCAGATCCGGTTGAAGATCTGCTCGACGCTGTTGAGGGTGATCAGCAGCGAGGCCACCAGCGCGATGAAGCCGGCCGCGGTGAGCTGGCCGACGCTGGCCGAGAACTGGCGCAGGTAGCCTTCAGCCGCGCGCGCCGCCGATGGCACGAAGTTGGAGAACACGTAGTCGCTGAGCGCCTCGCTCCAGCGGTCGAACATCGGGAACGCCGACAGCACGCCGAACACCACGATGGCCAGCGGCACCAGCGCGAACACGGTGGTGTAGGCCAGCGCACCGGCCGCCTCGAACAGGCGGTCGTCGAGGAAACGGCACCACAGGAACCGGGCGAAACTGGCCCGGCGGCCCCGGTCACGGATGCGTTCCATCCACAGATTGAGCGAATCCAGAGGCTGCATGCGGCAAGGGTACCCGATGCAAAGCGCGCCCCGCATCGCCGATACTGCCGCCTCCCGTGTGACGTGTGGATGGTGCGATGGCGGAAATCCTGGTGCTGTACTACAGCCGTGGCGGCTCGGTGGCGCGGCTGGCGCGGCAGATCGCCCGCGGCATCGGCGAGGTGCCGGGCATGAGCGCGCGGCTGCGCACGGTGCCGCCGGTGGCCGCCGTCACCCAGGCCAGCGCGCCGCCGGTGCCGGAAGACGGCGCACCGTATGTCGAGGCGACCGACCTGGCCGAGTGCGACGGCATCGTGCTCGGCAGCCCGACCCGTTTCGGCAACATGGCCGCGCCGGTCAAGCACTTCCTCGACGGGCTCGGCGCCGAGTGGGTCAACGGCACCCTGGTCGGCAAGCCGGCGGCGGTGTTCACCTCCACCGCGTCAATGCACGGCGGGCAGGAATCCACCCTGCTATCGATGCACCTGCCGCTGCTGCACCACGGCTGCCTGATCGTCGGCATCCCCTTCACTGAACCGGCGCTCAGCCACACCACCGGCGGCGGCACGCCCTATGGCGCCAGCCACGTGGCCGGCGCGCAGGACGACCCGCAGCCCAGCGACGACGAGGCGCAGCTGGCGCGCGTGCTGGGCCGGCGCGTGGCCGACGTCGCGCGGAGGCTGGCGCGATGAACGCACGACGCACGACCCTGCTGCTGGCCTTGATCGCGCTGGCCGCGCTGTACACGTACTGGTTCCTGCACGACAAGCACTGGCTGGCCACGCAGCTGGTGTTCACCGCACCGCCGCTGCTGCTGGCCATCGGCCTGCGGCTGGGCTGGCGGCGCGCGCCGTTCTGGTCGGGGGTGCTGGCGCTGTTCTGGTTCAGCCACGGCGTGATGAGCGCCTGGACGCACCGCGAAACCGCCTTGCTGGCGTGGGTGGAGATCGTGCTGGCGCTGCTGGTCGTCGCGCTTGCCAGCCTGCCCGGCCTGCGCGCGCGGTTCGGCAAGCGCAAATCCTGACCATGCCTGTAGGTCGGGGCTACGCCCCCGATGCCTTGATGCCGGGAACCGTCGGGGGCGTAGCCCCGACCTACGGACTGAGCTTCACCGTAGGAGCGACGCCAGTCGCGAGGGGCGTTACCGGGAAAGCCCCATCGCGACTGGCGTCGCTCCTACACAGGTACGGCATGGCATTGCCCGGTGGCAATACCGCCGCACGGCTTATCATCTGCACCATCACCGTCTGGATTCACCGCAATGATGGAAGACCTCCTGATCGTCACCACCGGTGGCACGATCGACAAGATCTATTTCGACGACAAGTCCGACTACCAGATCGGCGACCCACAGATCGGCATGATCCTGCGCGAATTGGGCGTGACCTTCCGCTTCAACGTGATCCCGATCCTGCGCAAGGACTCCCTGCACATCACCGACGACGACCGCGAGCTGATCCGCGCCACCATCGCCGCGCAGCCGACCCGCCACGTGCTGGTCACCCACGGCACCGACTCGATGGTCGCCACCGGCAAGGTGCTCAAGACCATCCCCGGCAAGACCATCGTGATGACCGGCGCGCTCAGCCCGGCACGGTTCCGCGGCTCGGACGCCGAGTTCAACATCGGCTGCGCGATCGGCGCGGTGCAGTCGCTGCCCGAGGGCGTGTACATCGCCATGAACGGCCGCGTCTGGAACCCGGACAAGGTGCGCAAGAACGTCGAGGCCAACCGCTTCGAGTCGCTCTGAAGTGGCCAGGGGCACCCGCGCCACCGCCGCGCTGGACAAGGCCGGCATCGCCCACGGCCTGCACGCCTACGCCTACAGCGCCGAGGTCGAGAGCAAGGGCGTGGCCGCGGCGCAGGCGCTGGGCGTCGAACCGGCGCATGTGTTCAAGACACTGATGGCATGGGTGGACAAGCAGCCTCTGGTGGCGGTGATTCCCTGCGACCAGCGGCTGTCGCTGAAGAAGCTCGCCGCGGCCTGCGGCGGCAAGCACGCGCAGATGATGGAGGTGGCCGAGGCCGAGCGCCGCAGCGGCTACAAGGTCGGCGGCATCAGCCCGTTCGCGCAGCAGCGGCCGGCGACCACGTGGTTCGCCGAACAAGCCCAGGGCCACGAACGCATCTGGATCAACGCCGGCCAGCGCGGCCTGCTGCTGGACATCGCCCCGGCCGATGCGCTGCGCTTCCTGCAAGCGCGCCACGCAGACCTCTGCGAGTAGCCCGGGGCTACGTCCCCGGCGCCGTTCCGCGAAACAGGCATGCATGCAGGGGGAGCGCCGGGGGCGTAGCCCCGGCCTACCCGGTCGAACCCGCTTTCTGTAGGAGCGACGTGAGTCGCGATGGGACTTCTCCGGAAAATCCCCTGTCGCGACTCACGTCGCTCCTACAGACAAAAGGAGTACAGAAAGCAGAAGCCCCGCGAATGCGGGGCTTCCTGTCTGGAGCGTGCAGCAGGCTCAGCCGTCCAACCGCACCAGCCAGCCGTGGCGGTCCGGCAGGCGGCCGTACTGGATGTCGGTCAGCTCCTTGCGCAGCGACATCGTGACCTCGCCGGCAGGGGCATCGAGGTTGCCGACGGCGAAGCCCTCGCCCTTGAGCTGGCCGATCGGGGTGATGACCGCGGCGGTGCCGCAGGCGAACACCTCGGTGATCTCGCCCGAGGCCACGCCCTGCTTCCACTCGTCGATCGACACCTTGCGCTCCTCCACGTCCATGCCGCGGTCGCGCGCCAGCTGCAGGATGGATTCGCGGGTGATGCCTTCCAGGATCGAGCCCGACAGCGCCGGGGTGACCAGCTTGTTCTGCTTGCCGTAGACCAGGAACACGTTCATGCCGCCCAGCTCTTCGAGGTACTTGCCCTCGACCGGGTCGAGGAACAGCACCTGCGAGCAGCCCTGCGCCTGCGCCTGCTGCTGCGGCAGCAGCGAGGCGGCGTAGTTGCCGCCGCACTTGGCCGCGCCGGTGCCGCCCTTGGCCGCGCGCGCGTAGTCGGTGGACAGCCAGATCGCCACCGGCGCCACGCCCTTGGCGAAGTACGGGCCGGCCGGGCTGGCGATGACGTAGTAGCTGGCCTTGTGCGCGCCACGCACGCCGAGGAACGCTTCGTCGCCGATCATGAACGGGCGGAAGTACAGGCTGGCCTCGTCGGCATCGGACACCCAATCCTTGTCCAGCGCGATCAGCTGCTTCAGCGATTCGACGAAGATCTCCACCGGCAGTTCCGGCAGCGCCAGCCGTGCGGCCGAGCGCTGCAGGCGGCGGCCGTTGGCGTCCGGGCGGAAGGTCCACACCGAACCATCGGCATGGCGGTAGGCCTTGATGCCCTCGAAGATTTCCTGCCCGTAGTGCAGCACCGCCGCGGCCGGGTCCAGCGCGATCGGGCCGTAGGGCATCACCGCCGCGTCATGCCAGCCGGTGTCCTTGTCCCAGCGCACGGCCACCATGTGGTCGGTGAAGTGCAGGCCGAAGCCCGGCTTTTCCAGGACCTTGGCGCGCTCTTCCGCGCTGCGCGGGTGGTCCGAACGGGTGACGCGGAAACTCAGGGACTGGGACACCGGTAATTCCTTCCAGATTGCGGGTTTGGAGCCGGCCTGCATGCAAACCGGCCAGTTGGGACCTTACAGCATGCCGGTTTCGAGCCGCGCCGCCTCGGACATCATGTGCTTGCCCCACGGCGGGTCGAACACCAGGTCGACGTCGGCCTGGGCCACGGTCGGGATCATCTCCAGCTTGCTGCGCACGTCGTCGACCAGGATCTCGCCCATGCCGCAACCGGCCGCGGTCAGCGTCATCTTGACGTCCACCTCGCGCTGGCCGTCGTCCAGGTGCTTGATGTCGACTTCGTAGATCAATCCGAGGTCGACGATGTTGAACGGGATCTCCGGGTCGAAGCAGGTCCGCAGTTGCTGCCAGACCAGCTTTTCCACGTCCTCGTCGCCGGCGTCGGCGGGCAGGTCGAGCCCCCCCGTCACTTCCTTGCCGATGGCGTCGCCGTCCTTGCCGGCGATGCGGAACAGGTTGCCCTCGACGAACACCGTATAGCTGCCGCCCAGCGCCTGGGTGATGTAGCCGTAGCTGCCGGCGGGCAGGGTCACGCTGTCGCCCTGCGGCACCATCACGGCCGGGCAATCGCGTTCGAAGTGGACGGGTTCGCTGCTGCGGGAGTACATGGCGTGCGATATGGGGGCGCCGGGAAGACCGGCAAGGACCCCATTTTATCCGACTGCGCGCCCCCGGCGCCGAAACGCTATGCTGCACGCCCTTTCGCGGAACGCTCATGGCCCCTCTTTCCCCGCCGCCGGCCGGTCGCACCCAGCACTGGCTCTGGCCGCCGCTGTTGCTGCTGGGAAGCATCACCGTCGCCATCGCCTGGCTGCTGGCCGCCCTGGCCACCGGCACCCAGGCGGGCTGGATGGTGGTCGTCGCCGCGCTGGAAGCGGCGTGGATGCTGCGCCTGGGCACGCTGCGCGGTGGCAGGCTGCGCGTGGCCGTCGCGCTGCTGGCGACCGTGCTGATCGCGCTGGCCGCCAACTGGGGCATCGCCGCGGCCTGGATCGGCGGGCCGATGGGGCTGACACCGTGGGAATCGGCGCTGCGCCTGGGCCCGCACCTAGCCTGGACCCTGATCGGGCTGGGCAACGGCGTTGCCGAAATCATCTGGCTGCTGGCCGGCTTGCTGCTCGCAGGGTGGCTGGCGCGCTGAACTGCTGGATCGGCGTGTCCCGTGAACGCATCCGGTAGTGCCGGCCGCTGGCCGGCAACCCCGCACGCATGACCTTCCATAGCCAGGCAGGCCGGGGCTACGCCCCCGGCACTTGGGGTTCATGCCGCCGGGGGTGTAACCCACCGGCCTACGGGGCTGCATGACCTCCCGTGGATGCGGGGCTCGCCCCGCATGAAGCCTTCCCGGCCAAGCCCCGTGCCGGGCGCAAGCCCGACACCTGCGCAAACATCGTGCAGTGCCGGCCGCTGGCCGGCACTGCCTCAATGCCCGCCGTCCAGCGCCTTCAGTTCGCTGACCAGTGCGCTGGCCATTTCCGCGCCATCGCCGTACAACATGCGGGTGTTGTCCGCATAGAACAGTGCGTTCTCGATGCCGGCGAAACCGGTGCCCTTGCCGCGCTTGATGACGATGGTGTTCTTCGAGTCCACCACGTCCAGGATCGGCATGCCGTAGATCGGGCTGGTCGGGTCGGTCTTGGCCACCGGGTTGACCACGTCGTTGGCGCCGATCACCAGCGACACGTCGGTGGTGGCGAACTCCGGGTTGATGTCGTCCATGTCGGCGATCAGGTCGTAGGGCACGCCGGCCTCGGCCAGCAGCACGTTCATGTGCCCCGGCATGCGCCCGGCGACCGGGTGGATGGCGAACTTCACCTTGACCCCGCGATCGATCAGCCGCTGCGCCAGTTCCCATATCTTGTGCTGGGCCTGCGCCACCGCCAAGCCGTAGCCCGGCACGATCACCACGCGCTCGGCGAAGGCCATCATCGCCGCCACGTCGGCGGCCTCGATCGGCTTCTGGCTGCCGCTGATCTCCGCACCCTGCCCGCCACCGCCGAAATTGGAGAACAGCACGCCGCTGATCGGCCGGTTCATCGCCTTGGCCATCAAGCGCGTCAGCAGGATGCCGGCGGCGCCGACCATCATGCCGGCGATGATCAGCGCCTCGTTGCCGAGCACGTAACCCTCGAACGACACCGCCAGGCCGGTGAACGCGTTGTACAGCGAGATCACCACCGGCATGTCGGCGCCCCCGATCGGCAGCGTCATCAACACGCCCAGCGCCAGCGCGACGACGAAGAAGCCGATGATCGCCACCGGCTGCAACGTGATCGCCGCCCACACGCCCAGCGCCACCATCGCCACCGCCACCAGCAGGTTGAACACCTGCTGGCCGGGGAAGGTGACGCGCTTGTCCAGCCGACCGTCGAGCTTGGCCCAGGCGATGATCGAACCGGACAGCGACACCGCGCCGATCGCCGAACCAATGACCGCCAATGCCAGCACCGTCGCCGACGGCTGCCGCGCGGCCAGGTCGGCGATGGCCTGCGCGCTCCAGTGGCTGGTGTCGCGGTTGGCCAGCGCGGAAAAGCGCAGCAGTTCCACCGCGCCGATCGCCGCGGCCGAACCGCCGCCCATGCCGTTGTAGAGGGCGACCATCTGCGGCATGTCGGTGATGGCGACCTTCTTCGCCGATACCCACGCCAGCCCGGTGCCCAGCACCAGCGCCACCAGGATCAGCGCGATGTTGTGCAGCCCCGGCAGGAAGAACGTGGCGGCGGTGGCGATCAGCATGCCCAGCCCGGCCCAGCGGATGCCGCTGCGCGCGGTCGTCGGCGAGGCCATGCGCTGCAGGCCCAGCAGGAACAGCGTGGCGGCGACCAGGTAGCTGGCGCCCACCAGCCACGAAAGCAGTTGCGCGGTGGTCACGTTCAAGCCTTGTCCTCCGCCTTGGCCGGCTTCCTGCTGGACTTGAACATCTCCAGCATGCGCTCGGTGACCACGTAGCCGCCGGCCGCGTTGCCCGCACCCAGTGCCACGGCGATGAAGCCAATGGCCTTCTCCAGCGTGGTGTCGGCATGGCCCAGCACCACCATCGCGCCGATCAGCACGATGCCGTGGATGAAGTTGGAACCGGACATCAGCGGGGTGTGCAGGATCACCGGCACCCGCGAGATGATCACGTGGCCGGCGATCGCCGCCAGCATGAAGATGTACAACGCCACGAACCCGTCGCTCATTGCCGCTTTCTCCAAGGCGTGAAACCGTCTGTCCCGCATGATAACCACGGCAACGAAGCCGGCGCGACGGTTGCGATGTCAACCGTTTCCGCGCCCGTGCGTTGTTACTGGCAGTCCCTTTGCGAGCCGCTACCCTGTGCTGGTGACCAGCCCGCCCCTGCCGACCGCCGCACCCGCCTCGCTCGATGCCTTCCTGGCCGGCATCGGCCCGCGCGCGTTCCGCTTCGCCGAAGCCGGCCTGCGCCAGCGTGACGATGCGCTGGACGCGGTGCAGGACGCGATGGAACGCATGCTCGGCTACCGCGACCAGCCCGCCGAAGAATGGATGCCGCTGTTCTGGAGCATCCTGCGCCGGCGCATCATCGACATCCAGCGCCGCCGCAGTTTCCGCCTGAAGTTCTGGGCGCCGGCGCAGGACGAGGACGGCCCGATCGACTGGGCCGACGAAACGCCCGGCCCGGCGCAAACGCACGAGCAGCGCGAGGACTACGCGCGGCTGGTGCAGGCGCTGCGCCAGCTTCCCGCGCGCCAGCGCGAGGCGTTCGGCCTGCGCGTGTTGCAGGAGCTGGACGTGGCGACCACCGCCCGGGCGATGGGCTGCTCGGAAGGCTCGGTAAAAACCCACCTGTCGCGCGCCCGCGACGCATTGCAGAAACAACTGGAGGCCACGCGGTGAACCGCCTGCCCACGACCAAGCACGACGACTTCGACCACTCGGTACGGCACCTGCAACGGCAGGCCGAAGCCGCGCTCTCGCCGGCCACGCTGGCCCGGCTGCGGCAGGCACGCCAGCAGGCCACGGCCAATGGCGCGCCTTCGCCGTGGCGCCGCCGCGGCTGGTGGCTGGCCAGCGCCTGCTCGGCGGTGCTGGCGGTCACCGTGGCACTGCAATTCCCCACGACGCCCACGCCTGCGCCCGCCGACATCGCGGCCGCAGCCGGCGCCAGCGACGACGACGCTTCCCTGCTGTTCGACGAAAGCCCCGAGCTGTACCTGTGGCTGGGTTCGGATGCCCTGGCGATGGAGTGAGAACGATGAACACCCGCCCGTTTTTCCTGCTGCTGCCCCTGCTGCTCGCCTGCGCCGCCCCCGTTGCCGCGCAGCAGGCATTGCCCGAATGGGACCAGCTCACCCCGGCCCAGCGCGAAACCCTGATCGCCCCCGTCCGCGAACGCTGGAACGACGCCCCGCCCGAACGCCGCCGGCACATGTACGAGCATGCCCGCAGCTGGCAGCAGATGACGCCCGAGCAGCACGAACAGGCGCGGCGCGGCATGCGCCGCTTCGAGAGCATGTCCCCGCAGCAGCAGCGCGAGGCCCGCGCCCTGTTCGGGAAGATGCGCGGCATGGACAAGGCACAGCGCGAACAGCTGCGCGAGCAGTGGCGGAAGATGACGCCCGAGCAGCGCCGGCAGTGGGTGGAAGCCAACCCGCCGCGCTGAGCGGGGCACCACGCACGCGGCGGTTTTGATCTTCCTTCTCCCTGCGGGAGACAACTCGGCAGGATTGCCGAGTCGTACGGCGAAACCACCCAAAGGGGGCGGCGCATGGATGTACCGCATGCAGGTGCCCGGAGGGCGGATGAGGGCAAACGGAGTCCATGATGGTTAACCATCCGGACTCCGTTTGCCCCTCACCCCAACCCCTCTCCCGGAGGGAGAGGGGCTTCAAGCCCGCGCTCCAGCCCATGCCACCTGGCAGGCGGGGTTGATTGCAGTGAAACGCTTTTCAACAGCCAAGTGACTGGTAAGCCCAACGCCACGAAATATCCGAAACGCAAAGCCGGGCTTCCTTCGCCTGCCTGACCTGCATGCCGTCAATCATTCGGCAGGATCGACAACCGCGTCACATCGGACACCGACTCGGCATGCAACAGGACGCGGTTGTCCAGACAGCATTGCGGCAGAGCATCGGGCCGCCACTCGAACACGCCCGAAACCGTGGCCGCTGCCCGCCGCACCCTCAACATGTCGCGCGTGCCGAACAGTTCTTCCAGAATCATGGAGGGGCCTGCCAACGTAATGATCCGCACATGGGAATCATCACAGTCATACAGATAGACACCATGATGCATGGCCGTCGCGACGCAGGCCGGCACCTGCACGCGCTTGCCCGCATATTTGTCCGGGTTTTCGGCCAAGTGCCGGTACGCAACACGTAGCGGCTCGTCGGCGAAGGCAGGCACACTACCCAAGCCACTTGCCGCCAACCACGCGGCGACAACCCCAGCATGCAACTTCACACCGGCGGGATTTCCCCGGCGGCCGGCCGCTCCGGCCACACCGTCTTCGCCAGCAGTTCGTCGTTCCAGTCGAAGGCCAGCGCGCCGTCCTTCAGGAACAGCGAGACGAAGTTGAGCACGTTGCGCGCGTACATCTCGCTGGCGTGGACGGCGCCCATGCTGGCCAGGTCGAGCGGGCCGGCGACGGTGACGCCGCCGACGTCGATGGTTTCGCCCGGCTGGGTCGCCTCGCAGTTGCCGCCGGTTTCGGCGGCCAGGTCGACGATGACGCTGCCCGGCTTCATGCCCGCCACCATCGCCGCAGTCACGATCTTCGGCGCGGGCCGCCCGGGCACCGCGGCGGTGCAGATCACCACGTCGATGCCCTTGAGGTGCTCGGCCAGCCGCCGCTGCTGCTCGGCGCGCTCTTCGTTCGTCAGCTGGCGCGCATAGCCGCCCTCGCCGGCGGCGCTGACACCGAGGTCGAGGAACTTGCCACCCAGCGATTCGATCTGCTCACGAGTTTCCGGGCGCACGTCGAAGCCTTCCACCTGCGCGCCCAGGCGCCTGGCGGTGGCGATGGCCTGCAACCCGGCCACGCCGGCACCGACCACCAGCACCTTCGACGGGCGGATGGTGCCGGCGGCGGTGGTCAGCATCGGGAAGAAGCGCGGCGCCAGCTGCGCGGCGATCAGCGTGGCCTTGTAGCCGGCCATGCCGGCCTGCGAGCTGAGTACGTCCATCGCCTGCGCGCGGGTGGTACGCGGCAACCGCTCCAGCGGGAAGGCGGTCAGCTGCCGTGCCTGCAACGCGGCCGCGCGCGCCGCGTCGGCCTGCGGGTGCAGCATGCCGACCAGCACCGCGCCGGACTTGAGGCTTTCGATCCGTGCCGGCGCCGGTGCCTGCACGCACAGCACCAGCTCGGCGTCGCCGATGGCGTCGTCGATCCTCGCGCCCGCCTCGGTGTAAGCCGCGTCCGTGAAACCAGCGGCGCTGCCGGCACCGGCCTGCACCCGCACCTCGGCGCCGGCCGCCCGCAGCTTCTTCACCGTCTCCGGCGTGGCCGACACGCGCCGCTCGCCGCTCGCGGTTTCCTTCAACACCAGTACATCCACGGCCATTGCCCGTCCTCGATGCGCAGTTGAATACGCGTCGGATCGTAGCAAAGCCGGGCCTTGCGGCGGCACATGCGTGCGGATGAAAACATCCGGCGATCGGTTTCCGCGGATACGAACGCGGCGGGGCAAGCCCCGCCGCCGCAACGGGTGGAAAACCGCGTCAGTGCAACGTGGGCTGCTGCGGGTCGAGGCGGTCGATCACGCCCTGCATCGCGGTGTCGAATGCGCCGTCGTCCAGGTGCGGGCGCAGCCGGCCCAGCCGCTCCATCACCACCAGTTCCTCCGGCGAGGCGACGCAGAAACGCACGCCGCGGCGATTGACGAACAGCAGCCGCGAGGAAATCGGGCTCACCCACGACAGCTTGCCGGCCTGCACCTTGCCGTCCTTGTCGATGAAGTCCAGCCAGCTGCCCACGGCCATGCCGCGATAGCGCTCGGCGTCGGCGACGTCCACGCTTTCGGTCTTTTCGGTGCCGAGGTCGAGCGCCGGCGATTCCTGCACCGGCGCCGTCGGCAGCGCCACCTGCGGCAGTTCCGGCAGCGCGCGCTCCAGCTCCGGGCGTGCTTCGGCGATGGCCTGCAGCGTGTCGTGCAGCGCGTCGACCGCCGCCACGCTGCCCTCGCCGTGCAGGCCGACGCTGGCGAACACCTTGCGCAGCGCCGGCTGGCAGGATTGCAGCCATGGCTTGCCGACGATGTGGCGGTGCGCCTCGGCCACTTCCTCCAGCAGCGTGTCGGCCAGCTGCAACGCCTCGCCGACCGAGGCGCCGTCCTCGCCCTCGCGCAGCAGGCCGAGGGTCAGGTGGTGGTTCCACGGCTGCCGCAGGAAGTCGCCGATCGCCGCCGGCAGCGGCGCGCCGGCCTGCAGGCGCTTGTCCAGTTCGGCGGCGGCGCGGCTGCGCGCCATTTCCAGTTTTTCCTGGCCGCGCTGGGTTTCGGCCGCGCGGCGCTCGGCGATCTCGATGCGGCGGCGGTGCTGGGCAAGGAAGTCCCGGAACTCCTCTTCCAGGGTCAGGAAGATCGCCAGGTTCTCGTTGAATTCGGCGATCAGCCGGTCGATGATTTCCTCGACCTTGCCCATCAGCGCGCGCTCGGCCTGGCTTTCGCCGGCATTGCCTTCGCAGGCCTCGGCCAGCGAGTTGAGCAGCTTGCGCGCCGGGTGGGTCTTCTGCACGAACATGCGCCGGTCGAGCATGGCGACCTTGACGAACGGCACCACCAGACGGCCGATCAGTTCGCGCGAGCGGCCTTCCAGTTCGCGCTCGTCCAGCATCACGTCGAACAGCATACCGACCAGGTCGATGGCGTCCTCGTCCTGCGGGTCCAGCCGCGCCTGCGACGGGTCCACGCCCAGCCGGGTGGCGCCGGAAATCACTTCGTTCTTCAGCCGCTGCGCCAGCGATTCGGTTTCGTCGCCGACCGCCGCGCGCAAGGTGGCCGTCGGCGTGGCCTGCAGCAACGACAGCACCGACATCATCTCGTGCTGGCTCAACGGCCGCTGCTGGCCCACCGCGACCTGCGCGGCGGCGGTGGCGTCCTCGCGCACGTGGCGGGTCTGCGCCAGCAGTTCGTGCAGCGCTTCAAGCACCATGTTCTGCCCGTTCGGCGCCGGCTCGTCGCCGAGGGCGCCATGTGCGCCGGCCTGCAGTTCGCTGCGGTGCTGAGCCCAGCGCTCGGTGAAGCGCCGCGCCCACGCCGGTGCGCCCTGCGGGTCCTCCGGTTCGGCCTCGCGGGCCGGTTCCGGCTCGTGCCGCGCCTTGGCCGCGGCCCGCGGCGCGGCGGGACGACCCGGCTGGGAGATGCCCGGCATTACCCCGGCCTCGGCCAGGCCTTCGTCCACGTCGCGGTAGATGCGGCCGACCTGCGCGGCGAATTCGCGTTCGCACAGTTTTATCAACACCAGCCGCACCTCGGCCACCAGGTCGCAGGTGGAGAACGCCTCGTGCAGGGCGACGCCGATGTGCTCGGGGCCGACCGGGTTGCTGCTGGCATCCATCTCGTCCACGCCGGCCACCCACGCCAGGCGGCGGTCCAGCCGCGCCAGCACCGGCTTCCAGTCGCGCAGCACCACGCTGGCGAAATTGCGCACCGCCAGCCGCGATTCGAGGTCGTGCTCGGACAACAGGCTCAACCCGCCGTCGCCCTGCGCGGCCTGGGTCAGCACCAGTTCGGCGGACAGCGGCGCGCCGCCTTCCAGCGATTCCCATGCCTGTTTCAGATGCGCGCCGAAGCGCAGGGCAATGTCCTCGCGGCGGCGGCGCAGCTCGCGCATGCCGTCGAGGAACACCAGTTGCGAGGCGCCGGCGGTCTCGGCGCGGTTGAACAGTTCATCGTCGAATCCGGCCAAGGCCTTGTCGAAGGCACTGGACAGCGCCGGCAGCGCGGCGTCGCGGGCAAGCGCCAGCAGGCCCGGGTTGTGCCCGGGGTGGCCTGATGGATGCGGACTGGACTTCATGCGCAACTGCTCCACACCCGGCGGGAGGCCGGAATGCCGGAAAACGGAAAGTGGGATACGGCTGCTCCCCCAAGCACCGCCCGTGCATGGTAAGGAGACTCGCTGAACAGGGTCAGTGATGCAGTCCGCACTTTGTACCTCGCTGCCGGCAACCCGGCATCCAGCGCCATGCTAAGCACCCGCCGTCGAATTGGCGAGAAAACCGCCCCTGCCGTGGCAGAACGCAGATTTCCCGCCGCCTGAAGCAGGGCATCGGCCGATGTCTATAATCCTTGATTCCCCGTCGTCTGCGATGAACCATGCCCGACCCCGGTTTCCTGCACGCCCTGGAACAGCGCCGCTCGGTCCCGTCCCTACAGTTGGGGGAGCCCGGCCCGGACCAAGTCACCCTGCTGAAGATGCTGGCCGCGGCGGTGCGGGTGCCCGACCACGGCAAGCTGGTGCCGTTCCGCTTCCTGCGCCTGCAGGGCGATGCCCGGCACGCGCTGGGCGAATTCGTCGCCCGTCGCAGCCGTGAACGCGACCCACAGGCGGCCACGGCGGTGGTCGAAAAAGACCGCAAGCGCTTCTCGCATGCGCCGCTGGTCATCGCGGTGGTCGCCCGGTTGCAGGACCACCCCAAGGTGCCCGAGCAGGAACAGTTGCTGAGCGCCGGCTGCGCCTGCTTCGCCCTGCTGCAGGCCGCGCAGGGCTTCGGCTTCGGCGCGCAGTGGCTGACCGCGTGGATGGCCTACGACGCCGAGGTCGCCCGCCACCTCGGCCTGGCCGGCAACGAGCGCATCGTCGGCTTCGTCCACATCGGCACGCCGAAGCTGCAGGTGCCCGAGCGCGAGCGGCCGGACCCGGCCGCGCTGCTGGAAGACTGGCGGCCGTGAACACGCTGGCGTCGCGCCGGCCGCTGTACCTGGTCGACGCCAGCCTGTACGTGTTCCGCGCCTGGCACTCGATGCCCGACGAATTCCAGGATGCGCAGGGCTGGCCGACCAACGCGGTGCACGGCTTCGCCCGCTTCCTGCTGGAACTGCTCGAACGCGAGCGCCCGGCGCACATCGCCATCGCCTTCGATGAGGCGCTGGACAGCTGCTTCCGCCACCAGCTGTACCCGGCCTACAAGGCCAACCGCGAACCGGCGCCGGAAGCGCTGCGCCGCCAGTTCGCGCACTGCAAGGCGCTGTGCGCGGCGCTGGGTCTGGGCGTGCTGGCCGACCGCGACTACGAGGCCGACGACCTGATCGGCAGCGCCCTGCACGCCAGCCGCGGCGACGCGCTGCGCGGGGTGATCGTGTCGGCCGACAAGGACCTGTCGCAGCTGCTGGGCGAACACGACGAGCAGTGGGACTACGCGCGCAACCAGCGCTGGGGCGCGGCCGGGGTCAAGGCGCGGCACGGCGTGCACGCGCACCAGATCGCCGACTACCTGGCGCTGTGCGGTGATGCGGTGGACAACATCCCCGGCGTGACCGGCATCGGCGCCAAGTCGGCGGCAGTGCTGCTGGCGCACTTCGGCAGCCTCGACGCGATGCTGCAGCGGATCGACGAAATCCCGTTCCTGCGCCTGCGCGGCGCCGCGCAGATGGCCACGCGGCTGCGCGAGCAGCGCGAGCAGGCGCTGCTGTTCCGGCAATTGACGACCATCGCGCTCGATGCGCCGCTGGCCACGGCCACGCCCGGCTTCGCGCGCGGCGCGGCCGATGCCGACATGCTCGCCGGGCTGTGCCAGGCGCTGCGCTTCGGCCCGCTGACCCGGCGCCGGCTGCTGGCCGCAGCCGGGCTGGACCGCCCTTCCCCTCCCGCCAGCGAGTTCGCATGAGCCACGACAACACTTCCGAACCCCGCGTCGTCTACGAAGGCAGGTACCAGCGCATGCTGGTGCGCGGCAGTTGGGAATACAGCGAGCGTACCCATGCCGGCGGGCTGGCGGCGATCATCGTCGCGGTCACCCCGGAAGACGAGGTGCTGTTCGTCGAGCAGTTCCGCGTGCCGCTGCAGGCGCGCACCATCGAGATGCCGGCCGGGCTGGTCGGCGACATCGACGCAGGCGAATCCATCGAGGACTCGGCCGTCCGCGAGCTGGAGGAGGAAACCGGCTGGACCGCCGCGCAGGCCGAGGTGCTGATGATCGGCCCCACCTCCTCCGGTGCCAGCAGCGAGAAGATCGCCTTCGTCCGCGCCACCGGCCTGCGCAAGGTCGGCGCCGGCGGCGGCGACGACAGCGAGGACATCACCGTGCACGCCATCCCGCGCGCCCGTGCCGCGGCCTGGCTGGTGCAAAAGATGGCCGAAGGCTACGAGCTGGACGCCAAGTTGTGGGCCGGGCTGTGGATGATCGAGCACCATCTGGACGGCCGTCCGCGATGAACCTGCACGCGAACCCCGCCGGAAGTCCGGTCACGGCCGTCGCGTCCCTGCTCGGCCGCGACGACCCGCCGCCGTTCACCGTGCACAACCCGCACGGTGCCTCGCCGTTCATGCTGCTGGCCGACCACGCCGGGCAGCGCGTGCCGGCGGCGCTGGGCAACCTCGGCCTGCCGCAGGCGGAGCTGGACCGGCACATCGGCTGGGACATCGGCATCGCCGGCACCACCGTCGAGCTGGCGCGGCGGCTGGATGCGTTCGCCATCGAACAGACCTGGTCGCGGCTGGTGATCGACTGCAACCGGCCGCTGGCTTCGCCCACGCTGATACCCGAAACCAGCGACGGCACCCTGGTGCCGGGCAATGCCGGGCTGGATTCCGCGCAGCGGCAGCAACGCATCGACGCCATCCATGCGCCCTACCACGCGCGCATCGCCGCCGAACTGGACCGCCGCCGCGACGCCGGCCAGCCCACCCTGCTGGTGATGATGCACAGTTTCACCCCGGTGATGAACGGCCATCCGCGCCCGTGGCATTGCGGCGTGCTGTACCACCGCGATGCGCGCTTCGCCCACGCATTGCGCGATGCGCTGCGCGCCGAGGGCGACCTCGACGTCGGCGACAACCAGCCGTATGCGGTCAGCGACAGCAGCGACTATGCGGTGCCGGTGCACGGCGAGGGCCGCGGGCTGCTGCACGTGGAGCTGGAAATCCGCCAGGACCTGATCGCCGACGCCGCCGGCCAGCAGGCGTGGGCGGCGCGGCTGGAACGGTTGTTCACGGCCCTGCAGCCGGTATTGCCGGCGTAGATGCGGGGCTTGCCCCGCATGGGGCCTTCCCGGTGGAGCTTCATGCGGGGCAAGCCCCGCATCTACGGAAGCGCATGGTCGTAGGTCGGGGTTACACCCCCGACGCACGGGATACCGGGAGGTGCGCGCCGGGGATGTAACCCCGACCTACGTGCGTGCGCCCTCCCGGCGAGAGAGGGCCACGCGTCGATCGGATCAGGCGAAGCCGTCGGTCGCGCGCACCAGCGCATCCACATTCTCGGCCTCGAACGCCGAATGGCCCGAGGCCGGGGTGATGTGCAGCTGCGCCTTCGGCCAGGCCTTGTGCAGGTCCCAGGCGTTGGCCAGCGGACACACCACGTCATAGCGGCCGTGCACGATCACGCCGGGGATGTCGGCGATGCGGTGGGCGTCGCGCAGCAGTTGGTCCTCGACCTCGAAGAAGCCGCCGTTGACGAAGTAGTGATTCTCGATGCGGGCAAAGGCCAGCGCGAAACGCGGGTCGGCATGGCTGTCGGCGAAGTCGGCGTCCACGTGCAGGAAGCTGGTGGCGCCTTCCCACACGCTCCATGCCTTGGCCGCGGCCAGCCGGGTGGCCTCGTCGTCGCTGGTCAGGCGGCGGTGGAAGGCCGAGATCAGGTCAAAGCGCTCCACTGCCGGGATCGCACCCACGTAGTGCTCCCACGCATCCGGGAACAGGCGGTTGGCGCCCTCCTGGTAGAACCACTCCAGTTCCCAGCGGCGCAGCATGAAGATGCCGCGCAGCACCAGCTCGGTGACGCGCTGCGGGTGGGTTTCGGCATAGGCCAGCGCCAGCGTCGAACCCCAACTGCCGCCGAACACCTGCCACCTGTCGATGCCCAGATGCCCGCGCAGCTTCTCGATGTCGGCCACCAGGTCCCAGGTGGTGTTGTCCACCAGGTCCGCGTGCGGGGTGGAGCGGCCGGAGCCGCGCTGGTCGAACAGCACGATGCGGTACTTCGCCGGGTCGTGGAACTGGCGCATCTTGTCGGTGCAGCCGCCGCCGGGGCCCCCGTGCAGCATCACCACCGGCTTGCCGTCGGGGTTGCCGCATTGCTCGTAGTACAGCACGTGGCGGTCGTCGACAATGAGCGTGCCGGTGTCGTAGGGGGCGATTTCGGGATAAAGCGTGCGCATGCGCGGCCTCGCGATTGAACAAGCGCTGATTGTAGGCGGCGGGGGCTCGGCGCGGGCGCGCGCTCAGCCCACGACGCGGTTGCGGCCTTCGCGCTTGGCCCGGTACAGCTGGCGGTCGGCGGCAACCAGCAGGCTGCGCGCGTCGTCGCAGCCCGGCTGCAGGTGGGCCACGCCGATGCTGATGGTCACCGGCACGGGGCTGCCGTCGGGCGCCACGATCTGCAGCCCGGCGACACGGACATGCAGCTCCCGCAACCGCTGCAGCGCATCGTGGCGGCCCATGCCTTCCAGCACCAGCAGGAATTCTTCGCCGCCGTGGCGCGCGGCGAACACCATGCCGGCACAGTCGTCGTCGCCGCGCAGCACCGTGGCGATCCGTTGCAGCACGTGGTCGCCGACCTCGTGGCCGTGGTTGTCGTTGATGTGCTTGAAGTGGTCGACGTCGGCCAGCGCCACGCACAGCGGCGTCACCGCGCTGCGGGCGCGGGCCACGGCCTGCTGCAGGCGGCGGTCGGCGGCGCGGCGGTTGGGCAGGCCGGTGAGCTCGTCATGCGTGGCCTGGTGCTCCAGCCGCTGCATCAGGCTGCCGCGCTCGCGGTCGGCCGCCTCCAGCGCGCGGTTCTTCTCGCTCAGCTCCTCGGTGCGGACGCTGATCTCGCGATGCAGCCGGCGCTGGTTGCGGCGGTAGCTGGCGGTATGCAGCCAGAAGCCCAGCGCCACCGCGCCGGCCAGCAGCAACAGGCCGAGCAGACGCGAGGACGGGCGCTTCCACAGCGGCGGCACCACTTCCAGCGCCATCACCGCCGAACCGATGGACTCCTGCCGCGTCCAGTCCAGCGGCAGGGTCATGGCCTGCACTTCCAGCCGGTAACGGCCCGGCGGCAGGTTGGTGTAGAGCGCCTCGGTACCGGCGCCGGCCTCCACCCAGCCGGCGTCGAAGCCGTGCAGGCGGTAGCGGTAGCGCAGCTTGTCCGGGGCGCGGAAGTTCAACGCGGCATAGCCGACGGCAAGCCGGCGGGTGCCCGGACCAAGCTGCAGGCCGGCCTGCAGCGGTTGCTCGACCCCATCCACCGCCAGGCTCTCGAACACCACCGGCGGCACCCGGCCGTCGTCGTGGCCGGCGATCCGCGGGTCGATCAGGCCCAGGCCGGCCGAAGTCGGGAACAGCAGCGCGCCGTTGTCGGCACGCCAGCCGGACGGCATCGAGGCGCCGTTGCCCTGGTTGCCGGGCATGCCGTCGCTGCGGTCGACCACGTGCACCGCCAACAGCCGCCGCGTGCCGGCATCGATCTGGTCGAACTCCCCGCGCGCCACCCGGAAGATGCCGTGGTTGCTGGACAGCCAGAAGTTGCCGCGCTGGTCGTCGAGGATGCGGAACAGCTTGTCGCGCGGCAGGCCGTGGCGGTGGTCGTAGACATGGAACGTATCGCCGCGCATGCGCAGCAGGCCGCGGTCGCTGGCGATCCACAGGTCGCCGGCCGCGTCGCGCAGGAAATCGAACACGTACTGGGCCGGCATGTCGCGCCCGCCGGCCCAGCGACGGATGGCGCCGGTGCCGTCCAGCGCCGCCATGCCGCCGGTGGTGCCTATCCACAAGGTGCCGTCGACATCGCGGTACAGCGCCTGCACCACCGATTGCGGCTGGCCCTGGCTGTCCAGCCATGATTCAAGGTGGCCATCGTGGTAACGGGCCAGGCCGTGGGTACCGCCGATCCACACGCCACCCCCGGCGTCGGCCAGCACCGCCCGCACCATCGGTTCGGTGTGCTCGCCCAAGCGGATCCGCTCGCGCACCCGGCCCTGCATGTCGAGCCGCAGCACGCCCCGGTCGTAGGTACCGGCCCACAGCATGCCGTCGCGGTAGTCCAGCGACAGCACCGAGGGATCGCGACCGCCGTCCGGCACCAGTCCGATCGTCTGCATCCTGCCCTGGTACCAGCGGTTCAGGCCGCCGGCGTGGCCGATCCACAACGCGCCGTCGTCGCTCTGCAGCACCGAGCGGACGTAATCGCTGCCCAGCCCGTCCTCCTGGGTGAAGCCGACCGCGGCCACCTCCGCCACCCGGTACAGGCCATCGGTGCTGCCCACCCACACCAGCCCCTCGCGGTCCTCGAGAAGCGCCTGGCCGACGGTGCCCGGCACCTGCAGCCGTTCGTCGCCGCCATTGCTGCGCCGTACCAGCTGGCCGCTGGAGAAATTCATCCAGATCGCGCCGAGGCGGTCACGCAGTACCGCGTCGACCCGCTGCCCGGGCCGGAAGTGCTCGATCCGGCCATCGGCATGGCGCCAGCGCACGCCATCGTCGCCACCGGCGAGCCAGCCGCCCTCGCCGTCGCGGGCGAGCGCACGCACCAGTTCCGTACCCAGCCAGTCCACGCCCCAGCCACTGGCCTGCCCGTCGCGCAGGCGCGTCACGCCACCCGCTTCGGTGGCGACCAGCAGGCCGCCTTCGCCATCGGCCACCAGGGTGATGACGCGCGCGGCCGGCAGCCCGGCCGCGGCGCCGGCATCGTGCAGGTAGCCATCGCCATCCATCCGCAGCAGGCGCTTGGCCGAGGCGATCCACAGCGCGCCGTCGCGGTCGCGCAGCATCCCGGACACCGGCAGGTGGTGCGCCTCCTCCTCCGCGCCCAGTGGCTGCCAGCGTCCCCGGTAATAACGGAACACGCCATCGGCGGCGGTGCCGAACAGCACGCCGCCATCGTCCTCGGGCAGGATGCTGAACACGCCCGACAGCTCCGCTCCCGGCGTGTTCTGGCGGTCGAATGCGGTGAAATGGCGGCCGTTGAAGCGGACCACGCCTTCCCAGGTGCCGGCCCACATGAAGCCGTCGCGGTCCTGGGCGACGACGTGCACCATGTTGTGCGGCAGGCCGTCGTCCATCGTCCAGCCGCTGACCATGTAGTGGCGGCCGTCGTTGCCCCACGCGGCCGGGAGCAGCAGGCACAGGCACAACAGCGCCAGCCGGCGGCACGAGCGAATGGCCCTTCCCGTCATGTGACCGCGACCGCTCGACAAAGCCAACCCTCCGGCGACCGCGGCCGGTGCCCCCTGCACCGGCCGTCGCGCCAATCTACCATCCGCGGCCCCGGCACGGCGCCGCGGCGGCGGGGGTCAGGCGTCGGCTTCGTCCGGGTGCACCCGGAACCAGGCCGCATACAGTGCCGGCAGGAACACCAGGGTCAGCACCGTGCCGACGATCAGCCCGCCCATGATCGAGATCGCCATCGAGCCGTAGAACGCGCTGCGCGACAGCGGGATCATCGCCAGCACCGCCGCCAGCGCGGTCAGCACGATCGGGCGGAAGCGGCGTACGGTGGCGTCGATGATGGCGTGCCAGCGGTCGTGGCCGGCGTCGATGTCCTGCTGGATCTGGTCCACCAGGATCACCGAGTTGCGCATGATCATGCCGGCCAGGGCAATGGTGCCGAGCAGCGCGACGAAGCCGAACGGCACCCGGAAGATCAGCAGGAACAGGGTCGCGCCGATGATGCCCAGCGGTGCGGTGACCAGCACCATCGCCGCGCGCGAGAAGCTGCGCAGCTGCAGCATCAGCAGGGTGACCACCACGATCAGGAACAGCGGCATGCCGGCCTTGATCGAGTTCTGCCCGCGCGCCGAATCCTCCACCGTGCCGCCCACTTCCAGCAGGTAGCCGTCCGGCAGCGCGGCGCGGATGTCGTCCAGCGTCGGCAGGATCTGCGCGGTCACCTCCGGCGGCAGCAGGCCGTCGCCGATGTCGGCGCGCACGGTGACGGTGGGCAGGCGGTTGCGGTGCCAGATGATGCCGTCCTCGAACACGTACTCCAGCCGGGCCACCTGCGACAGCGGCACCGCGGTGCCGCTGGGCGTGGGGATGGCCAGGCTGCCCAGCAGCTCCAACTGCGCGCGCTCGGCGTCCGCGCCGCGCAGCAGCACGCCGATCTGGCGGTTGCCCTCGCGGTAGGTACTCACTTCCAACCCGGTCAACGCGCTGCCCAGGAACTGCGCGATCTGCGCGCTGCTCACGCCCAGCACGCGGGCGCGGTCCTGGTCGACCATCAACCGCACCACCTTGCTCGGCTCGCTCCAGTTGAGGTTGACGTTGGTGGTGTGCGGGTTCTGCCGCACCTTGTCGGCCACCTGCCGCGCCAGCGCCTGCACCCGCTCGGGGTGTTCGCCGGAAACCCGGAACTGCACCGGGTAGCCTACCGGCGGGCCGTTCTCCAGCCGGGTCACGCGCAGCTGCACGTCGGCGAACTGCGGCACCACCTCCTTCAGCAGCCAGTCGCGCACGGCCTCGCGCGCATGGATGTCCTGTGCCAGCACCACGAACTGGGCGAAGTTGGTGGCCGGCAGCTGCTGGTCCAGCGGCAGGTAGAAGCGCGGCGAGCCGGTGCCGACGTAGCCGACATAGTTGGCGATGCCCTCGCGCTTCTCCAGCAGCGCCTCAAGCTTGCGCGCCTGCGCCTGCGTGGCGGTCAGCGAGGCGCCTTCGGCCAGTTCGATGTCCACCATCAGCTCGGGCCGGGTGGAGTCGGGGAAGAACTGCTGCGGCACGAAGCGGAACATCGCCAGCGAGAACACGAACAGGCCGACGGTGGCCAGGATCACCAGCCAGCGCCGCCGCAGGCAGGCGTCGAGGAAGCGGCGGAAGCGCTGGTAGAACGCGCTCTTGTACGGGTCGTGGTCGTGCGCCAGCTGCTTGGGCGCGATCAGGTTGGCCAGCGCCGGGTTGCGGTCGGCCCAGCGCCGGCGCAGCGCGTGCCAGCGCCCGGCGAGGCTGCCCGGCTTCGGGGCCGTGCGGTTGTGCAGGTCCGGCAGCATCTTGTCGCCCAGGTACGGGATGAACAGCACCGCGGCGATCCACGACACCACCAGCGCGATGGTCACCACCTGGAACAGCGAGCGGGTGTATTCGCCGGTGCTGGAGGCGGCGGTGGCGATCGGCAGGAAGCCGGCGGCGGTGATCAGGGTGCCGGTCAGCATCGGGAACGCGGTGGATTCCCACGCGAAACTGGCCGCGCGCATCCGGTCGTAGCCCTGCTCCATCTTGGTCGCCATCATCTCCACCGCGATGATCGCGTCGTCCACCAGCAGGCCCAGCGCCAGTACCAGCGCGCCGAGGGAAATCTTGTGCAGGCCGATGTCGAACTGGTGCATGACGAAGAAGGTCATCGCCAGCACCAGCGGAATGGTCACGCCCACCACCAGCCCGGTGCGCAGGCCCAGCGAGAAGAAGCTGACCAGCAGCACGATCACCACCGCCTCGGTCAGCACCTGCACGAACTCGCCGACCGAGTCCTCCACCGCGTGCGGCTGGTCGGACACCTTGCGCAGCTGCATGCCGGCCGGCAGCGTCTGCTGCAGGCGCTCGAACTCGGCATCGAGGGTGGCGCCGAGCTTGAGGATGTCGCCGCCGTCCTTCATCGCCACGGCAATGCCGATCGCATCCTCGCCCATGAAGCGCATCTTCGGCGCGGCCGGGTCGGCGAAGCCGCGCCGGACCTGCGCGATGTCGCCCAGCCGCACGGTGCGGTCGCCGGCATGGATGGGGAAGGCGCGGATGTCGTCGACCGACTGGAACTGCCCGCTGACGCGCAGCTGCACGCGGTCGCTGGGCGTCTCGAACCAGCTGGTGGGGACGATGGCGTTCTGCTCGGACAGCGCCTGTTGCACCTGCTGCATCGACACGCCCAGCGTGGCCAGCTTGGTGTTGGACAGCTCGACCCACACCTTCTCGTCCTGCAGGCCGACCAGGTCGACCTTGCCGACGTCGGCCACCCGCTGCAGCTCCAGCTGGATGCGGTCGGCGTAGTCGCGCATCAGCGCGTAGTCGAAGCCCTTGCCGGTGAGCGCGTAGATGTTGCCGAAGGTGTCGCCGAACTCGTCGTTGAAGAACGGCCCGACCACCTCGGCCGGCAGCTGCGAACGGATGTCGCCGACCTTCTTGCGCACCTGGTAGAACAGCTCGGGCACGTCCTTGGAGCGCATCGAGTCGCGCGCCATGAAGATCACCTGCGACTGGCCCGGGCGCGAGTACGACTGGATCGACTCGTACTGCCCGGTGTTCATCAACGCCTTCTCGATCGGCTCGGTGACCTGCCGCGACACCTGCTCGGCGGTGGCACCCGGCCAGGCGGTCTGCACCACCATCGCCTTGAACGTGAACGGCGGGTCCTCGGACTGGCCGAGGTGCTTGTACGACCAGGCGCCGATGACCGCCATCGCCAGCATCGCGAACAGCACCAGCGGGCGGTTGTTGAGCGCCCATTCGGAAAGATTGAAGCGGCGCACGCGCTTACTCCTTGTCCGTGGTGGACGTGGCCGGCGTCAGCACGGGCCGGTTCTGGCGATCCACCGCCGTCACCGGCTGGCCTTCGCGCAGCAGGTGGCCGCCGGCGGCGACCACCCAGTCGCCGGCCTTCAACCCCGACAGTACCGGCACGCTGTCCGCGCCATAGGCGCCCAGCGCCACCTCGCGCAGGTGCACCGCGCCCTTGGCCGGGTCCACGACCCACACGCCGGCCTGCCGTTGCGACTTGCCCGGCTGCACCGCCGCCAGCGGCACGCTCAACGCGCCGCCCTCGGCATGGGCGGCGAACACGCGCGCGCTCTGCCCCAGTTCCACCGCGTCCAGCGCTTCGGCCGCCAGGCTCACCCGGGTGGCGTAGGTACGCGCCTGCGCGTCGGCGGCCGGGGCGATCTCGCGGATCGTGCCGGGCCAACGCCTGCCCGGCTGGTTCCACAATTCCACTTCCACCGCCTGCCCCACCGCGAAGTCGCGGATGCCGCTCTCCGGCAGCGCGATGGCGACCTCGCGGGCGCCGTCGGCGGCCAGCGTGTAGACCGGCTGGCCGGCGGCGACCACCTGCCCGGCCTCGGCCTGGCGGCTGGCGATCACCCCGTCGGCCGGCGCGCGCAGTTGCGCGTAGCCGGCCTGGTTGCGGGCGACATCGAGGTTGGAGCGGGCCGCGTCGGCCTGCCCCTGCGCCGCCTTCAGCGCGGCGTTCTGCGCATCCAGCGCCGAGCGGCTGACCAGTTGCTGCGCGGCCAACGCGGCGTAGCGCTTCTGGTCGTCGCGGGCCCGCACCAGGTCGGCCTCGGCGGCGGCGTACTGCGCCTGCGCCGCGCGCGCCTGCAGGGCGTAGTCGGCCACGTCCAGCTCGGCCAGCAACTGGCCCTTCTTCACCCGCTGCCCGGCGTCGACGTGGCGCCGCAGCAGGTTGCCGCCGACGCGGAACGACAATGCCGCTTCCTCGCGCGCCCGCACTTCGCCGGGATAGGCGGTGGCGGCGACGTCACCACCACCGGGGTGGACGACCAATACCGGGACGGCAGCGGCGGGAGGGGTGTCCGGCTTGCCGCAGGCGGCCAGCAGCGTCGTCAGCAGGGCGGTGCCAATCCATCGAGCAGTGTTCATGGGCGGGGGTCGCTTGGAGGGAGGGGGATGGCGTCAGCCATCATTATTGAACGCCCCGGTATGGTATAAATATCGAACTGATTGGTCTAGTATTGCCACCATGTCTTCGCAGCACTCCACCTCCCCTGCCGCAAAGGCCACCACGCGTGGCGCCGGCCCCGGCCGCCCCAAGGACCTGGGCAAGCGTGCCGCGATCCTGGACGCGGCCAAGGAGATGTTCATCGAACTGGGCTTCAACGGCGTGAGCATGGACGGCATCGCCGCCCGCGCCGGCGTCTCCAAGCTCACCGTGTACAGCCACTTCGGCGACAAGGAAACACTGTTCACCGAGGCCATCCAGGCCAAGTGCGCGGAAATGATGCCCGACGAGCTGTTCGTCACCGACAGCGAAGGCCCGTTGCGCGACCAACTGCTGGGCATCGGCCATGCCTTCTTCGCCCTGATCGGCAGCGACGCGGCCATCGCCACCCAGCGCATGATGCTGACCCCGGACACCGACGACCGCATCCGCCAGATGTTCTGGCAGGCCGGCCCGCAGCGCACCACGTCCGCGCTGGCCGAGTTCCTCGGCGCCCGCGTGGCCCGCGGCGAGCTGGCCATCGGCGACCTGCAGCTGGCCGCGCGCCAGTTCTTCTGCCTGATCAAGGGCGAACTGCACACCCACATGATGTGCGGGCTGTGCCGCACGCCGGAACAGCACGACACCGACGCCCACATCGCCGCCAGCGTCGATTTCTTCATCCGTGCCTATGTTCCCCGCCCGTAACCTGAACGAACCGGAGGTCCCGATGACTTCCGGCACTGCGGGGCCGGCGGGGCCACGGCGATGCTTGCCCCGCAGCGCCTGCGCCAGCGGCTAAAATGGCCGGCCCACCGCGCCTGAACGACGAGAACCCATGACGATCGATTACTCCCACGCCCGCGAAATGATGGTCGAGCAGCAGGTACGTCCCTGGGACGTGCTGGACCTGCGCGTGCTGGACGTGCTGGCGCGGCTGCCGCGCGAGGCCTTCGTCGCCGAGTCGCACAAGGCGCTGGCCTATGCCGACATCGAGCTGCCGCTGGGCCACGGCCAGAAGATGATGAAGCCGGTGGTCGAAGGCCGCATGCTGCAGGCGCTGGACCTGCAGCCGGGCGACGAAGTGCTGGAAATCGGCAGCGGCAGCGGCTTCGTCAGCGCCTGCCTGGGCGAACTGGCACGCGAAGTGCTCAGCCTGGAAATCCAGCCGGAGCTGGCCGAAGGCGCCCGCCGCAACCTCGACGCCGCCCGGCTCGGCACCAACGTGCGCATCGAAGTGGCCGACGCCCTGCAGTGGCAGAACCCGCGCCAGTTCGACGCCATCTGCGTCACCGCCGCGGTGGACACGCTGCCGGCGCAGTGGCTGCAGTGGCTGCGCCCCGGCGGCCGCCTGTTCGTGGTGCGCGGCCACTCGCCGGTGATGGAGGCGGTGCTGGCCAAGGCCGACGGCAGCATCGAATCCCTGTTCGAAACCGACATCGACTACCTGCGCGGCGCCGCCCCGGCCCCGCAGTTCCACCTCTGAAGCACACCCAAGGAAGCCGCAATGATCCGCCGATCCCTCGCCCTTGCGCTGGCTGTCGCCCTTGTCCCCCAGGCCGCCAACGCCGCCGACCTGATGCAGGTCTACGAAATGGCCCGCAACGGCGACCCGCAGCTGTCCGCGGCCGAATCCAACCGGCTGTACACCAAGGAAGGCCAGGTGCAGGCGCGCGCCGCACTGCTGCCCTCGCTCAACGGCGAAGCCTCGCTGACCCGTTCCCGCGCCGAGGCCGACCACTCCCGGAACACCGGTTCGGTCGAATCGCGCCGCCGCAACTACAGCATCCAGGGCAGCCAGACGCTGTTCAACTGGAGCCAGTTCGCCAACCTGCGCGCGCAGCGTGACGTCAGCAAGGCCGCGGACTTCACTCTCGACTCGGCCAACGACGAGCTGATCGTGCGCACCGCCACCACCTACTTCAACGTGCTGGTGGCGATCGAATCGCTCAGCGCCGCGCAGACCAACGAAGCGGCCGCCAAGAAGCAGTTCGACTACGCCGACAAGCGCCTGGAAGTGGGCCTGGCCCCGATCACCGACGTGCACGAAGCGCGCGCCCAGTACGACCAGGCCCGCGCCGACACCATCCTGGCCCGCAACGCGCTGGAAGACGCCTACCAGGCCCTGACCGAACTGACCGGCCAGCCGGTGCGCGACATGCGCGGCCTGCCGGAGGATTTCCGCCCGGAACTGCCGGCCAACCGCACCAACGTCGACCAGTTGGTCGCCGACGCCATCACCCGCAACCCGGCGCTGAAGGCGCAGGAACTGCAGGTCAGCGCCGCCGAGGCCAGCGTCTCGGCCGCCCGCGGCGGCCACTACCCGACCCTGTCGCTGGGCGGCAGCTGGGGCAAGAGCGCCACCTGGGGCGACAGCGTCGGCAGTGGTTCGCTGAGCCCGGATGCGCGCAGCAACAGCATCGGCCTGACCCTGAACGTGCCGATCTTCGCCGGCGGCGCCACCCAGTCGCAGGTGCGGCAGGCACTGGCCCAGCGCGACATCACCCAGGACACCTACGAGCAGCAGAAGCGCGCGCTGGACCGCAACACCCGCAACGCCTATCAGACGCTGGTGGCCGGCGTCAGCGAAGTGGAAGCGCGCCGCTTGGCGGTGGTTTCCGCACAGAGCGCCTACGATGCCTCGCAGGTTGGCCTGGAAGTCGGCACCCGCACCGTGCTGGACGTGGTGCAGAACCAGCGCACCCTGTTCCAGGCGCAGCTGTACTACGCGCAGTCGCGCTACAACTACCTGCTCAGCCGCCTGCAGCTGAGCCAGGCCGTGGGCGACCTGGAAATCGACGAAGTGCAGGACATCAACCGCCTGCTCACCCAGAACGCCGAGGCGCGGCTGGAACCGGACGGCAGCGCCCAGTAAGCGCGCATCCATGCAACGAAGGGAAGGCGGGCACGATGCCCGCCTTCTTCGTTTCCGCTGATGCGGTAGTGCCGGCCGCTGGTCGGCAGCCTCGCATCACCCGATACCCTTGCGATTGCTGGCCGGCACTACGGCAGGCGCGGCTCGATCAACGCCAACGTCCGCTCCAGCGCGCCACGGCCATTGGTGACCAGTTGCTGCCCGGCCTCGACCATGCGCTCGCGCGTGGCCGCGTCATCCAGCAACTGCAGTACCTCGCCGGCCACGCCATCGGCGTCGGGCAGGACGCGCAACGCGCCGGCCTCGTTCATGCGCCGCGAGATCTCGGAGAAGTTGTGCAGGTGCGGCCCGGTGACCACCGCCGTGCCCATCGCCGCCGGTTCCAGCAGGTTGTGCCCGCCGATGGCCTGCAGGCTGCCACCGACGAACGCCACCTGCGCGCAGGCGTAGAACTGCATCAGCTCGCCCAGCGTGTCGATCATGAATACCCGGGCATCAGCCGTTGGCCACTGCTGCGCGCCACGCGTGGCCACGTGCCAGCCCTGCTCGCGCGCCAGCGCCTCCGCCCTGGCGAAGCGCTCCGGGTGCCGCGGCGCCCACAGCAGCAGCGCATCCGGATGCTGCGCCAAAACCCGCGCATGGATGTCGACCACCGCCTGCTCCTCGCCCTCGTGGGTGCTGGCGGCGATCCACACCTTGCGCGAAGACGGCACGTGCATACGGAACGCCTGCAGCACCGCCGTCGGGTCCGGCGGATGGATCTCGAACTTCAGGTTGCCCAGCGCACGCACCTGTTCCGCCCGCGCGCCCAGTGCGATGAAGCGCCGCGCATCTTCCCGCGACTGTGCCGCCACGCAGGTCACGCCATGCAGGGCACGCGCAATCAGCGGACGCAGGAGGCGATATCCCTTCAACGACCGCGCCGACAGCCGCGCATTGAGGATGTAGAGCGGGATGCCGCGGTCGCGGCAGCCGAACAGCAGGTTCGGCCACAACTCGGTTTCCAGGATCAGCGCCAGGCTCGGTTTGAAATGCCCGAGGAAGCGATTGACGCTGTCGGGCACGTCATAAGGCAGGTAGACGTGCTCCACCGCCTCGCCCCACAACGCCCGCACCCGCTGCGAACCGGTCGGGGTGATGGTGGTGATGATCCAGCGGATGTCCGGGTGACGCTCGCGCAGCGCATTGACCAGCGGCGCGGCGGCATTGACCTCGCCCACCGACACCGCGTGCAGCCACACCCGCGGCTCCCCCGCACTCTGCGGATAGGAGGCGTAGCGCTCGTCCCAGCGCCTGAAATACTCGCGTACGCGGAAACCGCGCCAGATCAGGTGGTACACCGTGATCGGCAGCAGCAGGTAAAGCACGGCCGAGTACAGGCCGCGCAACAAAGTTTCGATAAAGTCCTTGCGCATGTCGCCAAGGATACGGGCAGGAGCGAGTGGAAAGGAGTAAGGGGTGGGGAAAGCCCGGACGCAGACTCTTTGGCCGTCCCCACCCGCACGCCTCCTCGCTCACTCATCTAAACTTCACCCATGTCCGATTCCCCCACCACCGCCACCCGGCCCTCGCCCTGGCAGCCACGTCATTGGCCAAGCTTCGCCGGGCTCGGCGTCGCGATGTTGGTCGCGCGCCTGCCGTGGATGCTGCAGCGTGCGCTCGGCCGCGGCATCGGTTGGCTTGCCCTGCACCTGGCACGCACCCGGCGGCGGGCGGCGGAAGTGAACCTGAGGCTGTGTTTCCCGGAACAGGATGAAGCCTGGCGGCAACGGCTGCTGCGCGACAGCTTCGATGCGCTGGGCGTGGGTATCTTCGAGTTCGCCCGCGCCTGGTGGGGCAGCATCGACACGATCCGTCCACGGGTGCAACTGGAAGGATTGGAGCACCTGCAGGCCCTGCAGGCCGAGGGACGCGGCGTGCTGCTGGTCTCCGGCCACTTCATGACGCTGGAAATGTGCGGGCGCCTGCTGTGCGACCACGTGCCGCTGGCCGGCATGTACCGCCGCTACCGTAACCCGGTGACCGAGTGGGCGGTGAAGCGCGGGCGCCTGCGCTATGCCTGCGCGATGTTCGCCAACGAGGACATCCGCGCCAGCGTGCGCCACCTCAAGAAAGGCGGCCTGCTGTGGTACGCGCCGGATCAGGACATGCGCGGCAAGGAATCGGTGTTCGTGCCGTTCTTCGGCATGCCCGCCTCCACCATCACCGCCACCCACCAGCTCGCGCGCCTGACCGGCTGCGCGGTGGTGCCGTATTTCCACCGCCGCGAAGGCGACCGTTACGTGCTGAGGATCGCACCGCCACTGGCGGATTTCCCCAGCGACGACGCCGTGGCCGATACCGCCCGCGTCAACGCCGCCATCGAGGACATGGTGCGCGAGGCCCCCGCGCAATACCTGTGGATCCACCGGCGCTTCAAGCGCCAACCGGAGGGACGCAGCACGTTCTATGCGAAAGAGGGAAACGGAAACCGGTAAGCATCGTTTCCATGCCTGCCTCCGCGTCCGTGCTTCACTCGTTCCTCGCCGTCAGCGCACCCGCATACAACGCCGCCAGCAGCAACAACACGCTGCCCCAGAACGCCGAGTGGAAAGCCAGGTGGGTGTTGAACGGGAACACCGTGACCAGCAACGCCAATGCCGCCGGACGCGCGCGCTCGCGCGCCGCGGCGTCGGCATAGCGCCAGGCGCGCCATGCCATCGCCGCGCCCATCAGCCACAGCAACAGGCCCAGCAGGCCGGTTTCGCTGAGGATTTCCAGCACCAGCTGATGCGCATGCAGCGCCGGGCCATCGCCCCATTCGGTTCCCTGGCCGTGGGTCGGATCGCACTCCGGCCAGGCATTGCGGAAGCCGCGCACGCCCACGCCATTGACCGGATGTTCGCGCACCATGCACAGCGCACCGCTCCAGATACGGCCGCGCCCGGCCAGGGCGGTGTTGATGTCGGCGGCCTTGCCGCTCAGCGCGGGCAGGGTCGCGGCGATGCGCTCGCGCACCTGCGTCGACCCCGTTCCCAATGCCGCCACGCCCAGCACGGCGGCCAGCACCGCCAGCGCCATCCAGCGCGCGCCCAGCAGGCGCCAGCCGGTGAACAGCAACACCAGCGCATAGGTGATCCACGAGGCACGCGAACCGGCCAGCAGTATCGCGACGCCGGCAAACATGGCGGCCGCCGCCCAGCCGATCCGCCCCCAGCGCTGGCCCGCCAGCAGCAACAGGAACGGCGACAGGCTCGCCAGCACCTGCCCCAGCTTGGGATTGCAGGCGCCGAACACGCCATTGACGCGGCCGGAGCCGATCATGTCCTGCGGCAGGCACAGCGCATGGCCTGACAGCAACTGCTTGAGCTGGTCCAGCGACCAGAACAGCGGGCTGGTTGAAAACAGGGCCTGCAACAGCGCATCCAGCGACCAGATGCCTGCGATCACCGCCAGGCCGGCAAAGGTCACGTGCCGTCGCGCATCGTCGGCCACCGCGATCGCCACCAGCCCCATGAACGGCAGGTAGCGCAGCCCGCCGGCCACCTTGCCCAGCGTCCGCCCCGGCTCCTGCGCATCCAGCGCGGACAACAACTGCGGCAACCAGTAGGCAAGGAACAGTACGCTGGTCAGCGCCCAGGCCGGCACGCCCAGCGTCGCGCCAACGGCGCCACGCATGCGCGGCTGCAGCAACCGCACCACCGCGAACAGCGCCGCCAGTACCAGCACCGCCTCGGCAATGCCCGGCAGCGGCCACAGCGCGACGAAAGCCAGCACCCATGCCGGCGCCCAGCACCCGGCAAGCGGCGCGGAAATGCGGGAAGTCGAGTCAGCCGGCAAGTTCGCCATAAACATCCAGGGTGGCGCGTTGCATCGCCTGCAGGGTAAAGGGAATCCGGCCGGGCAGCGCCGGGGGCGATTGCAGCAGTTCCTTCGCCCGTTGCACCAGGGCGGCCATGTCGCCCTGCATCACCGCGCCGGAAGGCTGCAATTGCGCCAGCAGCTCGCCGACACCGCCGCGGTTCCAGCCCAGCACCGGGCGACCGACGCACAGTGCCTCCAGCACGGTGCGACCGAAGGCCTCGGGCTTGTCGGACAGTTGCAGTACCAGGTCGCTGGCCGCATAGGCCTGGGCGATGCGCGCGGTGGGCTCGGTGATCGCCAGCGCCGCGCCGATGCCCAGCGTCGCGGCCTGCCGTTCGAGTTCGCGCACGTAGGCCTCGCGCCCCGGCTCGCGTGCACCGGGCATCCACAGCCGCGCCGGCAGGCCGTCGGCATGCAACCGCGCCAGCAACTGCAATGCATGGGCATGGCCCTTCAGGCGCGTGCCGCGGCCCGGCAGCAGCAGCAGCGGCCCATCACCGGCCAGTTGCGGATGCCGTTCGGCCACCGCCAGCCGCGGCCGGCGATCGCTGCGCGCCACGTGCGGGAACTGCGCCGCATCCACCCCTCGCGGGATCACCCGCAGGCGTTCCGGCGCGGTATCCGGGTAATGGCCGAGCAGGTAGTCGCGCACCGTCCGCGACACGCAGATCACCCGCTCGCCGCTGGCCATGATGGCACTGTAGCGGCCCGGCGAATTCAAGCCGTGCATGGTCGTCACCCAGTGCGGCCGCCGTGCCTGCGGCAACCCACGCAGCGCATGCCAGCCCAGCCACGCCGGCAGCCGCGAACGCGCGTGCACGATGTCGGCGCCGGTTTCGGCGAACAGCCGCCGCAGCGACGACACGTGCCTCAAGGTCAACAGGGATTTGCGGCCGATGTCCAGCGTCAGGTGCTCGGCGCCGCTGTCCAGCAACGGCTGGACCAGGCGGCCGCCGGCGGAAACGACGATGGCGCGGTGGCCGGCCGCCGCCAGCGCCTGGGCGATTTCGAGGGTGGAACGCTCGACGCCGCCGGAGTGCAGTGCCGGCAGCAACTGCACCACGGTCAGGCGGCGCATCGTCGCGCTCAGTCGACCAGCACGTACACCGCGCCGCAGTACGGGCAGGCGGCTTCGCCGCTGGGCTCGTCCTCGATCGGCAGGTAGACGCGCGGGTGCGAGTTCCACAGGGCCATTTCCGGCGTCGGGCAGCTCAACGGCAGGTCGGCGCGGTGCACGTCGTAACGCTTCTCGGCATTGGCGGGCGCGGTGGCGGTATGGCTCATGGCGTCATTCACACGGAAAATCGGGACCGGGCAATTCTAGCAGCGCCGGCGCCGGCAATACGCCGCCGCTACGTGCAGCCGCGGTTGCCCCGCGTCACAGCGGAACGGCCCGGCGCCGGGCGGTTGGGCACCCGGCCGGAAACGACAAGGCCGGCATCGGCCGGCCCTGTCATTGCGATCGCCTCTACCCGCTCAGCTGCCGCGTTCGGCTTCCATCTGCTTGCGGATCTGCGCATCGACCGCGGCGATGGCGGTCATGTTGAGGATGCGGCGGGCGCTGGCGCTGTTGGTCAGGATGTGCACCGGCTTGGAGGTGCCCATCAGGATCGGGCCGATCGCCACGCCGTCGGTGAACACGCGCACCAGGTTGTAGGCGATGTTGGCCGCTTCCAGGTTCGGCAGCACGAACAGGTTGGCGCGGCCCTTGAGGCTGCTGTCGGGCAGCAGCTTCTCGCGCAGCGCCTCGTCCCAGGCGGTGTCGCCCTGCATTTCGCCGTCCACGTTCAGCCGCGGGTTGCGCTTAAGCAGCTGCTCGCGCACCTGCCGCATCTTCAACGCATCCTTGGAATCATGGCTGCCGAAGTTGGAGTGCGACAGCAGCGCCACCTTCGGCTCGATGCCGAACAGCTTCATGCGGTAGGCCGCCTGCAGCGTGGACTCGACGATCTGCTCGACGCTGGGGTCTTCCTGCACGTGGGTATCGACGAAGAAGAACACGCCCTGCGAGTTGATCACGCCGGTCATCGCCGAGGTCGAGCTGACCCGCGGTTCCAGCGGGATCACGCTGCGCACGTAGCCCAGCTTCTTGTGGAAGCGGCCGACCACGCCGCTGAGCATGGCGTCGGCCTCGCCGCGGGCGACCATCACCGCGGCGATCAGGGTCGGCCGCGAGCGCAGCAGGTTCTTGGCCGCGGCCACGGTGACGCCCTTGCGACCGGTCAGGCCGTGGTAGTACTGCCAGTAGTCGTTGAAGCGCGGGTCGTCGTTGATGTTGGTGATCTCGAAGTCGACGCCCGGCTTCATGCGCAGGCCCATGCGCTCGATGCGCGCCTCGATCACGTCCGGGCGGCCGATCAGGATCGGGAAGGCCACGCCTTCGTCGATCACGTTCTGCACCGCGCGCAGCACCACCTCTTCCTCGCCCTCGGCATAGGCCACGCGCTGCTTGTCCGCGCGCGCCTGGTCGTGCACCGGCTTCATCAGCAGGCTGGTGCGGTAGACGAACTGCGCCAGCTTCTGCCGGTAGGCAGCCATGTCGGCGATCGGCCGGGTGGCCACGCCCGAGTCCATCGCCGCCTGGGCGACGGCCGAGGACAACTCCACCAGCAGGCGGCGGTCGAACGGGCGCGGGATCAGGTAGTCGCGGCCGAAGCTCGGCGTCTCGCCGCCGTAGGCCGCGCCGAGGTCGGAGGCCTCCTTGCGCGCCAGCGCAGCGATCGCGCACACGCAGGCGATCTTCATTTCCTCGTTGATGATGGTCGCGCCCACGTCCAGCGCGCCGCGGAACAGGTACGGGAAGCACAGCGCGTTGTTGACCTGGTTCGGGTAGTCCGAGCGGCCGGTGCCGATGATCGCGTCGGCGCGCGCGGCGCGCGCCTCCTCCGGCATGATTTCCGGGGTCGGGTTGGCCAGCGCGAAGATCACCGGGTCGCGGGCCATGCTCCGCACCATGTCGGCGCTGAGGATGCCAGGCGCCGACAGGCCGAGGAAGATGTCCGCGCCCTCGACGACCTCGGCCAGGGTGCGCTTGTCGGTGTCGCGCGCGTAGCGCGCCTTCTCCGGGTCCAGCCCCGGGCGGCCGGTGTGGATCACGCCGTCGCGGTCGAAGGCCAGCACGTTCTCCGGCTTCACCCCCAGCGACACCAGCATGTTCACGCAGGAAATGCCGGCCGCGCCCATGCCGGTGGTGGCGACCTTGACCTCTTCGATCTTCTTGCCGGTGATGTCCAGCGCGTTGAGGATCGCCGCGCCGACGATGATCGCGGTGCCGTGCTGGTCGTCGTGGAACACCGGGATGTTCATGCGCTCGCGCAGCTTGCGCTCGACCACGAAGCATTCCGGCGCCTTGATGTCCTCCAGGTTGATGCCGCCGAAGGTCGGCTCCAGCGAGGCGATGATGTCGATCAGCTTGTCCGGGTCGTTCTCGTCGATCTCGATGTCGAACACGTCGATGCCGGCGAACTTCTGGAACAGCACGCCCTTGCCTTCCATGACGGGTTTCCCGGCCAGCGGGCCGATGTTGCCCAGGCCCAGCACCGCGGTGCCGTTGGAGATCACCGCGACGAGGTTGCCGCGCGCGGTCAGCTCGCTGGCCTGCTGCGGGTCGTCCTGGATCGCCTGACAGGCATAGGCCACGCCCGGCGAGTACGCCAGCGACAGGTCGCGCTGGGTCAGCATCGGCTTGGTCGCGGCGACCCGGATCTTGCCCGGCGGCGACATGCGGTGGTAATCGAGGGCGGCCTGTTTGAAATCTTCTTTGGACATCGACGTCAGGGGGCTGAATGGGCAAGAGCGGGACGCAGGATGATACCCCCGTTGGCTGAGCGGGACCTGTTGCGGTCATGTTGCGAACGCACAATCCGGAGGCGCATGTCATCGCCGTGACCGCGGGTTGTCCCGTGGGCGCGGCGATGCGTCATTGCATCGCTGATGGATGACAGCGGGATGCATGCGCTGCGGTACGGGAAACCACCCGCGTGGCCGCAGGCATGCGCATGGGCAATGCGGACAGTGCCTGTCCCCACGGCAACCGGGAAGAAGCGGGTTTCCTCGACGACCGTCCAACCATAAAGAAAATAATTTTCATACATTCCCATATCGTGCTAAATAGTGATCTTCCGAGAAAACAGCACCCGGGAACGCACAAGGAAAGTCCACGATGGAAAATTACTTTCAAACGGATCGACCACTGTCCGGCAAAGGGTTGCCGGCCGGCGGCCCGTGGACGCCATCATCCATCGCCGCGGCGGGCGGGTCCATCCTGGCCGAGGACGTCAGCCTGCCGGTCGCGGTGCTGGAGGAACCGGCGCTGCGCCACAACCTGGAATGGATGCGCCGCTTCACCGCCGCCTACGGCGTGCAGTTGGCGCCGCATGGCAAGACCACGATGAGCCCGGCGCTGTTCCGCATGCAGCTCGACGCCGGTGCGTGGGGCATCACCCTCGCCACCGCGCCGCAGGCAGTGGCGGCCTTCGAGCATGGCGTGCGCCGCGTGCTGCTGGCGAACCAGTTGGTCGGCAAGGGCAATTTCGAGCTGATCGCCGATCTGCAGGCGCGCGATACCGGGTTCTGGTTCGCCTGCGTGGTCGACTCGGCCGACAACGTGGCCGCGCTGGGGCGGTATTTCGCCGCGCGCGGGCAATGCATCAAGGTGCTGCTGGAAATCGGCGTCGAAGGCGGTCGTACCGGCGTGCGCGATGATGCGCAGGCGCAGGCGGTGCTGGCGGAAATCGCGCGCTGGCCGGGCGCGGTCGCGCTGGTCGGCGTCGAAGTCTATGAAGGCGTGGCCAGGGAAGAGGCCGGCGTGCGCGCGGTGTTGCAACGCACGCTGGCGCAGTGGCGCGCGATCCGCGATGCTGGCGGTTTCGCACAATTGCCGGCGATCCTGTCCGGCGCCGGCTCGGCGTGGTTCGACGTGGCCGCCGAGGAATTCGCCGCGCTGTCCGGCGATGCCGATGCACAGGTGGTGCTGCGCCCCGGCTGCTACCTCACCCACGACGTCGGCATCTATCGCCAAGCCGCCGCGCGCATCCACGCAGGCAACCCGGTCGCGCGCGACATGGGCGAAAGCCTGCGCCCGGCGCTGCGGCTGTGGGCCTGTGTGCAGTCGCGGCCGGAACCGGGCAAGGCGATCGTCGCGCTGGGCAAGCGCGATGCCGCGTTCGACGCCGGTTTCCCGGTACCGGCATTGCATTACCGGCCCGATGCGGCGGCGCCCTCCGAAGCGCCGGCGCACTGGCAGGTCACCGCGATGATGGACCAGCACGCCTTCCTCGACGTGCATGCCGACGACGACCTGCGCGTGGGCGACCTGCTGTGCTTCGACATCTCCCACCCGTGCCTGACTTTCGACAAGTGGCGCCACCTGCTGGTGGTCGATGCCGCGCACCGCGTCGTCGGCGCGGTGGACACCTGCTTCTGAGCCGCGCACGGAGCCTGCCTACTACATGAGCAACGGGAACCTGCTGCTGGTCTACGCGGTGTTGTCGATCCTGGCGCTGATCGTGCTGATCGCGCGCTTCCGGCTCAACCCGTTCATCAGCGTCACCGTGGTGTCGGTGGGGCTGGCGCTGCTGGCCGGCATGCCGGCGCCGGAGATCCTGCCGGCCTACGAGCAGGGCGTGGGCAAGACGCTGGGGCATATCGCGCTGATCGTGGCGCTGGGTACCATGCTCGGCAAGATGATGGCCGAGTCCGGCGGCGCCGAGCGCATCGCGCGCACGCTGATCGCCCGCTTCGGCACCCGGAACGTGCACTGGGCGATGATGCTGGTCGCCTTCTGCATCGGCCTGCCGATCTTCTTCGAGGTCGGCTTCGTGCTGCTGATCCCGATCGTGCTCAACGTCGCCCGTCGCACCGGCGTGCCGCTGCTGCTGGTGGGCCTGCCGATGGTGGCCGGCCTGTCGGTGGTGCACGGGCTGGTGCCGCCGCACCCGGCAGCGATGCTGGCAGTAACCGCCTACGAAGCCGACGTCGGCCGCACCGTGTTCTACGCCTTGCTGGTGGGCCTGCCCACCGCGGCGCTGGCCGGGCCGCTGTTCGCGAAGGTCGTCGCGCCGCGGGTGCAACTGCCGGCGCACAACCCGATGGAGGCGGCGCTGCTGAACGAAGGCCACGGCCGCATTCCCGACGAACAGCTGCCGGGCTTCGGCATCACCATCGCCACCTTGATGCTGCCGGTGGCGCTGATGCTGCTGGGTGGCTGGGCCGACCAGATCGCCACGCCCGGCTCGCCGCTCAACCACGGCCTGCGCTTCCTCGGCCACTCGGTGGTGGCGCTGCTGCTGGCCACCCTGCTGAGCTTCGTCACCCTGGGCATGATGCGCGGCTTCGACCGCGAGCAGATACTGAAGTTCTCGCAGGAATGCCTGGCCCCGACCGCCGCCATCACCCTGCTGGTCGGCGCCGGCGGCGGCCTCAACGGCATCCTCGTGCACACCGGCGTGGCCGCGGAGATCATCAACCTGTCGCAGCGCTTCGAACTGTCACCGCTGCTGATGGGCTGGACGATGGCCGCGCTGATGCGCGTGGCCACCGGCTCGGCGACGGTGGCGATGACCACCGCCTCGGGCATCGTCGCGCCCATCGCCGCCGCCACCGGCTACCCGCACCCCGAACTGCTGGTGCTGGCCACCGGCGCCGGCTCGGTGGTGCTGTCCCACGTCAACGACGGCGGCTTCTGGCTGGTGAAGGAGTACTTCAACATGTCCGTGGCCCAGACCTTCAAGACCTGGACCGTGCTGGAAACCCTGATTTCCGTCACCGCGCTGCTGCTGGTGATGTCCCTGGCCACCGTGCTCTGAAACCGAAGAATCCCACCATGTTCGACATCGTCTACGAACTGCGCCAACGGCAGCACGAATTCAGCCCGGTCGAGGCGCGCATCGCCAGCACCATCCTCGCCGACGTCGACGCCGCCGCCCAATACGGCGTGACCGAGCTGGCCGAGCGCGCCGGGGTCAGCGCCGCGGCGATCTCGCGCTTCGCCAAGGCGCTGGGCTGCGAGCACGTGCGCGAACTGCGCGCGCGGCTGGCCTCGGCCAGCGCGGTCGGCAAGCGCTTCCTGGAACAGCAGAACGCGCCGCCGGTGTCGGCGCTGTTCGCGCAGATCTGCGACGACATCCAGACCTGCCTGCAGCACAACCTGGCCGGCCTCGACGAAGAGGTGGTGCAGCAACTGGCCGACGCCATCTGCCGGGCGCGGCGCGTCCACGTGTTCGGCATCGGCGGCTGCTCGACGGTGTTCGCGCAGGAAATGCAGAACCGGCTGATGCGCTTCGGCCTGCCCATCGTCGCCTGCAACGACGCGGTGGTGATGAAGATGACCGCCGCCATCACCGGCCCGCAGGATCTTGTATTGGCGCTGTCGGTCAGCGGCATTACCCCGGAAATGGTGTCGGCGGTGGAGATCGCCCGCGGCTACGGCGCCCGCGTCGGCGCCATCACCCGCGCCGGCACGCCGCTGGCGGCGTTGAGCGACTGGCTGCTGCCGATCAGCATCGAGGAGACCGATTTCGTGTTCAAACCTTCCGCGTCGCGCTACGCGATGATGCTGGCCATCGACGTGCTGGCCACCACCACCGCGCTCAACGGCGCCGGCGACAACCACGAGCACCTGCGCCGCATCAAGCTGGCGCTGGACCGCTACCGCGGCGGCGACTCGCGCCTGCCGCTGGGCGACTGAACGGATGTACGACGTACTGATCCGCAACGCGCTGGTCCTCGACGGCAGCGACCGGCCCGGCAGCCACGGCGACGTGGCCATCGACGGCGGCCGCATCGCCGCAGTCGGCACCCTGCCCGGCGCCGAGGCGGCGCAAATCATCGACGCCGGCGGCCGCGCGCTGGCGCCGGGCTTCATCGACGTGCACACCCACGACGACCTGGAGGTAATCCGCAACCCCGGCATGGCCAACAAGCTGTCGCAGGGCGTGACCACCGTGGTGGTCGGCAACTGCGGCATCAGCGCCAGCCCGGTGCGCATCCGCGGCGAGGTGCCCGACCCGATGAACCTGCTCGGCGATGCCGGCGACTTCCGCTACCCGGATTTCGCCAGCTACCGTCGTGCGGTGGAAACCGCGCGACCGGCGGTGAACGTGGCCGCGCTGGTCGGCCACACCGCGCTGCGCCAGAACCACATGGACCGGCTCGACCGCGCCGCCACCGCCGACGAGATAGGCGCGATGCGCGCGCAGCTGCGCGAAAGCCTGCAACAGGGCGCGCTCGGCCTGAGCAGCGGCCTGGCCTATGGCTCGGCCTTCCACGCGCCGTCCGCGGAAGTGGCCGAACTGGCCCGCGAACTGCCCGCCGGCGGCCTGTACGCCACCCACCTGCGCGACGAGTTCGCCGGCATCCTCGACGCAATGGAGGAAGCCTTCGGCGCCGCACGCGCGCCACGCGCCGCGGTGCGCGTCTCGCACGTCAAATGCGCCGGCATCGGCAACTGGGGCCGCAGCCGCGAGGTGCTGCGCCATCTGGACGCCGCCGCGCACACGCAGGACGTGGCCTGCGATTGCTACCCGTATGCGGCCAGCGCCTCGACCCTGGACCTCAAGCAGGTCACCGACGCCTACGACATCCTCATCACCTGGTCCGAACCGGAACCGGCGCAGGGCGGGCGCCTGCTGGCCGACATCGCCGCCGACTGGGGCGTACCGCTGCTGGACGCGGCAACGCGCCTGCAACCGGCCGGCGCGGTCTACCACTGCATGGACGAGGCCGACGTGCGCCGCTTCCTGCTGCACCCGCTGACGATGATCGGCTCGGACGGCCTGCCGCGCGACCCGCGCCCGCACCCGCGGTTGTGGGGCACCTTCCCGCGCGTGCTGGGCCACTACGCGCGCGACGAGGAGCTGTTCCCGCTGCACACCGCCGTGCACAAGATGACCGGCCTGCCGGCCAGCCGCTTCGCGCTTGGCGCGCGCGGCTTCATCCGCCCCGGCGGCTGCGCCGACCTGGTGCTGTTCGACCCGGCGCGGATACGCGACATGGCCAGCTTCCACGACCCGGTGCGTGCCGCCGAGGGCATCGACGCGGTGTGGGTCAACGGCAAGCTGGCTTATGACGGCAGCGAAGTAATCGCGCGTCCGGGGCAGTTCATCGCGCCGAACAACTGAAGCCCCTCTCCCTGCGGGGCGAGAAGGCACGGCTTGCGCGCCACTGGCGCGCGTGCCTTGGAGCGCCCACGCTGCTGGCGTGGGCCGGGGCGCGGAGCGGGGGTTGGGGTGAGGGTACGGGGCGAAGCCTTGCAATGTTCGATTGCACGTGGCTTCGCCCGTACCCTCATCCGCCCCTTCGGGGCACCTTCTCCCAATGGGAGAAGGGAAAAATTACTGTCCTTCAACACAAAGGAATCCCCATGACCGACATCAAACGTTACGGCGCCGAAGGCGGCGTCGGCCAGGGCAAGCAGCACATGCCGTTCTCGCGCGCGGTCGAGGCCGATGGCTGGCTGCATGTGTCCGGGCAGGTACCGATGCGCGACGGCGAACTGGTCGGCGGCACCGTCACCGAGCAGGCGCACGTGGCCATCGGCAACCTGCTGGCCATCCTCGCCGAGGCCGGCTACGGCCCCGAGCACGTCGTGCGCTGCGGCGTGTGGCTGGACGACGCCCGCGATTTCTACGCCTTCAACACCGTGTTCAAGCACTACTTCGGCGAGCATCCGCCGGCCCGCGCCTGCGTGGAAAACCGCATGGTGGTGGACTGCAAGGTCGAGGTGGACTGCATCGCCTGGAAGCGCCCGCAGCGCTGACCCGGCAACAACCCTCGCAGGAGCGACGCCAGTCGCGATGGGGCTTTCCCGGTAGAGCCCGGTCGCGACTGGCGTCGCTCCTACCGATCCTTGGAGGCGAACGGCAAAGCCCCATCGCCCACCCGGTCCATCCGTATCCGGTTGGCGAACAGCGAGAACGCCAGCGCGCCGGCCAGGCCGTTGGCGCGCTGCAGCCACGGCGGCAACCAGCGCGGCGGCGCCAGCACCCCAGCCTCGAACAGCGGCGCCAGCGTCTGCGCATCGTCCAGCGTCATCTTGCCGGCAAACAGCCAGTGGCAGGTCTTCAATTTCTCGTCGCGCAGCATCTGCCGGAAGAAGGTGTGCACCGACACCAGCCCGCGCAGGTACACCGTGTCCTTGTTGAACGCACCGCCGCCGGACGTGGGCACGCCGCGGAACACCCGCTGCGCCGAGGCGAAGCTTTCCTCCGGCGTCTGCCCGGCGTCGCGGAAATAGCGGAACACCGCGATGAAGTCGGCACCGTTGCGCGCCATCGCGATGGCCTCGATGCGCAGGCTGACGCGCTTCAGGCGCTGGATGTCGATGCTGCCGGTGATCTGCTCGGCGAAGGTCGCCAGGCCTTCCTGCGTCGCGGTGGTGCGCGGCGAGGACAGCGCCAGGCTTGGCAGCACCGTTTGTTCGCGGCCATTGAGCGCGGTCAACGAATGCACCAGCGCCTCGTGGTGGAACAGCTGTGCGCGGTCGTAGGCGCTGAAACCGGCGCCGCTGCGCAGGCGGATGCGGGTGGCGCCGGCGGCGGCCTTGGCCACCAGCGCCGGGTCCAGCTCCACGCTGATGACGCGCGCGTCGAAGAAGTCGTCGAGGTCGTTCTGCAACTGCAGTTGCAGGGCCACGGCCGACACCGGCACCTGCTCCTCCGGCGCCAGCAGTTCGTGGTCCAGCTCCTGCGCGATGTCGATGAAATGCCGCGCCGCCTCGCGCGTGGCCGGGCCATTGCCGGGCATGGCTTGCTCCGGCGTGCCGAACAACTGCGCCGACAACGCATCGACCTCGCGCGTCCCCAACGCTTCCAGCAGGCGCGCGGCCAGTTCCCAGCTCTGCACCGAATCGCGCAGGTAGCGGCCCAATGGATGCGAGGCATCGGCGGCATCGGCGATCGCGGCCAGCTCGCGCCGCGCATCGGCGAAATCATGCTTCGGGTAGTCCACCCGCGGCAGCACCGGGTTGCCGCGCGCCACGCTGTCGAGGAACGGCGCCTGCGTCGATGCCGGCCAACTGGCCAGCGTCAACAGCCTGATGCCGCGCACCGCCTTGACCAGCCGCGCATCGAGCGCGGCGTGGTGGGCGATGGCCGGGTCGGAGGCAACGGCATTCATGCCCGCACCATACCGTAGGTCGGGGCTACGCCCCCGACACATCGCTTGCCTCAAGCATGCGCGCGTCGGGGGCGTAGCCCCGACCTGCCGACACTATGTCGACGGCCTCCCTGCAGTTGCCGGCCAGCGGCCGGCACTATCGCTCAACGCCGCTTCGGTTTTCCCGCCGGCCGCCACTGCGCGCCACGCCCGGCGCTCCGGCGCTCGCTGGCCTGCTCGGCCTGCCGCTGCGCCAGCTTGGCCGCGGCCGCGGCCACTTCCTCGCGCAGCTTGAGATAGTTCAGCAGGCGGCTTTCGTCGATCTCGCCGCGCTCGATCGCCGCGCGCACCGCGCAGCCGGGTTCGTGCTGGTGCGAGCAGTCGCGGAAGCGGCATTGCTCGGTCAGCGCCTCGATGTCGGCGAAGCCGCCTTCGGCCAGGGTTTCCTCGCCGGTGGGCTTGAGCTCGCGCATGCCCGGGGTGTCGATCAGGCAGGCGCCGGCCGGCAGCGGCAGCAGCGCGCGGTGGGTGGTGGTGTGGCGGCCGCGCGAATCGCTGCCGCGCACCGCGCCGGTCTTCATCCGGTCATGCCCCAGCAGGGTGTTGGTCAGCGTGGACTTGCCGGCGCCGGAGGAACCCACCAGCACCACGGTGCGGCCCGGCCCCAGCCACGGCGCCAACGCGGTGGCGCTGGCCGGGTCCTTGCCGTTGATCGCCAGCAGCGGGATGTCCTGCGCCGCCAGGTCCTCCAGCACCGCCAGCGCATCGGCGCCGTATTCGGTCTGGTCGGCCTTGGTCAGCACCACCACCGGCGCGGCGCCGCCGCTGCCGGCCAGCATCAGGTAGCGCTCGATGCGGCGCGGGTTGAAGTCCGCATCCAGCCCGCAGACGATGAACACCGTGTCGATGTTGGCCGCGATCACCTGCTGGTGGTAATGCTCGCCGGCCGCACCACGCTTGATCGAGCTGCGCCGCGGCAGCAGCGCGACGATGCGCGATTCCTCCAGCAGCACCCAGTCGCCCACCGCCGCACGCTCGTGGCTGGGAAAGCGGGGCCGCTGCCACTCCGGCAGCGACTCGGCCTTGCGCGCGGCATCGGCGGCATCGGCCACCACGTAGCCGGAGCGGTGCTGCTCGACCACCCGCGCCGGCCGCGCCGTCGGATGCGCGGTGAAGGCAGCCTGCCACGCCGCATCTTCCGGCGGGCCGGGCCAGGGCCAGCCGATGGGGCGCAACGCGGCGAAATCGATCATGTCCGTCATCGGCCAATTCTAAGCGGCGCGACGGCCCCAGCCGCCTGCCGGCGGCCACTCGGTTCCGCCCGGAACCATTGCCCCGCAGCGCAGCAATTCCGCTACCATGCGGCTTCCACGCCTGTACGGCCCCGCGCAAATGTCAAGCCCCAAACCGCTGCCCACCCGCGAACGCCTGTCCGAAGTGCGCTACGAGATCCGTGGCGAGCTGGCCCGACGAGCCCGCGAGCTGGAGGCGCAGGGGCGCAAGCTGATCAAGCTCAACATCGGCAACCCCGGCAATTTCGGCTTCCGCGCGCCGGAGCACCTGCAGCACGCCATCGCCGACGACATGGGCCGCACCGACCCCTACACCCACCAGCAGGGCCTGCCGGTGGCGCGCGACGCCATCGCCGCGGCCTATGCCCGGCGCGGCATGCCCGACGCGCAGGCCGAGCGCGTGTTCGTCGGCAACGGCGTGTCCGAACTGATCGACCTGTCGCTGCGCGCCCTGCTCAACCCCGGCGACGAGGTGCTGGTGCCCTCGCCCGACTACCCGCTGTGGTCGGCCGCCACCATCCTCAACGACGGCCGCCCGGTCTATTACCGCTGCCGCCCCGAGAACGGCTTCCAGCCCGACCCGGTGGAGATCGAGACGCTGGTGTCCTCGCGCACCCGCGCCATCGTGCTGATCAACCCCAACAACCCCAGTGGCGCCAGCTACCCCCGCGAGCTGCTGGAAAAGATCGTCGCCGTCGCCCGCCGCCACAATCTGCTGCTGCTGGTCGACGAGATCTACGACCAGATCCTCTACGACGGCGCCGCCTTCCAGCCGCTGGCGCCGCTGGCCGGCGACCACCCGTGCCTGACCTTCAGCGGCCTGAGCAAGGTGCACCGCGCCTGCGGCTGGCGCGTGGGCTGGATGCTGCTGTCCGGCAACGCCGCGCAGCTGGGCGAGTTCCGCGCCGCGCTGGACCTGCTCAGCGCGCTGCGGCTGTGCGCCAACGTGCCTGGCCAGTACGCCATCGACGCGGCGGTCAACGGCCCGGACACCATCACCGCGCTGTGCTCGCCCGGCGGCCGCCTGTACGAGACCCGCCGCGCGGTGATCGACGCCTGCGCCGCGAGCGAACACCTGGAGCTGGTCGCCCCGGCCGGCGCGCTGTACGCCTTCCCGGCCGTGACCGGGCCGGCCGCGCAGGGCTTCGACGACCACGGCTTCGCGCTGGAACTGATGGACGACGAGGGCGTGCTGGTGGTGCCCGGCTCCAGCTTCAACGTGCCCTACCGCAACCACTTCCGGGTGACCCTGCTGCCCGACGCCGACACCATGCGCGACGTGTTCGGCCGCATCGACCGCGTGCTCGCACGCCGTGCCGAACGGGTGACCAAGGTAGTGCCGCTGAAACCCCGCAGCGCGGTCGGCTGAGGTCCGCCGATGGCCGGTACCGGGCAAGCAGGCGCAGCGGCCCCCGGCCCCGGTTTCGCGGTCCTGTACCGCTGGCGGCTTCACCCCGGCACCGAGGACGACTTCGTCCGGGCGTGGTCGCGGGTGTCGGAACTGCTGCGCGCGCAGCGCGGCTCGCTCGGTTCGCGCCTGCACCGCGGGCCGGACGGGATCTGGTACAGCTACGCCCAATGGCCGAGCGCGCAGGCGCGCGACGCCGCCTTCGCCGCGGATTCCGTCGATCCGCAGGCCAGCGCGCGGATGGCGCAGGCCATCGCCGAACGCCTGCCGGAGCTCGTCCTCGAATCCGTTGCCGACTTCATGCTGCCGATCGCCGACAATGGGGGCTGATCCAAACCGGCGCCACACGGCGTGACTCGATCGATGATGACCACGACCGACACCCCCCCGGCCACCGCCACCCGCTATCTGGCCCTGGGCGATTCCTACACCATCGGCGAAGGCGTGCCGGCCGCGGACACCTGGCCGTTCCTGCTGGCCGCGGCGCTGCGCGGGTGCGGCATCGCGCTGGACGACCCGCAGGTGATCGCCACCACCGGCTGGACCACCGACGAACTGGCCGCCGCCATCGACGCCGATCCACCGCAGGGAACGTTCGCGCTGGTGAGCCTGCTGGTCGGGGTCAACAACCAGTACCGCGGGCGGCCGCTGGCCGAGTACCGCCAGCAGTTCGAGCAACTGCTGCAGCGGGCCATCGCGCTGGGCGGCGAAAACGCGCGGCGGGTGCTGGTGCTGTCGATTCCCGACTGGGGCGTGACCCCGTTCGCGCAGGCGCAGGCGCGCGACGCCGCCACCGTCGCGCGCGAGATCGACGACTTCAACGCCGCCGCCCGCGCCTGCTGCGGCGACTACAACGTCGCCTTCGTCGACATCACCCCGGCCAGCCGCGAACGCGGCGCCGAAGCGGCGATGCTGGTCGATGACGGCCTGCACCCTTCCGCGGCGATGTACCACCTGTGGATGGAGCAGGTGCTGCCGGTCGCGGCGGACATGCTGCTGGCTGCCCCCCACGCTTGAGCCGACAATGGCTCCCTTCCCGCCGTCCCACCCGGGCCGGCGCCATGACGAGAATTCCGTGAGAAAAACCTACCGCCTCGATATCGAAGGCAAGCATCCCGAACGCCTGCTGGAAGCCGGCAAGCACGACATCCGCAGGTACATCAAGCGCGAGCGCGGCAAGGCGCTGCCGGCGGGCGCCGATTTCTGGGACTTCGACAGCAAGGCCGGCATCGACGAAGCCAGCGCGCAGCCGGTGCCATTGGCCGGACTGATCCGCGCGGTGGATGCGCTGGTCGCCGCCGGCAACACGCAGTTCTACGTGGAAGTGCTGCGCAGGCCCGGCAAACGCACCCCGCGCCCGATGGTCGAAACGGCCGTGCCAGCGGAAAGCGATTTCGAGGATTGACGGCAATGCCCGGCGGCAGCGTTACCGCTGGAACCATCGCCGGGCGGGTCCTGCCCTACGGAATGCGGATGCCGGGACAAGCCACGCTGCGAAGCGGCGTTGGCTCGGATGAATCGTCAGGCCCCACTCGCAGTTCCCCCGACTGACGGCCCTTTGAGCTCGATCACGTTGCCATCCGGGTCCAGGAAGTACAGCGATAAACCGTCACCCTCTGCGCCAAAATTGATCCCGGCGCTGCCCAGCGGCGCAAGACCGTGGCGCTCGAGATGAGCAACCAGATCGGATTCATCGAATGGCTCGATGCGCAGGCACAGGTGATCCACGTTCCTCGCTTCCTTCCCGGGCGCGGCACCACCGCGGGAGCCAAGCGTCCCGTCCACGCTCACGAGATCGATCATCGAAGCGCCTGCCCGCAGGTGGACAAGACCAAGGTGCTCACGTTGCCTGACGACCTCACAGCCGAGCACGGAGCGATAGAAGTCAACGCTTCTGCCCAAGTCACCGACCCGGAGGACCACATGGTCGATGCGTTGCACGGAGAATGGTTTTGTCATTGGCGACTCCATGAAATTTCCGTGGGGTCTGGAGCATCCGAACGAGCCGTATTGCGAGGCAACGCCGGCCTCCATGGACTCCGGAGCTTACCCGACAACACCGACGCCCCGGCGCCTGCGGGTCCCGGCTGAACCCTCAATCTGCCGCCGCAGCCGCAGCGCGCAGCCGATCCTTCCTGCTGGGCCGGCGGCCCTTGATGCCGCCGCTGCCATCGGCCACCCGTGGCGTCGGCACGGCCGTGTCCATCGGCTCGAAACCGGGCCGCACGGCAGGCTCCATTTGCAGGCCATTGCGCTTGCAGATCAGCCGCCAGTGCGCCAGCCCGGCGGCATCGACGAAACTCACCGCCAGCCCTTTCCCACCGGCCCGGCCGGTACGGCCGATGCGGTGCGGATAATCGACCGGCGAGCGCGGCAGTTCGTAATTCACCACCACCGGCAAACCGGCGACGTCGATGCCGCGCGCGGCCACGTCGGTCGCCACCAATACCTGCAACTCACCGTCCTTGAACGCCTGCAGCGCGCGCACGCGGCGGCCCTGCGAAAGCTCACCATGCAGCGCCTGCACGCCGATGCCGCGCTTGCGCAGCACGCCTGCCAGGCGGTCGCCCTCGCGGATGCTGCCGACGAACACCAGCACCTGCCGCCATTGCGGGTCGTCCAGCAGCGACAGCAGCAGTTCGCCGCGACGGCCGGCATCCACGCGGATGGCGCGTTGCTCGACGTCCGGCTGCGCCTGCGCGACGGCCTGCAACCGCCGCGGCGCACGCAGGCCGGCGGCGGCCAGTGCCTCGATCTGCCCGGGGAAGGTGGCCGAGAACAAGGCCGTCTGCCGCCGCGTGGGCAGTTCGGCGAGGATCTGCCGCAATTCCTCGCCAAACCCCAGCTCCAGCAGGCGGTCGGCTTCGTCCAGCACCAGCAGCTGCACGTGCCGCAACGACAACGCGTTGTGCGCCAGCAGGTCGAGCAGGCGCCCCGGGGTGGCCACCACCACGTCGGCACCGCCACGCAACGCCATCATCTGCGGGTTGATCGACACCCCGCCCACCGCGCACACCACCCGCGGCTGCCGGGGCAGCTCGCGGCCCAGCGTGGCGAACACGTCGGCCACCTGCAACGCCAGCTCGCGCGTCGGCACCAGCACCAGTTGCCGCAGCACCCGCGGCTTGCGCGGCGGCGCGCTGAAGAAGCGTTGCAGCGCCGGCAGCACATAGGCCGCGGTCTTGCCCGAACCGGTCGGCGCCAGCGCCACCACGTCCCGTCCCTCCAGCAGCACCGGCACCGCCTGCCGCTGGATCGGCGTGGGTGCCCCATAGCCGGCCTGCCGCAATGCCCGCTGCAATGCCGGCAACGCGCCAGAAGACAAGCCGAGTGTGGAAAAAGGCATCGTGCGGCTCCGGGAGCGGCGGCGTGGCGGGGCGAGTCTATGCCGTTTCCAGCGGCAGGCGCGCCCGCAGGCCACGCGCCTGCAGTTGCCGCAGCACCGCCTCCACGATGGCGACGTTGTGCCCATGCGCCGCGCCTTCATGCAGCAGCACGATCGCGCCGGGTACGAGCCCGCCGGCGATCCGCGCCACCACGGTTTCCGGCGTGCAGCCGACGCCGTCGAATCCGCGCGCGCTCCAGCCCACCCGCGCCAGCCCGTGCCGGTGCAGCGCGGCGGCGACGAACGGATTAGTCATGCCGACCACCGAGCGGTACCAGCGTGGTGGTGCACCGGCAATGGCCGCCAGCACCTGCTGGCAGTCGCCGATTTCCCGCGCCAACGCCCGCGGCCCCAACGCCCAGAACCGCGCCTGCGGGTGCGACTGGCTGTGGTTGCCCAGCCCGTGCCCGCGCCGCAGCACCTCGCGCACCAGTTCCGGCCGCGCCGCCGCCCGCGCGCCGACCATGAAGAACGTCGCGCGGGCATCGTGCCGGTCGAGCGCGTCGAGGATGGCGAGGGTGTCGTCCGAAGGGCCGTCGTCGATGGTCAGCCACACCGCCGGGCCGGGCAGCCGCGCCAGCACCGGCGCGTAGAAACGGCTGTTGGGCAGGAACACCGGCAGCAGGAACAGCGCGTGGCTGGCCAACAGCAGCGGCAACCCGGCCTTCCAGCCCAGTTGCCACCAGACCAGCGCCACCAGCGCCTGCGACACCAGCAACCACGGCACCCAGCGCCAGGGATGGACCGGAATGCGATGCAGGGTTCCCGTGGCGGTCATACCCCATGATGCCATGCGGCGTAGAATCGCCTTCTGTCTCCGACTACTTCCACGAGTTCATGATGTCCCTGGATCCCGCCCTGCGCGCGCGCATCGAATCCCTCCTCGGCGCCAACCGCGCCGTCCTGTTCATGAAGGGCCAGCCGTCGATGCCGCAGTGCGGCTTCTCGGCCAAGGCCGTCGGCGCGCTGCAGGACCTGGGCGTGGACTTCGCCCACGTCAACGTGCTGGCCGACGGCGAAATCCGCGAAGGCATCAAGCTCTACGGCGACTGGCCGACCATCCCGCAGCTGTACGTGGACGGCGAGCTGGTGGGCGGCAGCGACATCATCCTGCAGATGGCCGGCAGCGGCGAGCTGAGCACCCTGCTCGGGCTGGCGCCGCCGGACCGCACCCCGCCCAGCATCACCATCACTCCCGCCGCCGTGGAAATGCTCAAGGGCGCGCTGGCCGACGCCCCTGGCGCCGCACTGCAGTTGGGCATCGACGCCCGCTTCCAGCCGAACTTCCAGCTGGCCCCGTTCGACGCCAACGCCATCGCCGCCGAATCCAACGGCCTGCGCGTGCAGTTCGACACCGCCAGCGCGCGCCGCGCTGAAGGCATCACCATCGACTGGGTGGACGACATCCGCGGCAAGGGGCTGGCCATCGACAACCCCAACGCGCCCAAACCGGTGCAGGAACTGGACGTGCGCAGCGTCGACGACCAGCTGCGCGCCGGCACCCTGACCGTGGTGGACGTGCGCCCGGCCGACGAGCGCGCCATCGCCGCCATCGGCGCACCGTTCGAGACCTTCGACGGCGACAACCGCGCCCGGCTGGAAGCCCTGCCCAAGGACACCCCGCTGGCCTTCCTGTGCCACAAGGGCGGGCGCAGCGCGCAGGCCGCCGAGGCGTTCCGCGCACTGGGCTTCACCCGCGTCTCCAACGTCACCGGCGGCATCGATGCGTGGGCGCAGGAAGTGGACAACGGCGTGCCGCGCTACTGATCGCGGGCACGCCCTTGCACCACGGGAAGCGCCGGCGAAAGCCGGCGTTTTCGTTCCGGTAGTGTCGGCCGCCGGCCGGCATCCGCAGGATGTAGGCCGGGGCCACGTTCCCGGCGCTCCGTAATCAAATCATGGCGTCGGGGGCGTAGCCCCGACCTACCCGGCGAACCCGCCCTCGGCCAGGTAGTGCAGCTCTTCCGGCGTCGGGATCCGCCCCAGCACCGCGTTGCGGTGCGGGAAGCGCCCGAAGCGGCGGATGATGTCACGGTGCAGTTCGGCGAAGCGCAGGTACTCCAGGTCGCCGAGCACCTCGAACATCGCCACCGAGCGTTCCTGGTCCTGCAGGTTCTCCGAGTGCTCGAACGGCAGGTAGATGAAGGCGCGCAGCTGCGGCGTCAGCTCGCGGTCCAGCCCCTCCTCGATGGTGCGCATGGCGTAGTGCCGCGCCAGCCCGTCGGTGGCGTAGGCGTGGGCGGTGCCGCGGAAGCAGTTGCGCGGGAACTGGTCCAGCAGGATCTGCAGCGCCAGCGCACCCTCGCCGCTGTGCAGCCAATCCTCGCAGCCGCGCTCGGCGGCGGTGAAATGGGCATCGAGGAAGCGCAGGCGGAATTCGTCGTCGAACGCGTCGTCGCGGGCAAACCACCGCCGTGGCCCCGCCGCGCGCCAGAATTCCACCACCGCCTGTACTGCTTCCATCACACCGCCTCTCGTCGCAGGGTCCCGGCCATCCGGAGCGCCGGCGCAGCTTAACCCGCGCAGGGTACCGGGCGGCGTGGTCCGCGGGCCCGGCGCGGCCCCGCATGGACGCGCCGCCGGCCCCGTTTTCGGTTAGGGTTGCCGGTGGATACGAACCATCGGGGAGAACCGGCCATGCGCATCGGGATCGTCGTGGATTCGGCCTGCGACCTGCCGGCCGACTTCATAAGGGAACACAACATCGTGCTGTTGCCGATCACCGTACGCATCGGCGAAGCGGTGCTGGCCGACCACCGCGAGGAAGACGCCACCCTCAACTTCCTGCACACCCACGTGGCCGAGCGCGGCGCCGAGGCCGAAACCATCCCCTACAGCGTCAACCAGATCCGCGACCTGTTCCTGGACCACCTGGTCATCGACTACGACCACGTGTTCTGCATGACCATCACCAAGACCCGCAGCCCGATCCATGACAACGCGCTGCAGGCCAGCTTCGCCATCCTCAATGAATACCGGCCGATCCGCCAGGCCGCCGGTCACAATTCGCCGTTCGCGCTGCGCGTGATCGACACCCAGAACCTGTTCGCCGCGCAGGCGGTGACCGCGGTCGAGGCGGTGCGGCTGCGCGACGAGGGCGCCGGCGTGGCGCAGATGCGCGAGCAACTGGAGAAGCTCGCCGGCAACGTGCACGGCTACATGATCACCCGCGACCTGTACTACATCCGCGCCCGCGGCCGGCACAAGGGCGACCGCAGCGTCAGCCTGTTCAGCGCCGCCCTGGGCAGCGCGCTGGACATCAAGCCGGTGCTGCACGGCTACCGCGGCGAAACCGCGCCGGTGGCCAAGATCAAGGGCTTCGACAATGCCGTGCAGCGGTTGTTCGACTTCGCCAGCCGGCGCGTGATCCACGGGCTGCTGACGCCGGTGGTGTGCATCAGCTACGGCGGCCCGCTGGACGAACTGCGCGCCCTGCCCGGCTACGCCGGCCTGCGCGACACCTGCAGCGCCAAGGGCGTGCAACTGCTTGAAAGCGTGATGAGCCTGACCGGCATGGTCAATGTCGGCAAGGGCGCGGTGACGATAGGGTTTGCCGACGAGCCGCACGAATTCGACGCCTGAACCACGCAACGCGGCGCCGCCCCCACGCTTCCAAGGAAAATCCCACATGCCCGTGCACTACTCGATCTCGCTCCCCGATCCGGCCGCCGCACGTGGCGCCGACCCGCGCCTGTCGTTCACCGCCAACGGCGCCGACACCTTCGCCGAGCAGTTGCAGGATGCCCTGCGCACGCCGGCGTTGTTCGAGCGCTGGAAGGCCACCCAGGACGAGCCCGACGACGTCGATCCCGCGCTGGGCGTCACCGATCCGGAGGCCACGGTGATCGGCCGGCAGTCGGACCTGCGCATCGACCTGGTCGCCATCACCCGCATCCCCGGCGACGTGCTCAAGCAGCGCCTGCGCCTGCTGGCCGGGCGCCACTGGGAACTGCGCGACGTGCGCTGACCCGTGCTTCCGGTCCTGTTGTGCTGGAGCGGCGGCAAGGACGCGGCGTGGGCCTTGCACACGCTGCGCCAGCGCGGCGACACCCGCGTCGTCGCCCTGTTGAGCACGCTGACCGAAGGCCACGGCCGCGCCTCGATGCAGGGCGTGCGCGAGGAGGTGCTGCAGGCGCAGGCCGATGCCGCCGGGCTGCCGCTGCTGCGCGCGTGGATACCGCAGGCCTGCGACAACGCCGTCTACCTGCAGCGCATGGCGCAGGCACTGGCAGCGGCGCGGCAACGCTGGCCGGCAGTGCGCACGCTGGCGTTCGGCGACCTGCTGCTGGAGGACATCCGCCAATGGCGCGAGCGGCAGTTCGCCGGGCTGGGCTGGGACTGCCGGTTCCCGTTGTTCGGCGATGACACCAGTGCGCTGGCACGGCGCATGATCGACGGCGGCCTGCGCGCGCACCTGTGTTGCGTGGACACGCAGTCGCTGGACGCCGGCTTCGCCGGCCGCGCCTTCGACCATGCCCTGCTCGACGCCCTGCCCGCCGGCATCGACCCCTGCGGCGAGAACGGCGAATTCCACACCTGCGTCGGCGCCGGGCCGATGTTCCGCGCGCCGCTGCAGCTGCGTGCAGGCGCCACGGTGCTGCGCGAGGCGCGCTACGCATATACCGATTTCATGACCGTCTGAAGCAGACTTGTCCAATGCCTCGGGCCTTGGATGCAGGCGATGCCTGCCCGTCCACGATGGTGCCGAGCGTCCCCGGGATTCGCTGGATCATGGAACCCGCCGGCCGCCGTCAGCCGATGCATCCGGCGCTTGCTCCAGCCACATCTCGACACGGTCACGGCCGGCATGCTTGGCCGCATACAATGCGCGGTCGGCACCGGCCAGCAGGGCTTCCAGGGGACACGGCCATGCGGGCCGCATGCAGGCCACGCCCACGCTGATGGTCACGGCCTGTGGCAAGTCGCCTTCGGGAATCCCCGCCACCGCCGCACGCAGGCGCTCTCCCATCCCGCAAGCGCTTTCGGGGGATGCACCTGGCAGCACTATCCCGAATTCCTCGCCACCGTAGCGGGCCACCAACTCCGTACCACGTGCCGCCGTGGCATGAAGCACCTCGGCCACCTTGCGCAGGCAGCGATCCCCCATCGGGTGGCCGTGGGTATCGTTGAACCTCTTGAAATGGTCGATGTCGATCAACAGCAGCGAAAGCGCGCTCCCCTGCCTGCAGGCACGGCTCCATTCGGCATGCAGCACGGCATCGAACTGGCGGCGGTTGGCCACGCCGGTCAGCCCGTCCAGCCGCGACAGTGCGTCCAGCGCCGTATGCTGCTCCAGCAACTCGATCTGCAGCAACACGCTGCGCAGGCCGAAACCCAACGTCGCCACCACGAAACCGGCCAGTGCCCAATGCCGCGAATGGTCGACCACCTGCATGGCCACCACCAGCAGCAGCAAAGGCAGGATCATCGGTCCGCCGGCCTGCACGACATACCGCAGCCGCGGGTACTCCACGACATGCGCGGGTTCGCGCGCGTTCAAGGCCAGAACCGCCAGCAGCAGGAAAGGCAGGTCGATCAACAGGTCGGCATGCAGGCCGAAGGGCTCGTCCGCGGCACAGTGGTTGGTGAAGCCAGCCACCAGCAGGTAGGCCAGGGCATACATCGCCATCACCCGGAAAAAGGCATGCCGGTCCGGCAGGTCGGTGCTGGCCCAGCGCAACAACGCGAACGCGGCGATGCACACGTTCTGGATGTCGAACATCATGCGCAGGCCGTCCAGGCCCGCATCGCCGGCACTGGCACGATGGCGGGTATGCAGGAAAAACAGCACGCCCAGCAGGGCCGCCATCAGTGCGTCGATCAGGCTGATCGGCCAGCGCTCGCGCCGGGCGCGCGCCAGCACGAACACCAGCGGCACTCCATACATGACATAAAACAGCAAGCTGGCCTGCGGAGTGTCGTTGGCCTCGCCGGCGTTCAGGACATCGGCCATGTTCAACGCCATGCCGGTGGCCCACAGCAGCATGGCCAGCGCCGTGGCATGCCAGCCCAGCGCCGCATGGTGCCGCCACCCTCGCCACAGGCATGCCGCCGCTGCCAGCAACGGGGCGGCGATGAGGAAGCCGAACGACAACAGGGGTGCCCGTGCCGGCGACAAGGCCAGCGCCAGGCCGTGGCAAAGCACGAACAGAACCGCCAGCACCAACGGCATGGCATCCCTCCTGGACCAAGGCCGATGGCAGGACAATAGCAAAAGAAGCCGGGGAGGCCGCCGTGTCCGCCGGTGCCGCACGGCACCTGTCAGGTCATGGCACGCGCATGGTGGGCCAGATGCTCGCCGATGAAGCTGGCGATGAAGTAATAGCTGTGGTCGTAGCCCGGCCGCAGGCGCAGTTGCAGCGGATGGCCGGCGGCCTCGCAGGCAGCCTGCAGCAGTTGCGGGCGCAGCTGCGTGTCGAGGAATTCGTCGGCCCCGCCCTGCTCGACCAGCAGCGGCAAGCGTTCGCTCGCACCGGCGATCAGGGCGCAGGCGTCGTACTGCTTCCACGCCTCGCGGTCCTCGCCCAGATAGGCGGCGAACGCCTTCTCGCCCCAGGGCACCTGCGACGGCGCCACGATCGGCGAGAATGCCGACACGCTGCGGTAGCGGCCAGGATTGCGCAGTGCGATGGTCAACGCGCCATGCCCGCCCATCGAATGCCCGCTGATCGCGCGCGCGCCGCTGGCCGGGAAGTTGGCCTCGACCAGCGCCGGCAACTCCGCGGCGACGTAGTCGTGCATCCGGTAGTGCCGCGCCCACGGCTGCTGCGTGGCGTTGACGTAGAAACCGGCGCCCTTGCCCAGGTCGTAGCCTCCGGCGTCGGCCACATCGTCGCCACGCGGGCTGGTGTCCGGCGCGACCAGGATGATGCCGTGCTCGGCCGCATGGCGCTGCGCGCCGGCCTTGGTGATGAAGTTCTGCTCGCTGCAGGTCAGGCCGGAAAGCCAGTACAGCACCGGGCACGGCCCGCGCTCGGCCTGCGGCGGCAGATAGATGCCGACGGTCATGTCGCAGCCGAGCACGTCGGAAGGGTGACGATAGACGTCCTGCCAACCGCCGAAGCAGGCGCGATGTTCGATGCGTTCCATGATGTCTCCTTGCAAGCGGAATCCCCCTCCCCTTTCCGCGCCAGCGGAAGGGGGAGGCTGGGAGGGGGTGCCTTCCGTGATGCATCAAAAGCACCCCTCCCCAACCCTCCCCTTGGCCTGCGGCCAAAGGGAGGGGGCAAATCAGAAGTGGACGACGCTGCGGATCGACTTGCCTTCGTGCATCAGCGCAAAGGCTTCGTTGATCTTCTCCAGTTCCATCGTGTGGGTGACGAACGGCGCCAGCTCGATCTCGCCCTTCATCGCGTCCTCGACCATGCCCGGCAGCTGGCTGCGGCCCTTGACCCCGCCGAACGCGGTACCCATCCACTTGCGGCCGGTGACCAGCTGGAACGGGCGGGTGGCGATTTCCTGCCCGGCACCGGCCACGCCGATGATCACGCTCTGGCCCCAGCCGCGGTGCGCGCATTCCAGCGCCGCGCGCATCACGTTGACGTTGCCGATGCACTCGAACGAATGGTCCACGCCCCAGCCGGTCATCTCCACGATCACCTGCTGGATCGGCTGGTCATGGTCCTTCGGGTTCACGCAATCGGTGGCGCCGAACTGGCGCGCCAGCTCGAACTTGGAGGGGTTGGTGTCGACGGCGATGATGCGCCCGGCCTTCGCCTGCCGCGCGCCCTGGATCACCGCCAGGCCGATGCCGCCGAGGCCAAATACGGCCACCGAATCGCCTTCGGCCACCTTGGCGGTGTTGTGCACCGCGCCGATGCCGGTGGTGACGCCGCAGCCGAGCAGGCACACGTGCTCCGGGTTCGCCGCCGGGTTGACCTTGGCCAGCGACACCTCGGCGACCACGGTGTATTCGGAGAAGGTCGAGCAACCCATGTAGTGGTAAATCGGCTCGCCGTTGTACGAAAAGCGGGTGGTGCCGTCGGGCATCACGCCCTTGCCCTGGGTGGCGCGCACCGCGGTGCACAGGTTGGTCTTGCCGCTCTTGCAGAACAGGCACTGCCCGCACTCGGCGGTATACAGCGGGATCACGTGGTCGCCCGGCTTCACCGAGGTCACGCCCTCGCCGACCTCGACCACGATGCCCGCGCCTTCATGGCCGAGCACGCAGGGGAACAGCCCTTCCGGATCGTCGCCGGACAGGGTGAAGGCATCGGTGTGGCAGACGCCGGTGTGGGTGATCTTCACCAGCACCTCGCCAGCCTTGGGCGGGGCGACGTCGATCTCGACGATCTTCAGTGGTTCGCCAGCGGCGAAGGCGACGGCGGCACGGGATTTCATGGGGTTCTCCTGTTGCGGTTGTTCTATCGAGCCCCTCTCCCTGCGGGGCGAAAAGGCACGGCTTGCGCGCCACTGGCGCGCGTGCCTTGGAGCGCCCACGCCGCTGGCGTGGGCCGGGGCGCGGAGCGGGGGTTGGGGTGAGGGGCAAACGGAGTCCAGATGGACAACCATCATGGACTCCGTTTGCCCCTCATCCGCCCTTCGGGCACCTTCTCCCGGAGGGAGAAGGGTCAACGCTCGCGCGCTTCTACTTGAGGTAGGAACGGATCAGGCCGGACATCTCGGCCACGCGCGCGCTGCGCTGCGCCTCGGACTGCGCCGGCTGGCCGAACTCCTCGCGCAGGTGCGCTTCCATCACCTCGGACATCAGCCCGTTGACCGCGCCACGGATGGCGGCGATCTGCTGCAACACCGGGCCGCAGTCGGCGCCGGCTTCCAGCGCGCGCTCCAGCGCGTCGCACTGGCCGCGGATGCGCCGTACCCGCGCCAGCACCTTCTTCTTTTCCTCGGGGGAATGCGGCATGCGCGCCTGATCCTGCATGTACTGGGGGGTAGTATATGAAAAGCCCCGCCGCATGCAAGCAGGCGGGTGCCCGGCCGCTCCCGGCCACGCTGCACCCGCTGCTGCCCATGCCCTAAAGTAGGCACCCCTTTCCGCGGAACCCGCCATGTCCTACATCGCCGATCCCGCCCGCTACGACGGGCGCATGCCGCAACGCCGCGTCGGCCGCAGCGGCCTGACCCTGCCGGCCATTTCGCTCGGGCTGTGGCAGAACTTCGGCGGCGTGGACGTGTTCGAGACCGGCCGCGCCATGCTGCGCCGCGCCTTCGACCGTGGCGTCACCCATTTCGACCTGGCCAACAACTACGGCCCGCCGTTCGGTTCGGCCGAGGAGAACTTCGGCCGCTGGTACGCCGCCGATTTCGCCACGCACCGCGACGAACTGGTGGTTTCCACCAAGGCCGGCTGGGACATGTGGCCCGGCCCCTACGGCGGCCCCAGCGGCTCGCGCAAGCACGTCATCGCCAGTTGCGAGCAGAGCCTGCGGCGCATGGGCCTGGACCACGTGGACATCTTCTATTCGCACCGGGTCGATGCCGACACGCCGCTGGAAGAGACGATGGGCGCGCTGGCGCACCTGCACCGCCAGGGCAAGGCGCTGTACGTGGGCATCTCCTCGTATTCGCCGGAACTGACCCGGCAGGCCGCCGCGATCCTGCGCGCCGAGGGCGTGCCGCTGCTGATCCACCAGCCCAACTACTCCATGCTCAACCGCGACATCGAGGCCGGCCTGCTGCCGGCGCTGGGCGAGCTGGGCGTGGGCTGCATCGCCTTCTCGCCGCTGGCGCAGGGCATGCTGACCGACAAGTACCTGCACGGGGTGCCGGCCGATGCCCGCGCCAGCCGCAACGGTTCTCTCAAGCAGAGCATGCTCGGCGAGGCCAACCTGGCGCGCATCCGCGCACTCAACGCCATCGCCGCCGCACGCGGGCAGTCGCTGGCGCAGATGGCCATCGCCTGGGTGCTGCGCGATGCACGGGTGAGCTCGGCGCTGATCGGCGCGCGCAACGTGGCGCAGCTGGACGATTCGCTGGATGCCGCGGCGCGGCTGGACTTCAGCGCCGAGGAACTGGCGCGGATCGAGCAGCACACCGGCGACGGCAACGTCGATATCTGGCGGGTGTCCTCGTCCATCGGCCGCGACGGGGGCTGACCCCATCGGCAACGCTCGCCGATCCGTGCCGGGCAAGCCCGGCACCTGCGCGAAAACATCGCTTGTGAATGCGGGGCTTGCCCCGCATCCACAACAGCCAACCGTAGGTCGGGGCTACGCCCCCGACGCCGCGTGCGTACCACCGTCGGGGGCATGGCCCCGACCTACGTACTCACGAAATTCGCGACGCAACGACCGTAGGTGCCGGGTTTGCCCGGCACGGGAGCTTCACCAGCAAGACTTCATGCGGGGCTTGCCCCGCATGCCCCTCAGTAAGCGAATTCGCAGAACAGCGGATCGACGCTGCCGTACCACTCGCCGTGGAACAGCTCCAGCTTGCGCTCGGCGGCGGTCTTGCCGGAATCGACGATCTCCTGCAGCACGTCGAGGAAGCGGGTTTCGTCCTGGCCGTCGGCATTGAGCGCGGCGCGGCGGCGCAGGCCCTCGCGCGAGATTTCCAGCGCGCGCCGCGCGAGGTCGCGCACCGTGCCATCGCGGAACGGCAGCTTCATCGCCAGCTTCGGCACGCCATCGCGCAGGGCGTGGCGCTCGGCCATGCTGAAGTCCTTGACCAGGTCCCATGCCGCGTCCAGCGCCGCGTCGTCGTACAGCAGGCCGACCCAGAACGCCGGCAGCGCGCAGATGCGGCTCCACGGGCCGCTGTCGGCGCCGCGCATTTCCAGGTACTTCTTCAGGCGCACTTCCGGGAACGCGGTGGTCATGTGGTCGGACCAGTCGCGCAGCGTCGGCAGCGCACCGGGCAGCACGTCCAGCTCGCCGCGCATGAACCTGCGGAACGACTTGCCGCTGGCGTCGATGTAGCGGCCATCGCGGTAGGAGAAATACATCGGCACGTCGAGCAGGTAGTCCACGTAGCGCTCGTAGCCGAAGCCGTCGGCGAACACGAAGTCGAGCATGCCGGTGCGGTCGGCGTCGGTATCGGTCCAGATGTGCGAACGGTAGCTCAGGTAGCCGTTGGGCTTGCCTTCGGTGAACGGCGAATCGGCGAACAGCGCCGTCGCTATCGGCTGCAAGGCCAGCGACACGCGGAACTTCTTCACCATGTCCGCTTCGGAGGCGTAGTCGAGGTTGACCTGCACCGTGCAGGTGCGGGTCATCATGTCCAGGCCGAGCGCGCCGACTTTGGGCATGTAGTTCTTCATGATCTGGTAGCGGCCCTTGGGCATCCACGGCATGTCCGCGCGCGCCCACTTCGGCTGGAAGCCCATGCCGAGGAAGCCCAGCTGCAGCTCGCCGGCCACCTGCGCCACTTCGTTGAGGTGGGTGCCGGTTTCCACGCAGGTCTGGTGGATGCTCTCCAGCGCCGCGCCGGACAGTTCCAGCTGCCCGGCCGGCTCCAGCGTCACCGAGGCGCCGTCGCGCAGCAGGGCGATGGTGTTGCCGTCCTCTTGCACCGGCTCCCAGCCGAAGCGGGTCAGGCCGTCGAGCAGCGCGTTGATGCCGCGTTCGCCCTCGAACGTCGGCGGGCGCAGGTCGTCCAGCCTGAAACCGAACTTCTCGTGCTCGGTGCCGATGCGCCATTGCGCCTTGGGCTTCTCGCCCGAGGCGATGCTCTGGACCAGCTGGTCGCGGTCGGTGATGGGGGTATCGGCGACGTGGCTGGGGCTGGACAAGGGCGATCTCGCGTGGATTCGGGTGGGGCCGGATGTGGGGTTGCAGCCCCGTCACCGCAAGCCGGAACTATATCGCGCGGCCCCGTGCGCCACGTTGCCGGTCACGGGTTTCAGCATCCTACCGGCGCAGGCTTGACCCGCATTCGCAGGCGCGGCTGCATGTCATTCCGCACGGCCCCGCGCCCGTTGCCTAAACTGCCCGGCATGCAACGACACCGCCACAAGGAAGTCCACCGCTCCGAACGCG